>Ga0208849_1000111_pt1 | contig 80049 bp, 77 predicted proteins | sample NGESurdeep072012_10_FD_184470 | JGI IMG/M metagenome (GOLD analysis project Ga0208849, IMG submission 184470) | Arctic peat soil microbial communities from Barrow, Alaska - NGEE Surface sample 53-3 deep-072012 (SPAdes) | ecosystem: Environmental > Terrestrial > Soil > Wetlands > Peat ...
ACGGTGGAGGAGCTTACCCATCGCCGAACGCGCGGATGTGTGCGCCGCCTGGCCCAGGAGGGGAGGAAAGCGTTTCGCCCAAAGTTAGCGCCTATGGGCATCCTGCCCGCTCTTTTTCTCCGGCATTGCCGTGAGCTCGCCGAAAGGAGCGGGCTGGAAGCCCGTGCTCCGTTCATCCCCCCTACCGCCGGGGAAGTTCGCGGCCTTCGGCGAAGCTGCGCAGGGCCGCGCCGAGGTATCGGGGGTTGCGGATGGCCAGCAGGCCGGCGCCGACCGCGGCCACGATGGCGACCACCGGTTTGTCGCGCATCAGCGCCAGGGCGCGCTCGACCACGCCGCCGGATCCGGGCGGCGATAGCCTCCGTCGCCGGGCGCGGGCGCCCAGCGCCAGGATCAGGGCGCCCAGCGCCAGGATCAGGGCCGCGGCGGCGGCCACGATCGCCGCCGCGCCCGCCGCGCCCACCATCGGCTCGACCCACGCGCCGAGGGCCAAGGCCAGGGCGATGACGCACACCCCGGCGCAGGCCGCCAGGGCGGTCGCCGCGGCCAGCAGCAGAAAGAGGCGCCTGGCGATCACTTGCCGCGGTTTGAGAGCAGCAGGCCGATGAGCAGGCCCACGCCCAGCCCGGTCAGGGTGGCCGTCATCGGACGCTCCTTGACCCGCGCCAGGACATAGCGTTGCGCCTCATCGACATGCTGGCCGGCGTTGTCGGTGTAGGCCCGGGTCTGCGAGCGGAGGGTTTCGACGCCCTCTCTCAGCACCCGCTCGGCGGTGCGGGCGGCGTCGGAAAGCGTGCGCTCGGCGGCGCTCACCGCATCGCTGAACGCCTTCTGGCTGTGATCGGCGGCGCTGTTGGCCGACTTCTTGGCCCGTCTGGCCTCGTCGCCGGCATGGTTGAGGGAGTCGTCGGACATGGGGGGATCTCCAAAATCGGTGCGGCGCCCCACGCGGGAACACCCGCACCGGGCCGTCCCGACAACGCGGCCTGCGCCGGGCGGTTCCGCCGCTCCATAAAGCCGGCTCGTAACATTCAGGTCAACAGCCACGGTTTTTTGCGGCCCGTGGTCGCTTCGCCGCGCCGGGGCCTGTAGGGTCCTGGGCGTCATGCTCGAGGACGCGCGCAAGTCCACCATCGATCCCGCCGAGCGCCTGGCCATCGAACAGGGCCGCGCCCAGCTCGCCCTCGACGCCGCCGGCCTGGGTGAATTCGAATGGGACGTGGCCGCCGACCGATTCCTGGTCAGTCCGCTGATGGCCCAGATCACCGGCCTTCCGGCCGGCTCGATGCCGGCCGAGAAGGGCAAGGTTTCCTACCGGTATGTGCACCCCGACGACGCCCGGGAACTCGACCGGACGGTCACCCGCGAGCTGCTCGCCAACGGCCGCTTCGAGGTGCGCTACCGGATGATCCGGCCCGACGACGGGCGCCTGCAGTGGATGTACAGCGCCGGGGTCGCCGTGCCCAACCCCGACGGCCCGCCGCGCCGGATCATCGGCGTCGTCCGCGACATCTCCGACCGCAAGGCCCGGGAGGACGAGCGCGACGCCCTGGTCGCCGAGCTCGATCACCGGGTGAAGAACGTACTGGCCTCGGTGAAGTCCCTGGCCTCGCAGTCGGCGCGCAAGACGGTGTCGCTCGACGCCTTCCTGAAGACCTTTTCCGGGCGGCTGGACGCCATGGCCGCGGCCCACACCCTGCTCACCGCCACCCGCTGGCGGGGGGCCGACATCGGCCACATCGCCGCCGCCGAACTGGGCGGCCTGGCCCTCGGCCGCGCCCGCTGGGAAGGGCCGGAGATCGTGCTTTCTCCCCGCGCCACCAACGCCCTCACCCTGGCCCTGCACGAGCTGGCGACCAACGCCCTGAAATATGGCGCCCTGTCATCCGACGCCGGCCGGGTCGAGGTTTCCTGGCGGGGTTGCGGCGGCGGTTTCGAGCTCTCCTGGAACGAGCGTGGCGGCCCGGCGGTGACCACGCCGGCCAGATCGGGTTTCGGGCTGACCCTCATCGAACAGGTCACCGGCCGTGAGCTGGGCGGATCGGCGCGGCTCGAGTTTCTTCCCGAGGGCGTCCACGCCACCTTCGTTGCCGACGCCTCGGCCCTGGCCGCCTGCCCCGCCGCCGGGGCCGCCGGGACCGCCCGCCCGCCCGCGCCGATCCGGATCGTCGAAAGCGCCGGCGATCCGGCGTCCTCGAACGATGTCGCCGGGATGCGGATTCTCATCGTCGAGGATTCCGTCCTTCTCGCCCTGGAGCTGGAGGCGGGCCTGGCCGAAGCCGGGGCCCACGTCGTCGGGCTCGCCGCCGACCTTGAGGAGGCCAGGCGCATGCTGGCCCTGAACTTCGACGTCGCCGTCCTCGACGCCAACCTCAACGGCCTGTCGGTCATGCCGGTCGCCCAGGCCCTGGCCGCGCGCGGCGTCCCGTTCATCTTCGCCACCGGCTACGGCGAGAACGGCCCGGCCCCGGCCGGCTTCGACGCCCCCGTGGTCCGCAAACCCTACAACATCCACCAGATCGCGACCGCCCTGGTCAAGGCCCTGGGGCGGTGAGCCGCGTTTCGATGTTCAGACAACGTCACGTTTCTTCCTCCCTCCCCTTCATGGGGAGGGGATGCACACAACTGGCGGATGACGTGCGCGACGCCTTGCGCCCCCTCCACCACCCCGTCCTTCGGCGGGGCGGTCCCCCTCACCCCGCTGCGCGGGGGAGGAAAGAATCCATCCTCACCCGGATGGTTACGCGGGGGAGGTGGCGCGGCGCTCTTTCTTGCGCCGTGACGGAGGGGGCATTCCTCCCCTGCGCAGCGGGGGAGGTGGCCAACCGCCGGAGGCGGTCGGACGGAGGGGGCCTGGGCGGCCACAACGGCAATCACGAGATGTGTGCATCCCGTAGCCTTCATGGGGAGGGTCGGCCGAAGGCCGGGGCGGGGCCGCGTGGCGCGTCCATATTGCCGCCGTGTTTCACCTCACGGCCCCACCCCGATCGCTTCGCGATCTTCCCTCCCCATGAAGGGGAGGGAGGAAGATATCGCGCATCCCTCAGCGCGCCGGCGGCGGCGCGGGGCTCGCCGTGCGGGGGATGGGCGCGGACGGCAGGGCGGTGATCATCGCCTCCGACGGCGCGGCCGGGTCGGCCGGGGCCATCGCCGGCCTCTCGGCGATCGGGCGCGGCGCGGGGATCGCCTGTTGCCCGGCCCCCGGCGCGCCCAGCCCGTCGATGCGCTCGACCAGCGGCGCCCACGGAACCTGGCCGCAGTTCTCGACCTGGCGCAGATTTCCCGCCGAATCGTATTGCGGCAGCCCCGGCACGAGGTCGGGGGCCTCCAGCCGGCCGATCACCCGCAGCAGGGTGGCCTCGGCGACGCATTTGTCGTGTTCGGCGGCCAGCAGCGACAGCTCGGCGTCGCGCAGCGCCTCCTCGGAGATCAGGACGTCGAGGGTGGCGCGCAGCCCGGCCTTGTATTCGATCCTCATGCCGGTGAAGGCGAAGCCGGCGGCGCGGACGTCGTCGCGTTGGAAGACGGCGTTGGCGCGGGAGACCAGGATCTGGTTCCAGGCGTTGGCGACGTTCTGGACCATGACCCGCCGGCTGGTTTCGATTGCGATCCGGTCGCTGGTGTTCTGGTCCAGCGCCTGGCGCACCTGCGAGCCGATCAGCCCGCTGGTGAACAGCGGCTGGGTGATCACCGCCTGGCCGGTGACTTCCCGCTCCACCGCCCGGACCCCGAAGGGAACCACCGGGCCGGTGTAGCCGGCCACCACGTTCAGGGAGACCGTCGGCCGCCCGGCCGCCAGGCCGCCCGCGCCACGGCCACCTTGTCGCGGGAGCCGGCCTCGGTGAATTCGCCTGCATCAGCTCCGGGCTCTGGGCTTCGGCGATGTCGAAGGCCCCGTCGGCCGCCGAGGGCAGCCCCGGCAGCGGCGGCCCGGGCGCGAGCTCGCCGGGATTCTCGCCCACCGCCGTGGTGAATTCCGCCCGGCTGATCTGCAGCTGGCCCTGGGCGGGGAATTCGGTGACAGGGAATTCGGTGACAGGAGCAATAGTCCCCGTTGGCTGTCGATCAGCCAGCGGAGGTGGGCGAACATCTCCCTGTGGCGGGATCACACGGCCGCGATGGCGAGTAGGGCGACGGTCAACCCTCAGCGACCTTTGGGTCAACCGCGCCCACACCGGAAAGACGAACCCCCTCTGCCGGTCGATCGCGACAGCCTCCAGGAGGCGGAAGTCGCGACGCCGTGAGACCCACCGTAGCGGGCTGGTGGCCGGTGCGTCGAGCGGCAATTACGCACAGGGGCAATCTTTCCCGCCAGGGGGCTGCGCCGTCCAGCGCCGCCGCCGCCGCCGCCGTGCCGACGCCGAGTCCCCGACACGACGGTGCGTCGGCCAGCCCTCCCCGATCCGGCGACGAAGGTGTTGGGACCGGACGCCCCGCCGTTGAGCGTGCCGCCGCCCGCCGCCAGGGTCAGGACGTCGTTGTAGTTCGAGGCGATGAGGTTCTGGACGTGGCTGAAGGCGACGCCATAGTCGGAATGGTCGGTGGCGAGATTGACCGTCACCCCGTGCGTCATCCGCGCGAAGGAGAGGGTGTTCAATCCCGTGCCGCCGGTGAAGGTCGTGCCGTTGCTGGCGCCCAGGGTGTCGTAGGCGATGAAGGTGTCGGCGCCCGTTCCGCCGCTGACGTGGTCGGTCCCAGGTCCCCCGGCGATGGTGTCCACGCCCGCCCCGCCGGTGATGGTGTTCACCCCGCCCTCGCCGGCGATGTAGGCCGCGCCGGTCCCGGCCTTGATGGTGTCGTTTCCCGCCCCGCCGATGAGAACGTCGTTTCCCGCGCCGCCGGTGATGGTGTCGTTTCCCGGTCCGTCGCTCTGCAGCCAGTCCGAGCCGGCGCCGGCAATGAGGGTGTCATTGCCATTGCTGCCGAGGATGATGTCGGCGCCGGTGTCGGGGGCCGGCAGATAGAGGCCGAGCTGGGGGTTGTAGACCGTGGTCTTCGGGGCGATGGTGACGCCCGCCGCCCCGCCCGCGGCGGAGATGTAGTTGTTCGATCCGGCCGCGACGGCAACGACGCCTCCAGCCCCCACCGCTGTCACCGTGTAGCCGACGTTGCTCCCGAAGCCCGGAATGGTCACCGAGCGGCCGTCGGCGGAAGCCTGGGGCAGGATCTCGAACGCCCCCAGCGGGGCCGTGGCGATGAAACTGGCGGAGCCGGCGCTGGTCAGGTAGCGATTGTATTTGTCCTCGGAGAAGTAGGCGAGCATCGCGGTTCGCGACCAGCCGTTTTGCTCGAGGTTGGCCACCCAGCCGGTGACCTCGCTGGCCGGCGGATTGATCCAGTCCAGCGCGTCGGCATAGACCTCGGTGACAAACGTAGCGTCGTCACTCGCACCCAGGCGCTGCTGGACGATGGGGTCGCCGAGCAGGCTGGCGAACGCGCCCATCAGCGGGGCCATCGCCTCGTCCGGTTCGGCCCCGACGTCCCAGGTCGCCAGCTCGGCGGCCGTCGGCGCCCGGCGACCGGGGGAGCCCACTCACCGCTCTCTTCCCACCTCCCTTGTCGCCCTGGCCACCGGCGACCACAGGTAGTCGATCACCCGGCGGCTGCCGGTGATCACCTCGACCTGGGCGGACAGCCCGGCGATGAAAGCGGCGGGGCGACCACCGAAGCGGAGCTCAATCCGGTTTCATGCAAAGTTCCGTCATCGATCATCCCGGTTTACGGCGCGAAGGGAGCGGTGCGCCCTGACCTGGGCAATCACCTGCCGCAATATGGCCAGGGGGATCGACCCAAACGCGAACGTGTCCGGCCGATCGCGGGAGACGGGCCTCAGATCCGGCCCGGGCCACAGGAAGCGATTGACCTCGGTCGTGACGATCCATGATGGCGCCTCATCCAGGCCGAGACGCGCCTTGGTGGCGGCGGGCAGTTCAACGCCGGCGCCCGGGACAATGGGCGCGGCGTGGGTGATCGGAGCGGCGTGGACCAGCCGGCCGCCGTCAAGCGTCTGGACCGCGAGGATGATCATGCAGGGGCGGTCTTTAACACCTTCCTCCCGACCGCTTCGCGCCTGGTCCGCCCAGAGATACGAATGGCCGACGACCAGGCCGGGCTTCGGGTCGGGCAGGGCCACGGTTCAGGAGTTCGACGCCAGTTCGTGATCGAACCTTGCCAATTCGGGGGGGAGTTCCTGCTCCACGATGGCTCTGAATTCCTGTTCGGACAGGTCTTCCACCTTCAGCGCCGTCCGATCGCGGCTCTTCAGCCGTCGATATTCGGCGACGCCCATCAGGACCAGGCTGTCGCGGCCACGGCTGGTGATCGTCACCGGCGCCCGGATCGCCGCTTGGCGATACCGTCGAAACGATTTTTGAAGGTCAGCGAGTGAAACACTCAAATTGGCCATGAGCGCGCCTCCAGGCGCCATATCGGCCCGATAGCTTTCGATGTCCAACACCGATTCGCCGTCCGGCACGATGGGTGATCAGCGGGGGTGAGACGCCTCGGGGACTTGCGCGCCAGGCGTACCGTCTGAACCCCGCTAGGCTCTCGGCAGGGCCACCAGGGCGATATCATCCTCCGTCGTCACATCGAGCACGTGATTGGCCATCCGGCGCGCCGGGTCTCCGTGTGAAGCCAGGAATTCGAGCCCGGCGCGCAGGAGTCGCCACGTCGCCGCCTTGCCGAGGCCCGGAAGGATGATCAGCCCCGGATGGCGGACCTGGCGGCCCAGCAGGTGGCGAAAATCGCGGGCGTTCTGCGTGACGATCACGCGTTCCTCGTCCAGGCAGCGGGCCAGGACCCGATGGTCGGGCTCGCCGCGGCGGCCGACATGTAGCGGGTGGGCGGCGTCAAAGCCGCCCAGTTCGTTGAGCCGGAGAGCGAAATCGGGTGGCAGGCATTCGTCGATGAACAGCTTCACGCCGGCGTCGCCCAGGGCCGGCCTCCCGGGCGGCCAACCAGGGGATGACTGCGGGCATAGATCACCGCCGCCTCCAGCGCCTCACGCGCCACGTCGGGATTGTCAGCGAGGAGGTCGTCCAGCGTATCGCCATCCGCGACCCGCCCCAGAACCGAGTAGACACTCAGCCGCGTGCCGCGGATCACCGGCGTTCCTCCCAGAATGCCGTCGTCGATGACGATGTGGACGCCGCGCGCGGCGAGATAACGGGCGGTGCGGGCCAAGCCGTCGCCGACGAGCCGACCGACGTCGATCTCGACCGCCGGTTCGAGTTCGAATCGCGCTTTGGCGACCGTCGCCGGCCGCAAGCCCGCCAGCCGGGCCGCGAGCCGGTGTTTGCTCGCGAGATCGAGACGGGTGCGGAGCTTGCCGATGACGAGGGCATAGGCGACGGCGTGGTTCGGCAGCACTCGTCCGCCGCGGCGACGTCCCGCGGTGGCGACCGGACGGAAAACGCCCTCTTCGACCGCCTTTTCGATCGTGCGCTTGGGGGCGCCGGAGAGTTCGGCGACTTCGCGCGCCGTCAGGTCGGATGTCATGGTAAATAATCCCTCGCTGGGGATCATTTTATCGCCATTGGTCGGGTTGGCAAGACTTGGCGTTGATGCCGGTCACTCAACCTTCTCACCGCTCCCGTCCCGCCTCCCTCGTCGCCCTGGCCACCGGCGACCACAGGTAGTCGATCACCCGGCGGCTGCCGGTGATCACCTCGACCTGGGCGGACATGCCGGCGGTGAGGACGGCGGGGCGGCCATCGACCCTCAGCGATCTCTGGGCGAGCCGGACCCGCACGGGGAAGACCAGCCCGCGCTGCTGATCGACGGTGGCGTCGGGGGAGACGTGGGCGACGACGCCCTCCAGCGTGCCGTAGCGGGTGAACGGGAAGGCGTCGAGCTTGACCACCGCGCGCATGCCCTGGCGCACGAAGCCGGCGTCGCGGTTGAGCAGCAGGGCCTCGACCACCAGGGGTTCGCCGTCCGGCACGATGGTGATCAGCGGCTTGCCGATCTCCGGCACCTCGCCGATGTTGGTGACGGTGACTTCCTGGACCATGCCGGAGACCGGCGCGGTCAGGCGCTGCTGGGTCTTGCGCTCGTCGGCCTTGCGCACGCTGTCGCCGCGGGTGGCGACCACGCCTTCGGCCTCGGCCCGCTCCTGGGCGGCGTCGGCCCCGATCGAGGCGGACTGGGCGCGGGCTTCGTCGAGCTTGGCGCGCTCCGAGATCAGATCCTCCTGGGCGGTCAGATAGGCCTGCTTGGCCTGGAGCAGGCGCTGATGGGCGCCGTAGCCCTGGCGGTCGAGATCGGCTTGCGAATCCAGGGTCTCCTTCAGTAGCGGCAGGGTGAGGCGCAGCTTGTCGATCTCGGCCTGGGTGGCGCGCAGGGTGTCCTCGGCCCCGGCGCGCCGCTGACGCAGGGAATCGAGCCGGTCGCGGTATTCCTCGATGCGGGCGGCGACCAGCTGCCGCTCGGCGTCCACGGCGGTCGGCTGGGCGCCTTGTGGCGCGGAGAAGGCCGGCGACCCGCCGGCCGCGAAGGCCAGCAGGGCGTTGTCGCGGGCGCGGGTGAGACCGGCGGTGGAGAGATCGGACCTGGCGCTGGAGGCGTCGGCGTTGGCGGCGGTGGGGTCGAGTTCGATCAGGGTCTCGCCGGCCGAGACATGCTGGCCCTCGCGCACGTCGATGGCGGCGATCACCCCCTGCTCGGCCGCCTCCACCGAGCGCAGGCGGCCCGACGGCACCAGCCGCCCCTCGGCCACGGCGACGGTGTCCATGCGGCTGGTGAAGGCCCAGATGAGGGCGATCAGGGCCACGGCGATGATCACCCAGATGATCGCGTGACCGACCGGCGAGGACGGGCTCTCGGTCACCTCCAGCGCCGCCGGCAGGAAGTCGGTGTCGGCCCACGATCTGCCAGCGGAACGCCGGCGCTTGCTTTCCTCCTTCCAGGCGTCGGCCAAGGCGCGCAGATGACGGGGCAGGGTCATCGCTCCCCTTCCGGAGCGCGGGCTTCCAGCCCGCCCCTTCTAGTCGGGTCGTCCTGGTCCGGCGGGATGGCTTCCCCGTCGGCGCCGAGAGCGGGCTGGAAGCCCGCGCTACGAAGGGAGATGTCCCTCACGCCGCCGCGCCGTGCATCTGCATGCGCCAGATCGACGCCATCGACCAGCACCCTGCCGCTCTCCGGCACATAGAGCCGCTGGACGAGCTTGGTCAGGGTCGATTTGCCCGACCCCGACGGCCCGACGATGCCCAGCACCTCGCCGGCCGCGACCCGCAGGGTGACGCGCCGCAGCGCTTCGCGCCGACCGGCGCGATAGCGGAACGTCACGTCGTCGAAGGCGATGGTCCCGCTGATCCGCGGCAGCGCCGACCGCGAGGGGGAGAATTCGGTCTCCACCGGCGTGTTGAGGATGTCGCCCAGCCGGGCGATGCCGACCCGCGCTTCCTGGAACTGCTGCCACAGGCTCGCCAGGCGCAGGACCGGTTCGGCGACCCGGCCGGCCAGCATGTTGAAGGCGACCAACTCGCCCACGGTCATCTTGCCTTCGATGGCCAGTCTGGCGCCGATGAACAGGATTAGGGCCGTGGTCAGCTTGTTGACCAGCTGGATCGACTGGCCGCCCCAGATGTTCAGGGTGGCGGCGCGGAAGCCTGATCGGACGTAGGCCGCCAGGAGCCGCTCCCAGCGGGTCTGCATCTGCGGTTCCACCGCCCCGCCTTGAGGGTCTGGATGCCGGTGATGGTCTCGACGATGAACGCCTGGGTCTCCGAGCCGCGCATGAAGCGCTCGTTGATTCTCCGGCGCAGGGCCGGGGTCACCATCAGACAGATCACCGCATAGAGGGCGATGGCGACCAGCACGATGAGCAGCAGCCACGGCGAATAGAACCACATCACCACCAGGAATATGACGGTGAAGAGGAGGTCGATGACCAGGGTGATCGACGAGGAGGTCAGGAACTCTCGGATGGTGTCCAGTTCGCGAACCCGGGCGACGGAATCGCCGACCCGCCGGGTCTCGAAATAGGCCAGGGGCAGGCCGAGCAGGTGACGATAGAGCTTGGCGCCCAGTTCGACATCGACGCGGTTGGTGGTGTGGGCGAAGACATAGGCGCGCAGGGCGGAAAGCACGCTGTCGAACACCATCACCGAGATCAGGCCGATGGCCAGGACGTTCAGCGTCGAGAGCACCTTGTGGACCAGCACCTTGTCGATCACCACCTGGAAGGTCAGCGGCGTCGCCAGGGCGAAGAGCTGGATGACCAGGGACGCGGCGAGGACCTCGCCGAGCAGCCAGCGATATTTCACCAGCGCCGGAATGAACCAGCTGACATCGAAGGCGCCGCCGACGATTCCCGCCGCGCGGGTGGTGACCAGAATCAGCTCGCCGCTCCAGCGCCGCGCGAATTCCGCCACATCCAGGGATTGCGGCGGCCCGAACGCCGGCTGGACCAGCACCCGCCCATCCCGAAGGCCGCCGATGACGAAGAAGCCGCCATCGACCCCGATTCCGATCGCCAGCCGCGCCACTAACGGCCAAGCGCGCGCCGAATGCAACGGACAAGGCCCCTGACCCCCCCTCACTTCACCGCGACGGTGTTGGCGTCGGTGTCGCGGTCGATGACTTCGTCGTAGGGATCGACGCCGGCGAATTCCGGCTTCACGGCGGTGACGAAGGCGAGCGTCTGGGCGCCGGAGCGGATCGGGCGTCGCTCGAAGTCGATCACCGAGGCCGCGCCGAAACCCTTGCTTCCCGGCCGGGTCGCGAACAGCCCGACCCACAGCGGTTCGTTCATCGGCGCCGCCGTCTCCTTGCCCTTGCCGTCGGCGTAGAACTTGGTCGCGTTCACCGTCAGGGCCACGTCCCATCGCCCGTCCGCCCGGCGCGTGGCCGAGGCGGCGGTGGCCTTCAGATCGTAGAGGGTGATCTTCTCGAAGAGGTCGGTGATCAGGGCCTGCTTGTCGGCGGGGGCCTGGACGCGCAGGGCGGCGACGAGGTCCAGGGCGGTGGGATAGGGCGCGCCCTTGAAGGCGTATTGCGCCAGCAGCGAGCGCAGGGCGCGGTTGACCGCCTCCTCGCCGATCTCGTCGGCCAGGCGGTACATGACCAGGGAGCCCTTGCGGTAGTGGATGTAGCCCTGGTCCTCCTGGACCTTCTCCAGCGGCTCTTCCTGCTGGGCTTCGCCGCCGCGGGCGCGCAGATAGCCGTCCAGTTCGAATTTCAGGAACCTGCGGATGTGGTCGGGACCCTGGAGCCCGCGCATCACCCGCAACGCCGAATATTGCGCCAGAGTCTCCGAAAGCGCCGTCGCGCCCTGCTGGTCGGCGCCGACGATCTGGTGCGCCCACCACTGGTGGGCGAATTCATGGGCCGCGACATAGGTCACCAGATCGATCTTGGACCGGTCGCGATAATCGGCGATGAAGCCCAGGCCCTCCGACCACGGGAAGGTCCCGGCGAAGGATTGGGCGAACTGGGCGTAGTCGGGAAACTCGACGATCCGCGCCTGGCGGAACTGATAGGGACTGAAGTTGGCCTGGTAATAGTCCAGCGAGGCCTTCAGCGCCCGCAGCATGCGCTCGACGTTCCAGGCGTGCTGGGGATCGTAATAGACTTGGAATTCGACCCCCTTGTAGCGCTCGGCCTTCACCGCGTAGCGGGCCGACTGGATCGAGAAGAACTGCAGGATCGGCGCCTCGGTGACGAACCGCGCGGTGCGCCGGCCGCCGGTGACCACGTCGCTGACCTCCTGGCCCGGCGCCAGGGGCGTCTGGTCGGCATCGGTGGTGACGGTGATGTCGGCGGTCGTCCAGCCGGCGTGGCCGACGTAGGACCAGGCGCGCGAGGCCGGGTCGCCGAGCGGGGCCGGCTCGAGGTCCCCCGGCAGGTGATATTTGCGACGTTTCGCGCGGTCGCGCAGCAGCAACTCGCGGCTCATGCCGATGATCGGCGCGATATCGAAGGAGTTCACGAAGGTCCCGTTGCCGACCACGCTGGTCAGGTTACCACTGTCCCTGAACCCCTTCTGGGAGAGATCGGTGGTGAAGGAGAGCGTGCGCCGCTCGCCCGGCTGCATCGGCGTGTCGAAAGCGAAGATGCGGTAGTTGAACCGCCCGTAGGTTTCCTTGGGCCACGCGCCCTGCACCGCCAGGGCGCGCACCACGAGGTCGCGGGCGAACCGCACGTGCACCTGGCGCAGGGGCGCGCTGGTCTTGTTCTCCAGCACATAGACCCCGCGTGTCTCCAGGCGCGGGGCGTGGGGGTGGATGTTCACGGCCAGCTGGACGGCGACCACCGACGGTTGCGGGGTATTCTCGTAGCGCAGCAGGACCTTCTCGTAGTCGGCCTTCCAGGCGTCGTCCCTGCGGCTGGTGCGGTAGGGATTCCACACCGTGGTGTTGACCAGGATGAAGGCCCCGATCGCCACCGCGCCGACCACGCCCGCCCCCGCGATCCAACCCGCCTGCCCCGCCAAGCGATGAGGCAGGCGCCGCAGGCGCGGCCAGAAACGCGTCTCGGAGCCGCGCCGCCACAGGGCGTGGGCGGCGACCAGCAGGATGATCGCGATGGCGGTCCAATAGGCCCGGTACCAGGTCGCGCCGATCCAGAAGTTTCCCTCCCGGTTCATGTCCGAAAGCGGCACGGTCGGAACCCGGTCGTAGATCAACAGGTGGTGTTCGAGACCGATGCGCGGGAGGGCCAGATAGGCCACCAGATAGGCCAGCGTCAGGCCCCAGCCGGCGAACTTGTTGGGGCTGATCACCTGGATGAAGATCGCCAGGATCGCCATCAGGATCAGCGACCAGCCCTGCGGCAGGACGTACCATAGAAGGTATTTGTCGAACTCGAACCGGAAATAGCCGTGCGCCGCCTGGATGGCGACCGCCACCGCGACGCTGAACAGAACGGTGACGATCAGCACCAGCGAGGCCGCGAGCGCCTTGGGAACCGCGAACATCCAGTCCGGCGTCGGCGCGGCGTCGATGATCTCGTGCATCCGGCGGTCGCGGTCGCGCCACACCAGTTCGCCCGCGAAGAACCCGGCGATGATGATCGGGAAGATCGAGAACGCGCCCTCCAGGACCGGAATCAGCGCCCGGGTCACCGGCCACAGCGCGCCGCCGTAGCGCGTCGCGTCGGTGGACTCCCACAAGCCGAAGCCGGCGTTGGCTAGGCCGAAGACCAGGATCACCCAGAACGCCACACTCTTGAACACCAGCGCCATGTCCATGCGCGCGCGGGCGATAAGCTGCGCTGTCGCGGCGCCCCTTCCAAAACGGAGCGCGGGCTTCCAGCCCGCATCTTCGAATGTCGCCTCAATCTGGGGAGGCGGGAAAGAGCGGGCTGGAAGCCCGCGCGCCGACTTCTTCGCGCCCGTCGTTCTGGTCTGGAACAGGGGATAGGCGATCGCCAGGAAGAACGCCGAAAGGCCGAGCACGAACAGCCGATTGAACATGAGCGCGCCGGTCAGGGCCGGGACCAGGGTGTTGCGCTCGCTGGCGGTCCAGTATCTGGTCGCCAGTTCATAGGCGCCCACGCCGAACGGCTCCCACGGGGCGACCAGGGGTTCGAGTTCGGGCTTGCCGAGCGCGGCGGTGGCGACGAAATAGACCAGCAACACCGCGATCATGCCGACGAAGGTCCACGCCACCGAACGGGTGACCGTCGCCAGGGCGAAGAACAGGGTCGAGGTCAGCAGCAGGTCGGGGAGGCCCAGAACCCCGAACGCGAAGGCGTAGGCCCCCGGTTGGAACGGCCCGATCATCTCCTTGTCGAGCCACGGCGCCGCCGAGCCGATCCAAAGCGCCGCCGGCACCACCGCGAACGCCAGGGCGGCGGCGGCGAAGGCCCCGGCGAAGCGGCCGTAGAGATAGTCGAACCGGGAAATCCGCGTCACGCGGATGATCGGCGCGAAGCCGGTCTCGTCGTCCCGCGCCACCGCCCCGGCGACGAAGGCGGTGGTGATGAACATGAAGAAGATCGCGAACACCAGGTGCGCCTCGGCGATGGCGTAGGGCGCGTTCTTGTGGACATTGGCCGCGTCGCCGATGCGCACGATGTCGCTGGCCACATAGCCGAAGGTCAGCAGGAAGAAGATCCCCGCCGCCACGCCGAACAGAGGTTGGCGGATCTGGTGGCGAAATTCGAAGGCGGCGATCGGGCCGAACATGGCGCGGGGGATTCTCGTCAGGCCGCGCGCGCGGCCTGGGCGAGGGTGGAGAAGTAGACATCCTCCAGGCCTCCCGGGGCCGGCGCGAATCCTTCGCCCGGGTCGTTGTCGGCCAGGACATGGATGATCGTGCGGCCGGAGAACAGCCGGGTCGAGATCACCTCGTGGGTCTGGCGCACCACCGCCAGTTCGCCCTTGTCGATGGTCTTCATCCAGATGCGGCCGGCCAGGCTCGACATCAGCACCGCGGGCGCGCCCTCGCGGACGATCCGGCCCTCGGAGATGATCGCCATGGTCGGACAGAGGTCGGCGACGTCGGCGACGATGTGGGTCGAGAGCAGCACCACCACGTTCTCGCCGATCTCGGCCAGCAGGTTGAGGAACCGGTTGCGCTCCTCCGGATCGAGACCGGCGGTGGGTTCATCGACGATGATCAGCCCCGGCTCGCCGATCAGCGCCTGGGCGATGCCGAACCTCTGGCGCATGCCGCCCGAAAAGCCCGCCAGCGCCTTCTTGCGGTGGTCCCACAGATTGACCTGGCGCAGCAGCCCCCCCACCGTCGCCTTGCGCGCACGCGCCTCGCCGATCCCCTTCAGGATCGCCAGATGGTCGAGCATGTCGAGGGCCGAGACCCGCGGATAGACCCCGAAATCCTGCGGCAGATAGCCCAGCGTCCGCCGCAGCGCCTCCGGATCCTTCAGGACGTCGATATCGCCGAAGCGCACGAAGCCGGAGGTGGGCGCCTGCAGGGTGGCGATGATTCGCATCAGCGTCGACTTGCCCGCGCCGTTGGGTCCGAGCAGGCCGTACATCCCCTTGGGGATGGTCAGACTCACCGCGTCGAGGGCCTTGAGGCCACCGGCATAGACGTGCGTCAGGTCTTCGATGATCAGCATGCCCGATGCGAAAGCACGCCATCCGCGCCGCTCGCAAGTGAAAGAACCGTTAGGCGGCAGGGGGCTGTGTGGACCCGTCCCCTCGGATAGGTGATTATAGCCCCATGCCCCTCTACGCCTTCCCCCCCGCGCCCCAACCCGCCGTGCCCGTCCTCGGCGACGACGCCCTGTTCCCGGTCCGCCGCATCCTCTGCGTCGGACGAAACTACGCCGCCCACCGGCGCGAGATGGGCGGCGACGACCGCGATCCGCCGTTTTTCTTCGCCAAGCCCGCCGACGCCGTCGTCCCCCCCGGCGGCGCCGTCCCTTATCCGACCGCAACCGCCGATCTTCACCACGAGATCGAACTGGTCGTCGCCATCGGCGCGCCCGGCGCCGGGGTCGCGGTCGGGCGGGCGCTGGATCTCGTCTTCGGCTACGCGGTCGGCGTCGATCTCACCCGCCGCGATCTCCAGGCCGCCGCCCACGCCAAGGCCCAGCCCTGGGAGGCGGCCAAGGGTTTCGACGCCTCGGCCCCGATCTCCGACATCCGCCGCACCGACCGCGGCCCGCCGGTCGGCCGCATCCGGCTGTCGGTCGGCGACGTGGTGCGCCAGGACGCGGTTGTCGCCGACATGATCTGGAATGTGCCGGAGATCATCGCCGAAGCCTCCAAACTGTGGCGTCTGGCGCCCGGCGACCTGATCTTCACCGGCACGCCGGAGGGGGTCGGCCCGCTGGCGCGCGGCGATGTCGTCGAGGGCGAGGTCGAAGGCGTGGGATCGCTGCGGTTCACCGTGACCTGACGCCGCGCCGTTGACCCTCACCCTGCACTCATACTGGCGGGCCACCGCCCCCTATCGGGTGCGGATCGGCCTGGCGCTCAAGGGTCTGGCCTTCGACTACGCCCCGGTCGATCTGCTCCACGGCGATCAGTCGGGTGAGGCCTACCGCGCCTTCAACGGCCAGGGCCTGGTTCCCGCCCTCCAGGCCGACGGCCGCGTGTTCACCCAGAGCCTGGCCATCCTCGAATGGCTCGAGGAAACCCGGCCCTCGCCGCCCATTCTGCCGCGCGATCCGGCCGACCGGGCCGTGGTCCGCGCCATGGCCGGGATCGTCGCCTGCGACATCCATCCCTTGAACAATCTGCGCGTGCTCAAGGCGCTGGACGCCCTGGGTTACCCGATGGGCGGTCCCGGTCAGCTGGCGTGGGGCTCGGTGTGGATCAGGGCCGGCTTCGACGCCCTCGAGCCGATGGTGGCGCGCCACGGCGCCGGCTTTTCTTTCGGCCCGACTCCGACCATCGCCGACTGCTGCCTGATCCCGCAGATCTGGTCGTCCAGCCGTTTCGCCGTCGATATGGCTCTCTACCCCGCCCTCGCCGCTGTCGCCGCCCACGCCGCCGCCCACCCCGCCTTCCTCGCCGCCCACCCCAACCGCCAGCCCGACGCGGTGAAGTCATGACAAGCAAGAAATCGGAGCGCGGGCCTCCAGCCCGCTCTAGCTGGCCTTCCGTCGTTCGGCTCGAGCCGAAAAGGGCGGGCTGGAAGCCCGCGCTCCGGTACAAGGCCCCTGGCGCGAGGGGCGCGCGATGCTAGACGACCTCAAGGCCAGGAACCGCGCCTGGTCCCAGGCCAAGCGGCGGGTCGATCCGGACTTCTTCAGCCGGCTCGAGCGCCAGCAGAACCCGGCCTATCTGTGGATCGGCTGCTCCGACAGCCGGGTGCCGGCCAACGAAATCGTCGGCCTCGATCCGGGCGAGCTGTTCGTCCACCGCAACATCGCCAACCTCGCTCCGCCGCAGGACGCCAACTACCTCTCGGTGCTGCAGTTCGCCGTCGAGGTGCTCCAGGTTCGCCATGTCCTGGTCGTCGGCCACTATGGCTGCGCCGGAGTGCGCGCGGCGCTCGACGACGAGCGCCACGGTCTCATCGACCATTGGCTCCATCCGATCCGCGAAATCGCCGAAATTCGTCGCGACGAGTTGGCCGGGTTCCCCGAAGGTCGCGCGCGGCAGAACCGGCTCTGCGAGCTGAACGTCATCCGCCAGGTGCGCAACGTCGCCTCCGACGTCTTCGTGCGCGACGCCTGGACCCGCGGCCAGAAGCTCTCCATCCACGGCTGGGTCTATGCCCTGAGCGACGGCCTGGTCCGCGACCTGGGGGTGACCATCTCGACCCGGGAGGACTACGAACTCATCGCGACGGCGTCCCCGTGATCCGCACCCGCGCCCGGACGCGCCGCCCGCCTGCGTCCACCACCGTCACCCGATAGAACCCCGGCCCCGCCGGCCGCCAGACCGCGCGCCCGCTCGCCGCGTCGATGCCCACCGGCGCGCCATCGACGTACCAGGCGAGGCCATCGCCGCCGGCGGCCAGCACCAGCCCGCGCGAAGAGGGGCCGAACCCCGGCGCCATCACCGTCGCCCCGTCGGGCGGGAAGATCAGGCGCGGACCCTCGCCGGCGCGGGAAAGCCGCTCCAGCGCCCGCGGCGCGGCCTTCGGCGCGATCGGCCTGGGGGCCGAAGCTCTGGCGCCGAGGGCGTCGGCGACATCGAAGAGCAGCGGCAGGGCCGCGCCGGCGCCGGTGAAGCCCCCGCGCGCGCCGCCGTCGGCGCGGCCGGTCCACACCGCGATGGCATGGTCGCCGATCACCCCCGCCGCCACCGCGTCGCGGAACCCGTAGGAGGTGCCGGTCTTGAACGCCAAGGGCGGACCACCCGCGGTCAGGGCCGAGGGCATGCGGCCCTTGGGCGTGGGCGCCTCGCGCAGGATGTCGAGAACCTGCCGCGCGGCGCCGGCGCGAACCAGCCGGACACCGGACAGCCGGGTCCCGGCCTCGGCCTCGGCCTCGGTCCAGGCCAGGGGCTTGGCGACGCCGCCGTCGGCGAGGGCGGCGTAGAGCAGGGCGAGGTCACGCAGGGTGATCCCCTCGCCACCGAGCGCCAGAGCCAGCCCGGCGTCGCGATAGGCCGCCCTGGGCCTCGCCAGCCGCACGCCCGCCGCGGCCAGCCGGCTCTCGAACACCCCCGGTCCGATCCGGTCGAGAAGGGCCACCGCCGGCACGTTCAGCGAATGGATCAGCGCCTCGCGGGCGGTGACCGGGCCATGGAACACACGGTCGAAGTCCTCCGGCTGATAGTCGGAAAAACGCCGGGGCGCATCGTCGAGCTGGGTGTCGGGGGCGGCCGCGCCGTCGTCGAAGGCGAAGGCGTAGATCAGTGGCTTCAGCGCCGAGCCCGGCGAGCGCAGCGCGCGGGTCATGTCGATCCAGCCGCCCGGCCGGTCCAGCCCGGCCGATCCGACCGCCGCGCGCACCGCGCGGGACGGCCCGGTCTCGACCACCACGATGGCCACCTGGGTGTCCGCGCCCTGCTCCCGCGCCGTCCGGGCGGCGAGCGGCTCCAGCCGGCGTTGAAGGTCGGCGTCGAGGGTCGAGGCGACCGAAGCCTGGCCGGCGGGCGCGGCGCGCGCCAGTTCTCCGGCCACATGCCAGGCGAGGGCGGGAAACGGCGCCCGCCGGGGAAGCGGCTCGGCGTCGGCCCCCGCCGCGTGCTCCGCGTCGATCAGCCCGGCGCGGAGCATCCTGGCGAGAACGGCGCGGCGGGCGGCCCGGGCGGCGGCGGGGTGGCGGTCGGGCCGCCGCGACTCCGGCGACTGAGGCAGGGCGATGAGCAGCGCCTGCTCGCCGTCGGTCAGGGTGCGCGGCTCATGGCCGAAATAGGCCAGGCTGGCGGCCCGCACCCCCTCGAGATTTCCGCCGTAGGGGGCGAGCGTCAGATACAGAGCCAGAATCCGCGGTTTGGAAAGGCGCGCCTCCAGCTGGGTGGCGCGGATCATCTCGATGATCTTGGCCCCGATCGTTCGCCGCCGGGGCTCCAGCAGCCGCGCCACCTGCATGGTCAACGTCGATGCCCCGGACGTCGCGCGTCCGCGCAGCGCCGCCGACACCCCCGCGCGCAGGATCGCCGCCGGATCGACCCCCGCGTGCTCCCCGAACCGGGCGTCCTCGATCCGCGTCAGCCGGGCCAGAAAATCGGGATCGGTGCGGCTGAGGTCGGCCCGGATCCGCCAGCGTCCGCCCTCGACCGGCAGCGCCCGCAGCCATCGCCCCCGCCGATCCAGCACCACCGGCGAAGACCGCGCGCCCCGCGCCATGTCCGGCGGAAACGCCGCGTCGAGCCCCAGCAGGCCGGCCTCGACCACGACCAGCGCGATGAGGGCCAGGACCAGACGCCGAACGAAGTCTTTCTCCTCCCTCCCCTTCATGGGGAGGGTGGCCCGCGACGCGGGACGGGTGGGGCTGTCTCGATCACATGCGTGCTGGGGGTCGGTCACACTTCCCCACCCCGGCCGGAGCCTGTCCTCGGGCGCGCGCTTCGCGCGACCCGGGGGGCCGACCCTCCCCATGAAGGGGAGGGAAAGCGCCTTTCTTGTCGCCCCTCACCCGGCCGGCGCGACGACCAGCCGGCCGGCCGCGGAACGGCCGGCGACCGCGGAGTGGTACATGTCGATCGCTTCCGCCCCTGGCAGGAAGAAAGCCCCCGGCGTAACCGCCCGGGCCACATAGGCGAAGGCATAGGGCTGGTTTCCGGGCAGAGAGAAGGCGGCGACATAGCGGTCGTCGCGGCTTTCCTGGGCGCTGGCGTCGGTCAGCTTGCCGAGGAAGCGGAACGGTCCGGTCTGGGCGTCGGCGGGTCCGAGGGTGGTCTCGATCTCGAAGCCGGCCGGCAGGGCATCATCGACCGCCAGGGCCGTCGTTCCGCCGCGCATCGAACGGCCCGACACCAGCACGATCACCCGGTCGCCCTGTTTGAGCCTCGCCATATCGACCGGCCCGCCGGTGAAGCTGAAGAAGGTCTTGGTCACCGACAGACCGTTGGCCGAGGTGGGCGGCGAGATCAGCGGCGTGCCGCGAACGGTGACCGTGCGCCAGAGAGGTCCGGCGCCGCGGTTGACGAACCGCGCGTCGGCCAGCCGCCCCACCGCCCAGCGCGGCGCGCCGCCGACGGCCGACAGCCCGACCGCCCCGGACGCGTCGATGCGGATCGCGCCGGCCGCCCGCAGCATGAAGTGCGCCGCCTGCAGGAGCCGCGCCTGCTCCTGGGTGTTGAGGGAGTCGGGGTCCCTGACCGCCCCGGCCAGCCGCGTCTGAAGCCGGCGGCCGATGTCCGGTTCGCCGGCCTCGTAGGCCAGGGCGATGGTCGCGGCCAGATCGCGCAGGGGACTCTGGTACCAGTCCTGCTCGTCCTTCCAGCCGAGAGCGGCGATGGCCCGGCCGAACGCCGATCTGGCCCGCGCATGGTCGCCCATCATCGCCAGGCCGGCGCCGATCTGGGCCATGGCCAGGGGCGAGCCCTCGGACTTCATCTGGATGTCGTGCCACCAGCGCAGCCGCGCCAGATCGCCGCGCCCGGCCTTGGCCAGCACATAGAGGGCGTAGGCCGAGGCCCGCGAGCGCATCCGCGCCGTCGCCGCCTTGGAGGCGTCCTTGCCGCCGGCCCACCAGTCCGGATAGTCGAGGCGATAGGCCACCGAGGCGAAGCCGTCGGGACGGCTGACCAGGCGCATGGCCCCGAGCGCCTCGTCGATCGCCTGCTGGGGGATCGGCGCGCCCCGAGCCCGCGCCTCGACCAGGAAGTCGGTCACATAGGCCCCCAGCCACGGGTCCGCCTCGCCGTCGCCGACCCGCCACAGGCCGAAGGCGCCGTCGAGCGTCTGGCGGTCGAGGAGCTTGCCCACCGCGTCGGCGAGGCCGCGCCTGATCTTCGGATCGTCCGACATCTCGGCGGCGTAGAGCAGCGGATAGGCGGTCGAGACCAGCTGCTCGGTGCAGCCGTAGGGATAACGCGACAGGGCCACCACCAGGGGTCCCGGATCGAAACCCTGGAACGGCGAGTAGCTGACCTGCAGGGAAACATCGCCCGCCGCCAGGCCGCCCAGCAGCGCCGTCGGCGGCGTATAGGCCTCGCCCGGCCGCTGGAGCTCGGTGGTGGCGCGGGTGATCGGTCCCCAGCCGAGGCGGGTTTCGATGTCGTAGTCCTTGGCGGTCGAAAAGCCCGGGCCGGCGAGGGTGAAGCCGACCTTGCCCAGGCCCGTGCGGCCGGGCGCGACGAAGGCGATGTGCTGGGCGATGCGTTGTCCGACCAGCAGCCGGAAGACCTGGGTGAACCGCGCGACGATGCCGCCGGTGGCCCAGGTCCGGGCCTGATAGTCGCCGGCCCGGCCCTCGACATTGTGCACCTCCAGCGTCGCCTCCGGCTGATCGCCGGGCGACAGGAAGCGTGGCAGATCGAGATCGGCGACCACCGGTTCGCGCACGGTCATCGCCTTGGATCCGCCGCCGACCGCCTCGTCGGTCCAGGCGACGGCCATGATCCGCAGTTCGCCGTTGAACCGCGCCGCCGGCAGCCGGATTGTCGCCCGCCCGTCGAGCCCGGTGCGTACCGCGCCCGACCACAGCGCCACCGACCGGATCGGCGTCACCGTCAGCCCCTCGCCGCCCAGTTCGTCGCCGCCGAAATCGACGTTGGCCGGGGCGCCGAGGTTGGCGTCGAGCAGCCGCCCGTAGTCGTCGCGGTAGTCGACCCCGAGGGCTCGCTTGCCAAAATACCACTTCACCGGATCGGGGCTCTCGAACTTGGTCAGCGCCAGGATGCCTTCATCGACCGCCGCCACGGTGACATAGGCGGTCTGACCGAAGCCGAGGCCCTTGACGGTCACCGGGACGACGACATCGGCGCGGGAGTCGATCTTGGCCGGTGTCGCCAGGTCCACCGTCAGGCGCCGGCTCTGCGGATCGAGCGGCACATAGATGAGACCAAGCGCGCGACGAGGGACGGGGGTCGCCACCGGATCGCGCGGCTGGATCACCGTCACCAGAACATAGGCCCCGCCGCCCCACGCCGCCGAGGTCTCCAGCCGCACCCTGCCGCCATTGGCGCCCAGGGAGACGGTCTTGAACTCGATCACCCGGTCGGTGGCCACCGCGATCTGCGCCTCGCCGGCGTAGGGCGCCTTGATATTGACCTCCACCGTGTCGCCCTGGCCGTAGGTCTTCGAACCGGCGGCGACGCGCACCAGATCGGGGGCCTCGACATCCTCGGCCGGGGCGCCCCAGCCGGCGGAAAAGCGCCGCACCGTCCTGGCTCCGCCCGGACCCTCCAACTCGAGCCGATAGTCGCCCCAGCCCAGACGTCGGTTCAGCCGCGCCGGCTGGTCGGCGGGGACGTCGAGGGTTCCCTTGGCCACCACCGCGTCCCGGCTCGACCGCCGCCACTGCCATTTTCCGTCCTGCTGGAACCAGTCGTAGTTCCAGTTCTCACTCACCAGCGTGTAGGCGACACCCGACGCGGCGATTCGCCGGCCGCCGGGCTCGGCGGCGATGATGTCGAGTCCGACCGCTGGCGCGCGGTCGTTGCTGGCCGCGCCTTCCTCGACCTTGACGCCGAGATAGACCGGCTTGGTGCGGACCTTGAGACTCACGCCCTCCCGCACGGGCCGGCCGCCCGGCTCGAACACCGAGGCGATGACGCTGGCGATGAGTGGCGCGGCGGTGTCGCCGGCCTGGGCGCCGGGGAAGGTCAGGATCGCCCGGCCAGCCCCGTCGGTGACGGTGGTCCCCAGCTCGATGAACTTCTCGGCGAACGCGGTCTGCTGGTCTCCCCACTGGTAGTCCGCATACTGAGGAAATGGATTGGGATCGACACGCAGGCGCGCCTCGCCCTGGGTCTGCAGGCCCGAGCCGATCGCGCCGTAGAGAAAGCGCGCATCGACATCGACCACGCGCGCTTCGGCGGCGCCCACCGGGGTCGCGGCGTCACCGCCGACGGTCACCGCCAGCCGCTGCGGGGCGAAGTCCTCGACCGAGAACGCCAGGGTTCCGGCCGGCTCGTCGTAGCCCTCGATATGCAGTTCCGCCGTCCAGTGTCCCCGCGGAGCGCTCTTGGGCAGATCGATGTCGGCCAGCACCGCGCCGCCCTTGGCGTCGGCGAAGACCCAGCGCTTGAATTCGACGCCGGAGGGCCGCTTGACTTCGATGTAGCCCCGGCGGTCGCCCACCGCTTTGGAAGCCTGGTCGCGCACCAGGGCGGTGAGGCGGACGCGCTCGCCGGGCCGATAGATGCCTCGGTCGGCGTAGAGATAACCATCGATCGCCGTCTTGGCGATGCGGCCGGCGGTGAGGGTTCCGCCCTCGCCGGCCGGCTGGCGTCCGCCGACGCCCTGCTTGGAGAGATCGACCGGCGAACGGTCGAGGTCGAGCACCGCCAGGTCGCCCTGCGCGCCATGGGCCATGACCATCTTGGCCGCCGAGGCGCCTTCGCCTTCCAGCAGCGCATGGGCAAAGCGCGCCCGGCCCGACCCGTCGGCGGTCATGCTGGCCAAGTCTTCGCCGTCCTTGGCCACCAGCGACACCCTCACGCCCGGCAGCGTCCGGGCGCTCTTGAGGGAGCGGACGACCACGTCCAGGGAGTCGGCGCCGCCGTAGGCGATGAGGGCCATGTCGGTGAACATCACCCACCGCCGCGCCTGGGCCGGCGGCGGACCCTGATGCGCCTTGTCCGCCAGTTCACGGCCTCCCGAGGCGTCGCGGGCCTTGATCACATAGCCGCCCGGCTTCATCGACTTCAGCACCGCCCCGAGGGGGAAGACGGTGGTGACCTTCTGTCCGGCGCCGCCGCCGTTCACGCTCACCAGACCCTTCCAGACGATCGCCCCTTCGTCGTCGGGACTGTCATCGCCGTAGTCGTCGGCGTAGTCGCCTTCGCCAGTCGGGCTGGGGGCGCTGATCGTCTTGCGCACCAGATTGCGGTCCGGCACCCGCCAGACCTCGATCGCCAGCTTGGCGACGTTGACGGTCTCGATGGCGACGCCGTCGGAGTCCTCGCGCGGCAGAATCACACCCTGGCCGGCGAACCCGACGTACGGCGGCTTCTCCCCGAACGCGAAATCGACATCGGCGTTTTCGGCCAGGGTCTCGCCGCTCTTGGCCGGGAGCCCCTTGAGCAGGGTGATCCGGCGCTCGGTGAACCCGACCCCGCCGACGCAGAGCTGATCGTCCTTCACGCTCACCGCCGGCGCGTGGCCGAGTTCCGGCGAAACAAGGACGAAATCGGCGTACGGCCGGGCCGAGTCCAACGGCCGGGTCAGCTGGACGCAGGCCAGGGGCTGGGGTCCGGTGGTGTCCAGGCGCGATTTCCACACCGCGAAGCCGTCCGGCCTCGGCATGCCCCGGCGCGGCGCGTCCGGCGACCGCGGTTTACCAAAAAGACTCCAAATCGATCCTTCCCGCGGCGCCGGTGCGACGGTTTCGCTCCGTCCGAGGGCGCCATCGGATCCTTTTGCAGCAAGAAATCCCACGCCGAAGCCCACAACAAGGGCTGCGATCGCCGCCGCGGCCAAGGTCCGGTTCATGTGCAGCGCGCCCCCTTGCCATATCGGCGTCGATGGAAGCGCACATGGAATGACCGGTCAATCAATCGTTGGATCGGCGTTCGGGTAAATGCGCCTTAACCCTCTTGCCGCAAACCGTGGTCGGGGAATGGCGCGGCACCGTGGAGGGGCTCAGGTCGATGGCAAGGGTGGCGCGCCGAACCGGTATTTCGGCTCTTCGAGGTTCGGTGTCCCGGGCCTGGTCGGGCAATTCGGCAGCCCGTGTGCGCGGCGCCCTTGTCGCCGCGGCCGGAGGCGCGCTCGCGCTGTGCCTGGCCAGCTACCGCGCCGGCGATCCCAGCCTGAACACCTCGGTCAGTGGCCCGGCCATGAATCTGCTGGGCTCGCCCGGGGCCGTCGTCGGCGACCTGGCGTCCCAGGGCCTGGGGCTGGGTGCGTGGGTAGTTGTCCTCGTGGTCCTCGCCCTCGGACTTTCGCGCGCGTTCGCCGGCACGGTCGTAACCGCGCGCGTCCAACCGTGGCGCAGAATCGCCGCCATGCTTCTGGGCGCGACGTTCCTCGCCGGGGCCTTCGCGGCCGTTCGTCCGCCTGTGGCCTGGCCCCTCGCGGCAGGTCTCGGAGGTCTGACGGGCGACGGAATGCTGAGACTGGTCTCGTCGGCGGCGGCCATGGCTCCATTGGCCGATCCGGAACCGCTCGTCGCCATATTGCTCGCGGTCGCCGGCCTCGGAATTCTCGGGTTTGCCCTGGGCGTCGGGCACTGGATGTCGGTTGAAGCAACTTTTTGGCGTCACCGAAAAATGGCGACCCCGACGACGAAACCCGTGCCCATCCCGCGAACCGCCAAGACCAGACCCGAAGAGCCGCCAGCCGACGCGCCATCGGCGGTCACCTCGTCCCTGGCGATCAGGCAGCCGAAGGGAGCCCCTCGCGCCTCCGGCCGCGAGGAGCGGGAGACACAGCCGAGCTTCCCGTTTGCCGATACGACGGGCTTCAGGCTTCCCGAGTTGGCCATGCTGGCCAAGCCCAAACCCCGCGCCTCGTCGTTCGATGAGGACGCTCTGCGCCAGAACGCGCGGCTTCTCGAAAGCGTCCTGGCCGAGTTTGGAGTGCGCGGACTGATCGACCAGATACGACCCGGTCCGGTCGTCACCCTCTACGAACTCGTCCCGGCGCCGGGCGTCAAATCCGCCAGGGTGGTGGCGCTTTCGGACGACATCGCCCGATCGATGAGCGTCGCGGCCTGCCGTGTGAGCGTGGTTCCGGGCCGCAATGCGATCGGCATCGAGCTGCCGAACGCCAAGCGCGAAACGGTCTATCTGCGTGATCTGCTTTCCAGCGCCGAGTACGAAAAGGCGAGTCAGTTGCTGCCGTTGGCCCTCGGCGAGACCATCGGCGGCGAGCCCTATGTCGTCGATCTGTCGAAAATGCCCCACCTGCTGATCGCCGGCACCACCGGCTCGGGCAAGTCCGTAGGCGTAAACGCGATGATTCTCTCCATCCTCTATCGACTGCCGCCGGAAAAATGCCGCTTCATCATGATCGATCCGAAGATGCTGGAGCTGTCCGTGTACGATGGAATCCCCCATCTTCTGGCCCCGGTGGTCACCGATCCCAAGAAGGCGATCGTCGCCCTGAAGTGGACCGTGAGGGAGATGGAAGATCGCTATCGCCGGATGTCGAAGATCGGCGTCCGCAACGTCGCCGGCTATAACGAGCGGGCCAACGAGGCCCTCGCCCGCGGCGAGCATTTCGTCCGCACGGTGCAGACCGGATTCGACGACCGCGGGAGGCCGATTTACGAGGAGGAGAAGCTGCGGCCCGAGCCAATGCCCTATCTGGTCGTCGTCATCGACGAGGTCGCCGACCTGATGATGGTGGCCGGCAAGGACATCGAGGGGGCGGTGCAGCGGCTCGCCCAGATGGCGCGCGCCGCCGGCATTCACCTGATCATGGCGACCCAACGCCCGTCGGTGGACGTCATCACCGGCACCATCAAGGCGAATTTCCCGACCCGGATCGGCTTTCAGGTCACCTCGAAGATCGACTCTCGGACGATCATGGGAGAACAGGGCGCCGAACAGCTGCTGGGACAGGGCGACATGCTCTACATGGCCGGGGGCGGAAGGATTACCCGGCTTCACGGTCCCTTCGTATCCGATGGCGAGGTCGAGGCGGTCGCCAGGTTCCTTCGCGATCAGGGCGAGCCCCATTACCTCGACGATGTGACCGCCTCACCGGATGAGGACGGTGAGGGAGAATTCGGCGAAGGGAGCGGTGGCGACGCCGCCGCGGCCAACGATGTCTATGATCAGGCGGTCGCCGTGGTCACCCGGGACCGCAAGGCATCGACGAGCTACATCCAGCGCCGGCTCCAGATCGGCTACAACCGAGCCGCCTCGCTCATCGAACGGATGGAGCGCGAAGGCGTCGTCGGAGCCGCCAACCACGCCGGCAAGCGCGACATCCTCGCGCCGCCGCCCATCTGACGCGGGTCATTGGCGGGACCCGTCCGCCGACCTAGATAGGTCGTACTCGGAGCGACCCGTCCCATGGTCCCATTCAAGCCTGCCCAACTTCTGGCTGCGATCTTACTCGTCGCGCCGTCGTCCGCGCCCGCCGCCGCGGCTTCGAACCTCCCACGGCTATCGGCCAGCGACGAAGCGACCGTTCGCGCCGCCGCGGCCTACCTGGGTGGCCTGACGAGCGTCCGCGCCCACTTCGTGCAAACCGACGCGCGCGGGACGACGAGCCAGGGTGAATTCTATCTACAGAGGCCGGGCAAGGCGCGATTCGACTATGCGCCGCCCTCCGGGCTGACCATCGCCTCCAACGGTCAGGTGGTCTCGGTGCTCGACACTCGACTGAACAGCTTTCAAAGCTACCCGCTCGGAATGACTCCGCTTTCGCTGTTTCTCTCCAAGGAAGTTCGCCTGGACCGTGGCGTGGAGGTCACCGGCGTGACGGCCTTGAGCGATGGTTTCTCGATTACGGCGCGGGACGGTCGGCGTCGTTCCGACGGGCAGATCGCCCTCTACTTCCAGCGGGCGCCACTCACCCTCTTGGGGTGGACGATCACCGACGCGCAGGGTGCTTCGACGCGTGTGCGGCTCACCGACTTGTCGGCGGCTGGACCCTTCGATCGGCATCTGTTCACTTTGCGGCCACCACGCCCCAGCCCCGATCAGCTACGTTGAAGTCTGGAGAACGTCGGCCAAGAAGCTCGCCCGTCTCGACGATTGACATTGGCTGAGTTTGTGGCCGATATGTCACAGATGCTCCGACATGACGTTGGGGCGCGCCGTTCCGGGCCGATCCCCTCCCGGTGCGGTTCGAAATCGACTTATCGTCGCCCGGGCGACATCGTCGTCCGGGCGCCTTTGTCCCCCTCCTGCATAACGAGGATCGATGCGCCTTCGCATTGCTTCATGGAACGTCAATTCGGTTCGGCTGCGGGCCGAGCAGATCTCGCGGTTCGTCGTCGAGCAGCAGCCGGATGTGCTCTGCCTCCAGGAGATCAAGTGCCGGGAGGCGGAATTTCCAGTCGAGTCCTTCGCGGCCGCCGGTCTGCCCCATCTCAGGATCAGCGGTCAGAAGGGCTGGCACGGCGTCGCCATCGCCTCCCGCCTGCCGCTGGAGGAGGCCCCGGAACCGGCAATCTGCCGGGAGGGGCACGCGCGCCGCGTCTCGGCAAAGGTGGCCGGAGTGGAAATCCACAACTTTTATGTGCCCGCCGGCGGCGACCTACCCGATCGCCTGGCAAATCCCAAATTCGACCACAAGCTCGACTTCCTTGAGAAGTTGACCGCGGAAATGGCCTGCCGCGACCGGCGCTCGCCAATCGTGATCGCCGGAGATTTGAACGTCGCGCCCGGCGATAATGATGTCTGGAATCACCGGTTCATGTCGAAGGTCGTCAGTCACACGCCCATCGAGCTGACGGCCATGGCGGCGCTAAGAGACAGTCTCGGGTTTATCGATCTGGCGCGCGAAACGACCCCGGAGCCGGAAAAGCTGTTTTCCTGGTGGAGCTATCGCGCCATCGACTTCCGCGTCTCGAACCGGGGATTGCGGCTGGATCACATCTGGGTGACGCCCGGCCTGCGCGCCTCGGCCTTCCACACCGGGACCGCTCGCGCCCGTGTCCATGCGGAGGTCAGGGCCTGGGGAAGGCCGAGTGATCATGCGCCCGTGAGCGCCGACCTCACCCTGTAGACCCGCGCCGCTGCTTGAAGCGGTCCTAGGACGCCAGCCGATAGCCGTGGTCTTCCGTGATCAGAAGACTTGCGTTCGACGTGTCGGGTTCGATCTTCTGTCGCAGACGATAGACGTGGGTCTCCAAGGTGTGGGTTGTCACGCCCGCATTGTAACCCCATACCTCCGTCAGCAGTTCCTCTCGAGACACTGGTTTGCCGCCGGCCCGGTAGAGGTACTTCAGGATGTTCGTTTCCTTGTCGGTGAGGCGCAACTTTTTGCCCTTGTGATCGATCAGAAATTTTCCCGACGGTCGAAAGTCATACGGTCCAATCTTGAATATCGCATCCTCGGACAGCTCATGGCTGCGAAGCTGAGCACGAATGCGTGCGAGGAGCACGTTGAACTTGAAAGGTTTGGTGACGTAATCATTGGCGCCGGATTCGAGGCCCTGAATGGTGTCGGCGTCCTCGCTAGCGGCGGTGAGCATTATGATCGGCGCCGTAACCCCCTCCGAACGCATGAGACGACAGACTTCGCGGCCGTTCATGTCCGGAAGATCAACATCGAGAAGGATCATATCCGGGCGGCTCTCCTTTGCCCTGGCCACGCCGTCCGAAGCGATCCCCGCGCCCACGGCGCAGAACTGCCCATTCAGCTCCAGCTGCTCGATGAGCAGTTCACGGAGGTCAGCGTCGTCATCGACGACGAGGATGCATGTGCGTTGCGCCATGTGGCCGACCATGCACCTTTGGCGCCCCTGTAGCCAGGGGTGCACGCGCAACAGAGCCGCCGAAGCGCGGCGCGGTAGACCGGAGGACGAGTGATCTTCACCGCGCACGCGAACGGCTGGGCGGACGTCGGCGACGCGCGTTTCCGCTGCGCGTTTGGCGTCGGCGGCCTGGCCGTCGCCGGGGAAAAGCGCGAAGGCGACGGCGCCTCACCCATGGGGGCATGGCCCCTTCGGCGGGTGTTGTTCAGGTCGGATCGGCGCCCTCGGCCCGCCACGGTCCTTCCCGCGTCCGCCATCCGCAAAGACGACGGCTGGTGTGATGCGCCGGGCGACCGCAACTACAATCGAGCGGTTTCACTTCCGTATCCGGCCAGCGCCGAAGCGCTCTGGCGGGAGGACGCGATCTACGATCTGATGGTGATACTCGGCTACAACGACGACCCGGTCGTCGATGGCGCCGGGTCGGCGATCTTTCTCCATCTGGCCAGGGAAGATTTCGCGCCAACCAAGGGTTGCGTGGCGATGCCGCGGGCCGCCCTGGAGACTTTGCTCACCCTGGCGGTCCCCGGGGACCGCCTCGTCATCGGGGCGCCGTGATCGGAGCCGTCGCGACGGCGGGGGATCGACCACCGAACAGGGCCGACCCGATTCGGACGGAAGTCGCCCCGAACCGGATCGCGGTCTCGAAATCGCCGCTCATGCCCATCGAGAGGCGGGAAAGACCGTTGCGTCGGGCTATCGCGGCCAGGAGCGCAAAGTGCGGCGCCGGAGGTTCGCCCAGCGGAGGGATACACATCAAACCATCGATCCCGAGATCGAAATCGCGGCGACAGGCGATGAGGAATCCATCGACCTGCCCCGGGACCATGCCGGCTTTCTGGGGTTCCTCTCCGGTGTTGACCTGAATGCCAAGCCGTGGGGTCCGGCCGGCGCGCTGAATCGCTTCGGCGAGGGATCTGGCCAGGCTCACCCTATCGAGGGTCTCGATCACGTCGAAAAGATCAGCCGCCTCCCGGGCCTTGTTGCTCTGCAGCGCCCCAATGAACCGAAGCTCCACGCCAGCCGGCTTGTCCGCCCATCGCCGTGTCGCCTCCTGGATGCGGCTCTCCCCAAACATCAATTGACCCGCATCGATCAGCACCGCGATCGGCGCCCAGGGCTGTTGTTTGCACGCGGCGATCAAAGTTACGCTTGATGGTTTACGGCCGGCGGCGCGCGCGGCAATGTCCATACGCGCCCTGATCGAAACAAGGGCGGCGGCGGGGTCCGTTGCGGGATGGGTCATTGAACGAGCACCCGATTGACTCACTGTGGCGGTCGGCGAGGAAGCTAGGCCGCAACAACGCAACCACAAAGGCCCTCCCGCCCCTTCTCTTTTTTACGGATCCCCTCCGCACGCCCCGCATCGATCTGACACTCGCGCGACTGCCTCGCGGTTCGGGCGTCGTCTTCCGTGCATTCGGCGGACGCGACGCCTCGTCACGGGGCGCCCCTTTGGCTCGCCTGGCCCGGCGCCGCGGAGTGCTCTTTCTGGTGGGCGCCGACGCACGTCTTGCCGTCGCCCTGCGGGCCGACGGCATTCATCTGCCCGAGCGGATGGTCGATCGCGCCGGCGATATCCGACTCTGGCGTCGTCGATTTCTCGTGACCGCGGCCGCGCACAACCTGCCGGCGGCCATACGCGCGCGGCGGGCCCGGGTCGATGCGCTGGTGATCTCAAGCGTCTTCTCCAGCCGGAGCCCATCGGTTCGCAAGCCCATGGGTGTCCTGGCTTTCACCGCGATGGTTCGATGCGCCCGAGTGCCGGCCTATGCCCTGGGAGGCGTCAACACGTCAAACGCGGCGAGGCTCGGCGGTTCTGGCGCCGTCGGGCTGGCGGGGGTCGATGCCTTCCACCGGCCGCCGGCCGGCACGACTAGAACTTGAACGTCGTCTCGAGGCGGACGCGCGGCGCGGGAGGCTGAGGATCGACCGGCCCCAGGACAGGCTGATCAGGCGCTATGCTGAGGGCTCCGCCGATGTGAAGGCGAGGCGTGACCCGGTAGAAGACGCCGGGTCGCACGTCGCGCCACTGCATGTCTCCAACGACATGCTGCTCCATGTCGAGTTTGAGACCCCAGCGCCCCCTCTTGGCGTCCCACTCAAGACTGCTCTTCGGCGCCGATCCGTTGATCGATTGCGCCGCGAAGCCGTCGGCGGTCACGCCGGCGGACGGCTTCGCCGGCTCGGCATGCGCCGCGGTCGCCCCGACGAGGGCGGAAGCGCCAATCGCAATCAACAGGTATCGAGCCGGCGTCATCGCCACCCAAGAAGCCTTCTTGCCCCGGCGCGCCGCATGTGGACGTCCCGGCATTGCTGTTGATTAAGTAACGCGAGGCGGCAAGGTCAATCGCATCGGGGTGGATTCCAAGGCGCCGGCTGCGATGAGACGCGGGCTGTGGCCATCGCGCCACGCGATTCCCGTTTGGAGACGGGGCCTTGATGTTATAGACGCTCAGCCGCCGGGCGGGCGAGTGTTTCGCGCGAAATTGCGCGGACAGAGACAGATGAATGGAGTCGATGAGCATGCGGTTCGAACGCGGTTCGACGCGCGTCGCCAAGGCGGTTGCCGTGTCGGCGTGTCTCGCCTTGCTGGCGGCCTGCGGCGGGTGCGCCGCCCACCCCTTCATGCACGCCTCGCGGCCGGCGCCCGCCGGGGCGATTGGGGTCAATGGCTACCTATGGCGCGCGACCCTGGACACGCTCGCGTTCATGCCGCTGCAATCGGCCGACCCCTACGGTGGGGTGATCATCACCGACTGGTATGTGAATCCAGAAAAGCCCGACGAACGATTCAAGGCGACGGTGTATATTTTGGATTCACGTCTTCGCGCCGACGGACTCAACGTCACCGTCTTCAAGGAAGTGACCAATGGCGCGGGTGGCTGGATACCCTCGCCCACCACCGCCCAGACCGCCACCGATATCGAGAATTCCATCCTGACCCGCGCGCGACAGCTCCGGCTCTCCAACCTGCGGGGATAGGGTCCCGAGTCCTCCATGGCCCGATATGATCCCAAGCAGACCGAGCCGAAGTGGCGCAATGCCTGGGAACAGGCGGCCATATTCACCGCGAGCGACGACTCGGATTTGCCGAAGTACTATGTTCTTGAAATGTTCCCATATCCGTCGGGACGACTACATGTAGGTCATGCCCGCAATTACGCGATCGGCGACGTCGTCGCGCGGTTCAAGCGCGCGCGGGGCTATAATGTGCTCCATCCGATGGGCTGGGACGCCTTTGGCCTTCCGGCCGAAAATGCGGCCGCCGAGCGCGGCGTGGATCCCGCCGCCTGGACCCACGGAAACATCGCCGCCATGCGCACGGCCCTAAAAGGACTAGGCCTCTCGATCGATTGGTCGCGGGAATTCGCAACCTGCGATGCGGATTATTACGGCCATCAACAGGCCCTGTTTTTGAAACTGTGGGGCCGGGGCCTGGTCTATCGCAAGGAGGCCTGGGTCAACTGGGATCCCATCGATCAGACCGTCCTCGCCAACGAGCAGGTGGTTGACGGGCGCGGGTGGCGTTCCGACGCGCCCGTCGAACGGCGAAAGCTCGACCAATGGTTCATGCGGATTACCGAATACGCCGACGAACTGCTCGAGGGGCTCGACGGTCTCGATCGATGGCCGGAAAAGGTTCGGTTGATGCAGCGCAACTGGATTGGAAAGTCGCTCGGACTTCGCGTTTGCTTCCCATTCCTGGTCGGGGGTGGCGATGGGATAATGGTCTATACAACTCGGCCAGACACACTTTACGGCGCCAGCTTCGTCGCCCTCGCCGCCGATCATCCCCTGGCTCTGTCGCTCGCCGAGACGGACCCGGACATGGCCGCCTTCGTGGCCCAGTGCCGGCAGGGTGGCACCTCGGAAGCTGAGATCGAGTCCGCCGACAAGCTGGGCCGCGATACGGGGCTCAGAGTACGCCATCCGTTCGACGCGGATTTGCTTTTGCCCGTCTGGGTGGCCAACTTCGTTCTGATGGATTACGGCACCGGCGCCATCTTCGGCTGCCCGGCCCACGATCAGCGCGACCTGGACTTCTCTCGGAAATATGGTCTTCCCGTTCTACCGGTGGTACTGCCGGACGGCGAGGACCCGGAATTGTTTCACGTGCAACACGACGCCTATCTGGGACCGGGCCGAATCTACAACTCCGACTTCATGAACGGCCTGGACGTGACAGCGGCCAAGGCAGCCGCCATCGCCCGCGTCGAGGCGGCGGGAATCGGGTCGTCGGCAACGGTCTATCGACTTCGCGATTGGGGCGTCGCCCGGCAGCGGGGCTGGGGGTGCCCCATTCCGATGGTCACGTGCGAAACCTGCGGCGTAGGACCCGTTCCGGCGTCGGAGCTGCCTGTGCGACTACCCGAGAACCTCGATTTCTCCAAGCCGGGCAATCCCCTTTCTCGGCATCCAACCTGGAAACACACCTTGTGTCCCCGGTGCGGAGGCCGCGCCGAACGGGAAACCGACACCCTCGACACGTTTGTCGATTCGTCTTGGTATTTCGCGCGCTTCCCACGCCTGGACGCGGACGCGCCCATCGACAAGGCCGCCGCGGACTACTGGCTACCCGTCGATCAATATATCGGCGGCGTGGAACACGCGGTTCTGCACCTTCTCTACGCGCGGTTCGTCACTCGGGCGCTGAGAGACGAGGGACTTCTCTCGGCGAGCGAGCCGTTCGAGGGGCTCTTCACCCAGGGTATGGTGACTCACGAGACCTACCGCCTTCAAAGCGGCGAATGGGTTGAGCCGCGTGAGATCAGCATCGAGGCGGAAGGTGAGACGCGACGCGCGCGGCTCGTGGCTACCGGCGAACCGGTCGTGATCGGCGCGGTCGAAAAGATGTCGAAGTCAAAGCGAAACGTGGTGGCGCCGGAAGACATCGCCGATACCTACGGTGTCGATGCCGCTCGACTGTTTGTCCTGTCCGACTCGCCCCCCGAGCGGGACGTGCAATGGACGAGCGCCGGCGTGGAAGGAGCCTGGCGTCTGGTGAACCGGATCTGGGCCGAGTTCGACGCCTCCCCCGAAAGCAGCGGCCGGCCGGAGGGCGATTCGATGGTCCTGAGGCGGGCCACCCATCGCACCGTGAAGGCGGTTACCGAGGCCATCGAGGGATTCCGATTCAACAGCGCCATCGCCCGGCTCTATGAATTCGTCGGCGTCCTTCGCTCGGAAGGGGGCGGGAGCGACGCCGGCGCCCAGGCCGCGAAGGCGGAGGCGCTGTCGGCCCTGGCTCGCCTCGTCTCGCCCTTCGCGCCCCATCTGGGGGAAGAGTGTTGGGCGACGCTCGGCGAAACCGGTTTCGTCGCCAACGCGCCCTGGCCGGCCTACGATCCGGGGCTGATTGAGCACGAGGAACGGGTGCTCCCCGTCCAGATAAACGGAAAGCGGCGGGGCGAAGTGCGCGCCCCCGCCGGCGCGGCCAACGACGTCGTTGAAGCGCTGGTGCGCGGCGATCCGGAGATAGTCCGCAAACTTGGGGGATTGACGGTTCACAAGATCATCGTAGTCACTGATCGCATCGTCAATCTCGTGGCAGGGTGACGCGATGACCGCTCGCTGGAGGTCAGCCACACTGGTTCTTGCGGGCGTGGTGCTGGGCGGCTGCGGGTTCACGCCACTCTACGCGACCCCCGGGGTTTCTCCCGGTCTGTCTTCGATTCAGGTCGTGGCGCCTCAGGGCCGGGTGGGATATCTGCTTCGGGAGGATCTGGACGACATACTGGCGCGCGACAAGGCCGCACCCGCCGCTTGGCGGCTCGATCTCGTGGTCCTCCAGACCCGCAACCCGTTGGGCCTCCAGATCGACAACGTGGCTGAACGATACGAACTCGGCGTCACGGTGAAATATACCCTCACTGAAATCGCCACCGGACATGTCGCCCATGGCGGCAGGGTCGCGTCCGAAGTGAGCTACGACGCGGCCGATCAGCCCTACGCGGGAATCGCCGCCCGCCAGGACGGCCAGCAGCGCGCGGCGTCGGACGCGGCCAGGCGCATCCAGCTCGAACTCGCGTCTTGGATGGCGCACGGCAAGCCGCCGATCCCGGCCCCCGCGCAATGATCCTCAAGCGCCCGGCGGACATCGAACGCTTCCTGACGGCGCCCGGCCCGGCGGTGCGCGCCGCGCTCATCTACGGTCCGGAGTCGGGTATCGCGCGGGAGAGGGCGGGGATCCTGGCCGCGGCGGTCACGGCTAGGCCTGACGATCCGTTCGACGTGGCGCTGTTGAACGAGGCCGATTTCGTAGAAGACGGGCGCCTTGAGACCGAACTCATGGCGATATCGATGATGGGCGGTCGCAGGCTCGTGAAATTGCGTCTCGGGGGAGATCCAGGCCGTTCGGAAGGCGCCGCCGCTTCGGCCCTGCAACAGCATCTGGCGGGTGACTTCAACCCTGAGGCCTTCCTGCTGATCGAGGCCGGCGCCCTCAAGGCCGGCTCGGCGCTGAGAAAGACCGCGGAGAGAGCGGATGGCTGCGCGGTTCTGCCTTGTTACGAGGACGAGCCCGGCGACGTGGCGCGACTTGTCCGCGAGGGACTGGCGATCGACGGCGTCGGCCTGACCACCGCCGCCCTGGAGCTTTTCGTCTCGCGCCTGCCGCATGATCGTGGCGTGATCCGCCAGGAGATCGAGCGCCTGATCCTGTTTCTTGGACCCTCCAGCGGTCGGATCGCCGACGCCTCGGACCTGGCGGGATTCTTTGGGGTCGAGCCCGAAGCCTCTCTCGCGCAGGCGGCCATCGACGCCTTCGGCGGTCGGGTGGGCGGCGCTCACGCCAACCTGAGGCGGGCCATGCAGGAAGGCGAATCCGGCCCCGCCGCCGTGAGAGCCGTCGGCGCACACCTCAATCGCCTGCGCCGTGTGATATCGCTTCACGCGGCGGGCGCGTCGCTCAGCGAAGCCGCCAGATCGTCCGGCGTGTTCTGGAAGAGCGAACGAGAATTCCTCAGGCAGGCGCGAGCCTGGTCGCGCGCGGAACTCGACAGGGTCCAGACCGCGGTGCTTCAGGCAGACAAGGCCTGCAAACACACCGGGGCGCCTGACGATCTCCTGGCGCAGCGGCTCGCCCTATCGGTTGCCGGACAGGCCCGGCGGTTCGGACTCTGACGACCCCGATCCCGCCGGGCGGGTCAGGCGACGGCAGACATCGTCCAGTTGCTCCAGCGTGGCATATGAAATCCGCACCTCGCCGCTTCCGCCGGCGTCGCGAATTCGCACCGCCAGGCCGAGCGCCTCCGACAGATCGTCCTCCAGCATCGAAATGTCGGCGCTCCGACTGATCCCCACCTGGCCGCGAGCGCCGCCCTCGCCGCGTCCAGAACGCGCCTGCCGCGCCATGGCCTCCGCCTGGCGGACGTTCAGACCGCGTTCGATGATCCGGAGGGCGAGGGCGTCGGCTTCCTCAAGGTCGATCAGCGCGCGCGCGTGTCCCGCGGTCAATCTGCCCGCTTCCAGGTGATCGCGCACACCCTCGGGAAGCTTCAGCAGGCGCAGAGTATTGGCGACGTGACTGCGACTCTTGCCGACGACGTCGGCGACATCCTCCTGGCTTCGCGGGTGGCGTTCCATCATGGTCGCATAGCCACGCGCCTCCTCGAGTGGATTGAGGTCGGCGCGCTGGAGGTTTTCGATCAACGCCACCTCTATCACCTCGATGTCGGTGAGGTCGCGGATGAGCGCCGGAACCGCGTGAAGGCCGGCCAGTTGCGCCGCTCGCCAACGCCGCTCACCGGCCACGATCTGGTACTCACCGGCGGCATGGGGCATGGGCCGAACCAGAATCGGCTGAAGCAATCCGCGCTGGCGTATCGAATTGGCCAGCTCTTCCAGTTCCTCCCCGCCAAAGGCGCGGCGCGGCTGATCGGGGTTGGGCCGGATCAGTTCGATCGCGACATCGAGCGCGCCCACCGCTCGGCGACCTTCCGGAGTCGACGCGGCTTCGGCTTCGTCTAGCAGCGCCGAGAGCCCCCGGCCCAGTCCTCGTCGCCCCTCGGCCATGACCTATCTCCTTGATTTCAAGTGGCTTCAGCGCGGGCGGCGTGCCGGCGTTCGCGGCCGAGCAATTCCCGCGCGAGCTTCAGATAGGCCTGGCTACCGGCGCATTTGAGATCGTAGATCAGCGCCGGCTTGCCGAACGACGGCGCCTCCGAGAGCCGCACATTGCGGGGGATGACGGTCTGGTAAACCGCCTCCCCCAGGTGGTCGCGCACATCGCGCGCGACCTGCGCCGAGAGGCTGTTGCGCCGGTCGTACATGGTCAGGATCACGCCCTGAATCTCAAGGTTGGGGTTGAGCGCGCCACGCACCAGATCCACGGTCCTCAGAAGTTGCGTCAATCCCTCCAGCGCGAAGAATTCGCATTGCAGAGGCACCAGAACGGCGTTGGCGGCCGTCATCGCGTTGATGGTCAGGAGATTCAAGGACGGCGGACAGTCGATGAGCGCGTAGGTGTAACCGTCCGCCGGCCGCAGCGCGGCCAGGGCGTCCCTGAGCCTGAAGGATCGTCGCGGCTTCTGGCCGAGTTCGAGCTCGACCCCGGAAAGATCGGCCTCGGCGGGCAGCAGGTCGAGGCCGGGCAGAGCGGTGTGGACCGCGGCTTCGCCAATCGCCAGATCCTCCATCAGCACGTCGTAGAGCGTGCGGGTCCGCAGGTGACGGGGGACGCCCAGTCCCGTGGAAGCGTTGCCCTGTGGATCGGAATCGATCAGTAGGACCTTCTCGCCGACGGCGGCCAAGGCGGCGGCGATGTTGATCGCGGTCGTCGTCTTTCCGACGCCACCTTTCTGATTGGCCACCGCCAGGACGCGCGGCCCGCGCTCAGCGCGCGCCACGGCAGAGATCCGATATCTTGACCACTCGGCCGCGCGGGTCGCTCAGGCTGGGAAAAGTCTTGGCCCCGAACCGCCAGGACTTGGCCGCCTCGCGAATCTCCTCCCCGGCGCCCCGACCCTTGAGGAAAAGCGCCTCGGCTCCGAGATCCACATAGGGCTTGGCCAGGGTGAGCAGGCGATCGAGGGGCGCGCACGCTCTTGCGGTGACCACGTCCACCTCGAGTCTGATCGTTTCGCATCGTCCATGATGGACGACGGCCGGTATTCGCAGCCTATTCACCACTTCGGTCAGGAACTGGCAACGCTTGGCCCGGCTTTCCACGAGATGGACCCGCGCCGCCGCCCGGTCCTTGAGCAGGATGGCCAGAACGACCCCCGGCAGGCCGGCGCCGGACCCGAGATCGGCCCAGGTGAGAGCATGAGGTGCGTAGGCCAGCAACTGGGCGCTGTCGAGATAGTGCCGCCGCCAGAAGGCACCGAGACTCGCCGCGCCGACAAGGTTGGCATGAAGATTGGCCTCACACAGCATCCGTCGGAACACCTCGATATCGGCTTCGCGGTCGGGCGTCGTCCCGAACGCCTTCCTCACGTCGGGCGGAATGTCGGGGGCGTCAGACAGCGTGGCGCGGCCGGCGGACATGGGCCAACAGTGCGCTGAGGGCGCCGGGCGTCACGCCCTCGATCCGCCCGGCCTGCCCGAGTGTCTCCGGGCGAACCGCCGACAGCTTCTCGCGCGCTTCGTTGGAGAGGCCGCCCATCGCCCGGTAGTCGATGTCGCTGGGCAGCATCAGCGCCTCGTCTCGCCGGAAGACCGCCACATCGGCGTCCTGGCGATCGAGATAGCCGAGATAACTGGCGTCGATCTCCAGTTGTTCGCGCGCGAACTCCGGCACATCCAGGATCTGGGGCCAGATCTGCCCCAGACGCGAGAACCCGACATCCCGGCAGCCCAGCAGCTGAAAGAGCGTCCTGCGGCGGCCGTCGGAATTGATCGGCAACCCCTGGCGCCGCGCTTCAGACGACGTCAGCGACAGGCTGCCCGCCAGGCGTCGCGCTTCCATCAGAACCTCGGCCTTGACGCCGAAAGCCACGGCGCGTTCAGAACCCACGCAACCTAGTTCGGCGCCTCGTGGAGTGAGGCGCTGATCCGCATTGTCCGCCCGCAGACGAAGTCGATATTCGGCCCGGCTGGTGAACATCCGATATGGCTCGGTCACCCCGGCCGTGACGAGGTCGTCGATCATCACCCCGATGTAGGCTTCGTCGCGCCGAAACACGGCGGCGTCCGCCCCGCTCACCATTCTGGCGGCGTTGAGGCCCGCCATGAGGCCTTGCGCGGCGGCCTCCTCGTAGCCGGTCGTACCGTTGATCTGCCCGGCCAGGAAGAGGCCCCGCAGGCGTCTCGCCTGGAGACTGGCGTCCAATTCGCGCGGATCGACGTAGTCGTATTCAATCGCGTACCCGTGCCGAAGAATCCGCACGCCTTCCAGGCCGGGTATCGTTCGAACGAAGAGGTCCTGGGTCTCCGCGGAAACCGAGGTCGAGATCCCATTGGGATAGACCGTGGGATCGTCACGACCTTCCGGCTCGAGGAATATCTGGTGCGACGGGCGATCGGCGAACCGGACGACCTTGTCCTCGATCGAAGGACAATACCGAGGTCCCCGCCCGCTCAATCGACCGCCGTATACCGCCGACTCCGCCAATCGGGCCGCGATGATCTCGTGGGTGGCGGCCGTCGTCGCCGTGATGCCGCAGGAGACCTGTGTCACCGAGAGGGCGCCGGCCAGAAATGAGAACGCGGCTGGCGGCTCGTCGCCCGCCTGCATTTCCAGGGCCGTCCAATTGATCGTCCGCCCATCGAGCCGCGGAGGGGTTCCGGTCTTGAGGCGGCCCATCGCCAGGCCCATACGGTAGAGTCGGTTCGCCAGGCCGATCGCTGGCGCGTCGCCCGCTCGCCCGGCGGGGGTGCGCTCTTTGCCGCGGTGGATCACGCCCTTCAGGAATGTCCCCGTGGTCAGGACGACGGAACGCGCGCGATAGTGGCGCCCGGCCGAATCGATCACGCCGCCGACACGGTCCAGGTCGATGATCAGATCCTCGACCGCGACGGCCCTGATCTCCAGGCCTCGCGTCGCCTGGAGCGCGCGCGACACGGCGCGGCGATAAAGCACGCGATCAATCTGCGCGCGGGGACCGCGCACGGCGGCGCCGCGCGAGCGATTCAACATTCTGAATTGTATGCCGGCCTCATCGGCGGCGCGGGCCATCACACCATCCAGGGCGTCGATCTCGCGGACCAGATGGCCTTTGCCCAGCCCCCCGATCGCCGGATTACACGACATCTCTCCGATCGTCTCGATCTTGTGCGTAAGCAGGAGCGTGGAGGCGCCAAAGCGCGCCGCCGCCGCCGCGGCCTCGGCGCCGGCGTGGCCGCCTCCAATCACAATGACGTCCCAGATCGGGTCCAAGGCAGCCGGCTCTTTCGGAAAGGGAAACCCTTCCCTATCCCATCGTGCAGGCGAGGTCGATCCGAGGATCCGGGCGCTGTTTCACGTGAAACACGCAATACCCACGCGACCGCCGCGCCAGCCGGCGGAAGACGGCGCGGCGCCCGGTTTCATCTATTGATGTTACAGTAAACTTCCCGGCGAGACGTCATTCTATTACTTCCCTATGCAGAAGGTCGCGAATATTTCTCCAAGTATATCCTCCGCGCCAACACGGCCCGTTACAGCGGCCAGGGTCCTCGCGGCCAGCCTGACATCTTCCGCCACCAGTTCCGGCCGCCCAAAGGCCGTGACGGCCCGGGCCAGGTGATCGTGCGCCTGGGCCAGCAACCGTTGATGTCGGCGTCGCGTGACGGCCGGGAATTCGGCGCCGGAGAGATCCCGGACGACGCGTGCGCTGAGCGCGGTGCGCAATTCACCGGGGTCTCCACCGATCAGCGACAATTCGAAGACATCCGCGCCTATCGATCCGGCCGCCCCGAGCGCCGGCCGATAGTCCTTCCCCGCCGTCAGATCCGCCTTGCTGAACAGCGCGATATCGCCGGCGGCGACGAAAGCGCCGGGTTGACGCCAGGCGCCGTCAGATGACGCCCGATCCACCACCCAGATGCGCAGATCGGCGCCCGTCGCCCAGGCCTTGGCGCGGCGCACACCCTCCACTTCCACGGGATCCGACGCCTCGCGCACCCCGGCGGTGTCGGCGAGGATCACCCGATAGCCAGACATGTCGAAGGGGATTTCGATCACGTCGCGCGTGGCGCCGGGCGTATCGGTGACGATGGCGGCGTCCCTTCCCGCCAGCAGATTGAGGAGCGTACTCTTCCCGGCGTTGGGCGCGCCGATGATGGCGATCCGATAGCCTTCGCGGATGCGTTGGCCGCGGGTCCGGTCGTCGAGCGCCTGGGTCAGATCGCCGAGCAGCCGCTCCAGAGGCGCGCGGGCGCGGTCGGCGACGTCAGTCGGAACCTCTTCGTCCGGAAAATCCACGGCGGCCTCAAGGGAACCGAGGATCGTCAGGAGGGCGTTGCGCCACTGGCCGTACCTGCGGCCGAGCGAGCCCTCCAGCTGGCCGAGCGCCTGGCGCGCCTGGGCGGCGCTCTCCGCGTCGATCAGGTCGGCCACCGCCTCGGCCTGGTCCAGATCGAGCTTGCCGTTCTCGAACGCGCGGCGGGTGAATTCTCCCGGCTCGGCCGGGCGAACCCCGGCCCCAATGAGAGCCTCGCCGACCGCGTCCACCACCGCCGGTCCGCCGTGCAGGTGCAGTTCGACGCAGTCCTCGCCCGTGAAGCTTCCCGGCCCGGGAAACAAGAGCGCCAGGCCCCGGTCGAGGACCGACCCGTCGGGCGCGCGCAGCGTTCTCAGCGTGGCGCGGCGCGGAACGGCCGGGCCGCCCGCCATCGCCGCCAGAACCGCCGCCGCCGCCGGCCCGGAAACCCGGACGATCGCCAGGGCCGCCTTCCCCGGCGCCGTGGCCAGGGCGAAGATGGTATCGGTCATTCGCCTCGTTTTGGGCCGGCGTCGCCCCGCGCCGCCGCGCTCATCAGCTTCAGGAACTGTTCCGACGCCTGGCCGCCGAAGGTCATCCAGCTTTTCATCAGCTCCTCGGGGGCGACCATGGCCATGTTGGCGTCCATCCGCGATTTCATCTCGGCCACCATGTGCTCGTTCAGGCCGCGAACGTCCGGCAGGCCCAGGGACGCCCGCGCCTCCTCCGGCGTGCATTCGACTTCGAGGTTGATCTTCATCGGGGCGCTCCTTCATCCCACGACATTGTTATGGGCCAACCGCCGGCCGGCGCGCTAGTAGCGCGGTCCATCCACGGCGCAAAGGACCCGGCGCATGGGCGAAGCGATCACCATTGCCAGCCAGTCTGGCCCCTTCTCGGCCTACCTCGCGCGGCCGCCCGCGGCCGAGGCCCCCGCGATCGTGGTCATCCAGGAAATCTTCGGCGTCAACGCGGTCATGCGTGACATCTGCGACACCGTCGCCTCGGCCGGCTACCTCGCCGTCTGCCCGGATCTTTTCTGGCGTATCGAGCCGGGCATCGACATCACCGATGGGTCCGAGGCCGAGTGGAAGCGCGCCTTCGAACTCTACAACGCCTTCGATGTCGATCTCGGAGTGGAAGACGTCGCCGCGACGATCGCCCATATCCGCGCCGGTAGCGGACCAGCGGGCAAGGTCGGCGCGGCGGGCTTCTGCCTGGGCGGCCTCCTGGCCTTCCTCACCGCGACCCGGACCGACATCGACGCCAGCGTGGCCTTCTATGGGGCGGGGATCGACCGTTACCTCGCCGAGGCCGACAAGCTCGCCCAACCGCTGATGCTGCATATCGCAGAAGAGGACCAGTTCGTGCCCAAGGAAGCGCAGGAGATGATCATCGCGGGCTTGAAGAACCATCCCCAGGTCGAGATCTTCACCTACTCCGGCCGCGACCACGCCTTCGCCCGCCGGGGCGGCGAGCACTTCGACGGCGCCGACGCCGCCCTGGCCCGGGACCGCAGCCTCGCCTTCTTCCGCAAGGCTCTCTAGATGCTCGCCATCCGCGCCCGCGAGGCCGGCGGACCCGAGGTCCTAGAGGTCGTCGATCTACCCGATCCGGTGGCCGGCCCCGGCCAGATCGTGGTTCGGCATGAGGCGGTGGGTCTCAATTTCATCGACACCTACCAGCGCTCGGGCCTCTATCCGATGCGCTTTCCCGCCGTGCTCGGCCAGGAAGCGGCCGGGGTCGTCGAGTCGGTAGGCGAGGACGTGGAGGGTTTCGCCGCTGGCGACCGGGTCGCCTACGCTGGCCAGGGCGGCGCCTATGCGCAGGCCCACGCGGTGGCGGCGGCGAGGGTGGTGCGGCTGCCGGAGGCGATCTCCTTCCAAACGGCCGCCGCCGCCCTGCTCAAGGGCATGACCGCGGAGTTCCTGCTATGCCGGTGCCACGCGGTGCAAGGCGGTGAGACCATCCTGGTCCACGCCGCGGCGGGCGGGGTGGGGACGATCCTGGTCCAATGGGCCAAGGCCCTGGGCGCCCGGGTGATCGGCACGGCGGGCTCGGAAGAGAAGGCCGAACTCGCCCGATCCTTCGGCTGCGACCACGTGATCCTCTACCGCACCGAGGACGTCGCCGCCCGGGTGCGGGAGCTGACCGACGGCAAGGGCGTGCCGGTGGCCTACGATTCGGTCGGCAAGGCGACCTTCGAGGGCACCCTCGCCAGCCTGGCGCGCCGCGGCGTCTTCGTCAGCTTCGGCAACGCATCGGGGCCTACCCCGGCGTTCGAACCCCAACGCCTCGCCCGCGCCGGCTCATTGTTCTTCACCCGCCCGACCCTCTTCGACTACATCGCCGCCGCCGAAGAACTGACCGCCAGCGCCGGAGCGTTGTTCGACATGATCGGCTCAAGAAAGGTGAAGATCGAGATCGGCCAGACCTTCCCGCTAGCCGAGGCGCGGCGGGCCCATGAGGCGCTGGAGGGGCGGATGACGGCCAGGGCGAGTGTGTTGATTCCCTAGTTGGTCGATTTATGCTTGAAGTCGAGATCAAAAAATGACGCAAACGGCGTGGGTGTTAGTTGTGCTTGGTGCCTGGTTAGCCGCTCTGCTGATGTTTCAGCGTTACAGGCGGAATACTCCCGGATTCCGAGAGCGAGCCATATTCAAATCGCGACTACCAGCTTGGGTACAACGCGTCGAACTCTGTGTATGGGCGGCTATTTGACTTGGTTTAGCACTCGCCCTTCTAGTCGCCTTCATCGGATTGTATGGAGCGGTCCATACGGGTGTGACATCCAACCGCCCCGACACCCTGGCTGTCACGCTGATCTCGTTTTCAAGCGCCGTCGCCGCCTTGCCGCCCGCCATGATGGTGGCAAATTTGGTCAGTTGGCTAATCCCGAACATTCGTCGTGCCAATGAGCTCGCCAGCGAGGGCCTCCCAACCATGAGCTTCTTGCGAGCTACATTAGGATTGCTGGCATTTGGAGCGGTGGTAGTTCCGCTCAGCGCGATACAAGGTGCCATCGGGGCGATTGAACCGTGGGCTCGATAGGATCAAATGACACGGTTTATCTGAACAATCATGTATTCATCGACTGGAAGAAGTCGGCGTTGTTCTTGGAGTTGCGGAGTTTGTCGAGCAGGAACTCGATGGCGTCCTGGGGACCCATGGGGTTGAGGATGCGGCGCAGGACGAAGGTCTTCTGGAGTTGGTCTTTGGGGGTGATCAGCTCTTCCTTGCGGGTGCCGGACTTGAGCACGTCGATAGCCGGGAAGATGCGCTTGTCGGCGACCTTGCGGTCGAGGATGATCTCGGAATTGCCGGTGCCCTTGAACTCCTCGAAGATCACCTCGTCCATCCGGCTGCCGGTGTCGATGAGGGCGGTGGCGATGATGGTCAGCGAGCCGCCCTCCTCGATGTTCCGGGCCGCGCCGAAGAAGCGCTTGGGCTTCTGCAGGGCGTTGGCATCGACGCCGCCGGTCAGCACCTTGCCCGATGAGGGGACCGTGGTGTTGTAGGCGCGGCCGAGGCGCGTGACCGAATCCAGCAGGATGACCACGTCGCGCTTGTGCTCGACCAGGCGCTTGGCCTTCTCGATGACCATTTCGGCGACCTGGACGTGGCGGCTGGCCGGTTCGTCGAAGGTCGAGGAGATGACCTCGCCGCGCACCGTGCGCTGCATGTCGGTGACTTCCTCGGGCCGCTCGTCGATCAAGAGCACGATGAGGTAGGAATCGGGGTGGTTGGCGGCGATCGACTTGGCGATGTTCTGCAGCATTACCGTCTTGCCGACCCGGGGCGGAGCGACGATCAGGCAGCGCTGGCCCTTGCCGAGCGGGGCGACGATGTCGATTACCCGGCCGGAGCGATCCTTCAGGGTCGGATCGTCGATCTCCATGGTCATCCGCTCCTCGGGGTAGAGGGGCGTCAGATTGTCGAAGGCGACCTTGTGGCGGACGTTGTCCGGGTTCTCGAAGTTGATCTGATCGACCTTGACCAGGGCGAAATAGCGCTCGCCCTCGCGCGGGGCGCGGATGCCGCCATCGACGGTGTCACCGGTGCGCAGGCCGAAGCGGCGGATCTGCGAGGGGCTGACATAGATGTCGTCGGGTCCGGGGAGGTAGTTGGCTTCCGGGCTGCGCAGAAAGCCGAAGCCGTCCTGGACGACCTCGAGGGTGCCGGCGCCGAAGATCTCCACGCCCTCTTCGGCCGAGGCCTTGAGGATCGCGAACATCATGTCCTGCTTGCGCATGGCGTTGGCGTTTTCGATGTCGAACTGCTCGGCGAAGGCGAGCAGGTCGGCCGGCGACTTCTCCTTCAGCTCCTGCAGCGACATCCGCGTCAGGCCCATGGCGGTAACGGCGCGGCTGGCCTCGCTGGGCTCCTGGGTTTCGCGCCCGTTCTCCACTTCGCCGCCGAGCTTGCCGGCTATCGGTGGGGATTCGATGACATCTGACATGAAGGGGTTTTGCTCTTCTTTTGGGAAAGGGGTCCGGTCCCAGAGGCCGGAAGGGTTTGCCGGCGCCGATGGCCCACGGGGCCAGAATGCGCGCGGCTGATGAAAGTCGTGGGGCGGATCGCGCTGGCGCCTGGCCGGGCGGCTCGATCCGTGGGGAGGCGGGGGAATCGCGACCGAAAGCGGGCCGCGTCTTCAATTCCACCCAAGCCACAACGCGAGCCGCGCGTCAAGCATGCCGCGTGCGAGCTATCCGCCGAACTTGGTGGTCACCGCCAGGACGATGACGACGGCGGCGAGGAACGGCAGCTCATTGGTCATGCGCCAGAACCGTTCAGACTTCGCCCGGCGGCCCGCGGCCAGATCGCGGCGCGCCCTTCCCAGAAAGTGGTGCCACCAGAGAAGAAACGCCACCCCGGCGAGTTTGACCGACATCCACGGGGTCAGCAGGAAACCCCAGCCCCAGCGCTGCTGGGTGGCGTCGTACCAGGCCAGGGTCGCTCCGAGAATCAGAACCGCGATCATGGCGGGATTCATGATCATGCGCAGGAGTCTGACCTCCATGGTCTGGAAGGTCTCGTCCATCTCCGATCCGACCGACGCCCGGGTATGGTAGGCGAACAGCCGCGGCAGATAGAGCAGCCCCGCCATCCACGCGATCACCGCCAGGATATGCAGGCCGCGCAGCAGATCATACAGCATGGTCAACCCTCCCCGGCCGACGGCCGCACCGCCTCAGGTTGCCGGGACAGCCTCGCGCGCCGGGCTGGTCGCCCGAGCGCTCAAGCGCGCTCACGACCAGGTCGGCCAGTCCCTCGATGAAGATCGGCGCCGTCCGGAGAGTGGGCGCGCGCAGATAGGTCGGAACGCCGGCGGCTTCGGCCAGCCGCCGATAGTCGCGGTCCAGCTCGACCAGGGTCTCGATGTGCTCGGAGACGAAGGCAATGGGGTCGATCAGCACGCCGACGCCGTCGGCCGCCGCTTGACCGATCGCCTCCGGCGTCGATGGCCCGATCCACCGCATCGGTCCGACGCGGCTCTGATAGCAGACCCGCCAGTCCCAATCACCGGGAAGGAGCGCCGCCACCTTGGCGCATGTCGCCTCGACCTGCCATTGATAGGGATCACCGCTCGACGCCACCGACCTGGGCAGGCCGTGAGCCGAAAACAACAGGCGGACGGCGGGTTTCCCGGCCAGCTCCCAGATGCTTTGGATCGAGTCGGCATGGGCTCGCGCCAAGGCCTCGTCATCGTACCAGCAGCACACCGCGCGGCAGCGGCCGGGGCCGGCATAGACCGCGCGCCAAGCCTTCAGAGACGAGGCGGTGGTGGTGGTCGAGAACTGGGGATAAAGGGGAAGCAGGACGATCTCGTCGGGCGCGAAGGACCGCACCGCCTCGGCCGCCTGCCCGGTCGTCGGCCGCCAATAGCGCATCGCCGTGAACGCCCGGACTTCCTGGCCCGGCATCCTGATCGATAGCGCGGCTTCCAGCGCCTGTCTCTGCGCCAGGGTCTGGGGCAGGAGCGGTGAGCCGCCCCCCATCAGAGCGTAGTTGGCCTTGGCCCAACGTGTCCGCAACCGTGCGATCGCCGCGGCGAGCGGTCGGCGCAGCAGCCACGGCAGGGTGATGATGGCCGGATCGGAAAACAGATTCTCCAGGAACGGCCGCACCGAATCCTGGTCATCCGGTCCGCCGAGATTGAACAGAACCACGGCGACCCGAGCGCCAGCGCCGTTCATCGCCGCTGCACGCGGCGCTCGACCTGGCCAATGTGTTCGATCGGGGTGTCGGGAAGCACGCCGTGGCCAAGGTTGAAGATGTACGGGCCGCCGGACCATTGCTTGAGAAGCGCCTCGATCCGCGTATCGAGCGCTTTGCCTCCGGCGCGCAGGAGCAGGGGATCGAGAGCGCCCTGGATGGCGACATGCGCTTGCAGGCGCTTGCCGAGTGCGGCGGTGGCCTGGACGTCCAAACCAACCCCCTGGACGCCGGAGGCTTGCGCGTAATCCTCGACCAAGGCCCCGGCGCCGCGGGGAAACCCGATCACCGGCGCCTCGATCCCCCCGGCCCGCGGAGCCGCGACGATCCGCGCATGGGCCAAGGTCGCCAGGCGCTGAAAGATGTCCTCGGGCAGAAGTTCGGCCCAAGATTCGAATAGCATCAGCACCTGGGCGCCAGCTCGCGCCTGCATTGCCAGATAGGCGGAGGTGGCCGAAACCAGGACATCGATCAGGCGATCCAGTTGGTCCGAATCCTCGTAAGCCATGGCTCGGGCGCGATCGCTACCGCGCCCCTCGATCATACAGGTCTCCACGGTCCAGGGCGCTCCGGCGAACTTCCGTCCCAGTACCCGGAGAAGTGAAGGTTCAGGCGCCTTTTCCATGCCGATCCTTAGACCGTCTCCACGAGCAAGCCTCAAGCCCGAGGGATCGGGAAGCTGGGCGCCCTTCATTGCTTAGTAAAGGATTGAGATTTGATGGCAGAGATGGTGACTGGGAGGATGTCGGGGAGAAATCGCCAAGGGGCTGAGCGGACCCCCGCCGCCAACCGATTGTCGGGCCTGTGACAAAGTTTTGCCAACCCTCCGAGGATCGATGTGGATATCTCACAACGGATTGATTTTACGAAATGAGTTCGCGGGTATCGGGGTGTGGAATGGGGCCGCGATTTGATCCGGCGGTTGGCTGTGTGAGAAACGCTTCATGGCCGCCCGCGCCGATGAACCGGTGTTGATGAACCAATGACAATGGCCTTGATTGCCCACCATGAGTTCTGTCGATGCCCGCGCCGGGTTCGGCCCTCCACACAGTATTCTCCGGTTTCGACCCTTGGTTAAGAATTCGTTAACGGCCGCTTCACAGCCATCGGCGGGACCGAGGCAAGGCGCCACGGCCGGCCATCGCCTGGCGACCTACTTTCATGTTCATCTGGTGTCTGATTCCACCGGCGAGACGCTGAACGCCATGGCTCGGGCGGTGTGCGCCCGATTCACCAATGTGCTGCCGATCGAGCATATCTACGCTCTGGTGCGATCGCAGCGCCAGCTCGAGCGCGCGCTCGAGGAAATCGCCAACGCCCCTGGTGTCATATTGCATACGATCGTTGACGCCACGCTTCGGAGCCTGTTGGAAAACGGCTGCCAGCAGTTCGACATGCCGTGTATCGCCGCCCTCGATCCCCTGGTTTCGGCTTTGTCACGTTACCTGGGCGCGCCCCTCTCCACCCGGGTAGGCGCGCAGTATGCCCTCGACACCGACTACTTCAACCGGATGGATGCGCTATCCTATGCGCTGGGTCACGACGATGGCCAGGGGGGCCAGGATTTGGCCCGCGCCGACGTAATTCTGATCGGGGTTTCGAGAACCTCGAAGACCCCCACCTGCATCTATCTGGCCCATCGGGGCGTCAGGGCCGCCAACATTCCCCTGGTCGGGGCGCGAAGGCTGCCCGAGGGCCTCGATGGCTTCGGCGATGTCCCAGTGGTCGGCTTGACCATTTCCCCGGACCGGCTCGTGCAGATCCGCCGAAACCGCCTGCGCAGCCTCAGCGAGGATCGCGAGAGCGACTATGTCGATACCGATGCGGTGCGCCAGGAGATCGTCGAGGCGCGGCGCTTGTTCGAGCGCCGGGGGTGGCCGGTGATCGATGTCACCCGGCGATCGGTCGAGGAAACCGCCGCGGCGGTGATCAACATTCTTTCCGGCGGCCGCGGCAAGGTCGAGGTCCTTGGATGACCGGCCTCGTGTTGGCTTCGACCAGCGTCACGAGAGCGGGAATTCTTCGTGCGGCTGGCGTCGGCTTCCGGGTGGAAGCGCCGGACGTGGACGAGGCGGCCGTCAAGCTCGAGCTGCTTTCGCATGGCATCGATCCGGGCGGTGTCGCCGAGCAGTTGGCGGCCCGGAAGGCGGCCGAAGTCTCCATGCGTGTCGCGGGAATGGTGATCGGCGCCGACCAGACCCTCGATGTCGATGGCGCACTCTTCGACAAGGTCCCGACGCTCGCCGAAGCGCGCGTCCGCCTGATGGCTCTCCGCGGACGCGAACACCGGCTCCACTCGGCGGTCGCGGTCGCCTCGGCCGGCGTCACTCTGTGGCGGGGGACGTCCCAGGCTACCCTGCGCATGCGGGTGTTCTCCGACGCGTTTCTCGACGGCTACCTCGCGCGACAGGGCGAACAGGTCCTTTCGTCGGTGGGCTGCTATCAGCTCGAAGGCGAAGGTATTCAGCTCTTCGCCGAGGTCCGTGGTGATTTCCTTGCCATCCTGGGGCTGCCGCTGCTGCCCCTTCTGGGCTTCCTTCGCGCGCGGGACGCCGTCGCCTCGTGAGTATCGTGGTTAGCGCCACGACCGTCCTGGCCGGAGTGGTTGGAAACCCGGTGAAGCACTCCCTCAGTCCGATCATCCACAACGCCTGGCTGGCGGCGGCCGGGATCAACGCCGTCTATGTCGCCTTCGCTCCGACGCCCGACCGCTTCGACGTCTTCATCGACGGTCTGCGTGGCGGCGTGGCGCGCGGCGTCAATATCACCGGACCCTTCAAGCAACGCGCCTTGGCGCTGGCCGACGCGGCCCAGGAGCGGGCGCGGCGGGCTGGCGCGGCCAATCTGCTGGTCTTCGAAGCCAACGGCTCGATCGTCGCCGACAGCACCGACGGCATGGGTCTGCTGGCGGCGTTCGCCTCACAAGCGCCGGGATTTCACGCCGCCTCCGGCCCCGTCGTCATATTCGGCGGCGGCGGCGCGGCGCGGAGCGCGGTGGCGGCCTTCATCGCCGCCGGCGCCCCCGAGATCCGACTGATCAATCGCTCGCGCCCGCACGCGGAGGCTATCGGCGCGGCCTTCGGCGGGTCCGTCAAGGTCCTCGACAGCGATCGGGCAAGCGCGGCGATGGACAGGGCAAGCGCCATCGTCAACGCCACTAATCTGGGTCTCGATGGGGGAGAAGGGCCGATCAGCGACTTCAGCGCGGCGCCGGACGCGGCGGTGGCCATGGACATGATCTATCGCCCCCTCAGGACGAGATTCCTGGAACATGCCCGACGGCGCGGATTGGTCACCGTCGATGGCCTGGCAATGCTGATCGGCCAGGCGGCGCCGAGTTTCGAGCGACTGTTCGGCCGCGCGCCGCCAGCCGTGGATGTCCGGACAATCGCGCTCGCGCAACCGGATGCGCCGCCATGATCGTGATTGGCCTGACCGGATCGATCGGCATGGGCAAGACCACCACGGCGGCGATGTTCGCCGAGGCGGGCGTCCTGGTCTACGACGCGGACGCCGAAGTCCGCCGGCTCTATCAGCCTGGCGGCGCGGCGGTCGGGCCCGTCGAGGCCGCCTTTCCGGGCGTGAGCCATTGCGGCGCCATAGACCGCGATCGGCTGAGCGAGCGCGTTCTGGGCAATCCGACCGAACTGGCGCGATTGAACGCCATCGTCTGGCCGCTGATGGGCTCGGCCCGCGCGGCGTTCTTCGATCGTGCGGAGCGTTCCGGCCAGGGGATCGTGGTCCTGGATATTCCCCTGCTACTCGAAGCCGGCGGGGAAAGGGCGGTGGACAAGGTGGTGGTCGTGTCCGCCACCGTGGATGCTCAGCGAGCGCGGGTTCTCGCGCGCGAAGGCATGAGTCCAGCCAAATTCGAGGCGATCCTCGCGGCCCAGATGCCGGACGCGACCAAGCGCGCGAAGGCGGACTTCGTCATCGACACCGGGGGCGGCCTGGATAGGGCGCGGAGCCAGGTCCACGCAATCTTGAACATCTTGCGCGAAGCCGCCGAACGGTCCCATTGATCGGTCATGCGCCGCGAGATCGTCCTGGACACCGAGACCACTGGCCTTGACCCGCGAAGCGGTCACCGCGTCATTGAGATCGCCTGCGTGGAACTCGACGATCTTCTGCCCACCGGCCGGCATTTCCACTGCTACATCGATCCCGAGCGAGACATCGATCCCGACGCGCAGCGGGTGCATGGCATCTCCCGGGCGTTTCTCGCCGGCAAGCCACGTTTCGCCGACGATGACGTCGCGCCGGCGTTCCTGGAATTTGTCGCCGACTCGGCGCTGATCGCCCACAACGCCGGCTTTGATCGGGGGTTCATCAATCATGAGCTCGGCCGGGCGGGACACGGCGCGTTGCCCGACCACCGCTGGATCGACACGCTCGCGCTCGCTCAACAGCGTTTTCCGGGGATGTACAATTCACTCGACGCGCTCTGCAAGCGCTTCAAGGTGTCGCTTGCGGAACGGGACAAGCACGGCGCCCTGGTCGATGCGGGGTTGCTCGCCTCCGTCTATCTGGAACTCATGGGGGGCCGGGAGCGTAAGCTCGATCTACACGCCGCTGTGGAGCGAGGCGTGGCCCAGATCGTCGCCCAGGCGCGACATGGCCCCCGGCCGCGCGCCCTGGAGCCCCGGCTGACCAGCGCCGAGATCGCGGCCCACGAGGCTTTCGTGAAGGCCGCGCTGGTGACGGACGCCCTTTGGCGGCCCTTCATCATGTCGTCGCCGGCCTGATCAGGCGTTCCCGATGGTCTGGGTTCCGGCCTGCGCCAGCCGAGCGGCGTAGACACCGGCGAAATCGATCGGCTCGAGCATGAATGGCGGGAAGCCGCCTTCCGCCGAAAGATCCGCGATCATCCGCCGAGCGAATGGGAACAGATAGCGCGGACATTCGATCATCAATACCGGCTCGAGATCGGCGGCCGCCACGCCGATTATCTGGAACAGGCCGGCATAGACGAGCTCGATATGGAACACCGTCTCCGCCTCACGCGCGGCCCGGGCGGTGAGCTTGAGTTCCACTTCGTAGAGGGAATCCTCACGCCCCTGCGCGTTCAGCTCGACTCCGAGATCGATCTGGGGCTGGGTCGCGGCGCGAAGGGATTCGGGCGCGTGCGGGCTCTCGAACGAGAGATCGCGGATATATTGAGCCAGAATGCGGATTCCGGGCTGGTCGGCGCGGCCTGAATCGTTCGGGTTGGGCGGAAAGCCGCCCGTGGCCGTATCGGACATGCGGAAGATGGCCCATTTTTGTCGCCCGGCGGGCGGCTGGTGTGGCGGCGAGGCGGCTGGCTATCACGCGGTCCACGGCCACGCAACGCTGGCGGCTGACGCGGGCGCGGGAGGCGCCTATATTGGAGCAGGTCGTCTATGCCGCAACCCCGGGTGTCGTCTTGCAGGTTCTGGAACTCATCATTCTCGCCGCCCTGGCGGCCGTCGTGCTCTTCCAGCTCTACGCCGTGCTCGGCCGACGGGTCGGTCGCGGACCCGCGGACCTCCCCCGGTTGCCCACGACGGCCGCGCCCGCCGACAGCGCCCGCGTCCAACCGGCGCCGGGCGACACCGAGGCGCCGCTCGCCGGCCTGGCGGCTCTGCGGGCGCGCGACCCGAATTTCGATGTCGGCCAGTTCTTGCAAGGAGCGCGGCAGGCCTATCAAATGATCGTCAAGGCCTTCGCGGCCGGAGATCGCGGCGCGCTCAAGCCATTGTTGTCGGCGGACGTGATGGCCGGCTTCGAAACCGCCATGGCCGAGCGCGAGGCCCAGGGGCGCACCGAAAGCGTCGATTTCCTGCAATCGCCGCGAGCCGACTTCGAGGGTGTCGATCTGCTGGGCGATCTGGCCAAGGCTTCGGTTCGCTTCCTGGCCGAATTCCGAAGCCGCTCCAAGGGACCCGAAGGCGAGGCCGTGGACGACCGCCGGACGGCAGAGGTCTGGACCTTCGAGCGCAATCTCAAGACCCGAAATCCCAACTGGACGCTGATTCACGTCGACGCCGCCGAAGCCTAATGGCTCGGCGCGGCCTCGCCGCGGCGCTGGGCGCGTTGATGGTGGTGGGATGTGGTGGACCCCGCCTGTCCCCCCGAGGGGCGCTCTCGCCAGGACCCGCACCCCTGGCCGATAGCGTCGGCGTCAACCCGGCCCGGCTCTTTCCCCGGCGCCTGGATTCCTTCCGGTCCCTCGATGGCTGGGAGCGGGAGGACCACGTCGCCGCGTTCAGCGCCTACCGGGCCGGATGCGGCGCCGCGCGCGATGCCGGCGCGCGCTTCGTCTGCGGTGTGGCGCGGCGATCGGGGACGCTGTCGGAAGGGGAGGCGCGAGCCTTCTTCGAACGCTTCTTCCGCCCTGAGGTGACTGGACCCAGCGGCCTGCTGACGGCCTATTTCACGCCGGTCTATCCGGCGAGCGACGTCCGGCGGGGAGACTTCACCTCGCCGGTCCGACCGCGTCCGGCGGACTTGCCATCCACCGGCCTGACGGCGACGGCGATCGCGCCTTATGCGGACCGCGCATCGATCGAGGCGCGCGCGACCCCGGACGCCCTCGCCTGGATGAAGCCCGAGGACCTCTTCATCCTCCAGATTCAGGGTTCGGGAATACTGGTGTTTCCGTCTGGCGCGCGGGCCAAGGCGATTTTCGATGGCGACAACGGCGCCCCGTTCCGGGGAATCGCGGCGCCTATGCGCGAGATGGGCCTCCTGCCGGATCGGGAGACTTCCGGGGAGGCTATCGGGGGCTGGCTCGCCGACCATCGCGGACCAATGGCCGAGGCGATCATGCGGCTCGATCCGCGCTACGTGTTTTTTCGACTGGCGGCCGACGACGGCGCCCTCCCCGACGGCGCTTCGGGCGTGAGGCTCATTCCCGGCCGCTCGGTGGCTGTCGATCCCGCGCGCCACGCTGCCGGAGAACTCCTGTGGATCGACGCCAGCGCCCCCGCCCTGACCGGCGCCTTTCCCGCCTACCGACGGCTGGCGGTGGCTCTCGACATCGGGGGGGCGATAAAGGGGGAGTCTCGCGCCGATCTCTACCTTGGCGAAGGGCCGTCGGCGGGACGCGAAGCGGGCCGGGTCCGCCATGTGCTCAAGCTCTACCGTCTCCAACCCGTCGCGCCACCCGTTCCATGAGACGCGCCGATGACCACGACGGCGCGCGGCTTTGGGCGGTGGTGAGCCGCACCATCCGGCCATTTCCGGGCAGATCGCCAGCGCCGCCGCCTACGGCTTCGCTCGGCGGACCGCTCGCCGCGCCGGCGAAGCCGCGGGTTCGCGGATCGTCCGATCCGGCGCGGAAGGAAGCTTCGGGGCCGGTTCCCGCGATCGAACCCGGCCGCAGGCGCAAACTGGAGAAGGCCGCCGACCCGGCGAGCCGCCTCGATCTGCATGGGCAAAATCACGACGGCGCTCGTGACCTGCTGACGCGGTTCATTCTACTCCGCCACGCCGAGGGCCGCCGATCGGTCCTGGTCATCACCGGGCGAGGCGCGCTTGGACAGGGAGTCCTGCGCCGCCACCTGCCGGAATGGCTGGCCCAACCGCCGTTGCGAGGGGTGGTGGCCGGCGTTTCCGAGGCCCACCGTCGGCATGGCGGCGAAGGCGCGTTCTACGTGGCTCTCAAGCGACTCGCTCGCGGCTAACTTGGTCGATTGGCCTTCTCCTCGATCCCCGGGCGCCCCTCGCGCGACTCCAATGCGCCGGCGACGTCGTCCAGGGTGACGCCCGCGCCGGCGAGCACCGCGAGCCAATGGTAGATCAAGTCTGCGCTCTCGGCGGCCAAGCCTTTCTTGTCGCCCTGAATGGCGGCCAGCGAGGCTTCCAGCGCCTCCTCGGCCAGCTTCTTCGCCGCCAGCACCGGGTCGGCGGTCAGCCGGGCCGACCACGAGGTGCTGGGATCACCCCCACGGCGGGATTCGATGACCCTGGTCAGCCGCTCGACGACATCGCTGAAACGACTCATTTGACCTCGCTCAAAGCCGCACGGCTATTCCGGCCCGCGCCATCGCGGTCTTGGCGTCGCCGATGCTCAACTCGCCGAAGTGGAACAGCGAGGCGGCCAGGACGGCGTCGGCCCCGCCGAGCTTCACGGCGTCGATGAGATCCCCGGCGCAGCCCGCGCCGCCGCTGGCGATGACCGGCACGCCGACCGAGGCGGTGACCGCCTTTAGCAGAGCAAGATCATAGCCGCTCCGGGCGCCGTCCCGGTCCATGGAGGTCAGCAGGATTTCGCCCGCGCCCATCTCCTCGGCCTTGCGGGCGTAAGCCTCTACGCGGAGGCCCGTCGCCGTGCGGCCACCATAGGTGAAGACCTGCCAGCCGCCGCGGCCATCGCTTTTGGCGTCGATGGCCACCACCACCGCCTGCGAACCAAAGGCGTCGGCGCAGGCTGAAACCAGCGCCGGGCTCTCCACCGCGGCGGTGTTGATGGCGATCTTGTCCGCCCCCGCGCGCAACAGCCGCCGGACGTCGTCCACGGCGCGGATCCCGCCCCCGACCGACAGCGGCATGAAGCAGACCTCGGCCGTCCTGGCGACCACGTCCAAAATCGCGGCCCTCCCCTCTTGGCTGGCGGTGATGTCCAGGAACATCAGTTCATCGGCCCCGCCAGCGTCGTAGGCGCGCGCCTGCTCGACGGGATCGCCGGCATCGATCAGATCGAGAAATCGAACGCCCTTGACCACCCGCCCATCCGCCACGTCGAGGCAGGGAATGACGCGCACCTTCAGCACTGGGCGTCGGCCGCTTCGAGGGCCTCACTTGGCGTGATCGCACCGGCATAGAGGGCGCGGCCCAGCACTGCGCCGGCGACAGGTGTCCCGTGGCGAGCCTTCAGCTCACGTATGTCGGCCACCGAGGCGAGGCCGCCGGCGGCGATCACCGGGATGCAGAGCGCGTCGGCCAGGGCGCCGAAGGCCTCCACATTGAAGCCCACTTGGGCGCCATCGCGATCGATGTCGGTGATGATCAGCGTCTCGACCCCGGCATCTTCGTACCGCTGGGCCACGGTCACGGCGTCCAGGCCGGAGTCCTCCGTCCAGCCCTGGACTGCTACCCGCCCGCGGCGGATATCGACGCTCACCGCGACCCGCCCTGGCCATCGCCGGGCGGCGGCCTTGACGAACCCCGGATTCCGCACGGCCGCGGTCCCCAGGATCACGCGCGCCACGCCTGCTTCGAGCCAGTCGCCCACGTCCGCTTCCGAGCGAATGCCTCCGCCCAGTTGGACCGGGATGGACACGGCGGCGAGAATGGCGGCGACGGCCGAGCTATTCACCGCCCGGCCCTCGACCGAGCCGTTGAGATCGACCACATGCAGCCAGCGGAAACCGGCGGCGGCCCAGGTCTTGGCCTGGTTCGCCGGAGCGGTGTTGAAGACGGTGGCGGTCGCCAGGTCGCCATGCAGCACCCTCACGCACTCGCCATCCTTCAGGTCGATGGCCGGATAGAGAATCAAGGCCGCCACTCCAGAAAGTTGCGCAGCAGAACCTGGCCCGGGGCCTGTGACTTCTCCGGGTGAAATTGCACCCCCGCGATGTTGTCGCGAACGACGGCGGCGATGATGGGGCCGCCATGATCGGTCCAGGCGGCCACGTCCTCGGGATCGTCGGCGTCGAAGGCGAAGGAGTGGGTGAAATACATATGGCTTCCGGCGTTCAGGTTCGTGAAGAGGGGCGCGGTCAATTGACCGTCCAGGGTGTTCCAGCCCATGTGGGGAACCTTGCGGAGAGGGTCGCTGGACGCGAGGCGGCGGACATCGCCGGGAATCCAATCCAAGCCAGGCGTCTCGACGAACTCCAGGCTCCGCGTCGCCAGGAGCTGCATCCCCACGCACACGCCCAAAAAAGGCGCTGCCCGGCGTTTCACACAGTCCGACATGGCATCCACCAGCCCGGGTATGGCGTACAGCGCCGAACGACACGCGGCGAAGGCGCCGACACCCGGAAGCACGATCGCGTCGGCGCCGGCGACCTCCTCGGGATTGCCGGTTGTTCGAATCGCCACGGCCGAGGAAATCTCGGCCGCCGCCTTCCAGAGGGCTTTCTCGGCTGAGCGGAGGTTGCCTGATCCGTAGTCGATCAGAACAACGGTCCGCGCGCCGCTCAGAGCACACCTTTCGTCGATGGCGCCTGGCCGAACGTGGTGGGGTCGGGCTCCGCCGCGGCGCGGAGGGCGCGGGCGAGCGCTTTGAAACCGCTCTCGGCGATATGATGCGAATTCTCGCCGTAGAGCGTCTCAAGATGAACGCACGCGCCCGCGTGCATGGCGAAGGCGTGGTGGAATTCCTTGAACAGTTCGGTATCCATCTCGCCGATCGTCGCGCGGGCGAACTTCACGCGCCAGATCAGGTACGGCCGATTGGAGAGATCCACCGCGCAGCGGGTCAGGGTCTCGTCCATGGGGATATAGGCGTGGCCAAAACGGCGAATGCCCTTGAATCCATCGAGCGCCTGGTTGAAGGCTTGGCCGAGCACGATGCCGGTGTCCTCCACCGTATGATGCATGTCGATGTGCAGGTCGCCCTTGGTCTCGACATCGAGGTCGAAGCCGCCATGGCGAGCAAAGCTGTCGAGCATGTGATCGAAGAAGCCAACGCCGGTGTCGATCCGCGACACACCCGTCCCGTCGATCGCCAGACGCGCCCGGATCCGCGTCTCCTTGGTATCGCGCTTGACATCGGCGGTTCTGGACATCTGACGTTCTAGAGCCCCTTTTGGACGGCGAGTTCGCGCAGTGACACCACCGGTCGCGGTCCGTAGTGAGAAATGACCTCGGCGGCCGCCAGGGATCCCAAGGCCCCGCAGGCCTCGATCGGCCGGCCGGCGGCCAATCCGTGGAGAAAGCCGGCCGCGTATTGATCGCCGGCGCCGGTCGTATCGACGACCTTTGGCGCTGGAACACAAGGGATCATCGATCGCCCTTCGGCGGTCAGGATCACGGAGCCGCGTTCGCCGCGTGTCACCGCCGCGATCCTGGAACGGCCCGCCAGCGCCGCCATCGCCGCTTCGAAGTCGGAGGTTTCGAAAAGGGCGGTGATCTCCGCTTCGTTGGCGAAGAGGATATCGACCTGACCGCCGATGAAACCAAGCAGCGCCTCGCGATGGCGTTCGACGACGAAGGAGTCCGAAAGGGTCAGAGCGATCGAGCGGCCCGCGCCCCTCGCCAGCCCGGCGGCCTTGGCGAAGGCGTGCCGGGCCTCGGGCGGGTCGAAGAGGTAGCCCTCCAAGTAAACGATCTCGGCATTCTCGATGACCTCGGGGTTGACGTCGGCAGGGCCGAATTCAACCGACGCGCCCAGGAATGTGCACATTGTGCGTTCGCCATCGGGCGTCACATTGATCAGACATCGGCCGGTGGCCGGACCCCCCGCCAGCGGCGCGCCGTCGAACTCGACGCCGACCGCGCTCATGTCGTGGACGAAGACTTCGCCCAGCTGATCGGCGGCGACCTTGCCGAGAAAGGCCGTCCGGCCGCCGAAGCTCGCGAGCCCCGCGACAGTGTTTCCGGCCGACCCTCCGGACGTCTCGATTCCCGGCGCCATCCTCTCGTAGAGCGTCCGGGCCCGCCCCTCGTCGATCAGGGTCATCGACCCTCTCACCAGGTTCTCGCCCGCGACGAATTCCTCGCTGGCCGGCGCGATGACATCGACGATGGCGTTGCCGATGGCGGCGACGTCGTAGCGCGCGGTCATGAAACGATTCCGGTGGGAGGGACCGGCGAATTACCCCAACGAGGCGGCGCTGGCGACCCCAACCCGCGCCGTCAGGGCCTCAGGCTCCGAGAAAGAGTTCACGGGAAGGGCAGAGATCGGCCACCAGGCACCCGGCGCACTTCGGCTTGCGGGCCACGCAGACATAGCGGCCATGGAGGATGAGCCAATGATGCGCGCGGGATCGGCGCGGTTCGGGAACGACGCGCATCAGGTCCGCCTCGACCTGCTCGGGCGTCTTGCCGTCGGATAGTTTCAGTCTGTGGGCCACCCGGAAGACATGGGTGTCGACCGCGATGGCCGCCTCGACGCCCAGCTCGTTGAGGACGACGCTGGCGGTCTTTCGGCCGACCCCGGGCAGCGTCATGAGGGCTTCGCGGATCAAGGGGACTTCGCCGTCATACGATTCGACGAGGATCCTGGAGAGAGCGACGACATTGCGGGCCTTGGTTCGGAACAACCCGATCGAGGCGATGAACGGCGTCAACCCTTCCTCGCCCAGGGCCACGATCTCCGCAGGCGTCGCGGCCGCCGCGAAAAGACGGGCCGTCGCCTTGTTGACCGATACATCCGTGGCTTGAGCCGAAAGCGCGACGGCGACGAGAAGGGTAAACGGGGATGTGTAGTGAAGCTCCGTGCGTGGTTCCGCCACGGCGGCGGCGAAGCGGTCGAAGATCTCGCTGATGCGCCTGCGTTCGCGAGGCGACGGCCGGGTGTTCATCGCGGCCCAGCATGGCTGGGATCGCCGGTGTCGCCAAGAGCGCCCGTGAACCTTATGATCGTCGGCGAGATGGACGGTCCCCTCTACATGGATGCGGTGATCACGCCGCATCGTTCGCTCTCCCGGCGCGGCTTTATCGTGCTGATCAGCGTTCTGACGTTCATCAATGTCGCCACGGCGGCGACCTTCGTCGCCCTGGGCGCCGCGCCGATTCCGATCTTTTTCGGCCTGGATCTCGCCGCCGTGGTGGTGGCCTTGTTTGCCAGCCGGCGCGCGGGCGAGGCGAGGGAGCGGGTTCAGGTCACCGCCGCCGAGGTGCGGGTGATCCTGGAGACCCGCCACGGCGTGGAGAGGGTGTGGACCTCGCCGACGGCCTTCACCCGCGTCACCCTGGTTGCTGAAGCCGACGATGGCGACGATCTGCTTCTGGGCCTCTCGGATCGGGAATTCGCGGTGGCCCGCGCCCTTCGCCGCGGTGAGCGTCTCGATTTCGCCCTGGCCCTGGATCGGGCCATACTGAACGCCCGGACGGATGGGCGCGCCGGGTGAGACCGGTTCAGAGTATGAACCGCGACAGATCAGCGTTCTTGGCCAGTTCCCCCACACGGGCATCGACGTAGGCTGCGTCGATCGAGACGGTCTCGCCGCTGCGGTCGCCGGCGGCGAAGCTGATCTCTTCGACGACCTTCTCCAGCACCGTCTGGAGACGTCGGGCGCCGATGTTTTCCAGCGCGCCGTTCACGGCTTCGGCCGCGTCGGCGAGGGCGTCGATGGCGTCTTCGCTGAAGGTGAGGGTGACGCCCTCGGTGGCGAGCAATGCCTGGTGCTGGCGTATCAGGTTCGCCTCCGGCTCGGTGAGGATGCGCCGCAGATCGTCGCGGGTGAGCGCCTTGAGTTCGACCCGTATCGGCAGGCGGCCCTGGAGTTCGGGAAGAAGATCCGACGGCTTGGCGACATGGAAAGCGCCCGAGGCGATGAATAGGACATGGTCGGTCTTCACCGGTCCGTGCTTGGTGGAAACCGTGGTCCCCTCGATGAGCGGCAACAGATCCCGCTGGACCCCTTCGCGCGAAATATCGGCGCCCGCCCGATCGCTCCGCGAGGCGACCTTGTCGATCTCGTCGATGAATACGATGCCCGCGTTTTCGGCGAGGTCCAGGGCTTCCTGGGTGAGCGATTCCTGGTCGAGCAGCTTGTCGCCCTCTTCGGCGATCAGCGGTGTCCAGGCGCTCTTGACGGTCGTCTTGTGGGTCTTGCTACGACCCCCGAAGGCCTTGCCCATGATTTCGGAGAGGTTGAGCACGCCCATGGAGGCGCCGGGCTGGCCGGGGATGTCGAAGCCCTGCAGGGGCGAGCCGTTGTCCGCCAGGGTCAATTCGACTTCCTTGTCGTCCAATTCACCCGCCCGCAGCTTGGCGCGAAAGGATTCCCGCGTCGCCGGACCCGCGCCTGGTCCGACCAGGGCGTCGAGCAGCCGCTCCTCGGCGGCGCGTTCCGATTTGCCTCGAATCTCCGATCGCCGCGCGTCGCGCACCATGGCCAGGGCGATCTCGACCAGGTCGCGGACGATCTGATCGACGTCGCGCCCGACGTAGCCCACCTCGGTGAACTTGGTGGCTTCGACCTTCAGAAACGGCGCTTGGGCGAGCTTGGCCAGTCGGCGGGCGATCTCGGTCTTGCCGACCCCTGTTGGTCCGATCATCAGGATGTTCTTCGGCGTAACCTCATCGACGAGATCGGCCGGGAGGCGCCGCCGACGCCAGCGGTTGCGCAGCGCCACCGCCACCGCGCGCTTGGCCTCGTCATGGCCAACCACGAAACGGTCCAGCTCCGAGACGATCTCGCGGGGGGAGAATTCGGTCATCTCCTAGACCGTCTCCACGATCAACTCGCCGTTGGTGTAGACGCAGATATCGGCCGCGATCGCCATCGCCCGCCGGGCGACCTGCTCGGCGGTCAGGTCGAAGTCGATCAGGGCGCGGGCAGCGGCCAGGGCGAATTGTCCCCCCGAGCCGATGGCGGCCACGCCATGCTCGGGTTCGAGTACGTCGCCGGCCCCCGATAGCGTGAAGATCGCGCCGGCGTCGGCGGCGATCAGCATCGCCTCCAGACGCCGAAGGTAACGATCGGTCCTCCAGTCCTTGGCGAGGTCCACGCACGCGCGCGCCAGCTGTTCGGGGTATTGCTCGAGCTTCGCTTCCAGGCGCTCGATCAGAGTGAAAGCATCGGCCGTCGCGCCCGCGAAGCCGGCCACCACGCGTCCGCCCGCCAGCCGCCGGACCTTCCGGGCGTTGCCCTTGACAATGGTCTGGCCCATGGAGACTTGGCCATCGCCGGCGATCACGGTCGCTCCGGCCTTGCGCACGGCGAGAATGGTGGTGCCATGCCAGTCTGGGAAGGAGCGCGCCGCCATTGCCGAGGATGTGGCGGCGCGCGCGACCCGGGTCAAGCGGGGTGATCTTCTCCGATGACGAGGTCGAGCGCTACGCGCGCCATCTGGTCCTGCGCGAAATCGGTGGCGCGGGGCAGCAGGCGCTCAAGCGCTCCAGAGCGCTGATCGTGGGCGCCGGCGGCCTGGGCGCCCCGGCGGCGCTCTATCTGGCCGCGGCGGGCGTGGGAACGCTGGGGCTGGTCGATCCGGACACCGTCGCGCTCTCCAACCTGCAGCGGCAGGTGCTTTTCGGGGTGGCCGATATCGACGCGCCCAAGGTCCGCGTCGCGGCCCGACGTCTGGTCGAAATCAACCCTCATGTCGTCGTAGAGCCGATCCAGGTCAGGCTGACATCCGGCAACGCCGACGGCTTGATCGCCGGGTGGGACCTGGTTCTCGACGGAACCGACGACTTCGCCACGCGCTTCCAAGTCAACGCCGCCTGCGTCTCTCACGGTGTCACCCTGGTAAGCGGCGCCATCGGCCGCTGGACGGGGCAGGTCGGAGTATTCGCAGGACGGCCCTGCTATCGATGCCTTGTTCCCGAAGCGCCGCCCGACACCGAGACTTGTGCGGCCGTGGGAGTCGTTGGCGCCCTTGCCGGCGTCGTCGGTTCGATGATGGCCCTGGAAGCGGTGAAGGTGCTGGCGACGGCGGGAATGCCGCTCGTCGGCCGGCTGCTGATCTACGACGCCCTGGTCGGGGAGACGCGCTCGGTGACCCTGAGGCCCGACCCCGAGTGCGCCGTTTGTGGTGGCGCTAAATCACACCTATGATCGGGGCGAGTTGGGGGGAAGAACATGAACAGCGCCGCGGCATCTGGAACGTGTGCCGTCTTTGTTCTTTCCGCCCTCGGCTTTCAGGCGCGGGCCGCCCCTCCGGTGGCGGATTTCGGCCAGTTGCCGGCGGTCGAAAACGTCGAGTTGTCACCATCCGGAGACAGGATCGCCTACATCGCGGTCGAAGGCGCCGAGCGCAAGCTGGTGGTCAAGCAAGCCGGTGGACCTCAGTTGTTCGCGATCGGAACCGGTGTCACTAAGCCTCGCGCCATCGACTGGCTGAACAACGACACCCTTGTAATCGAAACCAGCAACACGGTCATGCTTAATGCTGCGGCGTCGGTGTCGCAGCATGAATTCTTCCAATCGACGATCATCGACGTCAAGACGTCTAAAGTCGTGCGCGTATTCGGCGGCCAGGCGTTGATCCTCCATGCGACGTTCGGATACTTCGGGCATGCCGTCGAGCACGGCCATACGTGGGCCTATTTCGGTGGTCTGACGCTGACCGGAAGTGGAGAGGGCACCGTCGATTTCGACCACAACGCTGGCAGCGCCACCCATTCACACACCGATCTCTACAAGGTCGATGTGGACACAGGACACAGCGAAATGGTCTCCGGCGGGACCGAGCGCCTCGGCACCCAGTGGGTCGTGGATGCGGCTGGCGTGATCGCCGCGACGGCCCAGTACGATCAGAGCAATGGCCGTTGGCGCCTCCGGGCCGGCGGTCCTGGCGGCGGCTTGGTTACCGAGGCGGATGATCCGGCCGGCGACATCGGCCTGGAGGGCCAGGGACGGACCCCCGGCTCGGTGGTCGTCAATCGACCCGGGGGTAGGAACGGTGACTTCTCGCTGATCGAATATAGGGGCCGCGTAGGAGACCCCGGCGCGCCGCTATTCGGAGACGCGGATATTGCCGTCGAGTTGAGGGATCCGACCACCGGCCTCCTGATCGGCGGGGTGACCAATTCCGACGAACCCCAAACGATCCTGTTCGACGCGGCCCTGCAAGCAAAGTTCGACAAGGCGGCGCGGGCCTTCAAAGGAGAGAAGGTCGCTCTCGTCTCGGCAACCGCCGATCTGGACCGCATGATCGTCAAGACCGAGGGACCCGGCGACTCCGGAACCTACTTTCTGATCGACATCCCCGCGCGCAGGGCCGAGGCGGTGGCCTGGGCCTATCCGACCATCCTTCAGGACGCGGTCGGCCCCATCGGGGTGGTTGCCTACAAGGCCGCCGACGGCCTCGAAATGCAGGGCGTACTCACCCTGCCGCCCGGCCGCGAAGCAAAGCGCCTGCCCCTGGTCGTCATGTCTCATGGCGGCCCGGAGGCGCGTGACTATGTCCGGTTCGACTGGTGGGCGCAGGCGTTCGCCTCGCGTGGCTATGCCGTCTTCCAGCCGAACTTCCGAGGCTCGAACGGCTTTGGCAAAGCGTTCCGGGACGCCGGCTTCGGCGAATGGGGCCGAAAGATGCAGACCGACGTGTCGGACGGAGTGGTGGAACTGGCGCGGCAAGGCGTCATCGACCCCAAGCGGGTCTGCATCGTGGGCGCCAGTTACGGCGGCTATGTGGCGCTGGCGGGCGTGACCGTGCAGCAGGGCCTCTACCGGTGCGCCGTCTCGGTAGGCGGAATTTCCGACCCCGCTTCGATGCTGATCTGGGAATCGGAGAATGCCGGCCAGCGCAGCGCCACGATGCGTTACTGGCATCGCTACATGGGCGCGGCCAAAAGCGGCGATGCGACCCTGAACGCTATTTCACCGCGCGGATTGGTCGATCGGATCGACGCACCGGTTCTGCTCGTCTTCGGTAAGGACGACACCGTGGTCCCCAATCAGCAGAGTACGAGCTTCGCCGACGCTCTCCGCCACGCCGGCAAGGCGGTTGAGGTTCTCCAGTTACCCGGCGAAGATCACTGGCTCTCCAATGGCGCCACCCGCGTCCAGATGCTCGAAGCCTCGGTGGCCTTCGTCGAGAAGAACAATCCGCGGGACGCGACCACGAAGTAGCCCGGCGCCCCTAGAGCATGGACGGAATGATCCGATCCGGGGGCTTGTGACCGTCCATCCAGGTGCGGATGTTGACGATCACCTTTTCGCCCATGTCGATCCTTCCTTCGATGGTGGCCGAACTCATGTGAGGCAGCAGTACGACGTTGGGCAGTTTCAGGAGCTTGGGGTTCACCGCCGGCTCGTGCTCATAGACGTCAAGCCCGGCGCCGGCGAGTTCGCCGCGCTGCAGCATGCCGGCCAGGGCCGCCTCGTCGATGATTTCCCCGCGCGCGGTGTTGACGACCAGGGCCTGCGGTCGCAGCAGCTTCAGCCGCCTGGCGGACAGCAGATGGTAGGTGGCGGGGGTGTGTGGGCAGTTCACCGACACGACGTCCATCCGCGCCAGCATCTGGTCGAGACTTTCCCAGTACGTGGCTTCGAGGGCTTCGGCGACCCGCGGACTGACCGGTTTGCGGTTGTGATAGTGAATGGCCAGACCGAACGCGCGGGCGCGCCTGGCCAGAGCCTGGCCAATGCGGCCCATGCCGACGATCCCCAGGCGCTTTCCCCACAGACGTCGCCCGAGCATCCAGGTCGGCGACCAGCCGTGAAATTCGCCAGCCTGGACGATGTTGGCCCCCTCGACCACCCGGCGGGCCGCGGCCAGGATCAGTCCCATGGTGAGGTCCGCGGTGTCTTCAGTGAGAACACCGGGCGTGTTGGTGACTAGGATGCCGCGCGCATGGGCGGCGGCGACGTCGATGTGGTCGATGCCGACGCCGAAATTGGCGATCAATCTGAATTGAGGTCCCGCCGCGGCGATGACATTCGCGTCGAGGCGGTCGGTGATGGTGGGCGCGAGGACATCGGCGCGCTGCACGGCGGCACGAAGGGCGGCGGCGTCCATCGGCGTATCATCGAGATTGAGTTCGGTGTCGAAGAGTTCGCACATCCGCGTCTCCACCGGGTCGGGAAGTTTGCGGGTGACGACGATTTTTGGCTTGCGGGCGGCCATGAGTTGGAGTCTGAAACCTCGGAGCCTGGACGCCGGATCGGCGCCGCACGCCTAACAGAGCGGCTTTTGCCGGCCAAGCAAGCAGGATGTTTTCCAGGCGCGCTGACGGAGGGGGGCGAAATGACCGCCAAGGCGGCGATGATGGCAGTCGTGGCGCTGGCCCTGGCCGGCTGTGGGGACCGCGGCGGCGAGGATCGCGCCTGCCCGCCGTCGGGGCGGTCGATGTTGTCCGGTTTCTGTGTGCCCCGCTGGGTCAGCCTCAAGCGGGGCGAGGTCTATGGCAGAAAGGGGCCGGGAAAGGACTATCCGGCGCTGTGGATCTATCGGGTTCAGGGCCTCCCCGTGCAGGTCGTCGCCGAAACCACCGACTGGCGCCGCATCTGCGACCCGGACGGCGGCGCGACTTGGGTTCATCGCTCGATGATCGACGGCCGCCGCATGGTGATGGCGGTCGGCGGCGCGCCAATTCCGCTACGCCGGGGACCCGCCGTCAACGCGGCGGCGAACAGACTCCTGAACGGTCGCGCGCTCGCCCTGCTCGGCCGATGCCAGGGCGCCTGGTGCAAGGTCAAGGTCGGCGGTGTGTCGGGTTGGGTCGCCGCGAACCAGGTCTGGGGGACGGCCGGTCCTCCGCAATGTCGTTGAGCGGGCGAACGGTCACGTGCTAACGCGGGCCATGAACCGCGCTGCTCGGACCAGTTACGAACGTGAAGACCTTTTGGCTTGCGCCAGGGGGGAAACCTTCGGACCCGGCAACGCCCAGCTCCCCTACCCGCCGATGCTGATGTTCGACCGCATCACCGAGATCGAGGCGGACGGAGGTCCGCATGGCAAGGGCCGCGTGGTCGCTGAACTCGATATCCGCCGGGATCTGTGGTTCTTCGACTGCCACTTCATCGGCGATGCGGTGATGCCCGGTTGTCTCGGCCTGGACGCCATGTGGCAGCTGGTCGGCTTTTTCCTGGGTTGGTCCGGCGCCCCCGGTCGCGGGCGCGCGCTGGGCGTCGGCGAGGTGAAATTCGCCGGCCAGGTGACCCCCAGGATCAAGAAGGTCGTCTATCGCATCAATCTCAAACGCGTGATCCTGCGGCGTTTGGTCATGGGGGTGGCGGACGGGGTTCTCGAAGCCGACGGCGCCCCTATCTATGAAGCGCGCGATCTGCGGGTCGGCCTGTTCAGCGCCGAAAGCCTGACCTGAACGAGGGGGAGAATGAGGTCTCTCTGATGCGCCGTGTCGTCGTTACCGGACTTGGCGTGGTGTCTCCGATCGGCTCCAACGCCGACGAGGTCGCCGCCTCCCTGCGTGGCGGTCGCTCGGGTGTTATCGCCGCGCCGCAATACGCTGAGCTGGGCTTTCGCTGTCAGGTGCATGCCGCGCCGCGCATCCAGTGGGAGGACATGGTCGATCGCCGCGCCGCCCGGTTCCTGGCCGCCGGAACCGCCTATGCGCACATCGCCATGGATCAGGCCATCGCCGATGCCGGCCTGGAGCCCGCCGAGGTTTCACATGAGCGGACCGGGCTGATCGTCGGAGCGGGCGGCCCATCGACCAGGTCCATCGTCGAAGCGGCGGACATTGCCAGAGCCAAGGGCGTCAAACGCATCGGACCCTTCGCGGTCCCCAAGGCGATGTGCTCCGGACCTTCGGCGACCCTGGCTACCTGGTTCAGGATTCGTGGCCTCAACTATTCGATCTCGTCCGCCTGCGCGACATCGACCCATTGCATCGGAGCGGGCTTCGAACAGATCAGGATGGGCAATCAGGATCTGGTGTTCGCCGGCGGCTGCGAAGAACTCGACTGGACCCTTTCGTCTCTGTTCGACGCCATGGGCGCGATGTCTTCGGGATTCAACGACACGCCTGCGCGAGCCAGCCGTCCATACGATCTCGATCGCGACGGTTTCGTGATCGCCGGCGGCGCCGGCATGGTGGTTTTGGAAGATCTCGAACGGGCTCGGGCGCGGGGGGCGAGGATCTGGGGCGAGATCGTCGGCTACGGGGCCAATTCGGATGGGCATGACATGGTCGCGCCTTCCGGCGAGGGCGCCGCGCGCTGCATGAAGTTGGCGCTCCGCGGGGCCGGCGACCGGAAGATCGACTACCTCAATCCTCACGGCACGGGGACGCCGGTCGGAGATCTGAAGGAGATGGCCGCGGTTAGAGATGTGTTTGGCGATGGTTTGCCGCTGATTTCCTCCACGAAAGCCCTCACCGGTCACAGTCTGGGGGCGGCAGGCGCGCAAGAGGCCATCTATTGCCTGCTGATGATGCGCGACGGCTTCGTGGCCGAAAGCGCCAACATCGACAATCTTGATCCGGCCTTCGCCGATCTGCCCATTGCCCGGGCGCGGATCGACCGGTCCCTCGATACCGTGATGTCTAATGGCTTCGGATTCGGCGGGACCAACGGGGCGCTGGTGATCAGTCGCCTCTGACCGCCTTTCGCCGGCGCCGATGCGCTGATAGCTAGGGCGCCTCATCCTGCGGAGAGGCGCCGATGGCGGACTTCCAACTCCCGTCGGGCCAGCTGATGACCGGCAAAAAGGGCTTGGTCATGGGTGTGGCCAATCACAATTCGATCGCGTGGGGGATTGCCGCGCAGATCGCCGCCCAGGGGGGTGAGGTGGCGCTCGGCTTCATGGCGGCCAATGAAAAGCGGGTGCGGCCGCTGGGCGAGAGCATCGGGGCGCGAATCTTCGCGCCGTTCGATGCGGCCAGCGACGACTCCATGGCCGCCGCCTTCGCAATCGTCGAGGAAGCTTACGGAACTATCGACTTTCTGGTCCACGCCATCGCCTATGCCGATCGCAGCCAGATCAGCGGTTCCTTCGTCGAGGGGGCGACTCGCGAGGCATTCGCCCAGGCATTGGACATTTCCGCCTACAGTTTCGTCGATGCGGCGAGGCGCGCCTCCCGTCTGATGCCCAATGGTGGCTCGATGATCACCCTGACCTACCTAGGCTCGGAACGCGCCATACCCAATTACAACACCATGGGCGTGGCCAAGGCGGCGCTGGAGGCGGCCATGCGCTACGTGGCGCGCGACCTCGGCCCCAGGGGCATCCGGGTGAACGCCATTTCCGCCGGCGCCATGCGCACACTCTCCCTGGCGGGCATCGCCGGAGGGCGCGGCATGCTGGCCCAGGGGCGGACGCTCAGCGCCCTGAAGGAAGACACCTCCATGGAGGGGGTGGCCGGCTGCGCCCTGTGGTTGCTTTCCGATCTCGGTCGCTCGACGACGGGCGAGGTCGTCCACGTGGACGCCGGATTTCACATGATGGGCCTGCCCAGCGGCGAAGAGGGAAGTCCAGCCCCCGGATGACCGGCGACGCGGATGCGATTGTGGTGGGGGCCGGCATGGCGGGCGCCACGCTGGCCCTGTCGCTCTCGGGCGCGGGCCTTCGGGTGGCGCTCATCGATCCGATGCCGTTCGAGGTGCAGACGGCGCCGACCTTCGACGGCCGCGCCAGCGCCGTTTCCTTTGCCGCCTTTCGTCAATGGCGCGCGATCGGCGCGGCCTCGTGCATCGCGCCGCATGCCCAGAGGATCGAGCAGATTCTGGTTACGGACGGCCGATCGCCCGGCGCCGCCGCGCCGCCGCCGGGACCGGCGTGGCTGCGTTTCGACGCCTCCGAAATCACCGACGCCACCCAAGGTGAACCGCTGGGATACCTGATTGAAAACCGCCATATCCGAGCCGGGTTGGCCCACGCGGTGGCGGCCGCCGAAATCGAAGTTCTGGCCCCGAACGCGGTCGTGTCGCTCGAGGCCGGAACCGCCGCGACCCGGGTGACGCTCGACGACGGGCGAGTTCTGACCGCCCCGCTCGTGGTCGGCGCGGATGGCAGGGCTTCGCTGGTTCGCCGCCAGTCAAACATCGGCGCCCTCGGCTGGGGTTACGGCCAGTCGGGCATGGTGGCGACCGTGGCGCTGGAGCACGACCACCGCGGAGTGGCCTATGAGCACTTCCTGCCGGCTGGCCCGTTCGCGATCCTGCCGCTCACCGGCCGCCGCGCCAGCCTCGTCTGGACCGAGTCCACGCGCCGCGGCGCCGCCCTGGCCGAGGCCCGCGAGGAAGTCTTCGTCGCTTACCTGAAGCGCCGGTTCGGCTCATTCCTCGGCGGGGTGGCGCCGTGCGGCCCCCGCTTCGTCCATCCTTTGTCGTTCCAACTCGCCGATCGCCTGATCGGACCCCGCGTGGCCCTGATCGGCGATTCGGCGCACGCCATCCACCCGATCGCGGGCCAAGGTCTCAACATGGGCCTCAAGGACGCCGCCGCTCTGGCGGAGGTTGTGATCGACGCCGTGCGCCTGGGTGAGGATCTGGGCGCACCGACCGTGCTGCGACGCTACGACCGCTGGCGCGGGGTTGACAACGTCGGCGTGGCGCTGGCGACCGACGCCTTCAACCGGCTGTTTTCGAACGATCATCCGCTCCCGCGACTGGTCCGGGGGGCCGGGATGGCGCTGGTCAACCGGATCGGGCCGGCCCGGCGCTTTTTCATGCGCGAAGCCGGCGGCGCGGTGGGCGAGCTTCCTCGGCTTCTCAGAGGCGAGGCGCTCTGACGGGCTGGTCGCCCGAGCGCGGCTATTCCCCCTCACCCAACTCGCGCGCCTCCTCGGGAAGCATGATCGGGATGCCGTCTCGAATGGGATAGGCCAGGCGGGCGGCGCGGCTCACGAGTTCGGATCGCGCCCGGTCGTAGTCGAGGTGTCCATGGGTCACTGGACAGACCAGGATTTCGAGAAGCCTGGGATCGACCGGCGGCGAAGGCGTCTGCGTGCTCATGGTGCTCAGATTACTGGAGTGAGCTTGGTTCGTCATCGTCGTTGAGCGGCAGGGCGGCGTTCATGGCGAGCAGGGCGGCCAGCGCCTCTCGCCGCTCCTCGACGCCGGCCGCCTCGAGAAGGGCCTGCTTTTCCAGCGGCTCGAAGGGGAGCGCCATGCTCAGGCTGTTGATGAGCGGCGCGGCTGGCGCGACGTTGACCGCCTCCCATTCGATTCCGAGGCCGCGGCGGTCCAGATAGCGCCTCAGGATGGACAGGAACGGCGCCCGTTCGAACTCCAGCGCGGTGTCGTCGTCCTCGAGGTCCCCCGCGTAGGGTCCGAACTCGGGGCGAATCTGGCGATAGGGCGTCTCCACCAGGACTTCCTCCCCGACCCGGAAGCGACAGATGCCGGTCAGCGTGATCAGATATTTGCCGTCGCCCGTCTCCGCATAGCTGGTCACGCGGCCGGCGCAGCCGACCTGAGCCAAGTGGGGCCTGCGCCGGTCGCCACCCGGCGCCGTCTGGATCATCCCGATCAGGCGCCCCCCCGCCATCACGTCATCGACCATGTTCAGGTAGCGGGGCTCGAAGATCTGCAACGGAAGAGCCCCGCCGGGAAGCAGAAGCGCCCCGTCCAGAGGAAAGATCGGCAGCATGGCCGGAAGATCGGTGAGCCTGCGATAGCCGCTGGCGACCATGCATCGACTCCCTGACGCCGGTTAGGAGAACAGGATCGCGGACAACCGGCGGCGCCCTTGCCTGGCGACCTCCGAGGTGGGGCCGGCGGCTTCGAAGACCGTGAGCAACTGGGCGCGGGCCGCTCCGTCGTTCCATTCCCGGTCGCGACCGATGATGGTCAGCAGATGGTCGGCCGCCGCGGCGAGCTTGCCCTGGCCGGCGAGCGCCGCGGCGAGTTCGAGGCGCGCGGCGTGGTCGTTGTCGTCGCGCGCCAGACGATGCTCGATCTCCACGGTGTCGGAGGGCGCGCTGGCGGCGAGCTTCAGCGCGGCCCGGACGCTGTCGATATCCGGGCTGCTGGCGTCGTGCGGCGCCATCGCCGCCGCCTCGCCGGCTCGCTCCAGATCGCCGCCCTCGAGATAGCATCGCGCCAAGCCGCCGATGGCTGGTAGGCTGTTCGGGTCCAATTGCAGCGCCTGAGCGAATCCCTCCGCCGCCCCGCCCATGTCGCCGGCGTCGAGAGCCTCTCGCGCGATGGCGAGAAGTTCGTCGATTTCGGAAACCGCCGGCCCGGCGAGTTTGGCCAGCTTTTCCACGAACGCCTTCACCTGACTCTCCGGAAGCGCGCCGTTGAAACCATCAACCGGCCGCCCGCCGTGGAAGGCATAGATGGTGGGGATCGACTGCACCCGAAGCTGTCCGGCGAAGACGGGATTCTTGTCGATATCGATCTTGACCAGCTTCACCGCGCCGTTGGCGGCGAGGACGGCCTTTTCCAGCGCCGGCGTGAGCTGTTTGCACGGCCCACACCAAGTCGCCCAGAAATCGACGATTACCGGCTGATCCTTGGAGGCTTCGATGACGTCGGCGGCGAAAGTCTTGTCGGCCCCCTCCTTGATCAGGTCTCCCGGCGCGACCTTCGCGGTGGCGGCTTCTCCGATCAGCGTCATGGTGTTTCCCGCTTCGCGGCCTCCTGGAGAGGCTAACATGGTTCCGGACCGGCCGCATCGCAACGAGCGCCGGTCACGTCGGCGAAGTCGATGATCACCGGGGTCACCTCGATCGCCTCGAGAAAGCGGAAGAAATCGGCCCGCCCGACCGCGGTCGTCGCGGTGTTGGTCAGGGGATGAAAGTTGAGCACGTCGGCCTCGGCGAGCCTCTTGTCGAGAACGAACCGTACGCGGCCCCCGAAGTCATTGACCAGCGCGAAGGCGGTGACCGAGCCCGGCGTAACGCCGAGAATCTCCATCAGCGCTCGGGGAGACGCGAAGGAAAGGCGGCCCGCGCCGATCACCGGCGGCAGGCGTTTCAGATCTATCCGGGTATCGACCGCGGCCGAGATCAGCCAGAACGCGTCCTTGGCGTCCTTCAGGAACAGATTCTTGGTGTGCGCCCCCGGCATTGCCGCCTTGATCGCCTCTCCTTCGCCGACGCGGAAAACGGCGGGATGATCGATCGTCGCGTGGGCGATATCGTGGGCGTCGAGAAAGGCCATCAGGTCTGAACGGCTCTTCATCGTCCTCTCTCGCCCGCGCCACCGACAATGCGAGCTTTACGCCCTCCGTCCGGCGCCGCTAGAGGTCGAGCCATGCAGCTCGAATGCTTTCCGATGGCCACCCGTCCGCCCGAGATCGTACCGGGCCGGCCGCAGAGAGCATGGATGGACGCGTTCTCGGATCGTCACCCATACCGCTGCCTGCCGATGACCATGGCCAACAGCACCGGCTGGGAAATCCTCTGTCCGGTAGGGTTCGCCGCCGAATGGAACGGCGGCGTCGAACAGAGCGACATAACGCTGCGCGCGGACCATCCGTTTCCTGAATTCGCCGACTTCGTGAAGAGCCATTTCGCCCATGGCGTGCTGACGTTTCATCCCGGCTACCTGTTTCGCACGCCGGAGGGCTGGTCGATGTGGGCGGGCGGCCCGCCGAACCATGTCAAGGACGGCATCCAGCCGCTCGTCGGCCTGGTGGAGACCGACTGGCTGCCCTTCCCGTTCACCATGAACTGGATCTTCACCCGCCCGGGCAGGGTTCACTTCACCAAGGGGGAGCCATTCTGTTTCGTCACCCTGGTGCAGGACAAGCCGCTGGAGGTCTGCGATCTGGTACAGCGCCCCCTGGAGCGTGATCTCGATCTTCTGGGGCAATATGAAGCGTGGCGCGCGCGTCGCGACGACTTCAACGCGCGGCTCTATAGGCGCGAACCGTCCGCCGTGAAGGACGCCTGGCAGCGGTACTACTTTCGCGGTGAGATGCCGGACGATGGCCCCGCCCCCAAGAGCCACGTCAACAAGCGCCGGATGAGGACCCTGAAGCTCGGGACGTGAAACTGGCGCCGACGGTTCGCCGTTGCCTTTCGCGGCGCGCGGGATAGATTCGTCCCGGGGTTGGGATTTTGCGAATCAAGGACGAGCAGACATGAAATCGCGCACGAAGATGGCTTTGGCGGGCATCGCCCTGGCTCTGGCCACCGGCATCGGCTTCACGGCCGTGCAGGCGCAGGCGCCCCAGCGGCCGGAGTTTCGCAAGGCGCTGGAGCATCTGAAGGAGGCCCGAGGCGCGCTCGACTTCCGGGCGTGGCCCGACCGTGACGGCCATCGGACCAATGCGATCCGATTGATCCAGCAGGCGATGGATGAGACGCGCCGCGCGATGGACGACCGCTGAATCAAGGACCCTTCGCGCATGATCCGGGTGGCCGGACGGCGCCGTCCCTTGCCAAGTCGGTGACGTCTCTGCGATAAGCCGCCGCTCCGGCGGAGCGCGGGCGTAGCTCAGTGGTAGAGCACAACCTTGCCAAGGTTGGGGTCGAGAGTTCGAATCTCTTCGCCCGCTCCAAATTTCCGTGAACCCGCGGGCGTGGTAGTTGACGGATGGCCATCCCAATATCGCCGACCACCGCGCGCAACGCCCTGGTGGTAATCGCGGTGATCGTCACCGGGGCGGCGCTGCGCTGGCTGGGCGGAATCGTCACCCCGCTGCTGCTGGCGATCTTCGTCGCCGTGATGGTGGACGGATTTTCGCGGGTGATCCGGCGCCGCGCGGCCTTTCTTCCACCCAGCGCCGCCACCGCCAGCGCGATCGTCATCGCGGTGGCGGTGCTGGCGGCCACCACCTTCGTCGTCGTCGATAACGCGGGCACGTTCATCGGCCGGCTGTCGGCGTACGAGCCGAAGCTGAACCAGCTCATCGCCACCCTCGCGCCGCGCCTCGGAATCCGCGCGCCGCACACCATCGAACAGATCATGGCCCAGCTGGATCCGACCCCGTATCTGGGCTCGGTGGCGGTGGCTCTGCAGGGGTTCGCGTCGGCGGCGGTGCTGGTCCTGATCTACCTGGGGTTTCTGATCGCCTCGCGCCACGCCTTCGATCGCAAGATGGTTCGCCTGTTCAACGAGCGGGAGGAGCGGCAGGAGGCTCTGGCCGTGTTCATCCGGGTGCGCAACGGCATCGAGCGCTACCTCTGGATCCAGACCGTCACCGGCGCGATCATCGCCGTCGCCGCCTTCGCGCTGATGGCGGCGATCGGTCTCGAGGATGCGTTCTTTTGGGCGTTTTTGATTTTCGTGCTCAATTACGTGCCGATCGTCGGCGCGGTGGTGGCCATCGTCCTGCCGGCCCTGTTCGCCCTGGTCCAGTTTCCGGGCTTCGGATCGGCGGCGGAAATCCTTCTGGGACTGTTCGCGATCACCTTCGTGGTCGGCAACATCCTGCTTCCCAGGATGCAGGGCGACAGCCTCAACATGGACCCCCTGGTGGTGCTGATGTCCCTGGGCTTCTGGGGGGCGATCTGGGGCCTGCCGGGAATGTTCCTGTCGACGCCGCTGACGGTCCTGACCATGGTCATCCTGGCGCAGTTCGAGGGCTCGAGGTGGATCGCGATCCTGCTCTCGGCCAACGGCGATCCGCAGGGGCTGGGGCGCGGCTCGGAACGCTCACCGGACGAGCCGGCGCCGGCCCAGTCGCCGGCGGCGGCGCGCTGAGAGTTCAATTGGCCGGCGTTTGCCGCTAGGGTCCGCCGATGGCCAAGACCAGCGTTGCTCCGCGGGCGCCGGAGTTCACTCTCGCCTCTCTGCTCCCCGCCTTCGTCCGGCGGCTGGGCGGCGAGCCGAGCGCGCCTTCGGACGCCGAGCGCGCGTTCGTGACCCGGGTGCTCGAGGATTATCGTCCCGAGGAACTGCCCGACGTCCGGCCGGATGATCTGGCGGCCGTCCTCGCCGGCTTCTGGCGCTTCGGGTCCGAGCACGACGGCGAGACGCCGGCCGCGCGACTGATCCGGGCCGCCGGCGCCGACGGCGCGCCGCTGGCGGCCGACATCCTGGAGATCGTCCAGCCGGACGCGCCGTTCCTGGTCGACAGCGTGATGGGCGAGATCGGCGAGGCCGGGGCCGAGGTCAAGGCGATGTTCCACCCGATCGTCGGCCAGGGCGGCGCCCGGGTGTCGATGATCCAGGTGTGGCTGGAGCCGGTCGGCGAAGAGCGCCGCGCCTCCCTCACCCGGCGGGTGCTGGGCGCTCTGGAGGACGTGCGCGCGGCCACCGACGACTTCTCGGCCATGGTCGCCCTGATGGCCCAGTCGATCGCCGAGCTGGCCCGCGCCGCGCCCGGCGACCCGGCCGAGCTCGCCGAGGACCTGGAGTTCCTGCGCTGGATGGACGCCCACTTCGTGTTCCTCGGCGCGCGGATCTATCAATACCCGCGCACCGCCGACGGCGGCTACGCGGCCGAGGAGCCGCTCTACCAGCCCGAGGGAAGCCTCGGCGTCCTGCGCGATCAGGCGCGCACGGTGCTGCGGCGGGCCAGCGAGCCGGCCATCCTCTCGGCCAATCTTCGCCGGCGGCTGGAGACCGCCCAGCCGGTGGTGGTGGCCAAGTCCAATGTCCGCTCGCGGGTCCATCGGCGGGTGTACATGGACTACGTCGGCGTCCGCCGCTTCGGCGCCGACGGCAAGGCTTCGGGCGAGGTGCGTTTCGTCGGACTGTTCACCTCCGAGGCCTATGACGAGCCGGCCCGCGACACCCCGCTGCTGCGGCGCAAGATCGCCAGGGTGATGGCCGCCACCGGCTTCGTGGCCGGGTCGCACAACGCCACCCGCCTGGCCAACATCCTGGAGACCTATCCGCGCGACGAGCTGTTCCAGATGACGGCCGACGACCTGCTCGCCGCCGCGCTCGGCATCCTGCATCTCTCCGACCGGCCCAAGGTCAAGCTGTTCGTCCGCCGCGACCCCTTCGACCGCTTCGTCTCGATCCTGCTCTATGTGCCCCGCGACCGCTACGACTCGCGCCTGCGCCAGAGGGCCGGAACGATCCTGGCGGCGGCCTTCGGCGGCCGGGTGTCGGCCTATTATCCGAACTACACCGACGCGCCGCTGGCCCGGGTGCACTACATCATCGGGGTGACCCCCGGCGGCCACCTCGAGCCGGACATCGCCATGCTGGAGGCGGAACTCGGCCGGGCGGCCCGGACGTGGACGGACGATCTTGACCAGGCGATCCGCGCCGGCCTCGCCGACGCCACCCGCGTCCCCGACACCCTGGCCGCCTACGACGGGGCCTTTCCGGCCGGCTACCGCGACCGCTACGACGCCGTCGAGGCGGTCGCCGACCTGATCCAGATCGAGGCCCTGGAAGATGGCGGCGTCCTGGGCGTGCGGGCCTTCCGCAAGGCCTCCGACAGCCCGCTCCAGTTCCGGGTCAAGCTCTACCGCCGCGGCGCGGCCCCGGTCGCCCTGGCCCAGGCCCTGCCGATCATGGAGGACATGGGGCTCTCGGCCCTGATGGAGGACGGCTTCGAGATCATCCCGGCGATGCCCGACGGGGCGGCGAGGCCGGTGTGGGTGCATGAATTCCTGCTCGAGGACGAGAACGGCGGCCACCTCTCGTTCGAGGACATGAAGGCCCCCTTCGAGGCCGCCTACCGGGCGGTGTGGAGCGGCCGGGCGGAGAGCGACGGCTTCAACCGCCTGGTGCTGGAGCTGGGCGTCTCATGGCGCGAGGCGGCGCTGATCCGCGCCCTGGCCCACTATCGGGCGCAGTCGGGACTCGATCCCAGCCAGGCGGTGCAGGAGGCGGCCCTGACCGCGCACCCTCGGGTCGCCCGGCTGATCCTGGAACTCTTCCGTGTACGGTTCGACCCCGCCGCCGCCGCCACCCTCGGCGAACGCGAGGCCGAGAGCGAGAGCATCGCCGACGACATCGAGGAGGCGCTGCAGGAGGTCGAAAGCCTCGACGCCGACCGGGTCCTGCGCCGCATCGCCGCCCTCGTCGGGGCGACCACGCGCACCAACTACTACCAGAGCGGCGCCGACGGCCAGGCCAAGCCGTGGATCAGCTTCAAGGTCGCCAGCCGCGAGCTGGTCGATCTGCCGGCCCCCAAGCCGTTCGCGGAAATCTATGTCTCCGCCGTCCACGTCGAAGGCGTCCACCTGCGCTTCGGACCGGTGGCGCGCGGGGGCCTTAGATGGTCCGACCGCCGCGACGATTTCCGCACCGAGGTCCTGGGCCTGGTCAAGGCCCAGCAGGTCAAGAACGCGGTCATCGTGCCGGTGGGCGCCAAGGGCGGGTTCTATCCCAAGCGCCTGCCCCGGGGCGGATCGCCGGAGGCGGTGCGGGCCGAGGCGGTGCGCGCCTACAAGACCTTCCTCTTCGGCCTGCTGGACCTCACCGACAACCTCGACGCGGCCGGGGCCGTGGTGCGGCCGCCGGCGGTGATCGCCCACGACGGCGATGATCCCTATCTGGTGGTCGCCGCCGACAAGGGCACGGCGAGCTTTTCCGATATCGCCAACGCCGTGGCCGGGGACTACGGCTTCTGGCTCGGCGACGCCTTCGCCTCCGGCGGCTCGGCCGGCTACGACCACAAGGCCATGGGCATCACCGCCCGCGGGGCCTGGGAAGGCGTCAAGCGGCATTTCCGCGAACTCGGCAAGGACATCCAGCGCGAGGCGTTCACCGTCGTCGGCATCGGCGACATGTCCGGCGACGTGTTCGGCAACGCCATGCTGCTCTCCAAGACCACGCGGCTCCTGGCGGCGTTCGACCATCGCCACATCTTCCTCGATCCCGATCCGGAACCCGCCGCCGCCTGGGCCGAGCGCAAGCGGCTGTTCGACCTGCCGGCCTCGTCCTGGAACGACTACGACCGGGCGGCGATCTCGGCCGGCGGCGGCGTCTTCGCCCGCACGCTGAAGACCATCGCCGTCACCGCCGAGGTCCGCGCGATGCTGGATCTCAAGACCGATACGGTTTCGGCCGCCGAGCTGATGACCGCGATCCTCAAGGCCCGGGCCGAGCTGCTCTATCTGGGCGGCATCGGCACCTATGTGAAGGCCGCCGGCCAGTCGAGCCTGGATGTCGGCGACAAGGCCAACGACCTCATCCGCGTCGATGGCCGCGAGCTGCGCTGCAAGGTGGTCGGCGAAGGGGCCAATCTCGGCTTCACCCAGGCCGGACGGATCGAATACGCCCTGGCCGGCGGGCGGATCGACACCGACGCCATCGACAATTCGGCCGGCGTCGATACTTCCGACCACGAGGTCAACATCAAGATCCTCACCGGCGCGGCGGAAACCGCCGGGACCCTGGCCCGCGCCGACCGCGACGGCCTGCTGGCCTCGATGACCGACGAGGTCGCCAGCCACGTCCTGGCCCACAACTACGACCAGACCCTGGCCCTGACCCTGCTCCAGGCCGAGGCGGCGCGGGACGTCGAAGCCCACGCGGCGTTCATGGCCGATCTCGAGGCGCGCGGCCGCCTGGATCGGGGATTGGAGGGTCTGCCGGACGCCGCCGCCCTGGCGGCGCGGGCCAAGGCGGGCGGGGGCCTGACGCGGCCGGAGCTGGCGGTGCTGCTGGCCTATGGCAAGCTCGACCTGTTCGAGGCCATCGTCGGCGGCGCCGCGCCGGACGATCCCCACTTCCTGGGCATACTGGAGGGCTATTTCCCCAAGCCGCTGCGGCGGTTCGAGGCGGAGATGAAGCGCCACCGCCTGCGGCGAGAGATCATCGCCACGGTG
>Ga0208849_1000112_pt1 | contig 78881 bp, 60 predicted proteins | sample NGESurdeep072012_10_FD_184470 | JGI IMG/M metagenome (GOLD analysis project Ga0208849, IMG submission 184470) | Arctic peat soil microbial communities from Barrow, Alaska - NGEE Surface sample 53-3 deep-072012 (SPAdes) | ecosystem: Environmental > Terrestrial > Soil > Wetlands > Peat ...
GGTTACAAATCCGCCCGCAGGCACCGCACTCGCCCCGTCCCAAGGAGTGTCCTCGCGAAGAACGTCCTTTCGAAAGGCGAGATGGAGTCTTTTAGTTTGTCTGCTGGCGGGAATCCAAGAAATTCCGCCGGCTGGCGCCATCCCGTTGATTTAACAAAGAATCATCTCACGCTGTTTGTTTGATTCGCGGTGCGGCAAATATGGCAATACCGCCATGATTCGCATTTTGCCGCTAAGGTGCTGAAACCGTACACATTTTCAATTCCTACGCGCTTGTTTGATTCGCTGAACAGAGCCCGTCATCCTGAGGTGGCCGCGAAGCGGCCCTCGAAGGATGCTGCCGATGCGCCCCGGCCGTCGCCCTTCGAGGCTAGCGGAGCCTGTCATCGGGCCGGCCACTTGGGCCGGACCCGTTGGCTCGCACCTCAGGGTGACGGGAATGAGTTCGCTGGGTGGGCTGAGCGTAATAATTGAATGCACTGTCACCGCAATTCCCGGAGCCTGTCATCGGGCCGGCCACTTGGGCCGGACCCGTTGGCTCGCACCTCAAGGTGACGGGAATGAGTTCGCAGGGTGGGCTGAGCGCAGGAATTGAATGCACTGTCACCGCAATTCGGTCACCGCAATTCGTCACCGCAATTCCCGGCCTATGGCCCCAAAGACAGACATTGGGCCTACGGCACTGTGGGCGTCATCGTCGGCTTCTGGTTCGGGTGAATTCAAGGGTGCGCTGAGTGCAGCGAAGCCCACGTGGTCGCGTGGGCACGGCGCGGAGCGCCTTTTGCCACCCTACGCGCTTAAGTGTCGAGCATGTCCCAATCGTCGCCCATGACCCAACGCAATGCCGAGAGCTTTCCGTTGATCATCCCCCAGTCGAACTTCGAATAGGGCCCCACGCTCTCCTTGCCGTACTGCTTCTCGATCCGCTCGGCTGCCTTCCGCGCACCTAGCCACACGCTCTCCACGACCGTCTCATTATGCTTTTTGGGGTCGTATTGCTTGACGATCTTTACCTTGCTGTCGTGAACTGCCGGTACAGCACCATATGCCGATCGTACCAGACGCGATCGAAGAATTCCTCGATTGCCTGGTGTATTTCGCTGGCGCGCCGCGGCTCCATGTCGAAATGCTCGGTGTCATATAGCGCGTATTCGAACGTGTCGTATCGAACAGATCGCAATGCGTCGGCAAGTTTGATGAAGTACCGCGACTTTACCCTGGAGAAAAAGCTCGCAAGCTCGGGATGCGGCAGACGATTGTCGCCGTTCGGAATGCTGAAATCGTGGATATTGTGGGTCACGAAGAGGAACCGCGTCCCCGACCTCTGCGATAGTTCGCCATAGAGCTCGACCAGCAGCGCGTCGGCGAAGTTATTTTTGCCGTTGTGGAACGGCGCCTTTTTCTCCAGAGCGCGCTGAGAGGCACGGCGGACAGCGTCGTCGGTTGTCGCCTGTGTCGGCACCCTCTCAATCAGCTTCTCGATGCGGCTCAGGGAGCCGCTCGTCACGTCAGAGGCCTGACCTAACGCGTGCTCCACGTCCATGAGAACCTCGAGCGTCGTAGCTCTCTTCCGCTTGTTCTCGTACGAAGCTACAGCGCTCCTAGCTCGCTTGAGCGCGCCCGCGACGCTCCTGCCGCTCTCCCTAATGATCCGCGGCTTATTGCGCGCGAGCTCATCCCGCACGATCTGCGGCACCAGAAGCTCGATGTCCTCGAGGTGAACGATTTGTTCGAGCGCCGCGAGCAGCGGCTCGTTAATAGGTTGCGCTAGGTCGAGCCAGACGCAGGTATCGAGCATTATCGCCACCGGCTTCCGCTGTTGCCCGTTTGTTTCCGTCGCACTTTACCCATTGTTTCGGTCCCGAATTTTTATCCACCCATGGTCAACAGGCTCAGCAGATCGATATCTAATAGATCAATATCTACTGAGGGAATGAAAGCTTCTAGCTGAAGGCCACGGCTTTCGCTGCGCTCAAGCCAGGCTACGCACTGAGCTGATTCGCCTCGGCGATGGCGGGATGGCGTTCGGCTGGCGAATGCGGCCCCGCGCGACTATGCCGCGGCGGCAATGGGTTGGCGTTGGGCGTTACCTTAGGCAAGCGTACGCACGTCGATGCCTTTTGTCGGCGCGTTTGGGAATCGTGATGGGAGGCGCCTCCAGTCGACCGTATTTGTTCAGAGTTGTTTTGACCGTGGTGCTGCTGATTCTCATTATGGCGGCGCGGCTGCCTTTCATTACCGATATTCTGGCCGGCGAGGAAGGTGAATTTGCCGCGCTTGTACTCAACGACCCACCGACATCCGAGCTCGGGCCCGATCATCTGCCACGCGAGATCGCTGGCTCCATCGACGGCAAGCTGATCTTTTCATCGTTCCATCGCACCGTGATGCCTTACATCGTCCTGGAACGGGTCGGCCGGCTGTTCACCCCTCATCACGCCCTGGGACGCCTGCCACCCGAACGGCTGACCATCGCGGCACGACTGCCTTTTGCCATCATCTTTCTATTGGGCAGCGCCGGCCTCATCGCGCTAACCATCAGGGCCGCAACGTCGGCAGGCAAATACCCGTCCGCCGCCATCACGATCGCACCGCTCGGCGTGACCCTTTGGTCGTTGACGTCGCCTCTGGCGGTAGGCGCTTCGATCGAACCGCAGGTGGATGGCAGCGTCGGCGTCTTGCTGCTGGGGACTGCCACGACCTTACTGGCGCTTGGTGACATCGAGCGCCGGTCGGCGCGCTGGTACTTCCTCTCCGCAGGCGTTCTGGCCGGACTCGGCAAGCATGAGTGGGCGCTCGCCTTCGCCGCCGCCACGCTTGGCGCTACGCTCCTCTCATTGTGGCTGACATCGGCGCGGCGGCTGGTGGGCATCGCGTTCGCCGCCTTTTTCATTGGCCTCGCTCTGGCCATGGCGCTCTCCTATGCGATTTCGCCCGCGGACTATCGGCAGGGCTTTGCGGTCATGGCCAATTTCTACGCGCAAACCGGCGGCCATCTGTGGGCGCTGGAGAGGCCGCAATGGCCGCTCACCTTGCCGGTCGTGGCGCTCATTCTCGCCGACGGCGCGTTTCTGGCGATCGTGCTGCGCCCGGTTTTACGCCAAGCGCCGGGGCTGCTGCTCGCTTATCTGGGGGCGACGGGCATTGCGATCGGCTATGGGATCAGCGGCTGGACGGGCGACGGTTTCCCGCGCTATTTCGCTCCACCGCTGGTGATGCTGCCGATTGTCTTTGTTGCCCTTTGGGGACGGTTTAAGGATCGCATTACCCCTGCGATCGGATGGAGCGTCGTCGCCGCCTGCTTGTTCGGCCTCTGCGCCAGCGCCGTGTTCCTCGCCGGCAGCTACAACGACAAGGTTTCGGTGACGGAATTCCGCGGCACGCCGCTCGCCACGTCTGCGCGCGATATCGCCACTGCTGCCGAGCTTGCGCGCAACACCCACGGCATCGTCCTCACGCAAACCACAACGTGGATCTATAATCAAAACATCGATTTCCTATGGGCAACCAGATCCTGGGCCGAAAAATACATTGCGACGCACGTTCCAGCAATCAAGCGTCGCATCGTTGAGCCGCCTCCATAGGTGAGGCCAAGAGTTTCGGTATTGGCGCATTCAGCCAGCAAGCGATCGCTTCCCATGTGGTGGAAGAACGCCTAGGCTGATCGCTGGCCCGCTGGAGATTCCAGCGGGCCTTGCAGGACCCGGCCACGAACAAAAAGAACGCAGGCTTGGCGTTTTCGGGAGGAGACAACAATGCGTCATGCGAACATCGCACGGGCGGCTCTGACGGCATTGGTGCTGTTACTGTCGCCGGCCGCACGCGCCGATGACACGATCCAGATCGGGCTCGTTGGCGCCATCAGCATGACGCATTGGCCGCTGCTGATCGGCTTGAAAAAGGGCTACTACGCGGCCGAGCATCTGAAGCTCGATCTGATCCACACGCAATCGAGCGGCGCCGTGCTGCAGCAACTTGCCGCGGGTTCGATCGACGCCACCGTATCGGCGGCGCTCATCGAGCCGCTCTATGCCATCAGCAAGGGCGCGCCGATCAGTCTTGTGCGCCTGGAAATCCAGCTTCCGCCCTACGCGATCGAGGCCAAGGCGCAGGACAAGAAACTGGAGGATCTTCGCGGCAAGACCGTTATGGTCGACGCACCTACCGGAATCACCAAGATCTACGTGGAGCGCATGCTGGTGCCGCACCATGTCGATCCGCATTCAGTCGATTACGTCTATGCGGGCGCCACCGGCGCGCGCTTCAATGCGCTGATGTCCGGCGCGATCGATGCGACGATTTTGCTGCCGCCGTTCAGCTTCAGCGCCGAAGAAAAGGGCTACAACAACCTCGGATTGGTCGCCGACTACGCCAAGGACCTGCCGTTCACCGGAGCGGCCGTGAACACGAATTGGGCATCGAAAAATTCAGATGTGCTGCGGCGATTTCTGGACGCGCACAACAAGAGCGTCCAGTGGTTCCTCGATCCGAAGAACCGGCAGGAATCGATCGACATCATGGTCGAGGCGAGCAAGCTCAGCCCCGACGTCATCGGCAAGACTTACGATTTTCTGAGAAGCCGGCCATTTTTCGAGCCCACCGGAGTGATCTCCAGGAGCAAGATGAGCGCGCTGGTCGCCGCCGCCAGACAGCTCGGCGATTTCCGCGGCTCGTCCGACGTGTCGACTTATGTCATGCCGGGCATCGCGCAGCTTGGAGATTGATTGCCGGCATTGCTACGATTCCAGCGCGGTCGCTGCGAACAGCTCTTCCATCGGCATGACCCGCGGTGTTAGTCCCTGCTGATTTGAAAATCTTGCCGCGGTTTCGAGCACCTCCCGGTTGGCCTTGAGCCCGTGGGTAATCAGCCGCGTCGCCAATGCCTTGCGATAGTCCGCAGGCACGAGCCCGGTCTCGAAGTGATACGCGGCATGTTCGGATCGTTCGGCCTCGGCGATGTCGTTCGCCGCAATGAACGCTTTGATGATATTGAGCACCACCCAGGGTTCGCGCTCGAACACCGCGCGCTTGATCGCCATACCGTGATTGATAGGATAGATGCCGGTCTTCTTGTAGTAGCGGGCGGCCTCCGCAGCGGGGTCAGCAAACAGCGGCTTGATATCGGGATGAGCCTCAAGATCGACGTAGCTTCGATCGATCATGTCGACGCCATGTTTGCGAAAATACGCCATGTAGGCATCCAGCTCGCCGGCCAACATCATAGAGGCGATGCTCTTCTCCGGCGGAATCTGGTTGATGGTGACGCCGGGCGGCGCCGCAAAGCCGATCGCGCCGGCGTGGCTGCGCTCGGGTATCCGCTCCATGAAGAAAGTCATGTCGCTCGGCGCGACGCCGAACTCGTTTTCAAGGACACCGCGGGTCCACAGCGCGGCTGTCTGCACATATTCCGGCACGCCGATCCGTTTGCCCTTGAGGTCGGTGGGGCCGTCGATCCCGGCATTCTTACGCACCAGCATTGCGGTGTGGTAGAAGCGCCGGGTGGTGAAGACAGGAATGCCGATGAACCGCTCGTCGCCCCGGCTTCGGATCATCATCAGCTCCGACATCGATATTTCGGATACGTCGAATTCGGCGAAGCTGAGCTGCCGCCAGAACATTTCGGCGGGGCCGAGCACGGTCTTGATGAAATCGATGCCGTCCGGCTTGACGCGCCCGTCGAGGATCGGCTGGGTGCGCGGATTGCTGGTAATGGCGAGACTGAGTTGCAGATTGGCCATTCTTCCTCCCCGAAGGTCGCTATTTTGCGGCCGCCTCGTATAATAAGAAGCGATTGAGCGCGCGGTATCAAGCGCGCGTGGGAGGAAGCTTCATGTTGGTATCGACTCGGCGCAGCGGCGTGTGCGCCATTGCGGCTATTGCGGCGTTTCTCGCCATGGCGGTGTCTGTTCCGGCTTTCGCGCAAACGACGCTGATTGTCGGCAAGGCCAATCCGACCTCGGATGCCATTATTCCCGTCAATGTAGGCGACAAGCTCGGCATTTTCAAAAAGCACGGGCTCGATCTCAAGATCGTCGATTTCGGCGGCGGCAGCAAAATGGTGCAGGGCCTCACCGCCGGCGCTATCGATATCGGCGATGGCGCCGGCACCGAAATGGCTTTTGTCGGTAAGGGCGCGCCGATGCTCGCGGTGTGCGAGAGCACCGGGCCGGCGCCTTTTCTCGGCGTCGGCGTGCCGTGGGATTCACCGGTCAAGACGCTCGAGGATCTGAAAGGCAAGACTATCGGCGTCTCAAGCCCGGGCTCGTTCAGCGACTGGTCCGGCCATCAGCTGGCGCAGCATTTCGGCTGGGGGCCGAACGGCGTGAAGACGGTGGCGATCGGCGGCGGCCCGGCGCCGATCCGCGCCGGTCTGCGCGCTCATCTGGTCGACGCCGTGATCAGCACCACGGCCCTGTTCCTCTCATTCGAGGAAACCAAGGAGGGGCGGCTTATCGCTCCGGTCTCGGCCTTCGAGGGCAATGTGGGCTCGGGCGCGCTGTTCGCCTCCAACAAGCTGATTGCCAGCCATCCGGACGCGATCCGCGCCTTCATCGCCGGCTGGATCGAGACCGTCGATTACATGCGCGCCCACAAGGCCGAGACGGTCAAGATCGAAAGCGCGGTCAACCATTTCAGCGAAAACGTCATGTCGCGGGAATACGATCTGACGATCGGGATGTTTACCAAGGACTGCCGGTTCGATCCGGAATCGCTTTCGACCTTGAAGCAGTCTTTTGTCGAGATGAGGCTTGTTCCGGGCGATGTCGACATGTCGAAGTTCTATACGGAGGCCTACCTGCCGAAATGAGCGGGGACGGCGGCGCTTACGACTCTATGCCCGGCGGCAGCGTACCAAGCAGACCAACGATAAGCAGAATTGCCGCGCCGAGCGCGCCTTCTATTAGACTGTTTCTTTTGATCTGCCCCGCTGCGCGCCGCGCGGTTTCGCCCTGCTTGTGTCTCAGACGAGGCGTCAGGATCAGCCGATTGACGCCCGCTATCGCCACCATGCAAAGAAAAAGGGCAAGCTTCACGCAAAGCACTCGCCCGTAATTCGTGCCGACCAGAGCGGCCACATTACCGACAAGCATCCAGCTGTTGATGAGGCCCGTGGCCAGCAGCGTGCCGACGCTCACGATGCCGAGAATTGAAAATCTCGCGACCGCTTCGCTTGCAACCGCCGACAAATGCTCGGACTCGTGCACCGTCGCCCGCAGCGTTATTGCAAGCGGCAGCAGGCCGCCGAGCCACGCCGCGGCGGCCAAGAGGTGCAGTATGTCGGACGCGAGCTGCACGGTGCCAGAGAAGCCGGTTCCTGCCGCCGCATGTCCGGACCACGCCAAGGTTCCGACAAGCGCCGCGGTGAGACTGACCATTAAAGCCGTGTTCCAAAAGAGCGCGGTCATCTGAGGGCTGGTCAAACGGAGGGAGATTGCAACAAGTCCCGCCAGCACCAGACGAACAAGCCAGGCATGCCCAAAGCCGGTCTGGGTCATGACGGTTCTCACAGCCGTATCGGCGAAGACATCCGCCAACGGCAGATCGGCCATTTGCGCAGCCACGAACAAAAGCCACGCAACGCCGGATATCAACGCAACGGTCAAGCCGAGCCATGCAAGCCATTTCAGTCGAACGCGAACGTTCGCGATGGCGACCGCGACGGGCTTGGTGCTGTGATCCGCTTTCCGGAATGCCGGTTCGGCGATGAACGCGCCAAACCATAGGGTACCGGCCACCAGGATGGTCGCGGCAAAGTGGATTGCACGCACCCAAATGAATGGATCGTCCATCGCGATATCCGAGCGGCGCGGCCGCTTTTATTTGCCAACCCGAAAGATGAAGGCGCCCTCGGTCCGGTGCGTGTCCGTCGTTAGTGCGCGCCACTCGACGATGTAGATGCCCTTGTTCAACGGCGGTAAAGACACATGCATCGTCTTGCGGTCGTTGGGGTCGAGGTGCGCGTCGGCCTTATCGACCCGTTTGCCGACCGCATCACGGACGATGAGGGTGCTGAACGCCGCCTCCAATGGCTCGCTGAAATTCACCAAGACTTCGGCAGGGGAGGAGGCTGCTGTCCCGCCTACTGCCGGAGTGGCGCTGCGAAGTTGGGCGTGCGCCGATGCCGGGAGTTGTCCCGCCAGCAGAGGCGCCAGCGATAGCACAAGTGCGATGATGCCGTGACGGATTCGCATATTAATTGTCCCTCGATGTTGCGGCGATAGTTACGCAGCGTCATTTTGCTTTTTCGATTTTCATGACAGTGTATTGACCGTTGATCTGCTCCGCCTCGAATCTGATTTTGTCGCCGGCTTTCACAGCTTTCAGCAAGTTCGGGTCGGATACGGCATAAACCATGGTCATAGGTTCATCCATATCGAGCTGTGGAATCGGTCCATGCTTGATCGTGATTTTCTTCGCTGCCGGGTCCACTTTGATGACCTGACCGGAAACCATCGGCGATTGCGCGAGCGACGCTTGGCCCCCGAACGCCAGGAGGGCAGCGACGATAAGGGCTGATATTGTTCGCATGTCATTCCTCCGCATCTGTCCTGATTTGTCGTAGTCTGACTTTCGATGGATGGATCACGAGCGACGCCGGGGCTCGGCCAGGGCGCCCGTGAACTCGTAAGCGACGCTGCCGGGGGGATTCTTGTACGGGCCGGGATCGCGGTAATCGTTGGCGGCGATGCCTTCACGCACCTTCATGACGGTGAACATGCCGCCCATTTCAATCGGGCCGAATTGGCCGAAGCCCGTCATCATCGGCAAGGTATTGTCCGGCATCGGCATCTCCATTGCGCCCATCTCGGCCATCCCGGCCGAGCCCATCGGCATGTAGTCCGGAACGACGCTGCGGACGGCTTTCGTCAGCGATTTTTGATCTGCGCCGATGAAATTTCGCGTGTCGTGTCCCATGGCGTTCATGGTGTGATGCGATTTGTGGCAGTGAAATGCCCAGTCTCCCGGAGCGTCCGTCACAACATCAAACGCGCGGATCGCGCCGACCGGAACATCGACCGTCGTTTCCGGCCGCTGTGCGCTGTCGGGAACCCATCCGCCGTCCGTGGACGTCACAACGAAATGGTGGCCGTGGAGATGGATCGGATGATTGGTCATCGTCAGATTGGCCATGCGGACGCGGACGCGGTCGCCGAGCCGCGCGGTCAGCGTGTCAATGCCGGGGAATACACGGCCATTCCAAGTCCACATGTTGAAGTCGGTCATCTCCGAGACTCGCGGCAACGAAGCGCCCGGCTCGATGGCATATGCGCTCATCATGAAAACGAAGTCGCGGTCGACACGCCGGAATTTTGGGTCGCGCGGGTGAACGATGAACATCCCCATCATGCCCATCGCCATCTGCACCATCTCGTCGGAATGCGGATGGTACATGAAGGTGCCGCTCTGCTTGATCTCGAACTCATAGACGAAGGTTTTGCCCGGAGCGATGTGCGGCTGCGTCAGACCGCCGACGCCGTCCATCCCGTTTGGTAGGAGTAGCCCGTGCCAATGCACTGTCGTGTGCTCGGGGAGCTTGTTGGTGACAAAAATGCGGACCTTGTCCCCTTCGACCGTTTCGATCGTCGGCCCCGGCGACTGGCCGTTATAACCCCACAAATGCGCTGTCATGCCGGGCGCAAACTCGCGCAGCACGGGCTCGGCGATCAGATGAAATTCCTTCCATTCGCCGTTCGTGCGCCACGGCAGCGTCCAGCCATTGAGCGTCACGACCGGCTGATAGTCCGGTCCGCTCTTCGGAAACAGCGGCGGCTGCATCGTCGTGGTCTTGGTCGTTGGCGCCTCGGGGAGGCTCGCCGCCTGTGCTCGACCGCTCACCGCGCTTGCACCGGCAAGCACGGCAGCGCCTACCACACCTCTTCGCGTCAACATCGCTGGTCTCCTCGCTATGTCTGGGCACGTCTACTCGTTTATTTGGGGTCCGCGGAGCCGGCCGTAGCCGGGGCGCGGTCGCCATTGTCATCGCCGCCGCCGGAGATCGCGGCATCGAGACCGCAATCGGCCAGCCAGAAGTCCCTCTGCGCTTCGGTTGCGGCGATATTGGCGGCAATGCGCTGTCGCGCCTCGCTCAGCAATGCGAACACGTCGATCTGCATCGCGCCATAGCGCAGCATGGTCTCGTCCGAAATGGTCTTGCGCAGCGGCAGCACGTCCCTGCGGAAGTGCTCGGCGATTTCGTAGCGGGAACGATAGGCTTGGTACGCCTCACGAGCCTCCGAGCGCACGTTGACCGCTTTTTCGCGCAAACGATTGATGGCTTGCATGTAGGTTTCGCCGACCTCTCGAAGGCGCGCTTCGCCGAAATCATAAATCGGAATCTGAAAGTCGATCTCGCCGCCCCCACCGGTTCCTTGAGCACCACTCGCGTCACGCTGAGTCCGAGACACGCCCGCGACTTCAAGCAGGTTGATGAAGCGGGTCGCGTTCGTCAGTCCGTATGATTTGGCAATGGTGTCCGCTTCGAGACGCGCGATCTGCAAGTCGACGCGGCGCCCGATGGCGTCCGTCTCCACTGCGACAAGCGCTCGCGGTCGCTTCGGAACTGCCGGCAAGGATTGCGGCAGCTTGAATCCGAGATCGTCGTCAGAAAGTCCCATGGCACGAACGAGCCGTTCACGCGCGGTCGCAGCGTCCTGCCGCGCTGCATCAAGCTGCGTGACGACATCGGCGTGGAATGCATTTTCGCGCGCCTGATCGAGCTTGTTCACGGCGCCGGTCGCGCCAAGCTCTCCGGCGAGCTTCGCTGTCGCTTCGGCCGCACCAGCCGCCCGGCCAAACTCGGCCACGATTTCGACGGCCGCAACGGCGCGGTAATAGCGGCGCCGGGTTGCGGCGGCGAGCCTCAGAGTCTCTTCTGCTGCGCGCAGTTGCGCTTGTCGGAACCTGTCAGCCGCGATTTCAGTACGCGCCGGCAGGGTCGCCAGCGCGAGAATGTCGGCGACGATCCGGCTCTCGATGTCGAGTTCGACCGGTGTCGCAATGCGGCTGAGTGAAATTGTTGGGCTCGGTGGCAGGCTGGCCTCGACCATGACCGCCTCGGCAATGCCGAGCCCGTTATAGGTCGCTTGCAGCCCCTTGTTGTTCAGAAGCGCGACACGCACCGCTGCCTCCGCCGATAGGGGCGTTCTCAGCAATGCTCGGGTTTGCGTGGCAGCTTTCGCCGTCGTTTCGCCGCTTCCGACTTTCAGTGCTGCCGTACCCAATTGCGGCGCGACGACCCTATTGACCCCGCCCATTCCCGCGTCGGACGAAAAGGACGCGCAGCCCGCGAGCGCGCTCGCCAGCATGGCGGGCGCCATGCGTGGAACAGCCCACAGACGAAATCTGCGGACAAACCGGCTTTGTCCGAGCATGATCTCCAAACCTCATGCGCAACCCAATGAGCGCGCCGCCGCGGCTGCAGAAGGCGCAACCCGAGTCAGATTGATGCAAAAGGTCGTGGAGGACGATCGAGGCGGCCGGGATTTACGCCTAGGCCGAGGTCGTTCAGGGTGGCAACGATCCGCTGCCCGGGAACATTCACGGTTTCGACCATGACCACGCCGGGAAGGATGCCCGCGAAAAAAGCGTGCAGCGCACAGCAATTGTCGCCGTCCTGGTCGCTGTGATGCGCAACGGGCGTCGCATCGATCGGACCATGCATTTGCATATGCGGATGATGCTGGTGGGATTCGCCAGTCATAGCAAAGCCGGGCGCTCCAGCCAGCGGCGACGACACGACCCCCGAGAACTGAGCGACCAGGAACAGGCCAATCAGGACGCGGATAAAGCCAGCTATGGTTCGTAATCGCCGCATTGCCGACTGAGTTTGATCCCGAGCGCAATCTACGCGGGATTTTGCAGTGCCGGGCCTTGGCCGTCAACAGGCCTGCCGGGATGACTGGGATTGGGACCGAATGGCGGCGATCATGCCGCCGGGATGGGGCAGCAGTAATCAGACCCGAACGAAAATCTTGCGGGTATATAGGTAGCGCGCCAGCATCACGGCGAAGCTGAGCGCCAGAACAGCGATGACGAAATCGCCGGTTCCGGGCGCCACACTGCGATCCAGCCAGGAAGAGATATCGGCGCCGACGATCCGCGCGGCGACATTCTGGTAGCTCAAGAGTTCGTTGAGGAAATAAAGCGCGATGGCGTTCGCGCCGATCCAGGTGAACACCGTGGCCCAGCGCCGTGCACCCCACACATCGACGATCTGATGCAGGATCGCGAGCAGAAGCACGCTGTAGCCGCCGGTGACGAGCACGTATGACGACGTCCAGATCGCCTTGATGACCGGAAATTGCAGCGCCCAGAGATAGCCCGCAGCGAGCAAGGCGCTGCCGGCCGCGGCCAGCCACAACGTCTTGCGCTGCGGAGAAACCTGACTGTCTCGCATGAAGAGTCCGGCGAAGACGCCGAGCAGACAGGTGCCGATCGCCGGCAACGTGCTCAGCATGCCTTCCGGGTCACGGGTGAAGTCATAAAGCTTTCCGGGCAGGTAATTGCGATCGATCCAATTCGCCAAGTTGGTGTCGGCGGCGAATGAGCCGGCGCCGATGCCAGGGACGGGGACGAACGTCATGATGGCCCAGTAGCCGACAAGCAGCGCGACGAAGGCGGCGATCATGCCGCGCAGATTGAAATTCAGGAACAGGACCGAGGTGAAGAAGTAGCAGATTGCTATGCGCTGCAGCACACCGAGCAGCCGTACGTCCGGCCAATGTTGGCTGATACCGCCAGAGGCGATCAAGCCCAGCGCGAACAGCAACAGCGACCGCCGAACCACCCGCCAATGGGCCTTGGTCTCGCCTTCGCGTTCGACCAGGCGGGGCAGCGAAAGCACGATGGAAAGGCCGGTGACGAAAATGAACAGCGGGAAAATGAGGTCGTAAAAATGCAGGCCTTGCCAGGGGACGTGAACGAACTGGCTGCCGACGAAGTTGCCGACAGCGCTGACAGTCGGGCCTTTGCCGCTGGTCATTTGGGCCAGCGCGGCCGCGGCGCCGTTGACGCCGAACAACCAGAACAGGTTGATGCCGCGCAGCGCATCGATCGACCCGATGCGGCGGGGTTGCAAAATCTGTGAGAGATCGACGTGGCGCATGGGGCGGAGAATAGATGGCTGCGATGCTTCGACGTGGGCGGGCACTAACTTGCACAACAACTTGCACAACGCGTGCCAGCGTTAGCCTGTATCATGTTAGTTAAATATGTTCGAAGCACGGACGCGCCGCCTTGCGGCAAATCAAATCCAGGTGTGCGAAGTCAAATATGCGCGATGGCGTCGGCCTGACGCTCGCCGCTGCGCGTAAATTTTCCGAAAACGCGCAAGTCCGAATCAAGTCGGCCGGAAGGTTGTCTTTCGAAATTATCACGCACGATACCGGCGCTCGGCACGCAGCGTTGGCGCGTAAATTTTCCGAAAATATGGGGCCATTCTCGGATCAAGCCGGAGAACGGCTTTTCGGGTTGGCGCTTTAAGGCTGCCCGGCGACGGCGGGGCCGCGCGTGCAGTCGCCGCTGGCCTGCTGGACCTGAAAATACTGTCGTCCGCTGTAGAACCCGTCGTAGTGGTGCCATGCGGTGCGATGGTCAAAATCGATCACGCCGTCGAGCGTCACCGCGAATACCGCACTCTTCAAATCGCGGTCTTGCGCGTTCAGGTTCGGGGGCAATTTGGCGCTGGCATAGTCGACATAGGAGGCGCGATTCACGCAGCTCATGTCTTTGACCGCGTCGAGCGCCAGCCTGGCGGTCGCGAGGTGATCGGCATGATCGCGGGCGTTAATGCCGGGGTCGAGGTCGGCGATATTAATCTGCGCAAGCGGCGAGCGGCCACGCTCGAAGCTGACGATGTGCTGCACCGTGTCGACAAGGTCTTTCCATCCCTGATAGCTGGTCGAGCCGTCGACCGCGGACATTGACCCAATATCGCCGTTGGCGAATCGCTTGAGCGACTGGAAGCCGGTGCCTTCAAAGCCCGTGCCGGATCCCCCGTCGGGCAACCGCAGAAAATAACTGACGGCATTGCCGTAGCGCACCCGATAGATGGAGTGGCCGTCGAAGCTTACCGGGCCTTCCGAATCCTTGATGGGGGTCTTGTCGGCGTCCACCATGAACCGAATGGCTTGGAGGGCGCCGTTTTCGCGCGCCAGATAAAACGGATGTTTGCGGCCGCCCGAACCGGCTCCCAGTCCGGCATCGCCGGCCGTGACGTGAATGAAAACGGTCTTGCGTGCGCCACCCGTCACGTCGTTGAAGGCGTTCGGGTTCATGAACAATTGCCAATCGTCTTCGTGCGCGGCGAAGTAGAACGACACTTTACTGGGCGCGGGTGCAACTTTCCCAGGCTCGGGGGCGACCGTCGCCACTTTGGCGAGGTCGCCGGCGACCGCGCCGGCGCATGGAAGCCAACAGAGCAACGCGCAGGCGCCGGCAAACGTTCGCAGAGCTGACATGATCTTTATTCGCCCCCAGAGGTTATTTCTTTTTTATTCTCATGATGCATCCAAGTAAATCAAGCCGTGCCGCTAATTTGTGCAGCGCACAATTGTTGGCAGGGTAAAAATCCCAAATTGGCAGCCGGGGCAATTCCGGAGTCGTCCCGTCAGGGTCGGTAACAGCACGTTAGCCGTGGCCGCGGCGGTATCCGATCTGCGCTCCCGCCCGCCGATCGCCCCGATGGCTGACACCATCGCGGCGCCGACCCCGGGGATGCCGCTTTCGCGGCGCGAAGCGCCGCTATTTGAAGCCTAACTCTGCCAGCTCGCTCACCGCATCGCTGTTCTTCGCCTTCGCGGCCGCGATGTCAGCCCCGGAGCCGGACTGGTCGCCGTTCTTCGCCTTCGCCACGCCGCGGCCGTAGAGCGCATCGGCATTCTGCGGGTCGACTTTCAACACGGCATCGAAATCGGCAATGGCCTTGTCGATTTGACCAAGGCGCAGATATGCGAAGCCGCGGTTTTCAAACGCAGCGGAATAGTTCGGCGATATGCGAATCGCTTGTTCGCAGTCCTTCACGGCATCCGGCAAATCGCGGTTGGCCGCCGCGCGCGCCCAGCAGCGATCGTTAAAGGCTTGAGCATTGTTAGGATCGACTTTGAGAGCCTCGCTCGCGTCGGCAATGGCGAGGTCGAAGTCGTTTTGGGCTGTATATGTCTCGCTTCGGTTCACATAGGCGAGCGCTAATTTCGGATTTAGCCGGATCGCAGTGCCGTAGTCTGCAAGCGCTGCTTTGTAATCGTCGTTGTTGTAATGGGCCAGGCCCCGATTGTTGTACCAGAAATAGTTGTTTTCGTTATTTTGATCGAGTGCGATTGCCTGGGAATAGTCGGTAATGGCTCCATCGTTGTCATTCTTCATGAACAAAAATACGTAGCCACGATGGGCGTAGGCGAGCGCGAATTGCGGATTGTGCCGGATCGCTTCGCCATAGTCGGCAATCGCCCGATCATAGTCGCGCGTGGCGTAATAGACGTTTCCGCGATTGTCGTACCAGTAATAGCTGCTGTCGTTGTTGGGATCGAGGACGATCGCCTGTGAATAGTCGGCAAGCGCCCGGTCGTAATCCTTCTTGTCAAAATAGGCATTGCCTCGATTGTTGTAAGCGAGCGCGAACCGTGGATTGATCTGAATTGCCTGGTCGTAGTCGGCGAGTGCGCGGTCGTAGTCCTTTTTGTTGTAATAATCGAAGCCGCGGCCGTTGAAGGCCATGCTGTTTTTCGGATCGATCTTCAAGGTCTGATTGTAATCCGCGATGGCGCGATCAAAGTCTTTCTTGCCTTCATACGCCGCGGCGCGGGACAAATAGCCGGCGAACAAATCGGGATCGAGTCTGATGACCTGATCGAGGTCGGCAATCTCGTGGTCGTAGTCATTCTTGGTGGCGTACTCGGAGGCGCGCGTGAGATATGCGCCGACGGCGGTGGGGTCGATCTCGATGACGCGGCTCAAATCTGCGATGGCGTGGTCCGCGTTCTTCCGTGTCACGTAAAGCATCGCGCGCAAAAAGTAGTTCGTCGTATCGGCCGGATTGAGCTTGATCGCGTCGTCCAGGTCCGCGAGGGCGCGATCTCCGCCTACCGATTCTGTAAAGAGCCGATACAGGAATGTCTCGACCGCGTGTTGCGCGCGATCGCGCTCTTGCTGGGCGACCTGCTGCTGCTTGACGGCTTCGATTTTTTGACTCACCGCGTCGCGCCATTGGAAGAATGAGAATATCGCGAGGGCGCTCACCGCGACCAGCGCAGCAATCGCGGTCCCGAATACGCGGCGGCGAAGCGCCTCCTTTTGCTGCCTTTCCAGGGCCTCACGCCGCATGCTGCGATCGATGAATTCCCGGTCGACTGCCGGGAGGTCTTCGGCACGCCTGGCGAGCCAGCTCTGTGCCTGCGCCAGCGCGAGGCCCATCAGCAGCGCGTCGTTGTGTGAGTTCTCGGGAGATTGCTCCCAGCTACGCCGCGCGCCTTCGAGTTTGCTTTTCCAGACCAGGAATTCCCGCTCGGCGGAGATCCATTCGCGCAGCTTGTCCCAGCGCCGGAAGATCGCTTCATGCGCCACTTCGGCGTAGGTTTCTCCAGCCTCCGGCGTTGCCGTCACCAACAACCGATGCGGATGGTCGGCGAGCTCGCTGACCAGACGCCATTCCTCTTCGGTGAATTCCGAACGCCGGGCCAGCCGCCGCGTCGGCTCGCCGTCCTCGCGCACCGTCGCGAGCTTGAGCGTCAGCACGCGCCGGAGTGTCTCCTCAGCCTTGGGATAGCGCGCCAGAAAAGCGTTGGCCCGGTCGGCGAGCACGCCGCCGAGCTCCATGGCCTGCGCCGGCAACCGCAGTACGCCGTCGCCGCGCTTGATCATCGCCGTCCACATATCGTCGAGGAGATACGAAAGAAGCGGCAGCGCGCCGGCATCCTTGGCGGACTCCTCCGCTGTCCGCCGCGCGATATCGGCGGCCAGCCCTTCGGTCTCGAAGCGCGCAGAAAGCAGTGCAGCCGGCCGGCTCACCGCCTCGTGCAGCTCTGTCTCGCGCAGCGGGGGCACGTCGATCTTCTCGTGCGCCTCGTAAAGGGGCGGATCGTTCTGCAACGCGCCCAGGAAATCCGCGCGCAGGCTCATCAGCGCGCGCAGCCGCGGATCGCTGAGGCCCTGGGCCAGCAGCGTCGAAAAACGCCGGCGCTGACTTTCCTCGGACCGCACGTAGAGCTCTTCGCCTTGATCGACGTAAACGAAGAAGGCCGGCGGCTTGGTCTGATTGAGCTCCTGGTACCGCCTTTCCGTGGCATCGAGCAGATCGTGCAGCGTGCCCTTCTTATCGCGCAGAATCTCGATCCATCCATTCTGCCGGGCGACACGCTCGGGATCGGTGGCCGCGAACTGCCAAGTGTCGAGGAAAGGCTCGACCAGCGCTTTCAGCGGCTCCGCCCCCGGCTTCAAGGTCAGGAAGCACCAGCGGCGGCTGTCGTGGAAGGCCTGCGGCCAAGCACGGCCTGGAGCCGAATTGTCGGGCAATGCCTGCCGTTTCAGGGCCGCAAGGACACCCGCCTGTGCCAGCGAGGATTTGCCGACGCCGGAGTTGCCGAGCAAGACGGGCAGCCGGTCCGTTGCGTCGCCGAGAGCGGCGAGGACCTCGCTGGTCTCGTGCTGGCGGCCGAAGAAGAAATCGCTGTCCGCCTCGGTCATCGCGGCGAGGCCCCGATACGGCGAGGTGTAGCGCCACAACTCGCCAGGGCGCGTGCCACCGCCGGCGCCGGCATCAACGAGCCGTGCCGCCGTCTGGTCCGATCCCGGATCCGCGGTCATGATCCAGTGAAGCTGACGCAGGAATGCCAGACCCGGCGCAGGCTGGCCTTCGAGCAGTACCAGCACGACGGGGAAGTCAGGCGACTTCACCCGTCGGTCGAGCGCCTCGTAATATTCCATGACCTGCCACGGACCGAGGCCGTTCTCGCCAACGATCAGCGCGAACGCGGTCGCGTCCGCGATCCCCTCGGCGAGCGACGGCAACCAATAGCCGCCGGCGCGCAGGCTCTTCGGTGCGAAGAATATTTGCGCATCCGGGTCCTTGCGCCTCAGCGCATTTTGCAGGCCGTCCACGAGGGTGAAATCTCGCGAATTATAGCTCAGGAACCACCGCTGCATCCGTCGACCCTCAAGTCGCCTGTGGCCGAGCCAGGCGATCTCGGACAGCCTTGAAAAACGTCTTCGCCGTTCAAAAACGGCACCCAGCTTTTTAGCTCCGAGCGCAACAACAATAAATGATCTGGGCGATTGTGGCGAGGATGCCTTAGTCAGTCCGTGCCGCAACGTGGGCGAAGGTTCTTGGTAGCGGTCTCGCTGCAGCTGTTAGGCTTGCTCGCGGTACGAGGAGCTGCGCTTTTTCAGAAGCTGCTTGAGCCGCTGCGGCGTCACCGGAATCTGCGTCACCGCGCCCGGCATGCCGATGGCGTCGTCGATCGCCGATGCGATGGCGGCGCCGACGCCGGTGATGCCGCTTTCGCCGGCACCCTTGATGCCGAGTGGATTGCGCGGGGTCGCATAGTCCTCGCGCAGCAGGACGTCGGGCAGTGTGGTCTCGTGCATGGCCGGCAAGAGGTAATCGGCAAAGGTGACGGCGAGCGGATCGCCGCGCTCGTTGTAGGTGAACTCCTCCAGCAGCGCGCCGCCCAGCCCCTGCGCGTAGCCGCCGACGATTTGCGCCTCGACCAGCGCCGGGTTGATGGCGCGGCCGATGTCGTAGGCGATGAAATAGCGCTCGACGGTGACGCCGCCGGTTTCCGCGTCGACGCGGACCACCGCGATGTGGCTGCCATACGGATAGACTTGGTGGTCGACGCGGAACCAGCCTTCGGCCGAGAGCCCGGGATCGCGCTCGCCCAGCGTCTTCGATGTCGGGGCAAGGTGCTGGGCAATTGTGCCAAGGCCGATCGATGGGCCGCCGTTCTGGTCCCTGCGCACTACTTCGCCGTTGATGATGTCGAGCGTGTCGGGCGCCGCTTGCAAGAGTTCGCCGGCGACTTCGAGCGCCTTCTTGCGCACATTGAGCGCCGCGATATGCGTCGCCGACGCGGTCATCACCGTGGCGCGCGAGGCGTGGGCGCCGATGCCGAAGGCAATGCGGTCGGTCTGGCCGTGGATGACGCGGCACTTTTTGTAATCGACGCCGAGCCCATCGGCGGCGACCTGCGCCATCACGGTCTCAAAACCCTGGCCGAGCGAAGCGCCGCCAGTCACCACTTCGACCGCGCCCGATGTGTCGACCGAAATTCTCACGCCGTCGGCCGGACCGAGCCCGCTCTTCTCGATGAACAAGGCGACGCCGATGCCGACCAGTTCGCCGGCGGCCTTGCGGCGCTTCACGTCGGCGTTGAGCTTTTGCCAGTCGATCCGCGCGAGCTGCTTGTCGACCAGCCCGATGTAATCGCCGGTATCCATAAAGATGGATTCGCCGAGCGCTTCGAGCGGCCGCTCGTAGGGCAGTTCCGCCGTGGTGATGGCGTTGCGGCGGCGCACTTCGATGCGGTCGATACCAAGTTTCGCTGCGATCGCATCGAGCATGCGCTCGCGCACGAATGTGGTCTCGTAACGGCCGGGCGCCCGGTAGGTCGCGGCCGGCGTCTTGTTGGTGAGGCGGAAATGGCCGACCGCGCGGTAAGCCGGTACGCGATAGGGGCCCGGCAGAATACCGGCCGTCATGTGCACGACGCGCGTTGCGTGGGTGCGGATGTACGCGCCCTGGTCGTGGAAATAGGTGTCGTCGATGGCGAGAATCACGCCGTCGCCGTCAATGGCGGCGCGAATTTTGTGCAGTTGCTGGCGCGAATGATTGGCGGCGATCAGGTGCTCGCGACGGTCCTCGATCCATTTTACCGGTCGATTGAATTTCTTGGCGGCGACGCAGACGAGAAAATCCTCTGGATACATCTCGCCGCGAATGCCGAAGCCGCCGCCGACATGGGATTCGTACACGTGCACCGAACTCGGCGGAATCTGCAGCATGCGGGCCAGCAGTTCCTGGTTGCGGTGCGGCACCTTGGCGGCGCCGTGCAGCTCTAAAATACCGCGCGCGGCATTGTAGTGACCGATCGCGCCGCGCGTCTCCAGCGGCACGCCGGAATGCCGGCCGACGGTGAGTTCAAGCTCGACCACATGCGGCGCGGTGCGGAACACGGCATCGACGTCGCCGTAACCCTGCCGGATGATGGTCGGCTCGCTGAGATATCCGGGAGAAAACTCAAACAGCGGCGCTTGCGCATCCAATACCGGCGGCAATTCCTCGATTTCGATTTCGACCAGATCGGCGGCGTCCTCGGCGATGTAGGGGTCGGTCGCAAATACGGCGGCGACCGGGTCGCCGACATAGCGCACCTTGCCATTTGCCAGGATCGGCTGGCGGTACGGATCGAGTGCCGGGATCGAGCCCTCGCGGAAATCGATCGGCGGCACATCGGCGACGTCGGCTGAGGTCCACACGGCGAACACGCCGGGCAGTGCGCGCGCCGCCGACGTGTCGACCGACACGATGCGGCCGTGCGCATGCGCGGAGCGCGCGATACGCATCGAGAGCTGATGCGGAAAGTTGATGTCGCCGGCAAACTCGCCGCGGCCGGTAACCAGCGGCGGGTCTTCCAGCCGCTCGACCGATTGCCCGATCCAGGCCTTTTGTTCCGCGCTCATTTCGCCGCGCGCTCGAGCGCCCGGCGCGTCACCGCAAGCACGAGGTCGCGGCGGAATTCGGCGGTGTTGACGATGTCTTCCATCGGATCGACCACGGCGGCTGCCGCGGCGGCGGCCGCGCGAAACGCCGTGTCGCCCGGCTCGGCGCCGGCAAGCGCGCGCTCGGCCTCGGCGATGCGCCGCGGACTGACCTCGACGCCGCCGAGGGCGACGCGCGGCTCGACGATCTTGCCGCCCTCAATGCGATAGGTGGCGAGTGCCGCAGCCAGCGCGAAATCGCCGGCGCGCCGGTTGAACTCGTAGAAGCCGCAGCGTGTGCCGGCAGCGAGCACCGGCAGACGTGCTTCGGCGAGCAGTTCGTCGTCGCTCAGAGCCGTCGTCATGATGCCCTGGAAGAAGTCGCGCGCCGCAACGACCCGCTCGCCGCGCGCGCTCTTCCCCAAAACCTCACCGTCAAGCGCCGCCAACACCAGCGCCCATTCGGACGCCGGGTCGGCATGGGCGAGGCTGCCGCAGAACGTGCCGCGATTGCGGATCGGAAAATGCGCGATATGGCGAACGACCTCGCTCAAAAGCTTGCCGAGCGGACCATCGCAGACCGGTCGGTGGAATGCCGCGTGGCGCACGCACGCGCCAATGACAAGCTTGCCGCCTTCAACCGCCAAACGGTTGAGCGCCTCAACGCCATTGATATCGATCAGGTGGGCCGGCCTCGCCAGCCGGAACGCCATGGTCGGCACCAGGCTCTGGCCGCCGGCCAGCACGCGGCCATCCTGCGGCGCCAGTTCGGCAAGCATCGCCACCGCCTCGTCGACGGTTTTCGGCGCGTGATAGCGAAACGCCGCAGGTTTCATAAGCTAGTGGTCCGATTCTGACATTCGCATGCAGTTTCGGCATGCCCTCATGCGAATGTCAGAATCAAAGGACCACTAGCACTCATTGAATTCCAGTGGAGCTTTGGATTTGACATTCGCCTTCGGAGTTTACGGCCAGGTGCGGGGCGAATGTCAAATCCGCTCCACTGGTATCAAGTTTGGGATTGGTGTACGTTTTTGGACTGATGCACAGTTTTCGGCACAGAGTCAAAAGACCACACGCAGCGGAACAAAGCAGCCAAGCATGAAACCACCGCCCTTTTCCTATCACGATCCGCGAACGGTCGCCGATGCGGTCAGCCTGCTCGGCTCGCTCGAGAATGCCAAGCTGTTGGCCGGCGGGCAGTCGCTGATGCCGATGCTCAACATGCGGTTCGTGCTGCCGGACCACATCATCGACCTCAACCGTGTCGAGGGACTGAGCTATATTCGCGCTAATGGTGCGCTTGAGATCGGCGCCATGACGCGGCAGCGCGAGATCGAATTTTCCGACGCGGTGCGCGAGCGCAGCCCGCTGATGCACGAGGCGATCCGTCAGGTCGGCCACCGTCAGACCCGTAACCGCGGCACGCTCGGCGGCTCGCTCTGCCATCTCGATCCGGCCGCCGAACTGGTGACGCTCGCCGCCGCGTTTGACGCCAAGGTCACGGTGGCCGGCAAGAGCGGCACGCGCAGCATCGATTTTGCTTCGTTTCCCGTGGCCTATATGACGCCGGCGATCGAGCCCGACGAGTTGGTCACCGGTGCGACCTTCCCGTGCTGGCCAAAGGGACATGGCTACGCCTTCATCGAATTCTCTCGGCGGCACGGCGATTTTGCCATCGTGTCGGCGGCCGTCCTGATCGAAGAGGACTCAAGTGGCAAGGTGACGCGCGCCTCGGTGACGCTTGGCGGCATGGGGCCCGCGCCGGTGCGCGCACGCGAGGTCGAAAAGGCGCTGATCGGCGAGGTGATCGAAGAGAAGCGCATGCGCGAAATCTGCGAGAGTTTGCGCAAGTGCGAAGCGATCGAAGACATCCACGCGCCGGCGTCCTACCGCCAGCAACTGGCGACGGTGCTGCCGCGCCGCGCGTTGCTCAAAGCGCACGAACGCATCGCGGAAGGGAAGCGGGCATGAGCGAGACGCGCAAGATCACGGTCACGGTCAACGGTACGCGCTACGAAGAGACCGTGCCGGTGCGGGTGACGCTCGCCGATTTCATCCGTCATCAACTCGGGCTCACCGGCACGCATCTCGGCTGCGAGCACGGCGTGTGCGGCGCCTGCACGATTTTGCTCGACGGCCACTCGGCGCGCTCCTGCCTGATGCTCGCGGTGCAAGCCGACGGCCACGAAATTCTCACCGTCGAAGGCATCGCGCCGAATGCCGACACGCTGCACCCGCTGCAGGAGGCGTTCCGCGACAATCACGGTCTGCAATGCGGCTTCTGCACGCCCGGAATCCTGACGACCCTGATCGAACTTTTGCGCGATAATCCCGATCCGACCGAGCAAGAAGTGCGCATCGGCATTTCGGGCAATCTGTGCCGCTGCACCGGCTACCAGAACATCGTCATTGCCGCGCTCGATGCGGCGAAGCGGCTGCAAAAATCACCTGTTCCCGCGCCGCGAGGATCGGCGGAGCGCATTCCGGCTTGATCGCGAGGCGCGCGGTGAGGGGCTGTTCCCGTAATCCTGAACCCGTCCGTGACGCGGTTCTGTTTCGACCTCCTTGCCGCCAGCAGTGAGCGGGAGCAAGCCTTGCCGCTGCGTTTCGACGATATCGGCAACCGCCTGAAAGCGTTCCGTCTCGGCTCCGGTTTGTCGGCCGAGGAGATCGCGCAGAAACTCGGCATTTCGCGTACCGCGCTCTACCGCTTCGAGAAGGGCGAAGTCGCCAAGATCGAAACGCTGGAGAACCTCGCCGACCTGCTGCAGGTCTCGGTGCCGACCCTGCTCGGCGTCGGCGTCGAATACATCGCCTCGGCGGTGAGTTATTTCGAACGCATGCGGCAGATCGAGGAAACCGCCGAGCACATCATCGTTCTGGCCGGCCCGATTTCCTATGTGCTCTCGTCCGATCCATTCGATGCCGCGCTCGGCGAGGTGCTGCACGAATCAGTGCCGGACGCCGGCAAAAGCGACCATGCGCTGGCGCAGATCGGCGAGTTGATGGAGGTGCTGCGCCAACGCAAGGAGACATATCGGCGGCGGCAGCCGGCGATCGTCAATCTGATCTCAGCATCCGAGATGGAGCGCTTTCTGCGCAACGGCCTGGTCGGCCGGCTCGACCTGCCGGAAAAATTGCGCCGCGAGCGCCGTGCGCTTGCCCGTGCCGAGGCCGAGCATTTCATTGCGTTGATGGAGAATGAGCCGATCGGCGTGCAGATCGGCATTGTGCTCGACACGCTGCCGCACACCAGCTTTCAGATTTTTCGGCAGCCCGACCGGCAGATTCTGGCGCTGAGCCCGTTCCGTCTCGGCGAGGAGCCCAACATCCGCGTCGGCGTGGCGATGATCACGTCGGCGCCAGAAGCGCTGGCGCTGCACGAAAAGATGGCGCGCGATTTGTGGAACAGCGCACTCAAGGGCCCCGCCGCCGTGCGCTTCATGCGCGCGATGATGGAAAAGCTGACGGGCGGGTGATTTTGGCTGCAGTCCTTACACATTCAACCGATGCATCTGGCCCGCCGGGTAGCGCGTGCCGGCGGCGGCGCCGGGTGGGGCGATGCGGTCGATCTCGGCGAGGTCTTCCGCGGTGAGCGTGATCCCGGCGGCGCCGACGTTTTCCTCAAGGTGTTTTCGCGATTTCGCGCCGGGAATCGGCACGATGAGTGTGCCGGATCGCGCGCCCTGGGCAATTGTCCAGGCGATGGCGAGCTGCGCGAGCGTCGCGTTTTTCTTACGCGCCAACGCTTCGAGCGTGGCGCGCAATTGCATATTGGCCGCGACGTTTTCGTTCGCAAAGCGCGGCAGCCGCTTGCGAATATCATCGGCGGTCATCTGCTCGAGCTGCGGTGCAGCCGAGCTCAGCATGCCGCGCCCGACCACTCCGTAGGCCATCAGCGCCGTGGCGAGGTCTCGGCAGGTGGCAATCTGGCCTTGCGTTTCGGCGTCGCGCGAGAACAGCGAATATTCCATCTGCAGCGAGGCGAGCGGGTGCACGGCGTTGCCGTGCCGCAGCGATTCCGCGGAACATTCGGACAGCGAGATGAAACGTGTCTTGCCCTCTTTGATGAGCTCCGCCATCGCACCGACGCTCTCCTCGACCGGGATGTGCGGATCGACGCGTGACATGCAGAACACGTCGAGCTGTTCGATGCCGAGATTCTTCAGGCTGTCTTCCAGGGTCGTGCGCAAATAGCGCGGATCGCCGCCGCCGCGCACGCCCTCGGGATTGCCGTCGCGCGGGCTGCCGCTCTTCGAGTGAATGATGACGTCTTGCCGTCGGCCGCGGATCGCTTCGCCGATCACACGGTGATTGTGGCCCTGGCCGTAGCTCGCCGACGTGTCGAGAAAGTTGATGCCGAGATCAAGCGCGCGGCGAATGGTGGCGATTGACTCGGCGTCGTCGGCCGGTCCGTAGACCCCCGACATACCGTAGCAGCCGAGACCGATGACGGAGATCATCAGATCGGTATTGCCGAATTCGCGCTGTTGCATGACAGTCTTCCCTGTTCGCTGGCAAACTAGCAAGGATGGCGGCTAAGTTGGAGGCCGCAGAGTCGAATAGCTGCCGAGCGCCGCGCGCGCGAAATATGGATCACCGCCATGAATTTCGAGTTCACCGAAGAGCAGAAGCTGTTTGCCGAACAGGTGCGGCGCTTTGCGCGGGAAAAGCTCGCCGCCGGCGCATTGAAGCGCGCGCACGAAGCCGGATTCCCGTTCGACGTGGCGCAGCTGATGGCCGAGCAAGGCCTCATGGGCATCACGCTGCCAGCCGAGGAGGGCGGCCAGGGCGGAACGCTGATGGACGCGGTGATCGCGATCGAGCAGATCGCCGCCGAATGCCCGCGCAGCGCCGACGTGGTGCAGTTCGGCAATTTTGGCCCGATCCGCACCTTTGCCGAATACGGCACGCCCGAGCAGAAGAAGCGCTGGCTCGGCGATCTGCTCTCCGGCCGCCTGGTGATGAGTCTCGGCATGACCGAGCCGGACGCCGGCTCCGCCGTTACCGATCTGAAAACCAGCGCGCGGCAGGACGGCGCGCATTACGTCGTCAACGGCGGCAAGGTGTTTTCTACATTTAGCGCCGAGGCGCAGATTTTTCTGGTCTATCTGCGTTACGGCCCCGGGCTCAATGGCATCGGCTCGGTGTTGATCGAGCGCGGCACGCCGGGTTTTTCCATCGGCAAGCCGTCGGCCTTCATGAGCGGCGAGGAGTGGTGCGAGTTGCACTTTTCCGACTGTCGCATCCCCGCCGAGAACGTATTGCTCGGCCCGGGCGGCTTCCGCAAACAGATGGCGGGCTTCAACGTCGAGCGGCTCGGCAACACGGCGCGCTCGCTGGCCTACGGTCGTTACGCGTTCAACACCGCGCGCGACTATGCGCTCACCCGCGAACAGTTCGGCCGGCCGTTATGCGAGTTCCAGGGTCTGCAGTGGAAGTTCGCCAACATGGCGGTGAAGCTGGAGAGCGCGCAGCTATTGTTGTACCGCGCGGCGGCAAGCGCCGACAAAGGCCTGCCGTCGGCCTACGAGACCGCGCTCGCCAAGGTCGCCTGCAATCAGGCCGGCTTCGAAGTCGCCAGCGAGGCGGTGCAGGTCATGGGTGCGCTCGGCTACAGCTGTGAGTCGCTGGTGGAATACTGCATGCGGCGCACGCGTGGCTGGATGATCGCCGGCGGCTCGATCGAAATGCTGAAGAACCGCATCGCCGAACACGTCTTCGACCGCCGCTTCGATCAGCGCAAGCCGAAGGCCGCGGCCGGATAGTCAGTCGCGCCTGCGCGTAAAACTGTACAGCAGCCAGCCGACCAGCGCTGCGCCGCAGACGAGCGCGCCGGTGTTGGCGATGAGACTGTTTGCCAACACGGTCGCGACCGCGAGAGCGCCGAGGCCGAGATTGATAGCGAAGACCCGCACGACGATTTCGGTGACGGAAAAGCCGCGATCGGTGGCGCGCTGATAATAATGCGTGCGGTGCGCCTGCCAGACGCGCTCGCCGTTCGACAGGCGGCGCAGCAAGGTCAGAGTGGCATCGGCGAGGTAATAGAGCGGCAACAACAGCGCAGCCGTCAGATGCCCGCTTCCGGCGAGCAGAACCAAGAGCCACCCGGTGATGAGTCCGATCGGCAGGCTGCCGACGTCGCCGAGAAACAGCCTCGCGGTCGGCCGGTTGAAATAGGCGAATCCGATCATGCCGCCGCCGAGCGCCAGCGCGACCGCGACGCCGTCGCGCGGAAGCGTGCCGAGACAGCCGAGCGCCACGAGCGCGGCGCAGATCGGTACGATTTCCGCAGCGGTCATCCAGTCGATGCCGTCCATGAAGTTGACGAGGTTGACGAACCACAGGCCGCCGGCGATGAGCAGCAGCCGCTCGAACCACAGCGGCAGGAACGAGACAATGTGCAGATCGCTCGGCAGCGCAAAGATCACGGCCGTCACCGCAAGCGCCTGGAGCGCGAGCCGCGGCACGACGCCGAGCGGCCGTATGTCATCGGCGGCGCCGACGCATGCCATGACGACCGCGGCGCCGAAAACTGCAACGAGTGGTGTGGCGGGCGAGACGGCGAGGCTGAACAGGCCGAACGCGGTCGCCGCGATCGTGGCCGCCATGACTGCGATGCCGCCGCCTTGCGGAGTCGGCGTGCGATGCGACGACCGCGCGTTCGGTTTCGCGAGCGCGTAGCGGGACAGCAGGGGATGCAAGACGACGATTAGACTAACGGAGATCAGCGCGGCCAAAACCGCAATCGCTCCGCCGCGTGCCGCCCATATGACTGGCGCCGTCGCGTCCATCGCCCGAGTGTCGCTCGCTGCCCGTTAGAATCAAAGGACCACTAGCAAATGTCAGTCCGCCCTGCGCGGTAAATCGCGAAACCGCACTGAATCGCCACTGTCTCAAGGGCTTACCTGCGGCGTGGCCATCCGGGATGCGGCTCTGTGCCCGCGCTTTCGATATTGCGTTTCGTTCCCGCGCGCGGCGGTCTATATGGTAGCGCCATGACGGGATTTTTCAGCAATCCGCGCCGCCTGTTGATCGTCACCCACGACCTGGTGATGACGGCGGCCGCGATGTTGGCTGCGTTCTATTTCCGTTTCGAAGACATCGGGCTGACGCAGCGCTTCCACTGGCTGCTGATCGTTCTTCCCGGCTTTCTGGTCTACGCCGGGATGGTCTATTGGATTTTCAAACTCTATGCCGCCAAGTGGCGCTTTGCGTCCTTGCCGGACCTGTGGAACATTTTTCGCGCCGTGACGGTGCTGGCGCTGTCGCTGCTGGTGCTCGATTACGTGCTGGTCGCGCCGTATTTCTACGGCACGTTTTTCTTCGGCAAAATCACCATTCTTCTCTACTGGGTGCTGCAGATGTTTTTCCTCGGTGGGCCGCGTATCGCCTACCGGCTGTTCCGGCATGCGCGCACGCAGCACCACGTCAGAGGTCCGGAAGCGGTTCCCACACTCATCGCCGGGCGCGCGGCGGACGCCGAGGTTCTGCTGCGCGCAATCGAGAGCGGCGCGGTTACCAAGCTGCGGCCGGTCGGCATCCTGTCGCCATCGCGCGCCGACCAGGGCCAGGCGCTGCGCGGCGTTCCAGTGCGCGGTTATCTGTCGGACCTTGAAGTCACCGTAGCGTCATTGGCGGAGCAGGGCATTCACGTTGCCCGGCTGGTGTTGTCGGCGGCGGCGTTGGCGCCCGACGTCCATCCGGAAACGATGCTGATGCTGGCCCGCCGGCTCGGACTCGCCACCAACCGGCTGCCTGCGCTCGACGGTGGCGAAGACGCATTGCGATTGGCGCCGGTGGATGTCGAAGACCTTTTGCTGCGGCCGAGCGTCAACATCGATTATCGGCGGCTGGAACAATTCGTCAAAGGCCGCACCGTGGTGGTGACCGGCGGGGGCGGTTCGATCGGTTCGGAAATCTGCGATCGCGTCGTCACTTTTGGCGCCGGCCGTTTGCTGATCCTGGAAAATTCGGAATCGGCGCTGCACGGCGTGCTGGAACGGCTCGCGGCCAAATCGAGCGCCACTATTGTCGAGGGCCGGATTGCCGATATTCGCGATCGCGAACGGACGTTTCGCTTGATCGCCGGCGTCGAGCCGAACCTTGTGTTCCATGCCGCCGCGCTCAAGCACGTGCCGCTGGTCGAGCGCGAGTGGGACGAGGGCATCAGGACCAACGTGCTCGGGTCGATCAATGTTGCCGACGCTACGGTTGCGGCCGGCGCCCAAGCCATGGTGATGATCTCGACCGACAAGGCAATCGAGCCGGTCTCGGTGCTCGGCGCCACAAAGCGGCTCGCCGAGATGTATTGCCAGGCATTGGACGCGGCCGCGCGCAGCGCAAACGGCGGCAAGTCGCCGATCCGTATGATCGCGGTGCGGTTCGGTAACGTGCTCGCGTCAAACGGCTCTGTCGTGCCGAAATTCAAGGCGCAAATCGAGGCCGGCGGTCCCGTGACCGTGACCCATCCCGACATGGTCCGCTATTTCATGACCATCCGCGAAGCCTGCGATCTCGTCATCACCGCAGCGAGTCATGCGCTTGGCCCAACGCGGACCGCAGCCTCGGTCTATGTGCTCAACATGGGTCAGCCGATCAAGATCGTCGACCTCGCCGAACGGATGATCCGGTTGAGCGGGCTCGAGCCGGGGCGCGACGTCGACATCGTGTTTACCGGCGTCCGGCCCGGCGAGCGGCTCAACGAGATCCTGTTCGCGCGCGAGGAGCCGGGCATGGATGTCGGCATTGCCGGCGTCGTGGCGGCGACACCGGTCTGTCCTTCCATCGATGTGGTGCGCGACTGGGTCGCCAAGCTCAAGAGCGGAATCGATCACAGCGAACGCGGCGCGATCGTCGGTCTGCTGCGCGAAGCCGTGCCGGATTTCCGCAGCGAGGCGCGGTAACGACACCGGCATTGCGCTTGCGCTACAACAACGAGGGTTAGGGAGCCTGATGACAAAGGCGGTTCTCGGCATCATTGGCGGCTCGGGCGTTTATGATTTGGCGGGGCTCGAAAAAGTCCGCACGAAAAGGATCGCAAGTCCTTGGGGCGAACCGTCGGCCGCTTTGCGAATCGGCGAAATTGCCGGCCTGCCGGTCGTGTTCCTGCCGCGCCACGACAAGGGACATCGGCTTTCGCCGTCCGATATCAATTACCGCGCCAATATCGACGTGCTCAAACGCGCGGGTGTGACCGACCTGATTTCGTTGTCGGCGTGCGGCTCGTTCCGGGAAGAACTGCCGCCGGGCACCTTTGTGCTGATCGATCAGTTCGTCGACCGGACGCATAAACGCGAGAGTTCGTTTTTCGGCAAAGGCTGCGTCGCCCATGTGTCGATGGCGCGTCCGGTTTCGCCGCGGCTGCGTATCCATCTCGCCGAGGCGGCGATGGCCGAGGGACTCGATGTGGTGCGCGACGGCACCTACGTCTGCATGGAGGGGCCGCAATTTTCCAGTCTGGCCGAAAGTCTGACCTACAAGAATCTCGGCTACGCCGTGATCGGCATGACCAACATGCCGGAGGCCAAGCTCGCTCGCGAAGCGGAGATTTGCTACGCCACCGTCGCCATGGTGACTGACTTCGATTGCTGGCATCCCGACCACGATGCCGTCACCGTGCAGGATATCATCAAAGTACTGCTTGCCAACGCGGAGAAAGCCAAGCGCCTGGTCGCTCGCCTCGCCCGCGATTTTCCACGCGAGCACGAACCATGTCCGATCGGTTCCGATCGCGCGCTCGACAATGCGCTGATTACCGCGCCGGAAGCGCGCGATCCAAGACTCCTCAAAAAGCTCGACGCGGTTGCGGGCAGAATTTTGCGCGGCGCAGCGGGCAAGCGACCGGGCGGCGCTCGCAAGAAGCGGTGAGGCGTGCGCCTCGACCCAATAGCTAATAAATCGGCTGTTGCAGCATGAAGGACTGCGTTGGCGCTCCCGGGACTTGCGGCGGCGCCATGAGGGGGGCCGTGATCATGCCGGTCGCCAGATCGAGCGGAGCATATTGCTGTGCCGCGCATTGATCAGTGCGCACGTCAAAGCGCGAGAAAATCACGCTGCCGGTGTCGAGAAAAAACACATAGAAGCGCTGCCTGCCGCGATCGGCGAAGCGAACGCAGGCGAGCCAGTTCCATCCATTTGCCGTATGAACCCAGCGCAGGCCGGAAATCTGGAAATCGCTGTAGCCGGCGAAGCCCTTAAATCCCCTCAGCGTGGCGGCGACCGGTACGCCATAGTTGGCCGGAGGAGGGGGCTGCGCGGCGCTTGCAAGCGGCACGGCGCTGCATTGGGCAAGCACAAGGGCTGCACCCAATAGGACCGAGAGCTGCAGGCCGGTACTGGCCAGGACGCGGGCGCGCCGCCACGTTGTCGCCGTCATCGTCCCATCTTCTCGTGTCGATTAGGCGCAGAAATAAGATCAGATAGCGGCGACCTCGTGCATCCCATCTGACGGCGATGCGCGCCGGCCGCCACCCTTGCATCATAGGTTGCAAGGTATGTATAGGTGTTAAGATTTCTGCGTTACCCGAGTGTGGGCGGGGAAGGGTGCCGATGCGCTGGGGCCGGGAAATCGGTGTCGCCAAACAGCTATTCCGGACTGCCGTCGTGCTCGGTTTGGGCGCGCTGAACGCTGCATGCTTCCAGCCGGTCTACGGCAATCAGCCGCTGGGAGCGGCGGGGAACTCGGTTCGCGATAAACTTGCCGCGGTCGAGGTTGTGCAAATTGCAGCTCCCAACGGACATCCGGAATCCCGGCTTGCCGTCGAGTTGCGCAACAACCTGATGTCCGAATTCAACAACGGTGCGGTGCCGGCGGCTCCGCTGTATCGATTGCAGGTCAACGGCATCAACAGCGGAATTCAGACCGTCATTGTCGATGTGGCCAGCGGCCGGCCCGATACCCAGGTGTCGGCGGTTAACGTAGCCTTCACGCTGACCGAGATTGCCACAGGCAAGGTCGTTCTCAACTCCTCGACGTTCGGGCGGGCATCCTTCGATATTCCCGGTTCGGCGCAACGGTTTGCCCAGCAGCGTGCCTGGCTCAATGCCGAAGATCGCGCGGTTTCGATGATCGCGGACAATATCCGCAACCGTTTGGCGTCATACTTCGTGGCCGGCACGTAATCGGTGCAACGAGGTGCATAAGCCTGGCCCGCGGTGCGGGCCCGCCCTTGTCCCCGGCCGCAACCGCCCGACCGGGCATATTTTACCAATTCTTGTGTATGTTCAACAACTAATTCCTGTTTGTTTTCAAAGGCCTTTGCCTTGGCAAAGCCATCATTCCAGGCCACCACAGTCCAGGGGATGCAGCCTCTTCGGACGTTTCCACGGTGCTGATCCGGCTACGCCGGGCAGTGCCAGTGCGGTGTTTTGCTGGGGAGCACGTTTAGTGACGGACTTCGGGGGTACCCGTCGGCCGCGGTGGCGAATTCGCTACGGTGCTTTTATGCTCGCCGCCGTAGCGATCACGCTTGGATTCGCCGCTTCCTCAGCGCTGGCCCAGACCCCCCTCGGCCAGGTTGGCAATCCAAACGAACTGCATTTCCCCACTCGGAATAAGCCGCCGGTCTCACCGCCGGTGCCGCCCGATAGCCCGATGCTCGTCCAGGCCGACGAGATCAAATACGATTATTCGAATGATACCACCGCCGCCGTCGGGCACGTACAGATCTACTACGGCGGCGCGACGATCGAAGCCGACAAGGTCATTTACGATCAGAAGACCAAACGCTTGCGCGCCGAGGGAAATGCCCGGCTGACCGAGGCGAGTGGCCGCATCACTTACGGGCAAGTCATCAACCTGACCGACGACTATCGCGATGGGTTTGTCGACTCGCTGCGTCTCGAAGCACCGGATGACACCCGTTACGCCGCGGAGCGCGCCGATCGCGCGCAGGGCAATTACACGGTGCTGCAAAACGGCGTCTATACCGCTTGCGAACCCTGCAAGGACAATCCGAGCAAGCCGCCCGAATGGCAGGTCAAGGCCGCGCGCATTATCCATTCCGACAGCGAGAAGATGATCTATTTCGAAGACGCGACGATCGATTTGTTCGGACTGCCGGTTGCGTATTTCCCGTTCATGTCGACCCCGGACACGACGGTGAAGCGCAAGAGCGGCTTTCTTTATCCGACGTTGGGCTATGGCACCGGGACCGGCTACAGCATTACGACGCCGTACTATTTCAATCTGGCGCCAGATTACGATCTGACGATCTATCCAAAGTACATGACGAAACAGGGCTTGATGTTGAGTGGGCAATGGGGGCAGAGGCTGATCAACGGCTCCTACAGCATCAACGCCTCAGGAATTTTCCAGGAGGATCCAGGCTACTTTTCTTCCGTCTACGGCGCCAGTTCGCCGGAGTCGACAAAGACCTTTCGCGGAATCGCGTCGACTGCGGGCCAATTCGATATCACCGACCATTGGGTCTGGGGCTGGACAGGCGTGCTGGTTACCGACCCGACGATCGTAAGCGACTATGCCCTGACCCAGTACGGCGGCTCGAATCTCGACCCGTTCCACACCAGCACCAGCGAATCCGGGGAGGGCGTGTCTCAGCTTTACCTGGCGGGACGCGGCGACCGCAGCTATTTCGACCTGCGCTCGATCTACTACACCGGCTATTCGGAGCTCGATCAGCAAAATCAGCTGCCGATCGTGGCGCCCGTTCTGGATTATTCGAAGACGCTGCCCGAACAGGTGATGGGCGGCGAACTGAGCTATAAGATCAATATCACGAGCTTGACCCGTCAGCAGGCGAGCTATGATCCGATCAGCCAGACCGCGATTAGCCAGGGCATCTGCGCCAACGGCATGGCGGAAACAGCCGATACGGCACTGCTGAACAAATCGAACTGCCTGCTGCGCGGCATTCCGGGAGACTATTCGCGGGCTTCGGCCGAGGTCGACTGGAAGCGGACCATCGTCATCGGCGATGGCCAGATGTTCACACCCTTCTTCCAATTGCGCGGCGACGCGGCGTCGCTCGACGTCGATAACCAGCCGGGCGTATCGAACTACATCGCGCCTGGCGAACATGAACTGTCCCGGATCATGCCGGTTGCCGGGCTCGAATACCGTTACCCGCTGATCGACGTCGAACCGTGGGGTACGCAGACCATCGAGCCGATCGCCCAGCTCATCCTGCGGCCGAACGAATCCAATATCGGCCAGTTCCCCAACGAAGACGCGCAGAGTCTGAATTTCGACGATACGAATCTGTTCTCGGTCAACAAGTTTTCGGGCTGGGATCGCGTCGAGGGCGGCGGCCGGCTGAACGCCGGTATGCAATACACCGCTCAGTTCAACGGCGCCGGTTCGCTGAACGCGCTGTTCGGTCAGTCCTATCAGCTGTATGGTTTGAACTCGTACAGCGTCGGAGACATCACCAATACCGGCCTCGACAGCGGTCTCAGCAACAACATTTCGGATTATGTCGCTCGCGTTTCGTACCAGCCGAACTCCACGTACATGTTTCTTGCCCGGGCGCGCTTCGATGAGTCGACCTTGGCGATGCAACGGCTCGAACTGGAAACGCGGGCCAATTTCGACCGATGGGGCGTGTATTTGCTCTACGGCGACTATGCGGCGCAGCCGGATCTTGGCTTCTTGAACCGGCGCGAAGGCTTCCTCACCGGCGCCACTTATAAGCTTACGAGCAATTGGGTCGTCCTGGGATCTGCGAGCTACGATCTCGTCGTGCACCAGTTCAATCAAGCCCGTGTTGGACTTGGCTACGTCGACGATTGTCTGATGTTCGCCGTCAACTATTTCGCCGGGTATTCGTATAATGGAACCGCCACTCCGGTGCCGAATACCGGCGTCAACTTTCAAGTCAGCCTGCGCACCCTTGGCCCGGATTCGCTGGCCGCTGTGTCGGGATATTAGGCGCCTGACAAACGTTCGCTTCCGGAACGTGGCCATCTATACTGGCGGCGATCTGTAAGGGCGAATCACCCATGCGCGAGCCGGATGACATGGTCGTGGCGCATTTCCGCCGGTCTTGCGAGACGCTCGACCGCGCGGCGGGCGATATGGAGTTGCGCAGTGCGATCTACGCCATTGCGGAAACGATTACGCGCAGCTTCCGCGGCGGCGGCAAGCTCCTGCTCGCCGGCAACGGCGGCAGCGCCGCCGATGCCCAGCATATAGCCGGCGAATTTCTGTCCCGTCTGAATTTCGACCGCAATCCGCTGCCGGCCGTCGCGCTCACGACCGATTCGTCTGTGTTGACCGCGATCGGAAACGATTACGGCTTCGATCGCGCATTTGAGCGTCAGGTGCGCGGGCTTGGCCGCCCGGGCGATGTGTTCGTCGCCATCTCGACGTCCGGCCGTTCTCCCAACATCCTCGCGGCGTTGCAGGCGGCGCGCGCAATCGGCGTCACGACCGTCGGTTTCAGCGGCGCCGGCGAACGTGATATGAGGGCATTCTGCGACAATTATCTCGCCGCGCCCGCCAATGAAACGCCGCTCATTCAACAGATCCATATTGTTGCGGCTCACGCCATCTGCGGACTGGTAGAGCGCACCCTGTTCGGCGGTGGACAGGCGGGAGGGCGCTGATGCCCAATTTGGCGCCATCGTCCGGTCGCCCCCGGCGCGCGGGCCGACTATTGCCTTGTTGCCAGGCGCGAATTTATTTATTTGTTTGAATATCGATTGCTGTCGAGTAATTCGGAATAAGAGCATGGATCGCGACATCGGCCTGTGGTGCGAACTGGCGCCGGCGGGTCGGACATTGCTGCCGGCGCTGTTTCTGGACCGCGACGGAGTCATTAACGCGGATACCGGTTATGTGGGGCGTGCCGAGGACCTGCGTATGCTGGAAGGTGTCGCGGCGGCGATTGCCCGTTGCAACGCGCTTAAGGTTCCTGTCGTGGTGGTAACAAATCAGTCGGGGATTGCGCGCAGCCTTTATGATTGGGACGGCTTCCATGCCGTCCAGGCGGGAGTGGTCGCGCATTTGGCGGCAGCCGGGGCCCATCTCGACGCAGTGCTGGCGTGCGCCTATCACTGCGACGGATCGGGCCCGCTGCGGGTCGACAATCACCCCTGGCGCAAGCCTAACCCGGGCATGATATTGGCGGCCGCCAGCGGCATGAATCTGGACTTGGCGCGTTCATGGATCGTCGGTGACAGGGCGCACGATCTGGCCGCAGGTGCGGCAGCGGGTCTTTGCGGCGGCACCCTGATTGCTGCCGATGAGCGCGAGCAGCAAGCGGCGTTGGCGCTGGCGAATTCGCGTTTTGTCGTGGAAATTGCCGCAAGCTCCGCTGCCGCCATTGCGGCCGTCGCGGACCGCGGGCGATGTGCCCCTTGAACGACAAACTTCCTTTTAAAAAGGACAGCGGCTGTTGCGCTCAGCGGCGTTGTATGATCGACCGGCCGCCGAACCCGTCAACCGGTTCCGTTTGAAAGCGTGGACCAAATCCCTGGGCATAGTAGATGAGTAACGCAGTACCGTCCGTGACGCTGTCGGTGCACAAGGAAGAAGTCCGCCGCCATGCCAACGCCAGCGCGGCTGAACGCGCCAAGTGGCGGCAACGCGCGGATTTTTTTCACAGCGAAGATCTGCATTTCCTCAAGTTCCTGATTCCGGAAGGCGCCCGTGTCCTCGAACTCGGATGCTCTACTGGCGAGCTTTTGGCGGCGCTCAAGCCGTCGTTCGGCGTCGGTGTCGATCTGAGCGGCGAGGTCATCGACGAAGCGCGGCGTGCCTATCCAGGCCTTCAGTTTCAGGCCGGCGACATCGAGTCTGCCGAATTCGTGCGAGCGCTACCCGGCCCCTTCGATTTTATCGTCATTGTCGACACGCTCGGTTCGCTCGAAGATTGCCAGCTCATGTTCGAGAATCTCCACAGCCTGTGTACGCGCGAGACGCGGCTCATCGTCGGCTATTTTTCGCATTTCTGGCATCCACTGCTGAAGCTGGCGGAATGGATTCAGCTCAAAATGCCCCAGCCGCCGCAGAACGTACTTGCGCTTGCCGACGTGCACGCGCTTGTCGGACTCGCCGATTTTGAAGCGGTGAAAAGCGAACGGCGCTTGCTGTCCCCGCTGCGGCTGTTCGGACTGGGACGGCTCATCAACCGGTTCATCGCGCCGCTGCCTCTCTTCAACTTGATCTGTCTGCGCCATTACACCGTGTGCCGTTCGCTGCGGCATCTCGGTCCGCCACCGCGGAGCGCGACTGTCGTTATCCCGGCGCGCAACGAGCGCGGCAACATCGAACCGGCGATTCGCCGGATGCCGCGTTTTGCCGATGCGCTCGAAATCATCTTCGTCGAGGGCCATTCGCGCGACGATACCTGGAGTGAGATCGAGCGCGTTATCGAAGCCAACCCGCAGCTTGACATCAAAGCGCTGCATCAGCCCGGCAAGGGCAAGGCTGACGCGGTCTATACCGGTTTCGACATCGCCAAGGGCGACGTGCTGATGATCCTCGACGCCGATCTCACGGTGCCGCCCGAGCAATTGCCGAAATTCTGGCAGGCGATCGAGTCCGGCAAGGGCGAGTTCGTCAATGGCACTCGGCTGGTCTACCCGCTCGAAGATCAGGCCATGCGGTTCCTTAATCTCATCGCCAACAAGTTGTTCTCGCAGGCCTTCAGCTGGCTGCTCGGCCAAAGGTTCACCGATACGCTGTGCGGTACCAAAGTGTTGCGCCGAAGCGACTACCTGCGTCTGAAGGCCGGGCGGAGCTATTTCGGCGATTTCGACCCGTTCGGCGATTTCGATCTGATCTTCGGTGCTTCGAAGCTGAGCTTGAAGATCGTCGAGGTGCCAATTCGCTATGCCAACCGTACCTATGGTGAAACGCAGATTTCCCGATTCCGCCACGGCCTTCTGCTGCTGCGCATGGTGTGGTTCGCATTTTTACGTATCAAGGCGCAGTGAGGCTGCGGGCGCGCCATACGCCGGGCGCGGCCTGCGCCTGGTCCGATATCCGGCGCAATTCATTCAGCATTTTACGCTAAACTGAAAACGTGTTTCGGCGCGCGATTCGGCCGCGAGGGCAGGGCAATATGGCCAATCCGATTATTCCATTGATCATGTGTGGTGGCGCCGGCACCCGGCTGTGGCCGGCGTCGCGCGAGAACAGGCCCAAGCAGTTCCTTCCGCTGTTTGGTTCCTATTCGACATTTCAGGAAACTATTCGCAGGGTATCCGATCCGGCGCTGTTTGGTCGGCCGATCATCGTCACCAACGGTCAATATCGGTTTCTCGTTGCCGAGCAGCTCGCCGCGATTGGGGCGCAAGCCGATATTCTGCTTGAACCGATGCGGCGCGATTCGGGACCGGCCATCGTCGCGGGCAGCGAATTTGCCCGCCGGCGGACCGAGGACGCCATCGTGGTCGCGCTGGCTGCCGATCACGTCGTCACCGACGCGGTCGCCTTCGCCAAAGTTTGCGTTGCGGCCGCGCAGGCCGCCGCCGACAACCGGATCGTCACGTTCGGCGTACGTCCGACCCGCGCGGCGACCGAATACGGTTACATTCGCGCCGGCGCCGCGATCGGCGCCGATATTTTTGCTATCGAGCGTTTCGTCGAGAAACCGGATGCCTCAACCGCCCAGCGCTATCTCGGCGAAGGGTATTTGTGGAATTCCGGCAACTTTCTGTTCCGCGCCGAACTGCTGCTCGATGAATACCGCGCCTTCGAGCCGGACAGCGCGGCTGCGATAGTCAGTGCCGTCGAGGCTGCCGGAAACGATCTGAATTTCGTGACGCTCGACCCTGGCGCATTTGGGCGCGCCGCGGCGAAGTCGATCGACTACGCGGTGATGGAGCGCACCAAGCACGCGGCGGTGATGCCGGTTTCATACGGCTGGTCCGATGTCGGCTCCTGGCAGGCGGTCTGGGAGCTGTCCTCACGCGACACGGCAGACAACGCCGCGCAGGGCTCGGCGCTGTTTGTCGATGCCAGCGGCTGTTATGTCGCCGCCGACAAGCAGCTCGTCACTCTTTATGGTTTGCAGAATGTCGTCGTAGTCACAACGGCCGATGCCGTTCTCGTGGCGAAGCGCGAGGACGGCGACGGCTTGCGGCGTGTTGTGCAGAAACTCAAGGACGTGGCTCCCGCCGTAACCGAAGACCACCTCAAAGTGCACCGCCCCTGGGGCTCTTATCAGTCGCTCGACCAAGGCGAGCGCTTCCAGGTCAAGCGCATCGTCGTCAAGCAAGGCGGCCGGCTGTCGCTCCAGATGCACCACCATCGCGCCGAGCATTGGGTCGTGGTTCGTGGCACCGCCCGGGTGACGATCGACGACTCGGTCAAAATTCTCCACGAAAACGAATCGATCTACGTGCCGAGCGGGGCGCGCCATCGCCTGGAAAATCCAGGCAAGATCGACCTCGAGCTGATCGAGGTCCAGACCGGATCCTATCTCGGCGAGGACGACATCGTCCGCTTAGAGGACGATTATCACCGGCGTTGATCGCCGAATTCCGGTGGCGCCCTATAGGTGCTCTGGCCGCAGACGCAGGGCCCCGCCACGCGTCGCGCCGCCGCCCTGACCCGTAAGTCTCGGAAGCAAAATGTGTTCGAGTTCCGTCCCGGCCCGGTCGCCAGCCGCGTCGGGTCATGCTAGGTGAGGCATCGGGGCCGTCGACTGCGCAGGCGTCCTGCGAGGCAGGGGTGAGGTTTCGAAGTGGCGGGGAACGACACAGTGCGGATCGGGGTAGTGGGCGTCGGCGTCATGGGCTCGAACCATGCGCGGGTGCTCTCAGACATAGCCGGTGTTGAACTGGTGGGTGTCGCCGATCCTGACCGCAAACAGCGGGATTTCGTGTCTGACACGCTTGGCTGCGCCGGGTTCAGCGATGTTGAGGCCCTGCTTGACCGCGGCGTCGACGCGGTCATCATTGCGGCGCCGACCCACCTGCACCACGACATTGCTCTTAAATGTATCGGTCGCGGCGTGCATCTTCTGGTCGAAAAGCCAGTTGCCTCGACGGTGGCTGAAGGCCGGGCCATTGTTGCGGCCGCCCGCCGCGCCGGCGTGGCGCTCATGGTCGGACACGTCGAGCGCTTCAACCCGGCCGTCCAGTCCGTCAAGCGGGCGATCAAAGACCAGAACATTCTTTCGATCGCCATCACGCGGGTCGGGCCGTTTCCGCCGCGCATGTCGAATGTCGGTGTCGTCATCGATCTCGGCGTGCACGACATCGATCTCATTCGCTGGTTTACCGAATCCGAGATCGTGGAAATCCAGCCGCAGATGTCGAGCGCGGTCGCCGAGCGCGAAGACATCGCGCTGCTGCAATTCCGCACCGCCTCCGGCGTGCTCGCCCACATCAACACCAACTGGCTCACGCCGTTCAAGGCGCGCAACATTCACATCGCCACGCGCGACAAATATCTGATCGCCGATCTCTTGACCTTGCAGGTCACCGAATGCTTCGGCTTTCAGCCGGACGGCAGCTATTCGATGCGGCACCTGTCGGTCGGCTACGCCGAGCCGCTACGCTCCGAGCTGGTGGCGTTTGTCGAAGCGATCCGCAGCGGCGAGCGGCCGGCCGTGACCGGTGAGGAAGCCGTCGCAAGTCTTGAGATTGCCATCCGCTGCCTCGAAGCGCGCGCCCCGCACGCCGCCGAGCCGCAGCGCACGGGGCCGCGCCGGGTCGTCGGCTGACCATGGATTCAATTCCCTTCATCGACGTCGCCGCGCAGCGGCGCCGCCTCGGTCGCGCCATCGACGACGCCATCGCCCGCGTTCTGGAACACTGCCAGTTCATCCAGGGACCGGAGGTCCGCACACTCGAAGCCGACCTTGCGGCGTTCTGCGGCGCGCGACACGTCATCGGCTGCTCCAGCGGCACCGACGCGCTGCTGCTGGTGCTTATGGCCTGGGGTATCGGACCGGGCGACGCGGTGATCTGCCCGTCGTTCACCTTCTGCGCTACGGCCGAGATGGTGGCGCTGCTTGGTGCGACGCCGGTCTTGGCCGATGTCGAGGCCGAGACATTCAATCTCGATCCCGGAAGTTTGCGCGACGCCGTCGCGACAGCGAAGCGGCTTAGGCTCAAGCCGCGTGCGGTGATCCCGGTCGACCTGTTTGGTCTGCCCGCAGACCACGACGCGATCGCGGCGATTTCGGCCGAGCACGGTCTGCTCATTCTCGACGACGCAGCACAGGCATTCGGCGCCCTATATCGGGGCAGGAAGCTCGGGGCGCTTGCGACCGCGACCGCGACCAGCTTCTTCCCGGCCAAACCGCTCGGCTGCTACGGCGACGGCGGTGCGGTCTTCACCGATGACGATGCGCTGGCGGCGCGGATCAGGAGCCTGCGCGTGCACGGCGAGGGCGCCGTCGACAAATACGACGCCGCGCGCATCGGCATCACCGGCCGGCTCGATTCGATCCAGGCGGCAGTGCTGATCGAGAAGCTCAAAATTTTTCCGGAAGAAATCGTCTCCCGCAATCGCGTGGCCGCGCGCTATTCGCAAGCGCTCGCCGATGTCGCGACTGTGCCGTGGGTCGGTAACGAATCGACTTCCATCTGGGCGCAATACACGATCCGGCTCCCGCCGGGCCGGCGCGATGGCCTCGCGGCGGCGCTGAAGGCGCAAGGCATTCCGACCGCGATCTATTATCGCAAGCCGCTCCATCGCCAGGAGGCCTACGGCCGCTATCCGGTTGCCGACGGCGGCGCGCCGGTCAGCGAGCGGCTGGCGGAGGAAGTGATCAGCCTGCCGATGCACGCCTACCTGGAGTCGCCGGTGCAGGATCGCATCATCGCGGCGGTGCGCGACGCCTTGGCGCATTGAGAGCGCACACTCTGGCGCGTTGAGCGCGCACGCTTTGGCGGCTCAGCTCTTGCCCCAAGGCACCAGCGCCCACGCCCGTTCGTGAAAATAGTAGATCAGAACTTTCGTAATGACTTCCGTGAGTGCGACCGACACGGCGATTTTTGGGCTGCGCGTTATCACCATTGCTACAATGAACGTATCGAGGCTGCCGGTCGCGCGCCAGCTTACCGCCTTGGCGAGCGATCGTGCGTGTGTCTCGGTCCAGCGGGTGGACTTTTTCTCAGGCGGTTCGCGCTCTTTGACTTGGCGGCAGCGCCCAGCGCCGGCGTGGCGGCTCGTGGATCTGCTCGATACAGCCCATGCCGACAGTGTCGAAGCTGTCTGGGTCGATCAGGATGAAGCTGCCCGTGTCCCTGCACTCGGCGTAGCGGTCGACGGCGACCGGGCGATCGAATTCAAGCGTGCATGTGCCGATCGCATTCTGTGCTATCGATGGAGTATTGACCGTGCGCCGTTGATCGAGGTCGGTGATCGCCAAATCCGGGCCGGCGGTCGCGGTCACGGTGCGTGTGGCAAGCTTGGCAAGGTATTTCTGCCCCGGCTGCAACGGCCGTTCGCTCATCCAGAAAAGGCGCGCACCGATTCGCTGGGTCACCGCCGGTGTCCGGTTCGCATCCGCAATGATGTCGCCGCGCGAAGCGTCGATCTGATCCGCCAAGGTCAGCGTCACCGACTGCCCGGGTTCGGCGCGAGCGAGATCGCCATCGTATGTCACGATGCGCGCGATGCGTGAACTCGTACCGGATGGAAAAAGCCTTACCGGCATTCCGACTTCGACCGCGCCGCTGACAATCAGACCGCTATAGCCGCGGAATCGCGCATCGGGACGGTTGACGAGTTGAATGGGCATTCGCAGCGGTCCCGCCGCGCTGGCGCGCGCAGGCTCGACATGCTCCAGATAGTCGAGCAACGTGGTGCCGCGGTACCACGGCATGTGCGGCGAATGGCTGGCGATGTTGTCGCCGGTTTTCGCCCCGACCGGAATGGCCACGACATTGCCGACGCCGGAATCGGCTGCGATGTCGCGAAACTCCGCCTCCAGCGAACGGAATGTATCCTGGCGCCAGCCGGCGCGGTCCATCTTGTTGACGACAAGAACGATGTCGGCGATGCCCAGCATGCCGACGATCGCGATGTGCCGTCTCGTCTGCCGCGTCAGGCCCTCGTTGGCGCTCACCAGCACCAAAGCCAGATCGGCGACAGAGGCGCCGGTCGCCATGTTGGCGGTGTATTGTTCGTGGCCTGGCGTGTCGATGACGATGAACTGGCGCCGCGGCGTCGAGAAGAAACGGTAGGCCACGTCGATGGTGATGTTCTGTTCGCGTTCGGCCGCAAGCCCGTCGAGCAGCAGCGAATAGTCGAGCTCATCGCCTTGCGTGCCGTATTTGCGCGAGTCCGCGGCCAGAGCTTCGAGCTGATCCGTGAACAGCTGCTTCGATTCATAAAGCAGCCGGCCGAGCAGCGTCGACTTGCCATGATCGACCGAGCCGCATGCCATGAACCGCAGCAGGCTCTGCGTTTGTCCGAAAGGCGAATCGCCGGGCATGCGTTCGCCGGACCGCGAATGCACGTTCATCAGAAATAGCCTTCCTGCTTTTTCTGCTCCATCGACGCTGAACCGTCGTGGTCGATCACGCGGTCGCGCCGCTCGGAATATCGTGTCGCCAGCGTCTCAGCGATCACGGCTTCGACGGTCTGCGCCCCGCTTTCGATCGCGCCGGTGAGCGGATAACAGCCGAGCGTGCGAAAGCGCACCGTCCTAGTCTGTGGGCGCTCGCCGGGCTCAAGCGGCAGCCGGTCATCGTCGACCATGATGAGCGTGCCGACGCGCACCACCACCGGGCGCGGCGCGGCAAAATAAAGCGGCACCACTGGAATGTGCTCGCGCTGGATGTAAAGCCAGACATCAAGCTCGGTCCAATTCGACAGCGGAAACACGCGAAAGCTTTCGCGGTCGCGCTTGCGTCCGTTGTAGATGCGCCACGGCTCCGGCCGCTGGCGCTTGGGGTCCCAGACGTGGTGCGCACTACGGAACGAGAACACGCGCTCCTTGGCGCGCGACTTTTCTTCATCCCTGCGGGCGCCGCCCAGCGCGAGATCGAACCCATGGTGATCGAGCGCCTGGCGCAGCGCTTGGGTTTTCATCACGTCGGTGTGCAGCTTCGATCCGCTGTCGATCGGATTAATACCGCGCGCAAGGCCATCGCGATTGGTATGCGCGATCAGCTTGAGGCCGAGCTCGCGCGCGCGCGCATCGCGGAAGGCGATCATCTCGCGGAATTTCCAGGTGGTGTCGATGTGCAGCAATGGAAACGGCGGATTCCCCGGATAGAACGCCTTCAACGCAAGATGCAGCAGGACGGAAGAATCCTTGCCGATCGAATAGAGCAATACCGGGTTGTCAGCTTCCGCCACCGCTTCGCGAATGATGTGGATACTCTCGGCTTCGAGCTGATCGAGATGGGACAGCGCTGCCGGGGGCTCGTGAGCCGCTTGCTCAGACACGATGAGATCGCCAGTGTTTTCAGTGCGCGTGTTTTCGGTGAATGCGGAGAGCGCGTCCATCATTGCCCGGCGTTTGCTTCTATTCGGTTTATGGCGATTTGTCGCGTATCAGTTGGCTTCGCTGTGCAGGCCGCATTCCTTCTTGTCGGATTGCTCCCACCACCAGCGGCCGGCGCGCTCCGGCTCGCCCGGCGCCACCGCGCGAGTGCAGGGTGCGCAGCCGATCGAGAGGAAGCCGCGGTCGTGGAGACGGTTGTATGGAACCTTGTGAGTTCGCACGAAGCTCAGCGTCTGCTCGCGCGTCCAGTCAAACAGCGGGTTCGCCTTCACCAGGCGGTGCCGTTCGTCGAACGCAACCGCGGGAAGCCCCGCGCGGCCGGCGGATTGGTCGGCGCGAATGCCGGTGATCCAACCGGTACTGCCGGCAAGGGCACGCGCGAGTGGGGCGACTTTGCGGACACTGCAACAATCGAGGCGGGCGGAGAGCGAGGACCGCAGGCCGCCGATGCCCTGTTGGGCGACCAGCGCTTCCAGATTTGCCTGGGCTGGGGCGAACGCTGTGACCCGGCCGCCGTAACGTTGTTCGGTTTCGGCCCAGACCTCGTGGGTTTCCGGAAACAGCCGCCCGGTATCAAGCGTAGCGACATCGATGGCGAGGCATCGCAGAAAAATGGCATGGCTAATGGCCTGATCTTCGAGGCCAAAGCTCGTCGTGAAGACGATACGGCCCGGGAGATGCGCGCGGATCGCCGCCAGGCGCTCGAACAGATCGAGAGCGGGGAGCGCCGCCGCCAATGCCACAGCGCGCGCCGTCCCGGTTGCGGCACTCCATGGCATGGGCGCACCCGGGCAGCCGTCATCCCAATTGCGGGCCCGTGGCAGCCTTTCGTCAATCGGCGCGATTTCGGACATAAATGACCCTCAGCACAGCGATCTGCGTGAGATAGAATAAAATTTCTTATATGCCAATGTTCGATCTTAAAAAAAGAAAATTGGGCTATTACGGACCCCAATCGAAGATTTAGATTTTAAGTTGCTGCGTTTCGCCGGTGTCCCCCAAATCCCGTGTCGGCCCAATCCGCACCGCAGGCGTGGTACGAGTCCCAGCGGTGCCGCGAACTTCCATTACGCTATTGATCGGCGCGCGCCGCGATGGCAGCCCAGGGCCCGATGTTCAAGAAGATTCTCACCGTCGGCGGCTACACGCTGCTCTCGCGCCTGACCGGCTTTCTCCGCGACATCATGCTGGCGGCGATCCTCGGCGCCGGTCCCGCCGCGGACGCATTTTTCGTGGCGTTCCGGCTGCCCAATCATTTCCGCGCGATTTTTGCCGAAGGCGCGTTCAATGCGGCCTTCATTCCCGCCTATGCGCGCATCCGCACCCAGGGTGGCCCCGAAGCCGCAAAGGAGTTCAGCGACCGCATTTTCACTCTTTTGGTCGAGACGCAGGCGGTGCTGCTGGTCCTTGCGCTGGTGTTTATGCCGCAGGTGATCGACCTGTTGGCGCCCGGCTTTTCGCGCGAGCCGCGGCAGTTTGCGCTCGCGGTTTCGCTGACGCGGATCACGTTTCCCTATCTGCTGCTGATCACGCTGGTGACGCTGTGGGGCGGCATGCTCAACGCGCTGCACCGTTTCGCCGTCGCCGCCGCGGCGCCGATCCTGCTCAACGTCGCCATGATGGCGACGCTGGCGCTTGCGGTCTACTTCCCGGGCCCGGGCTATGCCGCGGCCGGGGGCGTGCTGCTCTCCGGTGTGCTGCAGGCGTTTCTGGTCGGCGGCAATGTCATCCGCAGCGGCATAACGACCTGGTTTCGCGCGCTGCGCTTTGACGACAATGTCCGCCGCTTCTTCAAGGCGCTGATTCCCGCGACCATCGGCTCGGCCGGCACGCAGCTCGCACTGTTCGCCGATACCATCATAGCGAGCTTCCTGTCGACGGGCGCCATCTCGGCGCTGTACTACGCCGACCGCATCGATCAACTGCCGATCGGCGTCATCGGTATCGCAGTGGGCACAGTGCTGCTGCCGGAGATGACGCGGCGGCTGGCGTCCGGCGACGACAACGGCGCACGCTCGGCGCAGAATCGAGCGATCGAATTTGCACTCCTGCTGGGCATTCCTTGCGTGGTGGCCTTCCTGATCATGCCCGACATCATCATGCGCGGTCTGTTCATGCGCGGCCGTTTCAATGCCGCCGACGCCGACGCGGCGGCTGCGACGCTGATGGCCTATACGGTCGGGCTTGTTCCGTTTGTGCTCATTCGCAGCGTGGTCGCGCCGTTTCTCGCCCGCGGTGATACGGCGACGCCAGTCAAGGCGGCGCTCACCGGCACCGCCGTCAACATCGTCCTCAAGATCGCGCTGATGGGCTCTCTGGCCCAGGTCGGGCTGGCGCTGGCGACTTCGATCGGCGCCTGGATCAACTTTCTGCTCGTGCTGTGGCTTGCCGGGCGCGCGGGCTTTATCGCCGCCGACCGCGATCTGAAAGCCTCGCTCGGCCGGCTCGCCGTGGCCGGTGTCGCCATGGCGGTGTTGCTGGCAATCGCCGTGCCACTTGTCACAAGGCTGTTGTCGTCAGTATCGAGATTCCGCAACGAATCGGAACTGCTAGTGCTGACGCTGCTCGGCGGAACTGTGTACGGCGTGCTGGTTCTGGCGCTGTTTGGACGCCGCTGGGTGGCGCTGCTACGAAGGGGTTCCAAAACCGAACCGGGCGCGGCGTCGGCGCCGCCGAACGGCGCGGTCTGAGCCAACGGGGATTTGCGCGATGCGCGTCTGCATGATCGGCGCCGGCTACGTCGGAATCGTCTCGGGCGCTTGCTTTGCCGAGTTCGGCCATCACGTCACCTGTATCGACAAGGATGCGCGCCGGATCGCCGCCCTGAATGCGGGCGAAATTCCGATCTTCGAGCCCGGGCTTGCCGAACTGGTGGACGCCAATGTGCGCCAGGGCCGGCTCGATTTCGCCGCCGAGACGGCGCGCGTCGCCGACGCCGATGCCGTGTTCATTGCCGTCGGCACGCCGTCGCGCCGCGGCGACGGTTATGCCGATCTGACTTTCGTCTATCAGGCGGTGCGCGACATCGCTCCGCTCCTTCGGGCGAACGCCGTGGTGGTGACCAAATCGACCGTGCCGGTCGGCACCGGCGACGAGATCGAGCACATTCTGCGCGACCTGCGGCCTGATGCCGATCTGCCGGTCGTCTCCAATCCCGAATTTCTGCGCGAAGGCGCCGCCATTCAGGACTTCAAGCATCCCGACCGCATCGTGGTCGGAACCGACGACGCGCGCGCGAAAGAGGTCGTGGCGGACGTCTACCGGCCGCTTTATTTGAATGCCGCGCCGATGCTCTATGTCAGCCGGCGTACCGCCGAACTTATCAAATACGCCTCGAACGCCTTTCTCGCCACCAAGATCACCTTCATCAACGAAATGGCTGATCTGTGCGAACAGGTCGGCGCCGACGTGCAGGATGTGGCGCGCGGCATGGGTCTCGATAACCGCATTGGCGGCAAGTTTCTGCATCCGGGGCCGGGCTTCGGCGGCTCGTGCTTTCCTAAGGACGCGACCGCGTTGCTCAAGACCGCGCAGGACCATGGTGTTGCGCTGCGCATCGTTGAAACCGTCTCCGCGGTCAACGATCAGCGCAAACGCGCGATGGCGCGCAAAGTGGTCGCCGCGCTGGGCGGTTCGGTGCGCGGCAAGACCATCGCGGTGCTCGGACTTTCGTTCAAGCCGAACACCGACGACACGCGCGATTCGCCGGCGATCCCTTTGATTACGGCGCTGCAGGATCTCGGCGCCAAGGTGCAGGCCTACGATCCGGCCGGAATGGAACAGGCCAAGCCTGCGCTTCCGGCGGTCGGCTATTGCGGCAGCGCTTATGAGGCCGCCACCGGCGCAGATGCGCTGGTGATCGCCACCGAGTGGGACCAATTCCGCGCGCTCGATCTGGGGCGGCTCAAGGGCGTCATGGCGCGTCCGCTCATCGTCGACCTGCGCAACATTTATCGCCCGGACGCCATGAAGCGTGCGGAGTTTCGCTATGTGGCGATTGGACGGGCAGAGCTGGAGTGACCGGGCCAACCTCGTTCTCGCCGAACCCAGTCGAAAAATTGCCCCCGCGCCGCTCGCCGAGTAACATTCCCGGCAGCGGAGACCATGCATGAGCGTTCGCGCGGGCCGAGAAATCCTGGCAGTGCCGGGACCCACCAACATACCCGACGAGGTGCTTCAGGCGATGCACCGGCCGGCGGTCGAACTTTACTCCAAGCCGCTGATCGCGCTGACCGACACCCTGCTGCGCGATATCGCTCGTCTGTTCGGTACCGGCGGCCGCACGTACATCTACGTCGCCAACGGTCACGGTGCGTGGGAAGCGGCCCTCACTAACGTGCTGTCACGCGGCGACAAAATTCTCGTTCTGGAGAGCGGCAAGTTTGGCGTCGACTGGGGCGATGCCGCGGCGCGCCTCGGCGTTGAAGTCGAAGTTCTCAAGGGCGACTGGCGCCACGCCGTTCAGGCGGCGGCAGTCGAAGCCCGGTTGCGCGATGACACGGCCGGGTCGATCAAGGCGGTGCTCGCCGTCCAGGTCGACACCAGTTCGAGCGTCCTCAACGACATCGCCGCAATCGGCAAAGCCATCAAGGCGGCGCGGCACGATGCGCTGTTCATGGTGGATGCGGTCGCCTCGCTCGGCTGCATGCCGTTTGCAATGGACGCCTGGGGCGTCGATGTCGCCATGTCGGGTTCGCAGAAAGGGCTGATGGCGCCGCCCGGCTTGAGCTTCGTGGCGGCCGGCGATCGCGCTCATCACGCCCACCGCAAAGCCGGCCTGCGTACCCCGTATTGGGACTGGACCGCGCGCGACGGCGATTCCCACTATCAGAAATACGCCGGCACGCCGCCGGAGCATCTGATGTATGCGTTGCGCGCCGCGCTCGACATGCTGTTCGCCGAAGGTCTCGACAACGTATTCCTGCGGCATCGCCTGCTCGCGGAAACCGTGCGCCGGGCCGTTGAGGTTTGGAGCGGGAAGGGCACTCTGGCGTTCAACATTATCGCACCCGCAGAGCGTTCCGACACGGTGACGACCGTGCTGGTGGGTGACGGCTGCAATCCTGAAGCGTTGCGCGACTACTGCGAGTTCAAATGCGGCGTCGTGCTCGGGCGCGGCATCGGCAAGCTGAACGGCAAGGCCTTCCGCGTCGCCCATATGGGCCACGTCAACGCGCCAATGGTGCTCGGCACGCTCGGCACTATCGAAATGGGACTTCGCGCGCTCGGCATTGCCCACGGCTCGGGCGGCGTGCAGGCCGCAACGGAATGGCTCAGCGGGCAGGTGAAGCCCGACTCGGACAGTCAGCCGACATTGCAAATGGCACGTTGAGGATTGCGATGGGACGTGAATTCGGCATCGGTGCGCGGCTGCCACGGCTCGAGGACGCGCGCTTTTTGCAAGGCCGCGGCCAGTTCTGCGCCGACATCGATTTGCCCGGCATGCTGCATGCGGCGTTCGTGCGCTCGCCGCACGCGCACGCGCGCATCGTCGCGGTGCGTAAGCCGCAGGGCGCGGATAAGCGCGTCTTTCAAGCCGGTGATCTTACCGGTGTCGGCCGCATGCGCTCGACCGCAAACCTGCCAGGCTTTAAGCCGTCGGACTGGCCGATCCTCGCCGCCGGCAAGGCACGCCACGTCGGTGAGCCCATCGCGATGGCGCTCGCCGCGAACGCGGGCGAAGCCGAGGATCTCGCCGCGCGCGTCGAAGTGGAGTTCGAACCGCTACCGCCGATCGTCACCATGGCGGACGCGCAGAAGAAAAAGCCGCCATTCGTCCATGACGACTGGGGCGACAATATCCTGCTCGATCTCAAAATGGAGTCCGGCGATCTTGCCGCCGCCAAGGCCGCGGCGGCGCACGTGGTCGAGCGCAGCTTCCGCATGAACCGCATGCATCCGCTGCCGCTCGAAGGTCGCGCGACCGTTGCGCACTACGACGGCCGGCTCGATGAGCTTATCGTCTATGTGGCGCATCAGTTGCCGGTGCCGCTGCAGATCGGGTTGGCGCAGGTGCTGGGTATCAGTCAACGGCGGCTGCGCGTCGTCGTGCCGGATGTCGGCGCTTCGTTCGGGCTGAAAACCTATGTGGAGAGCGAGACCGTCTGCGTTGCCTGGGCGGCGATGCGACTGCGCCGGCCGGTGCGCTGGGTGCAGGACCGCCACGAGTCATTGATCTGCGACGCCACCTGCCGCGATTACGAGTGCAAGATCACCGGCTATGCGGACAGCGAAGGCCGCGTGCTGGCGCTCGACTGCGAGGTCATGGTCAATTCCGGCGCCTACTCGCCGTGGCCGTGGCCGGCCGGCATTGAAGGCGGGCTGGCGCTGGGTAACATGCAGGGCTGCTACGACATCCGCGTCTTTCGCGGCCGTGCCATCAACGTGGTCAGCAACAAGCCGGCGGGCCAGCCGTTCCGCGGCGTCGCCCGGCCGCTGTCGTGCATCGGCCACGAGATCGTCATGGATGGTGTCGCGCAGGCACTCGGCATCGATCCGCTCGACGTGCGGCTGCGCAACTTCGTCAAGCCGGCGCAGATGCCCTACGTGTCGGTGACCAAAAAGACGCTCGACAGCGGCGACTATGCCGCGGCGCTCAAGCGCGCTGCTGAACTGATTGATCTTCCGGCTTTGCGCGCCCGGCAGAAGACCGCCGAGAAGGACGGCCGGCTGATCGGTGTCGGCTTCGCGTCGTTCTACGAGCAGACAGCGTATGGCACGGGGCCGTTCGGTTATTCGGCCTGGGGCATCGAGCTCGTTCCAGGCATGGAGCCGGCGGTGGCGCGGCTCACCGGCGATGGCGAACTGGTGCTTGAAGTGGGATCGCATTCACACGGTCAGGGCCACGAGACCGTGTTTGCGCAAGTGGCGAACGAAGTGCTGGGCATCGATCCGAGCAAAGTATCGGTGCGCTACGGCGATACTTCGACGGCGCCGGTAGGCACCGGCACATACACGTCGCGATCGATGGTGTCGACCGGCGGCGCGGTCGCCGATGCCTGCCGCGCGCTGACGCCGATCAAAAAAATCGGCGCGCATCTCCTGCAATGCAAGGAGGCCGACGTGCAGATCCAGAACGGCCGCGTGCACGGCCCGCAAGGCAGCGTCGAATTCTCCGAGATCGGACGTGCCTGGTACCATCATCCCGAAGAACTACCGGCCGATGCCGATGCGGGCGGTCTCACCGTGACCGCCGGGCATAAGCCGCACGACCCCGGCGTGTTCTCCTATTCGGCGCATGCCGCGGTAGTTGCCGTCGATCCGGACACGGGCGCGATCGAACTGCTGGATTATGCGATCGTGTCCGATTGCGGCACACGCGTGAATCCCATGCTGGTTGAAGGCCAGGTCGTCGGCGGGTTTTCCAACGGCCTCGGCAACGCGCTGTACGAGGAATCAAACTACGACGCCTCGGGCCAGCCGACCGCGACGACGCTTGCCGACTACACCGCGCCGAGCGCGACGTCGATGCCGACCGTCAAGCTCGATTTCATTGAGACGCCGTCGCCGTTTTCGGCATTCGGCATGAAGGGCATCGGCGAGAACGGCGCTATCGGCCCGCCGGCCGCGATCGTCAATGCGGTCAACGAGGCACTGCGCCCGCTCGGCGCGGCCGTGTTCGAGACGCCAATCACCGCGCATCGCGTGCGCGCCGCGATCGTGCGGGCCGATCCGGTTTCGCAAGCCCGGCTTTAGCGGCGGTCGCCACCCAAGCGCGATCAGCGAAATATCGCACGATCGATCCGAACATCGCCGTTTTGCGATGCACGGGTTTCGCGACGGCTAGCTGCGCCGTCTGCGCTGGGGAGGAAAAATTGATTTATGCTTTTAGCTTCAACAGCCGATCCGCATTGCCGTGCGCAAATTTCTCGAAATCGGCGGGCGACAGCGGCACGTTATCGAGAAATGCGCGGCCGGCGGCGTTGCTGGCGTACGGATAATCGACCGAAAACATCATGCGATCGATGCCGAAGGTCTGCAGCGCCGCGAGGAATGGCGGATTGGAGAAAAAGCCCGCCGAGGTCACGTAGACCTGATCGGTAATGATCTTCGACAGGGGTCGCGACAGATACGACAGGTCGGTCGAGAATTCGTGTTCGCAGCGCGCCAGCATGAACGGCAGCGCCTCGCCCATATGGCCGATGACGAGATTGAGCCGCGGATATTTGTCGAGCGTGCCTGAGACGGCAAGCCGCACGACGTGCAGCGCGGTCTCGTAGTGCCAGCCCCAGCCGAAGGTTGCGAGTCCCATGCCGATCTTCTGCGGAAACGAGCCCTCGTAATAAGCCTTGCGGACTTCGGCAGGCGGCGGGCCGGGATGAATGTAGATCGGCACGTCGAGTTTTTCGGCGCGCGCCAACAGCGGCGCGAACTTGGCATCGTCGAGAAAACGGCCGCGGACCATGCCGCTGATCAGCGCACCTTTGAAGCCATGTTGCGTGACGGTGCGCTCCAGTTCGTCCGCGGCCGCTTCGGGCATGCTCGCGGCAAGATGGGCGAATGCCGCGAACCGGTCGGGATACTTGGCGATCCGACGCGCGCATTCGTCGTTGAAGGCGCGCGCGAACGAGACCGCCTGGTCGCCTTCGAACATGTCGGCGCTGGGGCCCATGTGGATGCCGGCCTTCGACAGCACCATGACGGTGATGCCGTGGCGATCCATCTCCGCAATGCGTCCCTCGCCGAGATCCGTGATCTTATCGCCGACCCCGCGGATGATCGCCGGCATGTTTTCCGCATCGGCCACAGCGGGCGGTGGCGGCGCGCTGCGGCCGCCGACATCGAGAAGGCTGAAATGCTCTTCGAGCGTGACAATGCGCATCGTCTCTCCCCGGCCCGGCGTGTTGGCGTTTCGCGGAACCATGTTATGACAGACGTGCCGGATTTGTCAGGAGGCATCGATGCAACGGCTGGCGTGCGCGACCGGAATCATTCTCGCGATGCTGGCGCTTGCGGCGCCGGCGCTGGCGCAACAACATTTCCCGGCGCGGCCCGTTCAGGTGATCGTGCCGGCGACGCCCGGCGGTCCGGTCGATACCGCCGTGCGTCTGATCGAGCCAGCGCTCGCCTCCGCGCTTGGCCAAAGCGTTGTTCTCATCAACAAACCGGGCGCCAGCGGAACGCTCGGCATGCAGGCAGTCGCGACCGCTGCCCCTGACGGTTACACGATTGGGCAGGGGGTCAATTCGATTTTCACCGTCACGCGCATATCGGGCACGCACGTGCCGTTCACGCTCGACGATTTTAGCCTGCTCGGCAATTACGTCACCGATGTCAGCGTGCTGGCGGTGAGCGCCGATGCGCCGTGGAAGACATTCGACGACGTGGTTGCCTATGCACGCGCCAATCCGGGCAAGCTCAATTACGCCTCGGCCGGCATCGGCACCGTGTCGCAACTCAGCATGGAGGCGCTGGCGCACAAGTTTAGCTTGAACATGGTGGCGGTGCCGTTTCCCGGCGGCGCGCAGCTCACGACGGCGATCCTCGGCAAGCAGATCGATATCGGCATGGTGCCGTACACGACAGGCGCGGCGATGTTCAAGGCGAACAAGCTGCGTCCGCTTTTGACCACGGCACCGGAGCGGTTGCGGCAATTACCGGACGTTCCGACCTTCGGCCAAAAAGGAATCACCGAAAACGGGCTCAATCTGATCATGGGGTTGTACGCGCCGCGCGCCCTGCCAAATGGCGTGCGTGAGACCCTGACGGGCGCGGTGGCCAAGGCGGCGCGCGACCCGGCTTTTGTCACCAAAGTCGAGGGGCTCGGCTTGCTCGCCCGCTACGAGGACCCGGCCGCGGCGCGTAAGCGGCTGGAGACCGAATACGCGGATATTGCCGCCCTGAGTCGCGCGCTAAACAAATAGGGCCACCGGGGGCAGCGACCGTACTGATAATGATCGGCAATGGTCTATTAACCAGCCTTATTAATGATCCTTTATTGAATTAATTCCCTCGGGTAAACAATTGGTTTATCATAATCTTCAGCTGCAGCGTTCCATGCGGCTTGGCCACACGCTGAAGGCAGCATAGCAGGGGCCCGCCTTTGAACCTGTCCGTTCGGAGCGGTATCTGGATAATGCTTAACGTGAAATGACCGCGGACGAGGCGAAGCCGCCACGGGCGAGAACATTGCTGGGGTTGGAATGGTAAATTCGCGTTGGTGCAAGGCTGCCGAGAAGACTGCCAAGGCAGCGTCGGGGATCGGTTACACAGCGGCAACTTTCACTCTCCTCGCGTTTTCAAGTACGCCGAGCTACGCGATACCATCGCCCGACCTCGTGGTCGGCTCGATTTCGAGCATCTCGCAATTGATCGCACTCGCTTCGGCGATGATCGGCGGCGGCGCTGTCGTTGTCGGCGTGCGCGCCGGCGCGGATGGGGCCGGCTCCGGCCGGGCCGCCCGTATCGCTTGGCGCGTCGCGATCGCCGCGACCGTGCTGGTCTGCGTGTCGCTGGCGGGCAACTACTATCAATACTCAAGGCAGCAATCGGATCGTCAGACCCGACTGCAGGCCGCGATCCTGCGGCCGACTGTGACGACGGAGGGCCGCACCCTCGATCAGGATTTGAAGGAAACGTCTTACGGCGAACAAGCTCACTCGCCGCGCGGGATTTCCACCGGTCAGATGGAAACGCTGCTGGAGGAAAAGCAGCACGGCCTCGAGGGCAATGAGGTCATCTTGGATGTGCGTGAGCCGGCCGAGACCGCAACCGGGATGTTTCCCAACGCCACGCCGGTCCGTTTTCCCGACTTTCTGAAAAAACCGTTCAGTCTCGCCGGCAAGCGCGCCATTCTCTATTGCGACAACGGCAATCGCAGCTTCGAGACCTGCCAGAAGCTCGCAGCTCTGGGGATCGACTGCCGGTTCATGGTTGGCGGGTTGCAGAAATGGCTTGCCGAACACCGCCCATTCGCCGGCAAGCAGGAGACAAGTCTCGCGGACTTCCGCGCGCTGCCGCGCTATCGGAACAGGGATGTTCTGCTCGACACGCCCGACGTCCATAAGCTCGTGGCGCAAGGCGCAATCTTCGTCGACGTGCGTTATCCGGGAGAATTCGGCTCCTATCATTTGCCTGGCGCGATCGATCTTCCGGTGCGCCCGACGCCGACTGCCGAACTCAACGCGCGCATCGCCGCGCTGCCCCACCGCCCGATCGTCGCGCCCTGCTACGACACGCGGAGCTGCTTCTACGCCCAGGTGCTCGGCTCGCTGGTCAGCCAGGCTGGACGCGACTTTCGCGGCCGCTATACCGTGCCGTGGGAGTATTTCATTCCGGACCCGCCGCGTCCTTATCTGTTGAACTATCTGCACCGGATGCACGAATCCTGGTGGGGCAGGCTGGTCGATCTGCTCGCATCAGTCCTCAACAAAAGTGCGAATGTCATCGGGTTCCTGCCGGTTATTATTCTGCTGGCGATGGTGTCGCGCCTTTCGGTGTTGCCGTTCTCGGTTAAGGCTGAGCGCGATCAGATCGCGTCACGGCGGCTTAGCGACGACGTCGACGAGCTGAAGCGCCGCCTCGGCGGCGATCCGCGGCGCATGGCGCGGGCGATGCGGGCGTTCTACGCCCAGCACGGCCTTACGCCTTTGCGCAATCTGCTCGGCCTGTTGTTCCTGCCGGTGATGTCGGTCTGCGTCGGTTCGGTTCATGCCGTTGCGGTCGAGCGCCACCAGCCCATGTTGTGGGCGGTAAATTCAGCCAGCCACGACGCGACGTTCATCCTGCCGGTGCTGTTCGCCGCCCTGATCTGCGTCTATCTCGACGCGGCTTTCGTCCGAACGCGAGGTCATCGGCTGCTGATCTGGTCGATCGGCATGGTCATCCTCACGGCGACCGGCGCGTTGCTCAGTTTCGCGGTCGACGTTTATCTGGTCATCAGCGCCTGTCTGCTGCTGGTGCAGCGCGCGGCAGTGACGACGACATGGGGCGACGTTCGCCGCTGGTGGCGGCGGCGCCGGCTGAGCGACGGTGTAGTCCCGCTCGACGAGGCGCAGCTGCTGTCCAACAGCGGCAACAAGGCCTATCGCCTCGCGATCATGCGCTCGCACGGCTTTACGGTGCCCGAAGGCGTGGTCCTGACGACGCAGTTTCTCCATAAATTCGCCGCCGCGTCAGCGTCCTGGCGGGCGCGGGAACTCGACCGCCTGTGGCGTCAGATCGGCGCGCGCAAGCTGGTGGTGCGAAGCTCCGGCAGTGCCGAAGACGGTAGTGCCAACAGCTTTGCCGGGGTGTTCGAGTCGGTCATCGACGTCGACCGTGCGCGACTGGAGTCGGCGGTGTTCGACGTGTTGCTGTCGTTCCGCAATGGGCGCGTCGCCGCCTACGGCGTCGATAGCGGCCGGGCCAACATTGTCGTCCAGCGCATGATCGAACCCGATTGTGCGGGCGTGCTGTTTACCCGCGATCTGGGTTGCCCAAGCCATTCGCTGGTCGAATGCGTCGCCGGCACCGCCGACAAGCTCGTGTCCGGTACCGTGACGCCGATCGTGTGCCAGTTCGGACGCATATCGCTGCAGCCGATCGGCGGCGATGAGATGCCGATCGATTTGATGCCCCTCGTGGCCACCGGCCGCGAACTTGAAAAGCTGTTCGGCGGCCCGCAGGACGTCGAATGGGCGCATAGCGACGGCGTATTCTACCTGGTGCAGAGCCGCGACATCACGCGCTCCGAAGCGGGAGCCGAGTCGGATACCGCGGTTCAAAACGAGTGGGCGCGCGTGCTCGATAGCGCCGCGGTCGCGCCGCCCGACGAGATTGTTTTCGAGCAAAACGAACTGTCTGAGGTGCTGCCGCGCCCGACGCCGCTGTCGCTGTCGCTCATGGACGGATTGTGGGCAAGCGGTGGCAGTATCGACCTTGCCTGCCGCCAGCTTGGATTCGGCTATCGGATCGAGGAAGACGCCGCTCCGTATCTGATGACAATTTTTGGCCGGCTATACGTCAACAAGCTGCAGGAAACCTCCCGCGCGCCGAAGCTCGGTTCACTCGCTGTGTGGCGGATGGGTCGGATCGCGGACAAGCTGAAGAGCGACTTTAATGAAACGTTCCTGCCCGCCTTCGACAAGGAAATGGCTATTCAGGAAGCGATCGACTTCGACAAGCTGCCGACCGCTGATCTGTTGGACGCGGTGGCGCGCATCCGCGCCGACTATATGGGCGCGACCTGCGTTGCCGCGTCGATCGTCAACATTGCGGCCGACTATTATCTGCGGCGGGCTCGCGAAAAGCTGACCGCCGCCGGAATCGAGCCGGCGCGCGTTCTGGCGCATGCCGAGCAAACTGAATTCGAGCGAGCCGTTTCCGCTGCCAAAGCGGCGCCCGCCAAGTCGCGCGAGGAGGTTCTGCTGCGCGGCATCGGGCACCGTTCCACGGTCGATTATGAACTCGCCGCGCCGCGTTATGCCGAGCGGCCGTCGGATGCCGAACCGTTTCTCAATGTTCCGGATATGCCGGCGCAAAATCCCGGCGAGACCGGCGCCGACCATGCGGCGCTCGCATCCGATGCCGTGCTGAAACGGATTGTCGCGATCGCGTGCAGCTTCCAGACCTTGAAGGAAGATGCCAAGCATCATTCGCTGCGCGAGCTGGCGGTTCTGAGGCGGGCCCTGCTCGCGGTCGACCGCCGATTCATGCTCGACGGACTCGTGTTTCATCTGACCTTCGAGGAACTGGAAGCGCTGCGCGACGAGAGCGTGACGGCGAGCCTGCGCGCGTCGGCGCTGGGGCGCCGGCAGCTGGCGGCTGGGCTTGCCGAGGTGTCTCCGGTCGGTTCGACGCTGACGGTGCGTCAGATCGAAGACTATGCCATGGGGATCAAGCCGCAGGCTGGAGACGGCACGGGTCGCCTCGGCGGGCTGCGGGTCTCAGGCAGTGGCCACGTGGAAGGTAGGGCCTGTGTGGTCAAAGAAGCCGATGCGACGTCGGTCATACCGGGCTTTCAGGATGGCGACATCGTCGTCAGTCGCATGGTGCCGCCGGCCTGGCTGCCGTACTTCAAGCGCGCCGGTGGATTTGCCTGCGAAGTCGGCGGTTGGCTCAGCCATACCGCGATCGTGGCGCGGGAATTCAACGTGCCGCTGATCGTGCAGGCGAAGGGCCTCGAAACGATCGAGACCGGAGATCTGATCCGGTTGGATTCGGATGGTGCGATCGAGGTCGTGGCGCCGCGCCGCGCAGTCGAGGCCGCCTAGCAGGCTGGAAAAGAAGCGGCGTCCCTAAAGACAAGGTTAATTGGAGCTCAACGCGATCGTTGCGGCAGGTTGGCGCAGATCGATTGGCGGGCGGCCGGAGGTTGTGATCGGTTCATTGCGCCACTGAGGATGTGGGCTTGTATCGGCAGGGTTCGTTGACGAGCCTTGACCGGTCACTTGGCCGATCCCTTGGCCGATCGTGATGATCGTCAGTAGACAAAATGCGGCGACGGGCAACGTGTTTCCCCAGTTCCACCGCAGCGCCATCCACAGCATGAAGTCTCACCGTCTTTTTTGCGGGGAGCCCCCGATTGGCGGTGACGCTAACAAGCCGGTGTGACGGTCGGATTACGCGCTTTAGTAAAATTTGATCTATGGCCGCGCCATGCGACGGCAGTAAACGGCTGCTTAAGCCCGGCCTTATGCCGATTCAGTCAATTGTAACGGGATCGCGCTACCATGGGCGCAACTAAATAAGCTGGAGGCCGAGTTCCGTGCGCGTTGTCGCGTTCTTGTTCGTGTTGTTGCTGTCCGGCTCCGCCGCGGCGGCGCAGACGTATGTGGTGCAGGGATCGACGACATTCACTCACCGCATCATGGATGCACACTTGGCCGAGATCGAGACGGGCTCGGGCCACAGGCTGACCGTGATCTCGAACAAATCGAGCCTGGGGCTCCTATCGCTGTTTGAAAAGCGCGCGGATTTCGCCATGATTTCGGGGCCGTTGAGTGTCGAAGTCGAGGCCCTGAAGCTGACCCACCCAGACCTCGCCTACGGCCAGCTGCGCACCTTCAATGTTTGGAGCACGCGGATGGCCTTCGCCGTCAACAAGGACAATCCGGTTCGTCATCTGGCGAACGACCGGATGCGCGATATTCTGCTTGGCGAAGTGACCAACTGGAAAGCTGTCGGCGGCTCGGACCTCCCGATTAAGATCGTCCACGTTCGCGACGGTGGCGGCGTACAAGCCTCCATCGAGGCGATGCTGCTTGATGGCAAAGGCATCGGCGCCAAAAATGTGATCTTGGTGCAGATCAGCTCGCAGGTGGTGAAAATCGTCACGCAATTGCCGGAAGCCCTGGGGCTGTCGCAACTGACCATCGTACGCAACTCCAATGCCGCCGAGCTGACATTGGACCGCCCGGTGGAGCAGCATCTCAATCTGGTGACGCTGGGCGATCCGACCGCGGAGATGATGAAGGTCATTGATGCGGCCCGGCATATCGAGAAGAGGGCGACGCCGCTATGATGTTTGTCAGGTGGCGTGACCAGCCCTTAGGCCGGTATCTCGGCGTCGCTGCCAAGCTGTATTGGCTGGCGGCGCTGTCGACGCTCTCGGTCGCGATTCTTGCCGCGGCATCGATTCATTTTGCTCAGGTGACCGAGACTGCCGCCGCGAGGCTCAGTCAGCGGGCATTTGCCACGGTGGAAAATTCGGCTCGCCTGCAATCGCTTCTGGCTCAACACCGCCAGATCGTCGAAAGTGCGCCCGCCGAGGTCGTACGGTCGCGCCTCGAACTCAGCGAGCGCGGTTTCATCGCCAAGAGCTCGGAACTTTCCGCGCTGCTTGAAAAGCTGAATGCGGAAAAGTCGGACGATGTGGCCGACGGCCTCGAGGGGCAGATCACGAGCGAAGTACCGGATCTGATGAAAGCCGGTCAACAGGTCATGTTCTACGCCTATAATTTCGCGCAGGACAAGGCGCTAGAGCAGGCGGCCATATACGGCAAGATCGCCGACGACATGGAAGACAAGATCCATCAGTACCGCGAGCACCAGATCGACGTCGCCAATTCCACGGTCTCGGCGCTGCTCGGCAGCGCGCGGTCCCTGCTGTTTTGGGTGTCGACCAGCGCCTTCGCCGCGCTGATGCTGATTGGACCGTTCGGCCTGACTGTCATGCGTGGCGTGCTTGGCCGGCTCAAGCGCATCACCGTTTACATGAGCCGGCTGGCCAAAGAGCCTACGGCCGAAGCGGTGCCGTCGCGGAACGACCGGGACGAACTCGGCGACATGGCTCGCGCCGTTCAGGTATTCAAGGACAACGGCGAGGAGTTGCTCGAGCGCAAGATGCAGCTCGAACAGGTCAACATGCAGCTCGACGTGGCGCTGAACAACATGGCGCACGGTTTGTGCATGTTCGACGCCAAGCGCAAACTGATCATCTGCAACGGCCGCTACGGCGCGATGTACGGCCTGCCGGAAGCGCTGTGCGTGCCGGGCACGCCGCTCCAATCGATTTTGCAATATCTGGTCGAGCGAAAAGCGTTCGCCGAGAGCGCCGAGGAAACTTTCGCCGGGGGAGGGCCGACTCCGACAGAGAATTTCCACGTCATCAAGCCGCTCACCGACGGACGGATGGTGGCGATCTCGCATCAAAATACCGCCGACGGCGGATGGGTCGCCATCCATGAAGACATTACGGAGCGGCAGAAGGCGGAAGCGCACATCGCCCACTTGGCGCGGCACGACCAGTTGACGGATCTGCCCAACCGCGTCTTCTTCCGTGAAGAGCTGGAGAAAAGTCTGCGTCGGCTGCGTCACGGCGAAAAGTTCGCCGTGCTTTGCCTCGATCTCGACAGGTTCAAGAGCGTCAATGATTCGCTCGGCCATTCGATCGGCGATAAGCTGCTGAAGGCGGTTGCCAGCCGGCTCGCCGGCTGCATCGACGAGCGCGATTTCGTCGCCCGTCTCGGCGGCGATGAGTTCGCTATCGTGCAGACGAATATCGGCCGACCCGAGGACGGCAGTACTTTGGCAAGCCGTATCATCGAGCGGCTTGGTGCGCCTTACGACATCGAGGGGCAGCAGCTCGATATCGGCGTGAGCATCGGTCTTGCGATTGCGCCGGCCGACGGCAAGAACGCCGATCAGCTCCTCAAGAACGCCGACTTGGCGATGTACCGCGCCAAAGCCGATGGCCGCGGTTCCTACTGCTTTTTCGAGCCCGAAATGGACGCGCGCATTCAGGCGCGCCGCGCGCTCGAACTCGATCTGCGCTCCGCGCTCGGTTCCGGCCAGCTGCAGCTCTATTACCAGCCGCTAGTCAACGCCAAGACCGGCGAAGTGCACTGCTTCGAAGCGCTCTTGCGCTGGTTCCATCCGCGGCTCGGCGCGGTGCCGCCAGGAGAGTTCGTGCCGCTCGCCGAAGAATCGGGGCTGATCGGCCCGCTCGGCCAGTGGGTGCTGCGCGCGGCCTGCGCCGAAGCAGCAAAATGGCCGTCGCAGTTCCGTGTCGCCGTCAATCTGTCGCCGATCCAGTTCAAGAACTTGAATTTGGTGAAGGTCATTCTCGGAGCGCTCGCCGCGTCGGGTCTGCCGGCGGCGCGTCTCGAACTCGAGATCACCGAATCGGTGCTGCTCGAAGCCGATCCCAAGACGCTTGCCGTCCTGCACGAACTGCATGCGCTCGGCATTCGCATCGTCATGGATGATTTCGGCACCGGCTTCTCGTCGCTCAACTACCTGCGCAGCTTCCCGTTCGACAAGATCAAGATCGACAAGTCGTTCGTCGACGACGTGTCGAAAGGCGGCGACTCGATCGCCATCGTGCGAGCGATCATCGATCTGGCCCGGGCGCTCAAGATCGAGGTTGTCGCCGAAGGCGTCGAGACCGCGGATCAGCGCGATCATCTGGTCGCCGAAGGCTGCACCGAAATGCAGGGTTTCTATTTCAGCAGGCCGGCGCCGATCGAGAGCTTCGAACAAGTGCTTCAGGAGCGCAACGGTCGCATCGTGCAAGCGGCTTGAACGCCCTGGCTGCCGCGTTTACTGCCGCGCTTACTGCCGCTCGGCCTGCACCATCTTGTCGAGGATGCGCTTGTAGCGCACCGGGCCGACGTCGACGGCGAGGATCACCGGATCGAGCGGCGTATTGGCGCTCTCAATGACGCGCTGCTGTGCCTCGATCACCGGGGCATCCTGCTCGGCGAAGGCGAAGCGGCGCATCTCGGCGATCTTCTTCTGCAGATCGCGGTTGAGCTTTTCGTCGGTCGTCATCACGCCGAAGCGCACCGCGGTGAAATGATAGAGCGTCGAGCGCTCATTCTGCGGCGTCAGCATGTGGATGGCGTTGTAGCCGGTGCCGCTTTCCGGCGCCGCGCCCATCTTGCAGATGCCGGTGACGAGCCGCAGCGTTGACGGCGCCATCCAGCGCATTTTGGTGAACTTGTCGACGCGCGCCGGGTGGCCCGGCCAGAACTGCGCGAACATGCCGGGAGGGGCGGAGTTGGTGGCGTGGCGACTGACCACCACGTCGTCGCCATCCTGTTCGGCCGTGATGTCGGAATCGACCGTATCGGCGTTCCCCAGAATGCCCTCGTGCAGATACGAGGTGTGGCTGAGATCGAGCAGGTTATCGACGATGAGCTGATAATTGGCCTTGATGGTGATGGAGTCGCGCTTGGTGGTGTGAATTTCCGGCACATTGTCGAGCACGCCGAAATCCGGAACCGCGGCTGCGTCGGCCGCGGCGTCGCCCATCCAGATCCAGACCGCCTTGTGCTTTTCGATCACCGGATAGCTTTTGACCCGCGCCCGCGGCGGAATGTTCTTGGCGCCATGCGGATTGCGCACGCAGGCGCCGCTGCCGTCGTATTCGAGACCGTGGTAGGGGCACTGAATACGGTCGCCGCCGACCACCTTGCCCAGGGACAGCGGCGCGAAGCGGTGCGCGCATCGATCCGCGATTGCCGCCACCGATCCGTCCGCCTTGCGATAGAGCACGATCGGCTCGTCCATGATGGTGCGGGCGGCAAGCGCCTCGTCGCCGATGTCGTCGGACCAAGCGGCCACATACCAAGCGTTGCGCAGATAGGGCCCGGTGATCATCTCCTGGCGCGGTCGCGCGCCCGATGTTTCCATTTGAGACGAGTGCGCGGTCATGTCTTCTCCCAGGAAAATGCGGTAATTGCTTATATCGCGGAGACCGCCGACCTAACGGTAAAACATAGCACGCATTTCGGCGCGAACCAGGGGGAGGATACGATGAGGAACGGCGTACGGATTGTGCTCGTGCTCATGGCGTTCGCGTTCGGCTGCGCGCCGGCCGCCGCTGCCGATTACCCGGATCACCCGGTCAAGATCGTCGTGCCGTTTCCGCCCGGCGGCTCGACCGATATCGCCGCGCGCATTGTTGCGGAAAAGCTGACAGTGCGGCTGCACCGTCAGTTTTTCGTTGAGAACATCGGCGGCGCCGGCGGCAATATCGGCATGGCGGCGGTCGCGCGCGCCGCCAGCGACGGCTACACCGTGCTGTTCGCCTCGTCGAGCATCGTGGTGAACCCTAATCTCTACAAGTCGCTGCCGTTCGACGTGAACAAAGACTTCATTCCCGTCACCAAGGTGGGCGCGTCGCCGAACTCATGGGACGTCAACGTGACATTCCCGGCGAAGACAATGAAGGAGTTGATCGACGCGATAAAAGCCAATCCCGGCAAATACAGCGTGGCGTCCGCCGGCAACGGTACGACGCCGTCGCTTGCCATCGACATGCTCAAGCAGCGGTTCGATCTTAATTTCGTCACCGTGCCGTTCACCGGCGGCGGACCGATGGCGCAATCCGTGCTTGGCGGTTTCACGCCGATCACCTGCGCGGCGACAACCACCGTGATCGGGCTGATCAAGTCCGGCAAGGTCCGTGCGCTCGCGCTCAGCGGCAGCCAGCATTTGGAGACGCTGCCGGGCGTGCCGACGCTCGCCGAAGTCGGCATCGCGGATCAGGAATCTGAAACAATGGTGGGCGCGTTCGTTCCGGCCGGTACGCCGCAGCCTGTCGTCGCGCTGCTGCAGAAACAGATTGCCGAAATCGTCCGTCTGCCCGACGTCAAGCAGCGGCTGCTCGACATCGCCACCATTCCGGACGGCGATTCATCGGCCGACTTCGCCGTCTATATCAAAAGCGAAATCGCCAAATGGAAGCGCGTGATCGAGGCCGGCAAAATTCCGAAGATCTAGGGACGCACGCAAACCTGTGCGCAGTTGTTAGTCGGCCTTGATGTCCGCGAACTTGATGACTTTCGCCCACTTCGTGACGTCGTCGGCGATGTATTTGCCGAATTCGGCCGACGTCATCGGCATCGGCAGGCTGCCGAGATCGGCAAGCTTTTTCTTGAAAACAGGATCGTCGAGACTGGCGGCCACGGTTTTGCTGATGAGCCCGGCGGCGTCCGCCGGCGCCCCTTTGGGGGCGGCGAGCGCGTGCCAGCCGCTGGCATCATAGCCCGGTAGGGATTCGGCGACCGTCGGCAGATCCGGAAGTATCTGCAGACGCGTCGGGGTGCCGACTGCCAGCGGCCGTAATTGTCCCGACCGCACATAGGCGATCGATGCCGGGATTGGCGAGAACATCATCTGCACCTGGCCGGCAATCAGATCGGCGTACGGATTGCCAGTGTAGGCGACATGCACGAGCTTGACGCCAGCCATCATCTGGAACAGTTCGCCGGCGACGTGAGGTCCGGACCCGACGCCGTTTGAGGCCATGTTGATCTTGCCGGGATTGGCCCTGGCGTAAGTGATGAACTCCCCGACGGTTTTGATCGGAAGCGCGTTCGTCACCTCCATGACGTAAGGCACGAGATCGATGCTCGCGATCGGCGCGATGTCCGTGCGCAGATTGAAATTCAATTTGGTGTAGAGCGTGGCGTTGACCGTATTGGCCGATGTCAGGAGCAGCAGCGTATAGCCGTCGGGCGCCGCGCGAACGACATACTCGGCGGCCAGATTGGTGGCGGCGCCAGGATGATTCTCGACGACGAATTGGTGACCGAGCTTTTGCGACAGATACTGCGCCATCAGGCGGGCGATGATGTCCGATGCACTGCCGGCGGAAAAGCCGACAATGATGCGCACCGGCCGCGACGGATAGGTTTCGGCGAGCGCCTTGCGGGACACAGCCGTCAGCGCGGCGGCGCCCGCGGCGAGATTGAGAAAGGTCCGGCGTTGCAGCTGCATCGTTTCTCCCCGATCGAATGTGCGGCGAGTTCAGGTCTCGTTATTCCGCTTTGATGCCGGCGAATTTGATCACCTTGGCCCACTTGTTGGCGGCATCGGCGATGAGCTTGCCGAAGTCCGCGGGCGTCATTGCCGTCCATTCGACACCCAGGCCGTTCAGCCGCTTTTTCATGGCGGGATCGGCCACAATGGCGTTGATCTGTTTGTTGAGTTTGTCGACGATCTCGGGCGGTATGCCTTTAGGCGCACCAAGCCCGAGCCAGCCGCTGCCCTCGTAGCCGGGAACGGTATCGCCGACGGGCGGCACATCTGGCAGCGCGTCCATCCGCGTCGCGCTGGTCACCGCGAGTGCGCGCAGCTTGCCGGATTTGATATAGCCGAGCACCGGCGGCGCCGCGACAAAAGCGAGCTGCACCTGGCCGCCGAGCAGATCGGCCATGTAGGGCGTCCGATAGGGTACGTGGACGATATCGACGCCCGTCATCATCCTGAACAGTTCGAAGGCAAGGTGCGGCGCCGTTCCGGCCCCCGGCGAAGCAAGGTTGAGCTTGCCCGGGTTGGCTTTGGCGTAAGCGATCAATTCCGGAAGCGTCTTGACGGGGACCATCGGGTTCACCACGACGACGAACGGCGTGTAGCCCATGAACGCGATCGGCGTCACGTCGCGGACAAAATTGAAGCCGAGATGCGGGTAGAGCGCACCGCTCGCGGCATTTCCCGAAATCATGACGAGAAGCGTGTAGCCGTCGGGCGCCGCGCGGATCACATACTCTGCGCCGACATTGCCGCCCGCGCCGGGCTTGTTTTCGACGATGCATTGCTGGCCGAGCTGTGCCGACAAGGGTGCTGCGACCAGCCGTGCCACGACGTCGGGCGCGAGGCCGGCTGAAATGTCGACGATCATGTGTACCGGCCGCACCGGGTAGTCGAGCGCAAACGCCATGCGCGGCACAGCCGCCGCGGCGACGAGGCCGCCGGCAGAGCGGAGGAGAACTCTACGGCCGATTTGCAATGCCATGCTGCTGCCCCCCAGAAAAGCGACCTTCGCCGAGCGTGGATAGTCGTTGATTGGCTTAGGCCGTGGACCTATTGTGATGGCCAATCGATCGGCATTATCTGTACCATAGTTTTGGCGCGGATTGAGTTGCAATACCCTCACTCGGCGGCCATCGGAGGAAATAGGATGATAAACGGCAAGGTTAGCGGCATGCGTAGCATTGAGCTTGGCGTGCGCGATCTGCAGCAATCGGCGGACTTTTACACCAAAGTCTGGGCGCTCGAAGAAGTCGGGTCCGATGCCGACAGCATTCATTTGCGCGCCACCGGTGGCGAGCATCACGTGCTCACGATCCGCGAACGGCCGAAGTCGAGTCTGCTGGCAGTGAACTTCGCCGCGCAGGATCGCGCCTCGGTCGATCAGCTTTGCGCTAAGGCCAAGAGCTACGGCATCAAGGTCTTGAGCGAGCCGGCGCCGCTGCCGGGCGCTGCGGGCGGCGGCTACGGCTTCCGCTTCGAAAGCCCGGACGGCTTCACGATGACCATCTCATCGGATAGCGCGCAGCACCCCAACACCATGCTGGACCGCTCGCGCCCGAGCAAGATCAGCCACGTCGTGCTCAACAGCGGCAGCACCGCCGAACAGATGAAGTTCTTCATCGACGTGCTCGGCTTCAAACACTCCGACAGCACGCACATGATGGACTTCCTGCGTTGCTCGGCCGATCATCACAGCATCGCGATGTTCCGCGCCAACGGGCCCTCGCTCAACCATGTCGCCTACGAAGTGCCCAATATGGACGGCCTGATGCGCGGCGCCGGACGGCTCAAGAAAAATGGCTTCGAGACCGGATGGGGCGTCGGTCGCCACGGCCCCGGCAACAACGTGTTCTCGTATTTCATCGAACCGGACGGCTTCGTTGCCGAATACACCACCGAGCTCGATCAGATCGATGAAGCGACGTTCGTACCGCAGGATGCGCCCTATTGGGACAAGGTCATGCAGCAGCAGGGCGACCGCTGGGGCACAGCCGGGGTGCCCTCGAACCTCATGCGGTTCGCGATGTCGGGCGGGCTCTATCTGGGCGAACAGCCGCCGGAAGGCGTCCGCTGCGAAGACATTATCGGCCGCAAGCTCGGCCGCTAACCGCGGACAGCCGCCGGACGAGCGTCACTGCATCAGAAACACGCCCTTGCCTTCGGTCTGGCGGTCGAACACTCGGTAGGCCTCGTCGGCTTGATCGAGCTTCCAGCGATGCGTGAACAGATGGTCGACCGCGATCTTGCGGTCGGCGACGAAGCGCGCGCAATCGGCCTGGATCGATGTTGAAAACGTCCATGAGCCGACGATGGTGAGCTGTTTGCGCAGCATGTGCGGGCTCACATCGATCGTCACGTCGCCACCTTCGCCGACGAAGCACGCGGTGCCCCACGGCCGCGCGGCGCGCACCGCGATCAGACGCCCTTCGGCGTTGCCCGAACTGTCGAGCGTATGGTCGGCGCCGGCGCCGTGGGTCAGCGCCTTGATGGCGGCGACGGCATCGTCGGTCTGCGGATTGATCAGCACGTCAGCGCCGAATTCCGCGGCGCGCTTAAGCCGCTCGGCGCTGACATCGAGCGCGATGACGCGCGCCCCCATGGCGGCGGCGAGCTGTGTCGCCGACAGGCCGACCGGCCCCTGGCCGACGATGGCGATGGTGTCGCCGCCCGTGAGCTTGATTCGGCGCAGCGCCTGGTAGGCAGTGCCCGTACCGCACGAAACCGCCGCGCCGGTCGCAAAGCTCAAGTCATCGGGCAATGCCACGTATGCGCCGGCACTTTCATATATGGCGCGTGCGCACCATGGCCGGTGACGCCGTAGACGGTGCTGCCCTCCGCGCACATCTGCGACCAGCCGGTCCGGCAATGCACGCACCTCCCGCAGCCGGAATAATGATGCACCATGACGCGCGTGCCGACTTCTGCGGTGCGTTGATCGACCGCGCTGCCAATAGCCGCCACTACGCCGCAGGGCTCGTGCCCGGCGATCACCGGGCCGCTGACTTTGCCGAGGCCAAGGGAAGCGGTTTCGCCCGACGCGCGATAGAACCGCAGATCGCTGCCACACATGCCGGACGCCTTGATCTCGACGACAACGTCATGCGGCCCTGGCGCGGGATCGGGGAATTGCATCAGTTGCAGTTTGCGATCGCCGAGGAACGCGACGCCGCGCATGGCCGTCAGCCTGCCTTGATGCCGGCGAACTTCACGACCTTCGCCCATTTCTCGGCTTCGGCTAGTGTGAACTTGCCGAATTTAGCCGGCGTGGCGATGTATGGCTGCGAGCCCAGCGCGGCGAACTTTTGCTTCATCTTCGGATCGGCGAGGCCGGCATCGATCGTTTTGTTGAGCTTGTCGATGATCGCGGCAGGCGTATCTTTTGGTGCGCCCATGCCGTACCACGCGCTCACATCGTAGCCGGGCACAAACTCGGCGACCGGTGGAACATCAGGAAATGCGTCCGAACGCGTCGCCGTGGTCACCGCCAGCGGGCGAAGCTTGCCAGATTTGATGTAGCTGACCCCGGCGCTGATCGGCGAAAAATACACCTGCACCTGACCGGCCAACAGATCGGCGATTGCCGGCGGCGACGCCCGATAGGCGACATGGGTCATTTTGACCCCGGCCATGTAATTGAAGAGTTCGCCGGCCATATGCGGCGAGGTGCCGACCCCGGGCGAGGCCATGTTGATCTTGCCCGGGTTAGCCTTGGCGTAGGCGATGAATTCCGGCAGCGTCTTGGCAGGAAAAGAGGGATTGACGACCACCACGTTGGGGTCGCGGCTGATACCCGCGACCGGAGCGATATCCTTCGTAAAATCGAAATTCAGCTTGGTGTAGAGCGAAGCGTTGACCGCGTTGGAGAGCGATGTCAGCAGCAGCATGTCGCCGTCGGGCGGCGCCTTGACCACGGCCTCGGTGGCGAGATTGCCGCTGGCGCCGGCCCGGTTCTCGACCACGAACGGCTGCCCGAGCTGCTCGGACAAGAGTTGCCCGACAAGGCGCGCCAGAATGTCCGGCGCTCCGCCGGCGCCAAAGCCGACGATGATGCGGACCGGCTTCGACGGGTAGGTTTGCCCCAGGCGAAGCGCGAGACGGCGGGCAGCGCGACAGCGCTGGCTGCGAGTTGCAGAACGTGCCTCCGACGAAGGATCATGACGCTGCCTCAGGTGCTTGAGCTTGATTGAACGGAAACTCACGGGATTGTCGGCGACTGATGCGCCGCTCGTCAAACTAAAGTATCATGTTTATCCGCTGTGCGAAGCCGGCGACGGAGGATCGAATGTCGCGGCATGGCGCGTCTTTGGGCGGCATGGGTTTTCGGTCCATGTCTAGTTCGGTCCATGTCTAGGGTGTTGGGAGAATCGGGATGAGTAAGAAGAAAATCGCCTTCGTCGGAGCCGGCGCCGTCGGCGGCTATACGGGCGCCCACATGGTGGCTGCGGGCGAAGACGTGACCTTCATCGATCCCTGGCCCGAGCATGTCGAACACATGCGCAAGCATGGCCTGCGCGTGACCCACGCCATGACGGAGCCGGAATTCACCGTGCCGGTGCGTGCGCTGCACGTCACCGACGCGCAGCAGCTCGCCAAGGAGCCGCCGGTCGATATCGCTTTCGTCTGCATGAAGTCCTACGACACCGCCTGGGCCGCTATGCTGATCCGCCAATATCTGGCGCCAGACGCCTTCGTCGTGTCGCTGCAGAATTGCATGAACGAGGAAACCATCGCCGGCGTCGTCGGCTGGGGCAAGACGCTCGGCTGCATCGCTAGTTCGATCACTGTCAATCTGCCGGAGCCCGGCCATATTCATCGCGGCGCCGCCAAGCACGGCGCGGCACATACCGTGTTTCGTACCGGCGAGGTGCATGGCCGCGTCACCGAGCGGGCCAAGGAGGTCTGCCGTCTGGTTGCCTTCTCCGACAGCGCCAAAGTGACTGGCAATCTGTGGGGTGAACGCTGGTCGAAACTCGTCGCCAATTCGATGCAGAACGGGCTGTCCGCCTGCACCGGTTTGGGCGGCGGCGATCTGCTCAAAAGCGATCCGATCCGCCACTTCTCCACCCGCCTCGGCTCCGAGGCGATCCGTGTCGGCCAGGCGCACGGCTATGCGCTCGAAGATATTCTGCACCTGCCGCCCGAAACCATCGCGCGCGCCGGGGAGGGCGACGAGGCGGCGATGCGGACCTGCGATGAGCAGCGCTTGAAGGATTCAAAACACACCGCGGCCGAGCAGCGCCCGTCGATGGGCCAAGACATGCAGAAAGGCCGGCGCACCGAGATCGAGTTTTTGAACGGGTTTGTGGTCCGCGAGGGCGAGAAGGTCGGCATGCCGTGCCGGACCAACGCCGTGCTGGTCGATATCGTCAAGCGCGTCGAGAAGGGCGACCTCAAGCCCGATCCGCGTCACATTACCGAGCTGCGAATGAATTGAGGCGGCGTTGCTGTCTGAACAAACTTACAGGAGAATGCCATGACGGATGTGCAAAGGGCGGACGTCCAAGCACTTGGCGCGCTCGCGTCGCGTTTCGTCGACACCGATGAGGTGCCGTGGATCGAGACCGGCCCGGGCAACAGGATGAAGGTGATCTATCACGACCCGTCTTCCGGCATGCTGACCATTCTGTCGAAGCTTGAACCCGGCGCCGGCATCCCGGCGCACGTCCACGAAGATTTGGAACAGACCTTCGTGCTGGAAGGCTCGTTGGTCGATGCCGAGGGCGAATGCACCGCCGGCAATTTCGTCATTCGCGCCAAGGGCAGCCGCCATGCACCGACGGCGCCGAACGGCTGCACCATGCTGGTATTCTTTCTCAAGCCGACGGCCGGACTGAAGAAGGCACTCCTGCAAAATGTCTGAACGAGCATGAACGATATCGCAACGACCGCTTTCATCGGCCGCTCGCTGCCGCGGCGCGAGGATAGGCGCCTGCTCACCGGCCGCGGCCAGTTCATTGCCGATTTCGAACTGCCGCGCATGCTGCACGCGGTATTCGTGCGTAGCCCGCTCGCCCACGCTCACATCAAGGCGATCGATCTCACGCGCGCCGCCGCCGCGCCGGGCGTGATCGCCGCGCTGAGCGGCCTGGAACTAGCGCAATTGCTGCCGCCGGTGTCCGATACCCAACTCGCACTGCCGAGCAAATGGACCACGCAGGTTCAGCACAAATTCATCAACCCCCAGCAGCCGCTGCTTGCACACGACAAGGTCCGCCACGTCGGCGAGGCTGTGGCGGTGATCGTCGCCGAGACCCGCTATGCGGCCGAGGACGCGGCGCAACTTGTCGAGCTCGACCTCGATCCGCTGCCGGCCGTGCTTGATCCAGACGCGTCACTGGGTGCGGGTTCGCCGATTGTGCACGATCGTTTCGGCACCAACCTGATTGGTTCCTTCACTATCGCCAAGGGCGATATTGAGCGCGCCATGGCGGGCGCGCCGCACCGCCTCAAGCGCCGCTTTCATCATCACCGTTATGCGGCGATGCCGATGGAATGCCGCGGCGTGGTCGGCCTGCATGATTCGCGCACCGATACATTGACGATCTGGTCGTCGACTCAGGTCGTGCATTGGGTGCGGCGCGAGGCGGCCGCAGTGCTGCAATTGCCCGAAGCGCGTATCCGCTGCGTCGCGCTCGATGTCGGCGGCGGCTTCGGCGTCAAGGGTCACGTCTACCCGGAAGACTTGCTGATCCCGTTCCTGGCGCGCCGGCTCGGACGCCCGGTGCAGTGGATCGAGGATCGCCGCGAGCATCTGATCTGCTCGTGCCATTCGCGCGATCAGATTCACGACGTGGAAGTCGGCTTCGACGATGAGGGCCGCATCCTGGCGCTGCGCGACAGTTTTGCGGTCGACGGCGGCGCCTGGAACCCGATTGGCGCCGGCGTCGTCTACAACACCGCGGCGCATCTGCCCGGCCCATACAAGATCGGCGCGATGGCGATCGAGGCCCGCATCGCCGCCACCAACAAAACGCCAAATGCGCCTTATCGCGGCGCGGGCCGGCCCGAAGCGGCCTTCGCCATGGAACGCATCGTCGATCTCGTCGCCGGCGAGCTTGGCCTCGAACCCGCCGAGGTGCGGCTGCGCAACATGATCCGCGACGACGAAATGCCGTACGCCATCGGTATGCCGTATCGCGACGGCGAACCCATCGTCTATGATGGAGGCGACTACCCGGCGGCTTTGGAGAAATCCCTGGAGGCGGTCGGCGGGCTGTCGGCGTTTCGCGAACGGCAGCGCGCGGCGCGCGAGGACGGCCGCCTGCTCGGCCTCGGCCTCGGCTGCTATGTCGAGGGCACCGGTGTCGGACCGTTCGAAAGCGCGCTCGTTCGCATCGAATCCTCAGGCAAGATCTACGTCACCTCCGGCGCCTGTCCGCAAGGGCAAGGCATGGAGACGATCTTTGCTCAGGTTGTCGCTGATGCCTGGAACGTACATCCCGACGACGTGGTGATTTCACTCGCCGACACCGCCGGCATCGCCATCGGCTTCGGCACCATCGCGAGCCGCACCACGGTGACGCTGTCGGCCGCGATTCACGGCGCCAGCGAGAAGCTGCGCACCAAGGTGTTCGCCATTGCCGCCAATCTCCTGGAATGCGGCCCCGGCGACCTCGAATTGCGCAACGGCCGCGTCGGCATTGTGGGCGTTCCCGGCGTGGACGTCACGCTTGCCAAGGTGGCGGAGGCGGCGCGGCCGGGCTGGGACCATGGCCGTCCGGCCGGGCTCGATGCCGGCCTCGAGGAGACATATTACTTCGAGCCGCCGACCGTCACCTGGTCGTATGCGGCGCACGCCGCCGTGGTGGAGGTCGATGCCGAAACCGGACACGTGCGCATCGAGAATTACGCCATCACCCACGATTGCGGCGTAGTGGTCAATCCGATGCTGGTCGAGGGCCAGGTGGTCGGGGGGGCCGTCCAGGGCATCGGCGGCGCTTTGTTCGAACACATTCACTACGATGCTACGGGCCAGCCGCTGACGACGACATTGGCGGAATATATGCTGCCGACAGCGGGCGAGATGCCGCGCTTGCAGCTTGCGCACCAACATTCGCCGTCGCCGCGCAATCCCTTCGGCGTCAAAGGCGTCGGCGAGGGCGGGCCGATCGCGCCGCCCGCCGCCATCGCCAACGCTGTGGCCGACGCGCTCCGCCCGCTCAAGGTTGAGTTCAACGCGACGCCGATTGCTCCGCACCAGATCGTCGAGGCCGCGCGCGTGCTGAGGCGTTGACCTGTGTCAGAGTTGGGAACGCCATATTGGTTTAGCAAATTCTCCTCTGTTGAGCTTTGGGCTTGTCCGTGTCATCACGGCGCCATACCCGCTTCTTCATGTTTGCTCGCTGCCGGACGGGCAACGCATAACGGCAACGCGGTAAGCTCCTCAAATCTGCACGAGTCTTTATGACCGCATCGTCCGGTGAATCGAACGGCACGGGCGCGCCAGTGCGCGGCGCTGCCTTGGCGCTGAGCGGCCTTGGCGCACTTGGTGTCGTGTTCGGCGATATCGGCACCAGTCCGCTTTATACGCTCAAGACCGCGTTTGAATTTCTGCACGGCGAGGCGACGCCGGAACGCATCCTCGGCGTGCTGTCGCTGGTGTTCTGGACGCTCACTCTTATTACCTCGATCAAATACGTTCTGGTCGTCATGAGCATCGACAACGACGGCGAGGGCGGCATCCTCGCGCTGATGTCGCTGCTCGGCGTCAAGCGCGTGCATCGGCCGGCAATCATTGCGGTCGGGCTCTTGGGCGCCGCGCTGATCTATGGCGACGGGGCGATCACGCCGGCGATCTCCGTGCTTTCGGCACTCGAAGGCCTCAACATCGCGGCGCCGTCGTTTCAGCCCTATGTGGTGCCAGCCTCGGTCGCTATCCTGGCGCTGTTATTCATTGTCCAACCGTTCGGAACCGCACGCATCGGTGCCGCATTCGGGCCGGTCATGGTGGTGTGGTTCGTGTCGATCGGCGCGCTCGGGCTGTGGGGCATTGCCCAAGACCCGCATGTGATCTACGCGCTCAACCCCTATTACGCCTTGCGCCTGCTCGCCGACGGGGGCTTTCGTGGCTTTCTCGTCCTCGGCGGCATTTTCCTCTGCGTCACCGGCGCCGAGGCTCTCTATGCCGACATGGGACATTTCGGCAAACGGCCGATCCGCATGGCTTGGTCGTGGATCGTATTTCCGAGCCTCATCCTGAACTACGCGGGGCAGTGCGCAATCGCACTGCGCGGAGCGCCGATCGCCAACAATATTTTCTACCGGCTTTGTCCCGGACCGCTGCTCATCCCGCTGGTCTGTCTGGCAACCGTCGCCACCGTCATCGCCAGTCAGTCGATCATCACCGGCGCCTATTCGATGACGCGCCAGGCGATCCAGCTCGGATGGCTGCCGCGGCTCAACATCAAGCAGACATCCGAGCAGGGCTACGGTCAAATCTATGTCGGCGTTGTCAACTGGTCCCTGATGTTCGTCACCATTGCGCTGACCGTGTTGTTCAAAAAGTCGGACAATCTCGCCGCGGCCTATGGCATCGCCGTATCGGCCACCATGCTGATGACGTCGTGTCTGTTGTTCATCGCCATGCGTGAGATTTGGCAATGGAGTCTGTGGCCCAGTGCGGCGCTGGCTGGCTTGTTTGCGATCGTCGATGCTGGGTTCTTTGCGGCGAATTCGATGAAGATAGCCGACGGCGGTTACGTTCCGCTGCTGCTTGCGGCTGTCGTCTACGGCATCATGCTGATCTGGCATCGCGGTACTACGGCGGTAGCGCAGCGTCTGGCGCAAAAGGCGGTTTTGGTGGCCGAGTTTCTCGCCGATCTCAAGGCACGCGGCGTGCCGCGCGTGCCGGGAACCGCGGTGTTCCTCACCCGCACGGCGAGCGGCGTGCCGCCGGTGATGATCTGGCATGTGCGGCATAATCGGGCGCTGCACGAACGCATCCTGGTGCTCACCATTATCACTGAGGCGCACCCGCGGGTGCGGGCCGCCGAACGCCTGACAGTAGAGCAGGAAGGCGAGAACTTTTGGCGCCTCACCGCGCGTTTCGGCTTTGTTGAGCACCCGGACGTTCCGCAGCTCTTGCAGCAATCGCGACAGCAAGGCTGCGAGGCGGCGATCGACGACGTCACCTATTATGTCGGTCACGAATACATCGTGCATCGCGAACAGGGCGCGGTGCTGCCGGTCTGGCAGGAAGAGTTGTTTGCCGCGATGGTGCGAAACGCCTCGCATGTGACCGATTATTTCCGCTTGCCGAGCCGGCAGGTGGTCGAGATTGGGCGGCAGATTTCGATTTAAAGGCGCATTCGGGAACGCTAGCAAAACGCGCGCTCTCGACGTCGCGGCCGCCCGTATCAGGGCGGGGCTCGTTGCTTGACCGTGCTTGCTGCTGGCCCTAGCGTGATTTCAATAAATAATGCGTGGAGGACGCGACATGGCATCCTTTTCCATCACGCCGCTGACCGATCACACCGGCGCTGAGGTGACGGGCCTCGATTTCCGCACGCCGATTGATGCCGATGCCCGCACCGCCCTCAACGACGCCTTCGTCGAACATCACGTGCTGGTGATGCGCGACCAGGAATTTTCACCGGATGATTTCAAGGTCGCCGTTCAGGTCTTCGGCGAATTGCAGCCGCACGACAAGAAGGAACACCACGTTCCCGGCTTTCCTGACGTGTCCTATGTGTCGAACGATGAATTCGTCAACGGACGGCGCATCATTCCCGGCGAGACTTTCCACACCGACCATTCCAATCATCCGCGCCCGCCCAAGGCGACGACGCTGTTCGCGGTCGAGTTGCCGTCGAGCGGCGGCGACACCCAATACGTCAACATGCACGACGCCTATGACGATCTGCCGGAGGCAACGAAACGAAAAATCGACGACCTCAAGGCCGTGCATGCTTATTTGAGCAAATACAGTCCGCGGCCGCTCGGTTATCTGAGCGAGGAAAGCCGCAAAAAGCTGCCGCCGCCCGGCGTGCATCCCCTGGTGCGCACCCATCCGGACAATGGCCGCAAGGCGCTGTACCTCAATCCGGTGCGCATGGAGTCGATCTTCGGCATGGAAAATGACGATGCGCTCGGGCTGATCGGCGAACTGATGGCGCACGCCACGCGGAAGAAATACGAATACCGCCACAAATGGCGGCAAGGCGACTGGGTGCTGTGGGACAACCGCAGCGTCATGCACCAGGCCAACCCGGACTACGACATGAACGAGCGCCGTTTTCTTTACCGCCTGATGCTCAGGGGGGAAGTGCCAGCTTAAGCACAGAGTCGACGGTGTGTGCGATGACGCCTCGGCGTTTCGTCGGGCGGTAGTACGATCGGTGGCTGCGAATTTGTTTGCTGCACCTGTCGGCGAATTTTGCGCGACGTTTCAGCGCCATCAGCTTTTGCGCCGCGTGCCGGCATTTATCCGCGCGGGCTTCGCGCGTTCCGGCGGCCCTTTGCTGCGGGTATCTTCAAAGGCATCGTAGGCGTGCTGCAACATGTCGTACTGCTCGGTGCTGATCAGCACGAGACGATCGCGGCCGTTCTTGGTTATGATGATGGGCGTCGCGAGCGCTGCGTCGCTGTGGGCGCCGAAATTACGGATGAGCTCGACGGTCGTGACCCGTTTCATTGCGAAGCGTCCCCTGACCCGATCGTAGGATAATAGGTCGCACCTCGGATTCTTTTCGTAGAACTATGTGTTAAAAATAAGCGCATTCCACAGGAAATTCGACTGGATGTCGGCCATGTTGCGTCGCGACACAAGCACAATGCACCGCGCGTGTGTTGTATGGCTAACATTTGCTGACAATTAAGGTTTTGCCGGTAAGCAGGCTCGGAGGTGGCGAGCATGCTTGAACATTCATCTGCCGGCCGTTGCATTCTCATTGCCGCGATGGCGCTGTTCGGCGCTGCGGCTGTTCATGCGGCACCAAACAACAGCCCGGCTAAGGATACCACCGGCAAGGATGCCAGCCCTGCCATCAGCCTCGATCAACTCGGCGGCACCTGGAAAAACGCCAAGTCGGGCGTCAACGTCAGGATCGAGCAAGGTACGGTCGGTTGGGAGGTGTGGTTTTCCACCACCGGCGAGGCGCGGATTACGCTGCCCGAGAAGAACCGGCCGGCCATCAAGATCGACGGCCGCAATTTTACCTGTTCGTACTCCGTGACGCTGCCCACATCGCAATCCATGAAGTGGGACCTCACGCAAGGGAAACCCGAGTCGCAGTGCCTGACGGGCGTGTTCAGCCGGGTTGCGCCGGTGCATGAAGCGAAGCAGGTCGCGAAGCATGCGCCCGCTGCCGTGCGACAGCCACCTGAAGTCAAGAAACCGCGACAGCCCGAGCGGGTTGTCGAGCCGCCGCCGGCGTCTGGCGGAGCGCCCGGCATGGCGTCGGCACCAACGATGCCTCGGCACGCTGCGCTCTACCGGAAGCCGCCGCCCCGAACCGTCGTCCGCCATCGCCGATGGCGGGCTGCCGCCGCGGCACGATGGCGATATGCGGTCAGCCGCTATTCGCCATATCGCTATTTCCATCATCACTATCGCTGGTATGTCGTGTTCATCCCGCGTTGCGGCTGTCATTGACTGCAAACCTCGGCCGTCCGGTCTAAGAACCGGTCTCAGTGTCGCCGCCGCGGCGGCGATCGCCTCGCCACATATTGCCTCATCGCGCCGGTCGTTCGCCGCGTCCCACGTTGCGTTACGCGTCGCTGTTGCTTTGCAGCGGTAGGAACGAAACGCTTATTTGGGTGCGGCGAAGCGCCCGGCGCATAGCCGTCAATTTTGTTCGCGCTATCGCCTGCGTGACGAGAGGCGTTTTTTCTTAACCAGACGGTCGGGGTCACTTCGCCAACCGCAGTTGGCGTTTGGTGCAGACTGTCGGCGATGCGTGCATCATTAAAGAACGCTGTTTCATCCAGCGCGACCGGATTAGCATGTTTTAGTCTCAGCCATGATCGTCTGCAGCATGGCATTTTTTATATCCGGGAGCGGCACGCCGGCCATTGAATGGCTTGTGTAGATGGGCCAATTCACATGCCCATCCCGCAGTTGCGGGGGTTTTGAGGTGGCTCCGTGGCGGCCGTTCCCAACATTGTTCTCTATGCTGCAGCGCTGATCGGCGTCGTCTTTGGTATTGCCGGTCTTCTCAGCGGCTTTTGTCTCACCAGCGGCTTGCGGAACTGGTGGCAGGAGGGCGACGGCCGGCTGATCCGCAGCTTCGCGCTGGCGCTGGCGATAGCGATCGCCGGCACGCAAGCGCTGGCGGGGGCGGCCCTCGTCGATCTCGGTCAGTCGATTTATCTACAGCCGTCATTCTCCGCCGCGCTTATCCTGTTTGGCGGTTTATTGTTCGGCTACGGCATGGTGGCGGCGAATGCCTGCGTGTCGCGGGCGCTGATCCTGCTGGGCCGCGGCAATCTGCGCTCATTGGTCGTGGTCATCGTCGTCGGGGTGACCGCGCAAATGACACTGAAGGGCCTCGCGGCGCCGCTGCGTCTTGCCTTTCTGCGCTGGTCGGAAATCACGCTCGAGAGCGTCGCGCTGCCCGACATCATGGCGGCGCACGGTCTCGATGCCGCGCTGGCTCGGCTCGTTGCGGCGGCTGTGGTGAGCGT
>Ga0208849_1000113_pt1 | contig 78357 bp, 78 predicted proteins | sample NGESurdeep072012_10_FD_184470 | JGI IMG/M metagenome (GOLD analysis project Ga0208849, IMG submission 184470) | Arctic peat soil microbial communities from Barrow, Alaska - NGEE Surface sample 53-3 deep-072012 (SPAdes) | ecosystem: Environmental > Terrestrial > Soil > Wetlands > Peat ...
GGGAATTGCGCGCGCGGCTGGAGCGCGAGGCACCGACCCATTTCGAGGCGCCGACCGGCACCCTGCTTGCGATCGACTACGAGGCCGGGCAGGGGCCGACCATCGCGGTCAGATTGCAGGAACTGTTCGGGTTGACCACGCATCCGTCGATTGCGAAAGGCGCGGTGCCGCTGGTGCTCGAATTGTTGTCGCCGGCGCACCGGCCGGTCCAGGTGACGCGCGACCTGCCGGGCTTCTGGCGCGGCAGTTATGCAGCGGTTCGTTCCGATCTGCGCGGCCGCTACCCGAGGCATCCCTGGCCGGAAGATCCGGCGAACGCGATGCCGACGCGGCGGGTGAAGCCGCGGGGAACATGAGAACCGGCCGCCGTTAACGCTTCGCTCATCCTTTTCGTCAAAATGGCAGTCTCCGCCGCCGCCACCGGTCGCGGTTTGGTGGCCGGTGTGGTGATATCGGCGGACTAGCGGACCGGGTATGCGTCATGCGTAACATCATCATCTTCGCCGGGATCCTGGTCGGCCTCGGCACGAGCATGGCCCAGATCGCGGACCGCATCACCCCCGCGCTTGCCCACACCTCCGCGCGTAACACCACCCTCGCGTCGTTGGTGGCGCAGACCGGCGCTCGCAGCCTCAGCATCCGGCGCGACGTCCGCGGCCATTTTGAAACCGAAGGTCACATCGACGGCCAGCGCATCGACTTCATGGTCGACACCGGGGCGTCGGTGATTGCGCTGAACGAAACCTCGGCAGCGCGATTCGGGCTGCGCCCGTCGCGCAGCGACTACAACGCGACGGTCACGACCGCCAACGGCACCGTCAAGGCGGCCCGCGCCCGCATTGCCGCAATCGATGTCGGCGGCCTCGTGGCGCGTGACGTCGATGCCATGGTGCTGCCCGACGAAGCGTTGTCGGAAAACCTGCTCGGCCTGTCGTTCCTGTCCAAGCTGAAGCGATTTGAATACTCCGGCGGCACCATGGTGCTGGAGCAGTAGGCTTCACACCGCCAAATATGCCGTAATTAATCGTCACAAGGCGCTGATCCCGCCTTCCGCCGCGCCGCGGTATTCGCTATGGCTGCGGTACATTGCTTTCAGCATTTCACGACGAGGCCATTTGAATGTTTCCGAAGCCGAAACCTGAGCTGGTTCCCAATACCTATGCCTACGAGTCCGAGCCGATGGTGAAGGCGACCGGGTTTCGCGAATACGATGCCCGCTGGCTGTTCGGCAAGGAAATCAACCTGATGGGCATCCAGGCGCTGGGCATGGGGCTCGGCGCGCTGATTACCGAGTTGGGCGCCAGGCAGGAGGTCGTCACCGGGCATGATTTCCGCGGCTATTCGGCCTCGATCAAATATGCGCTGATTTCAGGGTTGCTCGCCTCGGGCTGCAAGGTTCATGACATCGGCCTTTGCATGACGCCGATGGCGTATTTCGCGCAATTCGAGCTCGACGTGCCCTGCGTTGCGATGGTGACGGCGTCGCATAACGACAATGGCTGGACCGGTGTCAAGATGGGCGCCAACCGCCCGCTCACCTTCGGCCCCGACGAGATGAACCGCCTGAAGGAGATCGTGCTCAACGCCGATTTCAAGAACAAGGTCGGCGGCTCCTATCAGTTCCACGAGAACTTCCCGGCCCGCTACATGGCCGACTTGACCCGGCGCCCGAAGTTGAAGCGCAAGCTGAAGGCGGTGGTTGCCTGCGGCAATGGCACTGCCGGCGCATTCGCACCGCAGGTGATGCAGGCGATCGGCTGCGAGGTGGTGCCGCTCGACACCGAGCTCGACCACACCTTCCCGAAATACAATCCCAATCCCGAAGACATGGAAATGCTGCACGCGATCCGCGATGCAGTGTTGACCCACAAGGCCGATGTCGGGCTGGGCTTCGATGGCGACGGCGATCGCTGCGGCGTGGTCGACAATACCGGCGAGGAAATCTTCGCCGACAAGGTCGGCGTGATGCTGGCGCGCGACATGTCGGCGATTCACCAGAATGCGCAGTTCGTGGTCGACGTGAAATCCACCGGCCTGTTCGTCACCGATCCGGTGTTGCAGCGGCAGGGGGCGAAGACCACCTACTGGAAAACCGGCCATTCCTACATGAAACGCCGCACCAACGAGGTGGGCGCATTGGCGGGTTTCGAGAAATCCGGTCATTTCTTCTTCAACAAGCCATTCGGCCGCGGCTATGACGACGGCCTGCTCTCGGCGATCGCGGTCTGCGAGATGCTCGATCGCGCCCCCGGCAAGTCGATGGCCGACCTGAAAAACGCGCTGCCGAAAACCTGGTCGTCGCCGACCATGTCGCCGCACTGCTCGGACGAGGCCAAATACGGCATCGTCGCTGCCGTGGTGAAGCATTTCGAGGCGATGCAGAACAAGGGCGAAAAGGTAGCTGGACAGGCGATCCGCGATCTCGTCACCGTAAATGGCGTGCGCGTCACCGTCGAGGATGGCAGCTGGGGCCTGGTGCGGGCGTCATCCAACAAGCCGGAACTGGTGGTGGTGGTGGAAAGCCCGGTCAGCGAGCAGCGCATGCGCGACCTGTTCGAGGCGATGGATTCGGTGCTGCGCACCCATCCCGAAGTCGGCGAATACAATCAGAAGATTTGACGCTTTCGGCGTCAGGCCGCCGGGACCGGCAGCGCCGTCACCGACTTGATCTTTTCCATCGCGAAGCGCGAGGTGACGTTCTTGAGCGGCACTGCGCTGATCAGCTTCTTGTAGAACACGTCGTAGCTTGGCATGTCCGCAACCACGACACGCAGCATGTAGTCGACGTCGCCCGCCATCCGGTAGAATTCCATCACCTCGGGCATCGCGCTGACGGCTTCGGCGAAGGTGCGGAGCCAGCTTTCCGAATGATCGGCGCTTTCGACCGACACGAACACCGAGATGCCGAGCCCGATCTTGTTCTGGTCGACCAGCGCGACCCGGCGCAGGATGACGCCGTCGGCTTCCAGCCGCTGGATGCGCTTCCAGCACGGCGTCGAGGACAGCCCGACCCGGTCGCCGATCTCGGCGACCGACAGCGAGGCATCGTCCTGCAGCACCGTGAGGATTTTGCGGTCGATGGCATCAAGGCGGCGGTTGGGTTCGAGAACGTGAACGGCAAGCTCGGTCATCAGAAGAACTTTCTTCCATATGGGTCAATAATCCTCATATAGAGAAAATTCTTCTAAGACAAGCCGCTATCGCCCGTCCCGGGCCCCGCCAGCCGACTGGCCTTGTTCTAAAAGTTCTTCAACTTCAATGCGTTGCGGGGCAGCAAAGGCACCCCCGAAGCGAGTGCATTTGAGCGCGGCGGCGGCGGAAGCAAACCGCAATGCCTGGCGCAAATCCTGCCCTTCGGTAATGGCAAGCGCGAATGCGCCGTGGAAAACATCGCCGGCGCCGAGCGTGTCCACGGTATGCACCGGAAACGCCGGCGTTTGCTGAAGATTCTGCTGTTCGTCGAGCCAGAGCGTGCCCTGCGCCCCCTGTGTGCCGGCGAGGAACGACGGCGTCAGCCTGGCGATCCTTTTCAGCGCCTCGCCATCGTCGGCGACGCCGGCGGTGGACTGCAGGGCCTCGCTGGAGAACACCAGATGCGATGACGCGGTCAGCAGGCCTTCGCGCAGCGACATGGTGCGGTCGACGTCCACGACCACCGGAATGCCGCGGCGGCGGGCCTCGGCACAGAGACCGGTACAGAACTCAGCGCAGCGGTTCTCGGTCAGGATGGCGCTGCAATCCTCCAGCAGCTTGTCGGTGTCGGGCAACTGGACCTTCCACAATTCCGGATCGCGGAACGTCACGATGGTCCGTTCCCCGCTCGGGTCGATCATGATGTTCGAGATCGGCGTCACCAGGCCGGGCATGCGGACGATGTGCGTGGTGTCGATGCCCTCATGCGCGAGCTTGTCGAAGATATACCGGCTCGAGGTTTCACGGGCGTCGCCCATCGGTCCGCAGATCGAGGCGCGGCCGCCGAGACGCACGATTCCGATCGCCGCGTTGAGCGCGTTGCCGCCGCTGATTTCATCGAAATGGCTGGCATTCACCTTGAAGCCGCGGGCCGGCAATTCATCGATCCGAAATGTCAGGTCGCGTACCGGCATGCCGATGCACAGGATGCGCGGCGGGATTTTCGGCGCGGCCGTCTGGAAGTTCATGCCTGGATCCGTCATGCCGGTTCCGCTTTCTGCCGGAACCAAGGTCCCGACTCAATCGACTGGGACAGCGGCCAGTTCCCCGCTATGCAACTACGGTCGCGCCCCCATGCACCCAGCGACCGAGCAAATGATGGGCAATGGCAAACGGATGTGGCCCTGCGAGACCACCGGGATGTTGCCGCTTGATCATCAGGGTGGCCTCACCTCGATCGAACCAGCGCGCATCCTCGAGCTCGGAGCGATCCACGATGATGTCTTCATTGGTGGCACGCGCGGTGCACCCGATCATCAGGGATGACGGGTAGGGCCAGGGCTGGGTCATGTAGTAATTTACGTTGGTGCAGCGTATGCCGGATTCCTCGAAGATTTCACGGCGAACTGCGTCTTCGATGGTTTCCGCGGCTTCGACGAACCCGGCAAGACAGGAGTACATCCCGGGCATGAATTGCTTCTGGCGGCCCAGCAGGCATTTGTCGCCCGAGGTCACCAGCATGATCACGACCGGGTCGGTGCGCGGGAAATGCTCCGCCTTGCAGTTCGGGCAATCGCGCCGCCAGCCGCCCTGGGTCATCGCGGTGCGGGTTCCGCAATTGGCACAGAAGCCGTGGCGCTGATGCCAGGACACCAACGACTTCGCCATCGCAATCGCCGAGAGCTGGTCGGCAGGCACCGCGCCCTGCATTGCCATGCCGCGCAGTTCGGTCACGGCAACGTCGTCGCGCGGCAGCAGTTTTTCCACGGCCGCCGCTGAAATGCCCATCCCGAACACGGCCGCGCCCTCGCGCAGACCGAGGAAGATCGTGCCGGGATTGGCGCCGAATTTGAGCGCCTCGTCGATCGTCAGCAGCGCCCGCGGCGTGCCGGCCTGCCTGCTCACCACGAGCGAATCGCGATGCACCACATAGGCACGCGCGTCGCGGTGGCCCTCCAGCGCGAACAGCTTCTCTTCGTTGGTGCGCAGATGGGCGGCGCGATCGAGCACATGGGTAACGAAGGCCGGTTGCCCGAGTGGAAATGAATCGAATGCGGTCATGAATTCAACCTGGTCAGGACTCTAGCCAAATTTTGCGGCGAAGGGCGCGGATGAAATGCTGGACTTCCTCGGGGTCATGCGCGAGCGGCGGCGCCGCCCCCCACACCGGGCGCGGCCAGGCGGCGTCGCTGCTGCGGCGGGCGATCACGTGCACATGCAGTTGCGGCACCACATTGCCGAGCGCGGCGATATTGAGCTTTTCACATTTGGTGACGTCCTTCAGGGCGCGCGCGACTCGGGAGATTTCCGTCATCAGTTGCGCCTGTTCGACCTCGCCGAGATCGATGATCTCCACGGTGTCCGGCCGCCGCGGCACCAGCAACAGCCACGGATATTGCGCGTCCTTGATCACCAGCACGCGGCACAGCGGCAGGTCGCCGATGTCGATGGTGTCGTTCTTGAGCTGTGAATTCAATGACCAGGCGCGATCGGGCATGCCTTTTCCTCGTCATGCCCGGCCTTGTGCAGCCTTGTGCCGGGCATCCACGTCTTTCCTCTATGGCAAAATAAGACGTGGATGGCCGGGACAAGCCCGGCCACGACGGCAACTAATGCCTTTCCGTGTTCCCGCACAAGTCCCGCAAACGCCTGCTGCCCCGCTTGCTTTCCCGGCCTTTTGGCGCCAAATAGGGACCGGGAGATTGGCGGTGGACGAGCCACTCGCCAACCGGGTCAGGTCCGGAAGGAAGCAGCCCTAACGAGGTCCGGATCGGGTCGCTCGTCAGTCTCCTACCTGTTTTTTTGTGCGAATCGAGCCAAAGGGGTAACCCGCGCCTCGTGCTCGATTCTGCACCAGTTGTTCCGCAAAGCCGGCTTCCAGAGACAATCAATTGCGGATCGATCGATGACCGACGCCGGCGCTCCCCCCACCAAGCCTGACAGCACCGATCAGGGCGGCTTCGATCTCGGCGCTGCACCGGACACCGCCCGGCCCTATCGCGTGCTGGCGCGCAAATACCGCCCGGCCAGTTTTGCCGATCTGATCGGTCAGGACGCTGTGGTTCGCACCGTTTCCAACGCGTTCGAGACCGGCAGGATTCCGCAGGCCTGGATTTTGACCGGGGTGCGCGGCGTCGGCAAGACCACCACGGCCCGGATTCTCGCCCGCGCGCTCAATTACGAACTGCCGGACGGTTCGGTGAAGGCGCCGACCATTCACATGCCCGTGCTGGGCGTGCATTGCCAGGCGATCATGGAAAGCCGGCACATGGACGTGCTGGAGATGGACGCCGCATCGCATACCGGTGTCGACGACGTGCGCCAGATCAACGACAGCGTGCGTTACGCCCCGGCGAGTGCGCGCTACAAGGTCTATATCATCGACGAAGTGCACATGCTCTCGACCGCGGCGTTCAACGCGTTCCTGAAGACGCTGGAAGAGCCGCCGGAGCACGCCAAATTCGTGTTCGCCACCACCGAAATCCGCAAGGTGCCGGTGACCGTGCTGTCACGCTGCCAGCGTTTCGATCTGCGTCGGGTCGAGGCCGATGTGCTGATGAAGCACCTTGCCGGTATCGCCGCCAGGGAAAACGTCGAGGTCGAGCCGGAAGCGCTCGGCATTATCGCCCGGGCAGCGGAGGGTTCGGTACGCGACTCGCTGTCGCTGTTCGACCAGGCGATCGCGCATGCGGCAGGGATGGTGCGCGCCGACGCGGTGCGGCAGATGCTTGGCCTTGCCGACCGCACCAGGGTGATCGATCTGTTCGACTCGCTGGCGCGCGGCGACATTGCCAGCGCGTTCGGGGAGTTTCGCGCGCAGTACGACACCGGGGCCGATCCGGTGGTGGTGCTGTCCGATCTCGCCGAATTCGTCAATTTCGTCACCCGGGTCAAGATCGTGCCGGCGACGGCGGACAATATCGCCTTCGGTGAGACCGAACGGCTGCGCGCCCGCGACTTCGCGGCAAAACTGTCGATGCGGGTGTTGTCTCGGATGTGGCAGATGCTGCTGAAGGGCATCGCCGAGGTCCAGGCCGCGACACGGCCGGCGGCGGCCGCCGAAATGGTGCTGGTGCGGATTGCCTATGCTGCCGACATGCCGACGCCGGACGAGGCAATCAGGATGCTCGAGCAGAACGGCGCATCGCCCGTGGTCACGGCCCATGCGGCGCCGCGGACTGCGCCGGTGTCGGGCGGTGCTTCGATGCAGGCATCGCCGGCGCGCCCGGCCCCGACGCCGCGCAGCGGCCCCGAAGCATCGGCCCGCCCGCTACAGGTCGACGCGCCGTCGCCGGAACTGCCGTCCGAACCGGCGCTCCGGATCACCGGTTTTGCCCAGTTGGTGGCGCTCGCCGGCGAAAAACGCGACCTGCTGACCAAAGCCGCGCTGGAAACCGATGTGCGGCTGGTCCGCATCGAGGATGGGCGGCTCGAGGTCGCGCTGGAGCGCAGCGCCGGCCGCACCTTGATCAACGATCTGTCGCGGAAACTCGAACAGTGGACCGGACGGCGCTGGACCGTGATCGTGTCCAACGAAGCCGGGCACCCGACGCTGCGTTCGCAAAATGAGGTCGCACGGAATCAGCGCGAGCGCGCCGCGGAATCCGATCCGCGGGTCAAGGAAGTGCTGGCACGATTTCCCGGCGCCAAGGTCGTCGAGGTACGCAAGCTTGCCCCCGAGCCGCCGGAATCCGATGCTAGTGGTGAAGATCCTGCCGAGAGTCCCGACAGCGACGACCCATAGCGATCCCAAGAGGAATGTTTGATGGCTGATTTTCTCGACATGATGAAGCAGGCGGCGCAACTGCAATCGAAGATGCAGGCGATGCAGGAAGAACTCGGCCATGTCGAGGTCGAGGGAATTTCAGGCGGCGGCCTTGTCACGGTGCGCATGACCGCAAAGATGGAAGTAAAGGCGGTGAAGATCGACCCCTCGCTGATCAAGGCGGATGAGCGGGAAATTCTCGAGGATCTTCTGGTCACCGCGCACAATGACGCGCGGCGCAAGGCGGAAGCCGCCATGCAGGAGAAGATGCAGAGCCTGACCGGCGGCCTTGGCCTGCCGCCGGGGCTCGGTCTCACATAATATGGCTGCTGGGGTTGCCGGTCCCGAAATCGAACGCCTGATCCAGCTGCTGGCCCGGTTGCCGGGCCTCGGCCCGCGCTCGGCGCGCCGCGCCGCGCTGCACCTGATCAAGAAGCGCGAAGCGCTGATGACACCGCTTTCCGCCGCGCTGCAGGTCGCGATCGACAAGATCCAGGTCTGCAAGACCTGCGGCAATATCGACACCCAGAACCCCTGCACTTTGTGCACCGATCCGCGGCGGGATCCGTCCGTCATTGTCGTGGTCGCCGACGTCGCCGACCTCTGGGCGCTCGAACGGGCCAACGCCACCAATGGGCTCTATCACGTGCTGGGGGCGACGCTGTCGCCGCTCGACGGCGTCGGGCCGCAGGATCTGACCATCGACGCGCTAGTCGCGCGCGCGCATGATTCACGCGTGACCGAAATCATTCTGGCGCTGAACGCAACCGTCGACGGCCAGACCACCGCACACTACATCACGGACCTGCTGCAGGAGGCGAATGTCAAGGTGACGCGGCTTGCGCACGGCGTGCCGGTCGGTGGCGAACTCGATTACCTCGACGAAGGCACGTTATCCGCGGCGATGCGGCAACGGACGCTGTTCTAGCCCTCACATACGAAACGGATCGACAATGACGAAACGATTTTTCGGCAGGGATTCGGCTTTGGCCTTTGTCCTCGCGGTGATCTGCGCCGCTGCCGCCCGGGCGCAGCAGGCCGAGCCGGCGCCGAAGCCAGCGAAACTGATCCATGCCGGGGACGTGCTGTCGGGAGAACTCAACGCCATGCGCACGCGCGGCAAGAAGGGCAAGCGCGTCGCCACCTACCAGATCACCAGCGAGCCGCGTCGGCTGCCCGCGCCCAACGGGCTGTGCGGCCTGGAAACCGGGCCGGAAACCTTTCAGATCGTGGTCAGCAGCGATGCCCAGATGGCGCAGCTGAAAAACCTTGTCGGCAAGGAAGTCGCGGTGAAAGTCGGCGAGGTGGCGTGTTCGCAGGAGGCCGGGCAGATGAGCGACGCCGTGGTCAGCAAATGGAGCGTGGTGAGCGGGCATTGACAGGCTGTGCTGTTCCGCAAACCAAAACGTCATCGCCAGGCTTGACCGGGCGACCCAGTACGCCGTGACGGCCGTTTTAGTTGCGAGAAGCGGTGGAATACTGGGTCACCCGCTTTCGCGGGTGACGACGGAGGGCGCCCATCGGAGGCGCTAGGCCTTCGCGGTCTCCAGCGTGTCGAAATGTCGCCGCCGCTGCAGCCATGCCAGCACGATCAGGCCGGGCACGGCGACCGCGACACAGATTGCAAAGAACAGCGGCCATCCCGTCGCCTTCGCTACAAAGCCCGCCCCTGATGACAAATAGGTTCGCCCGACTGCCGCCAGCGCCGTCAGCAGCGCGTATTGGGTCGCGGTGTGCAGCGGATTCTGGCATAACGCCGACAGATAGGCGACAAAGATCACGGTGCCGATGGCGCTGGTGAAGTTCTCCGCCGATATCGCGAATGCCAGTGCCCATTGATTGACCCCGGTCAGCGCCAGCCACGAGAACGACAGATTGGCCGCCGCCTGCAGCACGCCGCCGATCCACAGGCTGGTCGCCAGCGAGTAGCGCCGCGCCAGGAAGCCGCCGGCAAAACCTCCAATCAGGGTTGCGGCAAGGCCGACGCCCTTGACGATCGCGGCATAGTCGTTGCGGGTGAAGCCGAGATCGATCACGAAGGGCGCGGTCATGGTGCCGGAAAATGCATCGGTGAATTTGTAGAGCACGACAAAGGCAAGCGCCGCCCCGGCATCCCGGCGCGTCAGGAATTCGGAGAACGCACCAACTGCGGCATGCAGCACGCGTGCAAAGGCGGTCTCGGTTCGCGTTGCCGCCTCCGCGCGCACCGATGGTTCGGGCTCGGTGGCGAAGAGCGCCGTGGCGGTGCCGACCAGCACCAGCGCCGCCATCGCCACATAGCCCCACATCCAGGCGGCGGCCCGCGCGATCCCGGTGCCTTCAAAGCCGCTGACGATGAACAGCGCGCCCGCGGTCGAAACCAGCATGCCGATCCGATAGGCGGCGACATAGGACGCCATGCCGGCGGCCTGCTCGATCTCGGGCAGGCTTTCGACGCGAAACGCATCGACCACGATGTCCTGCGTCGATGAGGTTGCGGCGACCAGCAGCGCGCCAAGCGCGACAAACAGCGGCGAGCGTGCCGGGTCGGTCAGCGCCAGCAGCAGGATCGCGCCGATCAAGAGCAGTTGCGATAATACCAGCCAGCCGCGCCGGCGGCCCAGCGCGCGCGTCAACAACGGAACGTGCAGCGCGTCGACCAGCGGCGCCCAGAGAAATTTCAGCGTGTAGGGCGTGCCGACCAGGGCGAACAGGCCGATGGTGCCGAGATCGACTCCGGATTCCCGCATCCACACCAGCAGCGTCGATCCGGACAGCGCGAGCGGCAGGCCGGAGGAAAAGCCGAGCAGCAGCACGATCAGCACCCGCCGCTGCAAGTAAACCGCAAAACCCTCGCGCCAGGAGGAGCGGGGCTTTGGCGTGGAGGATGTTCCGGGACGGCTACCCGACGCGCTGGTCATGCCGCAGTGCTAGCAGATTCGGCGAGCCGCAAGATAAACCGTCATCGCCCGGCTTGACCGGGCGACCCAGTATTCCAGAGCGCTAAAGTTGGGCCTATCACCTATCATCCCTGAGCAATGCCCGGATAAAGGTCATCCCAGTTAGGGTTTTGGCCTTCAATCAATTGAACTTTCCACGCGCGGGTCCACTTCTTTAGCCGTTTCTAGCGATGGATGGCTTGTTCTATACCATCGAAGCATTCGAAATAGACGAGCCGATCTACACCATAACGTTTGGTGAAACCCTCAGCCGATTTCGATTTGTGCTCGGCGATGCGGCGAACGAGATCGTTGGTCACACCAATGTAGAGCGTTCCGCCGATGCGGCTGGAAAGGATGTACACGTAGAAGATGCGGGTGACAATTTGCACAATCTGTGCGTACTGGGTCGCCCGGTCAAGCCGGGCGATGACGGATTGCCCTACTCTCCCGCCTGCAGCTTGCGGGGGAGGGGAAGCAGTTCCGGCGTCGCTGATTTGACCGCGCGGGCGGTTTCCGCGGGCGCGTCGTTCTTGCTGAAATCGAGTTCTTCGATCCGGCCGGCGCGCTTTTCGATCTTGTCGGCGGAAATCAGGATCTGCCTTATATCCTCGCTGGCGTCGCCGAAATGCCTCTGCAGCTTCAGCACCCGCTCGCGCAGCCGTCCGAGGTCATCGCCGAGATTGAGGACTTCGGTGCGGATCTGGTCGGCGGCGTCCCGCATCCGCGCGTCCTTGAGGATTTGCTGCATCACCTGGATCGCCAGCATCAAGAGCGACGGCGAAACCAGCACCACGCGGGCGCGATAGGCCTTCTGGATCACGTCGTCGAACCCGTCGTGAATCTCGGCGTAGACCGATTCCGACGGCACGAACATCAGCGCGGTATCCTGGGTCTCGCCGGCGATCAGGTACTTTTCCGCGATGTCGCTGACATGCTTCATCACATCCGCGCGCAGCCGCTGCGTGGCGAATCTCCTCTCCTCTTCGCTCCGCGCGTCGTGCAGAGCGGTCACCGCCTCGAGCGGAAATTTCGCGTCGATGCATAACGGCCGCGCATCGGGCAAAAACACCACGCAGTCCGGCCGCTTGCCGCTGGAGAGCGTGAACTGGAATTCGTAGGAGCCCTTCGGCATGCCATCTTGGACGATGGCTTCCATCCGCGCCTGGCCGAATGCGCCGCGCGATTGCTTGTTGGCGAGCACGTCGCGCAGCGTCGTCACCTGCGATGTCAATTCGGTGAGGTTCTTGTGCGCATGGTCGATGATGCCCAGTCGCTCGTGCAGCACGCGCAGCGAGTCCATGGTGCTGCGCGTGGTCTGCTCCATCGACTGGCCGACGCGGTGGGTCACCGAATCCAGCCGCTCGTTGACGGCGCGCGCCATGTCGGCCTGGCGCCCGGCCAGCGCCTGTCCCATCGCATCGACGCGGCCGGTGGCTTCGCTCTGGGCGCGGAGCATTTCACTCAACCGCTCTTCCAGTTCGTCGGCGCGAACGGCCTGCATCATCGCGAGTTCCGCGCCGCGGCGCCCGGATCGCGCGACCACGATGGCAATGACAAGCAGCAGCACGAGCGCGAGCGCCGCGAATCCGGTCAGCGCCGCGTCGACCCGAAGCGGCCAGTCGCCGATCATGAAAAGGATATCGTTCATGCCGTCTTGTAGCCGATTCGGCCGGCGATGCGAACGAAGAGAGAACAACTATGCTGAATGATTGGTCAATGTTCTCCTCGCGAGGGCCTCGCCGGCACCGGCCCGGAGAATGGCGGCAGCGGATTGACCCCGCCAAATCAGCAGCTTAAATCGCCCGGCATGGCCATTCGCGAAATCATTATCCTGCCCGACAAGAAGTTGCGGCTCCTCTCGAAACCCGTGGAAAAGGTCACGGCCGAGATCCGCAAGCTCGCCGATGACATGTTCGAGACCATGTATGAAGCGCCCGGCATCGGGCTCGCCGCGATCCAGGTCGCCCAGCCGCTGCGGCTCATCACGATGGATCTCGCCAAGCGGGACGAGCAGGGCGAGGCCCAGCCACGCCCCCGAATCTTCATCAACCCGGAAATCCTCTCCGCCTCGGAAGAACTGTCGATTTACGAAGAGGGCTGCCTGTCGATCCCGGAATATTATGAGGAGGTGGAACGACCGGCGAAAGTGCGCCTGCGCTTCGCCGATCTCGACGGCAAGGTCCATGAGGAAGATGCCGAAGGTCTGTTCGCTACCTGCATCCAGCACGAGATCGACCATCTCAACGGCGTGTTGTTCGTGGACTATCTGTCGAAGCTGAAGCGCGATCGCGTGCTGAAGAAATTCACCAAAGCCGCCAAGCGCGCGACCGAAGAGTGAAGGGCATGTGTCTCCGCGCCCAGGCAGTCTGCTCTCTCCCCCCTTGTGGGGGAGAGCTGGAGAGGGGGGTATCGCGAGTCCGGAGTTTGTGGTTCACCCCCCTCCCTAACCCTCCCCCACAAGGGGGGAGGGAACGCGCCGGGCCATCATCATGCCGCTCCGTCTGATCTTCATGGGCACGCCTGAGTTCGCGGTACCGACGTTGCGCGCGCTCGCCGACCAGGGCCATGAGATCGCCGCGGTCTATACCCGTGTGGCAAAGCCGGCCGGGCGCGGCATGAAGCTGCAGCCAACGCCGGTGGAATTGGAGGCGCGCCGGCGAGGCCTGGCCGTGCTGACGCCGGCGACGCTGAAGACGGCGGACAGTCTGCAAGCGTTTCATGCCCATCGCGCCGATGCGGCCGTGGTGGTCGCCTATGGCATGATCCTGCCGCTGCCCGTTCTCGATGCGCCGCGACTCGGTTGTTTCAATCTGCACGCATCGCTGTTGCCGCGCTGGCGCGGCGCCGCCCCGATCAATCGCGCCATCATGGCGGGCGATACCGCATCGGGGGTGATGGTGATGAAACTGGATGCCGGGCTCGACACCGGCGAGGTAGCGATGACCGAGCGCATCGCGGTCACCGATGCCATGACGGCCGCCGACCTGCATGACGCGCTGGCGCCGCTCGGTGGCGCGCTGATGGCGCGCGCGATGGCCGCGCTGGAACGCGGCGAACTGCAACTTCACCGGCAAAGCGACCAGGGCGTCACCTATGCCGCCAAGATCGACAAGGCGGAAACGCGGATCGACTGGACCGGGCCTGCCCGCGCCGTGCTTCGCCATATCCACGGGCTATCGCCGTTTCCGGGCGCGTGGTGCGAGATCGTGATTGACGATGAGCCGGCACGCATCAAGATACTGCGTTGCGAAACCGCCGCTGGTACGGGGGCTGCCGGCGATCTGCTCGACGATCGCCTCCGCGTCGCCTGCGGTGAAGGCGCGATACGGATCCTTGAATTGCAGCGCGCCGGCAAGGCGCCGATGAAGGCCGCGGAATTCCTGCGGGGTACACCGTTGCCGCCCGGCGCGAGGTTGGCTTGACATGCCCCGCTACAAACTCATCATCGAATATGACGGCGCGCCGTATTGCGGCTGGCAGATCCAGGACAATGGCGCCTCGGTGCAGGGCGCGCTGCAGGCTGCGGTCAGCGCGATATGCGGCGAGACGGTTCGCGTCCACGGCGCGGGCCGCACCGATGCCGGCGTGCACGCGCTGGCTCAGGTCGCCCATTGCGATATCGCGAAACATTTTGTGCCGGGCCGGTTGCGCGACGGCCTCAACGCCCATCTGCGGCCGCATCCGATCGGCGTGCTCAGTGCGGAGATCGTGCCCGACACGTTCGAGGCGCGCTTCTCCGCCAGGCGACGACATTATCTCTATCGCATCGCCAACCGCCGGGCCAATCTCGCCCTCGACATTGGCCGGGTCTGGCGGCTGCCGCGGCGGCTCGATAGCGACGCGATGCACGCAGCGGCGCAGCGGCTGATCGGCAAGCACGATTTCACCACGTTTCGCGATAGCGAATGCCAGGCGAAGTCGCCGGAGAAAACCCTCGACCAGTTCGATGTCACCCGGGCGGGCGACGCCGTCAACATCGTGACCTCGGCGCGCTCGTTTCTGCACAGCCAGGTCCGCTCGATGGTGGGATCGCTGGTCTGGGTTGGTGAGGGGCGCTGGAATGCCGACGACCTCGCGGCGGCACTGTCCGCGCGCGATCGCGCCGCCTGCGGTCCGGTCGCGCCACCGGACGGGCTCTATCTGGTGCGGGTGGATTATTAGTCCAGCTAGCGCAATTTCGACCTCAATGGCTTCATCCTTCGAGACGCGTCGCTTCGCGATGCTCCTTAGGATGAGGAGTGAGACCCTCATGGTGAGGAGCCGCGCCTTGCGCGGCGTCTCGAACCACGAGGCCTCGGGAGTCGACAATGATTCGAGTGAACCGAAAAACGCTTTAGACCGGCTGAACGGCTTTCAATCAGGCAAAATAGCGATCCAGTACGCCGCGATAGATTTTGGTCAGCTTCTCCAGATCGGACACCGGCGTGCGCTCGTCGACCTGGTGCATGGTCTGCCCGACCAGCCCGAACTCGATCACCGGGCAATAGCTCGCAATAAAGCGAGCATCCGAGGTGCCGCCGCTGGTGCTGAGTTCCGGTTTGCGGCCGGTGACTTCCTCGATCGCGGCAACCGCCAGATCGGTGAAGGGGCCGGGTTTTGTCACGAACACGTTTGAGTTGGAGGGTTCCCACACGATGCAGGCGCGCACCCGGTTGCCGGCCGCCTGTGCCATGCGCTGCTCGACCAGCGCCCGCAGCGTCTCCTGGGTGTGGCAGTCGTTGAAGCGGATGTTGAATTTCGCGCGCGCCTGCGCCGGGATGACATTGCCGGCGGTGTTGCCGACATCGACCGAAGTGAATTCGAGGTTCGATGCCTGGAACTGGGCGCTGCCGTGATCGAGCGGCTCGCTGCTGAGCGCCACGATCAACGCCGAGATGTCCGGCACCGGATTTGACGCGCGATGCGGATAGGCAACGTGGCCCTGAACGCCATCGACAACCAGCGTGCCCGACAATGATCCGCGGCGGCCGACCTTGATGCAGTCGCCGAGCGTTTCGACATTGCTCGGCTCTCCGAGCACGCAATGGTCGAATGTCTCACCGCGCTGCGCCACCCATTGCAGCAGCTTGACGGTGCCGTTGACCGCGATGCCTTCCTCGTCGCCGGTGATCAGAAACGAGATCGAGCCCAGGCCATCGGCGCGCGGCTTGCCGCCATGGGCGGCGAGATGGTCGAGCACGGCCGCCACGCTGCAGGCGATCCCGCCTTTCATGTCGACGGCGCCGCGTCCGTAGAGAAAGCCGTCCCTCACCTCGCCCGCGAACGCGCCATGGGTCCATGCGGCCTCATCGCCCGCCGGCACCACGTCGGTATGGCCGGCAAAGCTGATATGCGGCGCAGTGGTGCCGATCCGGGCATACAGGTTGTCGATATCGGCGGCGCCGGGTTCGCTGAAGGTGACGCGATGGATCGCGAAGCCGGCCGCTTTCAGGATATTCTCGAGCACCGCAAGCGCGCCGGCATCGGCCGGCGTGACCGAAGGACAGCGCACGAGATCGCGGGCGATGGAAACAGCATCGGTCATCGCTTGCCAGCTCTCAGTCCCGCAGCAACTCGTTGATGCTGGTTTTGGCGCGGGTGCGTTCGTCGACCCGCTTGACGATCACCGCGCAGGCGGTGGAGGGCCCCGGCTGGCCGTTCTTCAGCGGTCTTGCCGGCAACGTGCCAGGCACCACCACCGCATATTCCGGGACCTCGCCGACAAAAGTCTCGCCGCTGTCACGGTCGACGATCTTGGTGGAGGCGCCGAGAAACACCCCCATCGCCAGTACCGCACCCTTGCGCACGATCACGCCCTCGGCGACTTCCGATCGCGCGCCGATAAAGCAATCGTCCTCGATGATCACGGGCTCGGCCTGCAACGGCTCGAGCACGCCGCCGATGCCGACCCCGCCGGAAATGTGTACGCGCTTGCCGATCTGGGCGCAGGAACCGACGGTCGACCAGGTGTCGATCATGGTGCTTTCATCGACATAGGCGCCGAGATTGACAAAGGATGGCATCAGCACGACGTTCCTGGCGATGAAGGCGGAACGGCGGACGATGGCACCGGGAACGGCGCGAAAACCAGCATCGCGAAACCGGTTTTCGCCCCAGCCGTCGAATTTCGACGGCACCTTGTCCCACCACGAGGCCTTGCCGGGGCCGCCGGGAATCGCGCTCATGTCGTTGAGGCGGAACGACAGCAGCACCGCCTTCTTCAGCCATTGATTGACCTTCCACTTGCCGCCGGCCTCGCGCTCGGCCACGCGTGCGTTGCCCTTGTCGAGCAGCTCCAGCGCGTCATCCACCGCTTCGCGGACTTCCCCTTTGGTCGCGGTAGAGATGCCATCGCGGGCGTCGAACGCGGCGTTGACGGTGGATTCGAGCGAGGCGAGCGACATCGAGACTTCCTTGAGGAATTGGGTTGGACAGGCGAGGGGCTTTTGTCGGAATTTGGGACCGGAGAGTCAAGACCGCCAGCGCCCCGTCGAGTTTAGTTGTCATCATCCGCGAAAGCGGATGATCCAGTAGTCGGTGGCATGAGAGGGTTATTTCGAGGCCGTGGCGTACTGGATGCCCCGCTTTCGCGCGGCATGACCGTTAGCCGGCGGCCAGTTTCTGCAGAAATCCGGTCAGATCATCGGTGACATGATCGACATGGACCGCATCCCGGCCTTCCAGCTCCCACGCCTCGCGCACGACCTCGGTGCTGCCGTCCGGCACCACCAGCACCGTCGTCATGCCGAGCCGGTGCGGTACTGCCAGGTTGCGGGCCAGATCCTCGAACATCGCCGATCTCACGGGATCGACGCCGTGAAGTCGCAAGAATTTCTGATAGGTCTGCGGCGCCGGCTTCGGTTCGAGCTCGGCGGCGATGATGTCGAACACCGCCTCGAAATGCGCACCAATGCCGAGCCGCTGCAACACCTTGTCGGCATGGTCGGTCGAGCCATTGGTCAGGATCAGCTTGCGGCCCGGAAGCCTTGCGATCGCCGCACCCATCGCCGGATTCGGCTGCAGCGGCGAATGATCGATCTGATGCACATAGGTGAGAAAATCGTCGGCGCGGACGCCGTGCTCGGTCATCATGCCGCGCATGGTCGTGCCGTAGCGGCGGTAGTAGTCCTTCTGGATCCGGCGGGCTTCCTCCGCGGATACCTTGAGATAGGCGCCGACGAATTCGCCGATCCGCCGGTCGACCTGCTGCCAGAGGTTGACGTGATGCGGGTAGAGCGTGTTGTCGAGATCGAATACCCAGGTATCGATGTCGGTGAAGCTGCGGTCGGATTTCATCACGGGGTCGCAAACCGCAGCGTCCTGCCGCCGCCGCTGCTGATGTCGACCGCGGCAAAACCGGTGGCGGTGAGGCCGCGGCTGCCGCAGTCGGCCTGATCATTGATCTCGAACTTGCTCTCGCGCGTGCAGAGCGGGGTGCTGCCGCCCCAGTTCAGCGCCTTGTCCTTAAGCATGATGGTGCGGTTGTCGGCGTCGACGGCCTCGGCGAAGCTGAATATCTGCCGGGGTTGGCCGACCACATCCGGATGCAGGCATTTGCCGGGATCGATGTGATACCAGCCGCGGCTGATGACGGTCTTGCCGTCGTCGGTGCCGATCGCGGCCATGATCTTGTGCGGGGTATCGTTGCACCAGGTCAGGCCGGTAGCGGATGGCGACTGCACCGCGTCGATCATGGTCGCAAAGAAGTTCGGCGCCTGCACGATATCGGGCGCCAGCCCGCGGCTTTTCAGGAACGCCGCCAGCGCGGCTTGGGTTTTCGGGCCATCGACGCCGTCGATCGGCGCGGCGTCATAGCCCGCGATAACAAGCAGCCGCTGAATGCCGGCGAGCCGTGCCTGCTCGTCGTCATATTCGCTGTCTTCGGCAAGATAGGCCACCAGATTGCCGTCGTCGGTCTGGGTCGGGGTGATCTGGGTAAAGGGTGCAGGCGTCTGCCCGGCGCGGCACTGGCGCGCCGCGGCAATGACGAAATTGTCAGCGGCCACGCACAGCGTGTCGCGGCCGTTCTGCGGGATCGGGGACGCGCCGTAGACGCCGAGTGCGCGGGCGTTGAGCAGAATGCGGTCGGCGGTCAGCGTGCCCTTGACCACGACACGGCAGGCCGCCGGATCGATGCGAAACCAGCCGCGCGTCGCCGTCGCCGCCTTGTCGTCAATGCCGATGGCGGCCTCGACCACATAACTCATGCGGTTGCAGAGTTTGAGATCCGCCTGCGCGGGCACGATGCTCGCCAGCAGCGCGATGGCCGGAACGATTCCGGCCAGGACGGCTCTCGGTGGCGTGGCCGTTGGTGTCATCACTTGTGGATCAGTGTGCCGGTGCCCTGATTGGTAAACAATTCGAGCAAGACCGCATGCGGCGTCTTGCCATCGATGATGACAACGCCCTCGACGCCCTGCTCAAGCGCATAGATGCAGGTTTCCACCTTGGGGATCATGCCGCCGGAAATGGTGCCGTCGGCGATCAGCTTGCGCGCATCATGGACCGACAAATCCCCGATGAGTTTCTTCGACTTGTCGAGCACGCCGGGAACGTCGGTCAGGAGCAGGAGGCGCTTCGCCCTCAGCGCGCCCGCGACTGCGCCGGCAAAGGTATCGGCGTTGACGTTGAAGGTGTGGCCGTCCTTCGAGGTCGCCAGCGGCGCCAGCACCGGGATCAACTCATGGCCGATCAGCTGGTTGAGCAGCGTCAGGTCGACCTTTTCGGGCTCGCCGACGAAACCGAGATCGACCACCCGCTCGATGTTCGAGTCCGGATCGACCATGGTGCGCGTTGCCTTCGACGCCATCACCATGTTGCCGTCCTTGCCGCACAGGCCGACGGCCTTGCCGCCGGCCTCGTTGATGTAGCCGACCAGTTGCTTGTTGATCGAGCCCGCCAGCACCATCTCGACGATTTCGATGGTTGCGGCGTCGGTGATGCGCAGGCCGGCGGCGAATTCCGACGCGATGCCGAGCCGCTTCAGCATGGTCGCGATCTGCGGGCCGCCGCCATGCACGACCACCGGATTGATGGCGGTCTGTTCCAGCAGCACGATGTCGCGGGCGAATGCCTTCGCCAGATTCTCCGCACCCATGGCGTGGCCGCCATATTTGATGACGATGGTTTCCTCGTCATACCGCTGCATATGCGGCAGCGCCTCGGACAGGATGCGGGCCTGATCGAGCGGACTGATGTGCGGCGCGTCGGTCATGGAGGGGGTCTCATGGTAAGGCAAGGTGATGCGGTTTCTATCCGATTGGCGGGCGCCGCGCAAAGCATGTCGGCCGCCGATTCAATCCTTGCGGCGCGGCCAGGCCGCCGCCACCGCGAGCACCAGCCAACTCACGATCAGAAGCGTGCCGCCGGTCGGCGCGGCAAACCGAAACAGGCTGTGGCCGGCATATTGGCGCAAGGTCAGGTCGGCGGCGAACAGCACGGCCGCGATGACAAAGCCCGATGCCGCGGCGATGCCGATGCGTCGATCGATGATGCCGCGCTCGGTCAGGGCGACCACCGCGAGCACGGCGAGGGCATGAAACAGCAGCATTGACGATGCCGGCAGCAGCAGCGACGCATTCGATTGGTGCGCCGATGCCGCGGCCAGGATGACGCCGTCGGCGCCCATGACCGCTGCCAGAATGACCAGGATGCGGAAGCCGCGCGATCCCGTCATCGGCTACGCTCGCCGAGCAGCCGCACCATCGCGGCGCGCAATTCCGGCATTCCGGCGCCGGTGCGCGCGGACGTCGTCAGAACTTCCGGGAAGGCGGCGGGATGTTTGGCCAGCGCGGCCGTGGTGGCCGCGGCGCACATTTCCAGTTCGGCAGGCTTGACCTGGTCGGCCTTGGTCAGCACGAGCTGATAGCTCACGGCCGATTTGTCGAGAGTCTTCAGCACGTCGAGATCGACCTCCTTGAAGCCATGCCGGGCGTCGACCAGCACATAGACCCGCGCCAGCGTGCTGCGGCCCTGCAGGTATTTGTGGATCAACGCGGTCCAGGACGCCACCCTGGCCTTGGGCGCGGAGGCATAGCCGTAGCCGGGCATATCGACCAGCCGGAAGCCGGACCTTTCGGGGCCCTCGAAGAAAATCAGTTCCTGGGTACGGCCCGGCGTGTGCGAGGTCCTCGCCAGCGCGTTGCGCCCCGTGAGCGCGTTGATCAGGCTCGACTTGCCGACATTGGAGCGGCCGGCAAAGGCGACCTCCATGCCCGCCATCGGCGGCAGCGTCTCGATCGAGGGCGAGGCCCAGAAGAACTGCCAATCGCCGCTGAAGAGTTTGCGGCCCTGCTCGATCAGCTTCGCATCGGTATCCGCGGTCATGCGAGAGCTTCCGTTGCAGTTCCTCATGGTGAGGAGGCGCTTCTTCAGCGCCGTCTCGAACCATGCGGCCCGTGGCTCATCCTTCGAGACGCGGCCAAAGGCCGCTCCTCAGAATGAGGGATCGAGACGATCCGAATGGAGCACTACGTCACCTTTTTGGACGCAAACGTAGCCCTGAGATTGTTGAACAATTCGACCTTCACGCCGTTGCGGCGCATGATAAAGCTCTGCTGCAGCACCGACAGCGTGTTGTTCCAGGCCCAGTAGATCACCAGACCCGCGGGGAAGCCTGCGAGCATGAAGGTGAAGATCAGCGGCATCCAGTCGAAGATCATTTTCTGGGTCGGATCCGGCGGCGTCGGATTGAGCTTCATCTGGAACCACATCGTGATGCCCATGATGACCGGCCACACGCCGAGCGCGAGGTAGTGACCGAACAACGGCACCTGGGTCGGATCGAAATGAAGCAGGCCGAACAGGGTGAAGAGGTTGGTCGGATCCGGCGACGACAGATCCTTGATCCAGCCGAAGAACGGCGCATGCCGCATTTCGATGGTGACGAACAGCACCTTGTAGAGCGAGAAGAACACCGGAATCTGCAAGGCGACAGGAAGGCAACCGGCGATCGGGTTGATCTTCTCCTTCTTGTAGATTTCCATCATCTCCTGCTGTTGCTTCACCTTGTCGTCGGGATAGCGTTCCTTCAGCGCGGCGAGCTGCGGTTGCACCGATTTCATCTTCGCCATCGACGCGTAGGATTTGTTGGCAAGCGGGAAGAACAGCAGCTTCACCAGCACCGTCACCAGCAGGATGGCGATGCCGAAATTGCCGACCAGATGATAGAAGAAGTCGAGCGCGAGGAACATCGGCTTGGTGATGAAATAGAACCAGCCCCAGTCGATCAGCAGATCGAAATGGTTGAGCCCGAGCTCCTTGCTGTAGCCACCGAACCCGCCGATCGGAAAATTGATGCCGACGACGCTGACTTCCTTGGCTCCCGCGAACAGCCGCGTATTGGCGCTGCCGGTGCCGCCGATCGCGATGGTCTGCGGATTCTCCAGATAGTCGGTCTGATAGGTTCGCACGCCGCCCACGAGATTGGACGAGAACCGTGCGTCCAGCTTTGCGCTGGTATCCGGCAGCAGCGCCGAAGCCCAGTATTTATCGGTAATGCCGAGCCAGCCGTCGGTGACCTTGAAGTTGACCGATTTGGCGTCGTCGATTTTCTTGTAGCTGTATTCCTGCAAGCCGCTTTCGCCGAGATAGCCGACCAGGCCTTCGTGCAGGATGTAGTAACCCGCGACCTTGGGGGCGCCGTGGCGCGAGATCAGCGCGAACGGGTAAAGCGTGACCGGGGCGTTGCCGACATTGGTGACCTCGTCCTTGATGGTGAAGAGGTACCGCTCGTCGATCGAAATGGTGCGGTGGAAAACGAGGCCGTCGCCATTGTCATATTTCAGCTTCACCGGGTTGCTCGGCGTCAGGCTGCCCGAGCCTTCCTGCTGCCACAGCGTGTTCTGGTCGGGAATCCTGACCGCGGAGCCGCTCGCCGCAACCCAGCCGAATTCCGCATAATAGGGGCTCGCGGTGCCCGAGGGCGAGAACAGCACGATCGCCGGCGAGGCCGGATCGACGGTTTCGCGGAACTGCACCAGCGACAGATCGTCGATGCGCGCGCCCTTCAGCGCGATGCTGCCGGCAACCCGCGGGGTGTCGATCTTGATGCGTGCCGTCGAGGCAATGGCGGTTTCGCGGTCGACGACTGCCGTGGAGGCCGGCTGGGTCGCGGGCGCATTGGCGGTCGGCGCCGTCCCTTGCGGGGTGGCGGCGGCTTCGTTCTGCGACGCCGGGTTCTGCGGCGCCGGCTTCACCAGTTCGCTCTGCGCCTGCTCGGCGGCACGGTGCTTTTCCATCTGTGGCAGGTTGAAGAAATATTGCCAGCCGATCAGCACGAGGCCGGACAGAACGACGGCGAAGATGGTGTTGCGATTGTCGGTCATCGTTTAAGGTCTCGTCATTCAGTTCGGGTTGCGGCTTGCCGATCGAGGCGGTGCAGCGCCGAGCGGAGATCGTCGAGCATGACCGCGAATTCGCGGGCGAGGGCGGCACGCCGGCCGACTAGCACATAATCACTGTGCGGTCGCATAGATACGGCATCCAGCCGCTTCACCAATTCGCGAAGCCGGCGCCGGATGCGGTTGCGCTCGGTGGCAGTGCCGTTCTTCCTGGTAACGGTGAAGCCGACCCGGATCGGACCGAGATCGTCGCGGCGGCGGCTCTGCACCACGAAGGCAGCGCTATTGACCCGCGCGCCATTGGCAACGGCGAGGAAGTCCGCCCGCTGCCTTAGTCGATCCATCAGGAGGTCTCCGGGAAGCCCGGCTCAGGCGCTCAAACGTTTGCGGCCACGCGCGCGGCGCGCGGCGAGGACCTTGCGGCCGCCGGTCGTCGCAAGGCGGGCGCGGAAGCCGTGACGGCGCTTGCGCACCAGTTTGCTGGGTTGATAAGTCCGCTTCACGCGTCGTTCTCCGCTGACCGGCCAATTTGCCTGTTATTGAGATCAGTCCGCCGATGTTGGCCGGCCCAAAACGGGCCGTTTCCGGCCCAAATGAGCCGCCCCGGTCGAGCCGGGCCATGGCGGACAATTGGCGCGGCTTATACGGGAGCGACCCGTTTTCGTCAATGTTACGAGGTGCCGCAATCGGTATCCTTGCCGGGCCCGTTGAAACGGCGCAATCGGCACAAATATAATGGGTCTGGCGGCGGTTTTCGAGGTGCGGGGGCGACCCAACAGGGGTCGCGTGATGCGGCCGGGAACCGGCAGACATTATCGAACTGTAATTTGACCGGTTTGGGCGTAAATCGCATCTTCGGCTGTCAGGCATTGAGGGCGGAATATCGTGTCATCAACAGAGCCACTGCCGGATCGGGAAAAGCCACGGCTGCTGCCGTCGCGCCGGCTCGGCCTGTCGGGCAAGCTGCTGCTGCTGACGGTTCCGCTGGTGATGATCGCGGGACTGCTGATCTATGTACCCGCGATCGCCAATTTCCGGATGAACCGGCTGAACGACCGGCTGGCGGCGGCGAACACCGCCGCACTGGTGCTGGACGCGGCCCCCTCCGGCATGGTGCCGGATTCGCTGGCGCGGCAAATCCTCGCCAGCATCGGTGCGCATGCGGTTGCCATCAAGATGGGGCAGCAACGGCGGCTGTTGGCCAGCGCCGATTTGCCGGCGGCGGTCGACCACGACGTCGACATGCGGACGATGACGGCATGGTCGGCGATCGTCGACTCCTTTGAGACCATGCTCGAGAGCGGCAACCAGACGATCCGCGTGATCGGGCCGGCTCCCGGCGGCGCGCAGTTCATCGAGACCGTCGTCGATGAGGCGCCGCTGCGCGCGTCGATGTACCGGTTTTCCCGCAATCTGCTGCTGGTGGCGATGGCAATCGCGATGTTCACAGCCGGACTGGTCTACATCGCCCTGCATTTCCTGTTCGTGCGGCCGATGCGGCGGCTGACCGCGAGCTTGGTCGGCTTCCACGAGAACCCCGAAAGTTCGGCCCGGATCATCGTCCCCAGCCAGCGCGGTGACGAGATCGGGGTTGCCGAGCGCGAGTTGTCCGACATGCAGCGCGACCTGGTGTCGATGCTGCATCAAAAAAGCCGGCTCGCCGCCCTCGGCCTTGCGGTGTCCAAGATCAACCACGATCTGCGCAATCTGCTTGCGTCCTCGCAATTGCTGTCGGATCAGCTCGCCAGCGTGCCCGATCCGCGGGTGCAGCGGTTCGCGCCGAAGCTGATGCGATCGCTGGAACGCGCCATCGCGTTCTGCCAGTCGACGCTGTCTTATGGTCGCGCCCAGGAGGCTGCGCCGGACCGTCGCATGATCCTGATCGAGCCTGTGGTGATCGAGGTCCGCGAATCCGCCGGGCTGGCGTCGGATGGCTCGATTGCCTGGATCAGCGCGATCGAGCGCGGGCTGAGCATCGATGCCGATCCCGATCATCTGTTCCGGATCCTGCTCAACCTCGTGCGCAATGCGGCGCAGGCGCTCGAAGGCCGTCCGAAAAGCGACGCGGCGACCCAGCAGATTCGCATCACCGGGCGCCGCGAGGGATCGGTCGCGATCATCGAGGTGTCCGACACCGGGCCCGGCGTGCCGGCCAAGGCCCGCGAACATTTGTTCGAGGCATTCCAGACATCCGGCCGCCCCGGCGGCAGCGGACTCGGCCTTGCGATCGCCGCCGAGCTCGTCCGCGCCCATGGCGGCGACATCCATCTGGTGGAAGGCACCATCGGCGCGACCTTCCGGGTCACCTTGCCGGACCGGCCGGTGGAACTGCTGAGCGTGCGCAACGAGCGGGCGCGGGCCTGAGCGAACCCGCGTTCGACAGGTCCCTTGCTTCGATCCGCCGGCTCGCAATCGACTGGCAAACGGCGCCCCGACGGACCTTGCCAAGCTCGCCCGGAGCCGGTAGCAATGGCGCGCTTTCGCGACCATCGTGTGTTTTCCGAATGCATGTGGCATCGGCGGGCCTTGCGCCTGCAATGCCTGGCGAAAAATGCGCCCGTAGCTCAGCTGGATAGAGCACTAGACTACGAATCTAGGGGTCAGGAGTTCGAATCTCTTCGGGCGCGCCACTATACGATTTGGAGCTCAACGCAGCTTCGCCCTGACGTTTTGTTTCGCCTTGCGGCCGCTGCTCAACTTTGCGGTTCCCGGACTTCCGCGAAGGACTAATCGACGAGCCTTATCGAATTGAGATCGCACCAGTTGCGCAACGCTCGCTCAGTCGCCTTCGATTCGAACTCGTACCAGCGATCAAGGGCATTTCTTCGTATCAGCAAGGCTCGGAATTTCCGGTAAGCGCCCTTTCTGCTGAATGTGTACCGAACCTCGTCGAAGTCGTCCGGCAGACATTCGCGCGCAAAGTCCAGCGCCAACGGCTTGCCCAGATCCAGATCGCGTTTATGGGGAATCGCGATGTATTTCTGTTCATCGTCGATGTCATCTGGCAACTCGTCATACAACTCGGCCACGTCGGAAGATTCGGAGTGCCAGTAGATCTTGGCCGTCCGCCTGCAGAGAAAGGCCAGATTTTCGCCGAGGCTGCCGCTCATCCCCACGAATTCAAAGGCCTCGAGTATGTCTTTAAAGCTGGTGGACATCGCCCTGCAGGCAGAAAGTAAAGGGGGCTTTAAGTCGCCCGGGCCGTCTTGCCCGATCAGGCATCGTCGGGCAGGTCCAGGTATTTAAGCCGATCCATGATGCCGTCCGCAAGGGCGATTCGATAGATCGTCTCCGCGAAGTGCCGGTTGTTGATCATGGTAGCGGGTGGGACTTCGCCCAGGCGGCCCGGCAACTCCGCAAGGATGTCTTCGAACATGTCGAGGTCGAACGGCACATTGACGCCGGCCGTCATGGAGAAATGCTCGGGAGTAAAAAGCCTGGTGGCCATTGCCTCTCCGTCGCTCATGGAGCTTTCCAGCCCGATATCGACCAGCCATACTTCGCAGCCGCGGATCAGGTCGGTGGCGATCAGCCCGACCGTTTCGTGACGCCGCTCAATGAGCAGAATTGAGAACTGCGCCCTGCGCATCGCCTCCAGGACAAGGGTCTCGTCGGCCCCCTTCGCAACGCCGGCCGACTTGGCGTAACGATCGATCGCCCGTGAGCGCTCCGGCGGAGCCGTGTGGATGGCGAGGTCATAGACGTAGTTCATCTCGTCCATATCATCGAGGATCAGGGTTCTCCCCTGTGCCAGACCCAATCGGCGTGCCTGGCGCAGAAGCGCATCGCCCGACGTGAGATTCAGAACTTCGTGATGATATCGCTTGCTGATTTCTCTGAAGAGACGATAGCGGGCAAGCACCTGGTCGCGGCTTGGCGGCGCGTTGCCGTCGATGAGGGTGCTGTGTTCGCGCAGGGCAAGGGCCATGGAACCCCCAAAGCTTTATCATCAGGCGGCGACGTAGGTGCCGCAACGCTTCCCCGTCCTCCTTAAGCCGAGCGGCTGATTCGCGGAATGACGATAGTGGCGGTTCGGCCGAGTTTCCCCGCTATCGTGCAAGCGGCGGCGCAGGCCGGCGCAGCTTAGCTGATTGGAGCCCAGCGCGCTGTGGCATCATAGTGCCACAGCGAAAGAGTGGTGCCCAACTTCATCAGCCGTGGTGCGCCACTGTACGATTTTGCACGATATCTTGCTGTCCGTCGCCTGGACCAGAAGCATCGCTAATCCGCGAGCCCCAGGACAAACGCCAAAGCTATTCCCAGCCGAGCCATGTCCTGGTTGCCGAGATGCCCGATCTTCTGCCGGATCCGTTCGCGTCGGATGGTGACAGGTTTATCGGCCATCACCTGCGATTTGAGCCGCAATCCATTTTCGGGCTCAGGCTCAATGGTGACGCGAAAATCCGCAGCGTCGGCCAACTCGGAAGTCAGCTGGCAAACCACAACTGAAGCATGATTCTCCGGAAAGGCATCAGTCTGCACGATGACCGCCGGACAGGGCTTACCATAGTCTCCGGCCGCGGCAACGGTCACCAGATCACCGCGTTGCATCTGCATCAAACTCGGAGACCGATTCGATCCATTTCAACGCGTCGCGCTCGCGATCCAGGTCGAGGCCGGCGACCTGCTTCGCCACCCGTCGTCGCACCGCCCGCGAGCGGGGGTCGGCAACGACGAGCCGCAACTCGCGCAGCCCGCGTGCGCGCCGCCGCTGCCGCATCATCTTCATCCTTTCGGCTGCTGCCGCCATGGGGCCTCTCCTGTAACGCGTGACAGTGTAACGCGTTACAGGAGAGAAAAGCAAGAGCTTGGACTTGCAAATCCCAAGCTCGCAGGACGCCTCGGGCGCCCTCGGGCCAAGCTGACAAGGTGCAGCAAGCTCCGCTATTCTGTCGGGCTGCGGGTTGCGCGCGTGCGTTCTATCGCACTTATCCGTAGCGCCACGGCGAAGCAATAGTGCCCATCTTCATCGGCCGTGGCGCGCCGCCGCCAATCTACGCCAAGGCACGCGGTGGACCGCACAAGGGTCCGCCTTTGCGCTGCCATTCGAAGGTCAGGCCGCCTCCGGGACGTAGTGCAGCACCAGTAGCTCCGCCCGCGGGCAGGGCGCGATCGCGTAGGCGCTACCTTGGTCGTCGCTGAACTCCACGAGCAACGTCTTGTCATCAAGACGTTCGACGACGGTGCCGACCTGCCCGCGTGCAAGCCGCTGCGCAGGAAGGTCCGCCAGCAATGCCACCACGTCCAAGACGGACGGCCTATCGTTCTTTGCGTCCTTCTTCGCCTTCATCACACCACCCATATGGTTCTTACCACAGCACTCTTTCCTTGTCGCCTGACGTTGGCATCGAGGCGCCAATCAGTCGGACGAGGCAACTCAAGGGCCGTGCTCGGGATCGCCTTCAGCCGCGTCTTCGCCCTGCACGCCCACGGGCGCCGATGCGCCGCGGAATCGAATAACGATCGCGATGGTATCGACATCGATCTTGAGCAGATCGAGGTCGCGCGTCATCTCGCGCAATTCCTGACCCTTGCGGGCAATCTCCTCCGAGATGTCGATGGCCATGTTGCGCTCGGTGACGCCGCCCGAGCTACCGACGAACATTTTGGCCCTGATCCATGCCAGCCGCGCCCGATGTGTATCGCGCGCGAACTTCTTTTCCACGAATTGCCGCCGGGCTTCGACATAGGCCGCCAGCACTTCGAGGTCGGACATCTTGTACAAGGCGTCGGCTGAAAGGCTCATGGCATCGGGCTGAGGCTTATTGAGATCATGATAAACTCACCACGCGGACGTGCCGCCCTGCAATTTCGATCAGGGCCTTGTCCCCAGAATATTTGATACGCCGCCACTCTACCAAGCGGAATCTTCACCTGTATCAGGGAGGAATTCCGAACACTCAGGGAGCGGACCATGGCAACGAACGTAGAGTTGAAACGCCCGAGCGACACCGCTCCTCTCATTCGGCGGCGGATCGAGCAACTGCGGAAGTATCTCGGCGATGACGGTTTCGGATTAGAGACGGCGGCCTGAGCTTAGCGAAGGGATGCTGCAATATCAGCGATCGACCTGAACAGGATGAGCGCATCATCCTTTGAGGGAATGAAGCCGCGCCGTCGCCAGAACGCAGCAGCGTCGACATCAACCGCGTTGACAATCAGCGCGCGACCGCCAATGAGGTCTGCGGCCGTGACGCAGCGTTGCAGTGCGTGTTTGAGCAGGCCCGTGCCAATTCCTTTGCCAATCCAGTTCTGATCCGTCGCGAGTTGCCCCAGCAACAGGCAAGGAACGGGATCGGGCGGTTGGCCGGTGCGGATAGACCGCGGCAGTATTGAAGGTATGATTGCCGTTGGCGCGAGACCGTAATAGCCGATCACTCGATTGGCTTTATGGACGACAAGAACGGCGGTAAAGCCCTTTTCCTGGTTGGATAGAGCTCGCGTTTTGAGCCAGCGATCAAGAGACGGCTTGCCACATGAGAACTCGACGAGACCATGGGCCGCCGTCAGAAGTTCGGGGCCGGAGATTGCCAATCCTCAGCTCCCGGTTTTTGAGCCGCCAGCCTCCCATGGCGCCCTGCGCCGGAAGAGTTCAACCATCGCGGGGACCACCACGGCCGGTCCGGATAACGCCGCCATGAACGCCTTGAATCCGGCAGGACTCATCCGAATGGGCGCCGTCTCCATCAACACCTCCTCGGCCGCGCGTACTGCCGCGTCACGCACGAAATCGGTGCGTGAGCGGCCCCGCAGCGCTGCAGCTCGATCAATGATGGCAATGTCAGTTTCGGGCAGCCGCATCGAAAGCGGGTGCTCCTTTCGCTCAACGGCTCGGGTCATCGGGGACCTCCATGCCAGCAATATAAATCTTCGTAGCGCATTTTGCAATACAGTTGTTCGGGGGTCTCCAACCCCGGGCCTTTTAGTTGTGATTACCGTAGCGCTACCGTAAGCGTTACCGTAGGCAGACGACCCCGCACGAGGCACCGACTGACCGCCGGGGGCCTTCTGAAGTTCGACGTTCGGAGGTTGTCACGAGACTCAGCGCGACCAAGCCGCGCTCCTGGGAGTCCTGCTTCAGTTCCATTTCTGACGGAGATCAAAGAAACGCAACGATCAAGTCGGCAGATGCCACGCAATTGCGTTCGGCGGCGCCGCCGGTAAAAAGCTCGACGCCGTTCGGCGCCCTTGGCCTTGCAGGTCGGCAGAACAGGACATTTGCAGCCGGGCGGCCGATATTGTACCTACAAATTTCATCCAGAAAGCTCCGGGAGAGGCGCATGTCCAATACTGCCAAGGCGGCTCGGCGTTACGCGAACTACGTGAACGGACAAGATTGCGAGGGCCGCGACGGGGCTACTTTCGAGTCGATCAATCCGACGACGGGCGCAGCCTTTGGTCAGTTTGTCGAATCGAACGCGAGCGATGTGGATGTGGCCGTGCGCGCAGCCCATGCCGCGTTCGAAGGACCCTGGCGGACGCTGTCTCCGACCCGGCGCGGGCGGTTGATGATGCGCTGGGGTGATCTGATCACGGAGCATGCCGAGCGGATTGCGACCATTGAAACCGAACAGAACGGCAAGCTGTTTGCCGAAATGCGCACGCAAGCCCGCATCGTTCAGGACTGGCTCTATTATTTTGGCGGACTGGCCGACAAGATCGAGGGCCGGGTGGTCCCGCTCGATCGCACCAGCGTCCTCAACTACACGGTACAGGAACCGCTTGGCGTCGTCGCGGCCATCGTGCCGTGGAATTCGCCGACATTCCTCACGATCATGACGGTCGGCCCGGCGCTGGCGGCGGGCAACACCATCGTCATCAAGCCGTCCGAGGTAACGTCGGCATCGGCGTTCGAACTGGTGCGACTTGCGGAAAGAGCCGGCATTCCACCGGGCGTCATCAACGTCGTCACCGGCGGCCGCGCGGCCGGTGAGGCATTGGTGTCGCATCCCATGGTCGCCAAGATATCGTTCACGGGAAGCGATGCGGCCGGACGCGAAATCGCTGCTCGCGCCGGTCAGCGGCTGATCGGATGCACGCTCGAACTCGGCGGCAAAAGCCCAAACATCGTGTTCGACGATGCCGACATCGAGCAGGTCGAAGCCGGCGTGCTGGCCGGCATATTCGCAGCCGCCGGTCAGACCTGCGTGGCGGGTTCGCGCGCGTTTTTCCAGAAGGGCATCTACGATCAGCTGGTGGCGCGACTGGTGGATCGCGCGAAAAATATCCGGCTCGGCGATCCCTTGAAGGCCGACACCCAGATGGGTCCGGTCGCGACCGCCGCGCAGCTATCCAAGGACGAAAAAATGGTTGCCCGGGCAGTCGACGACGGCGCCCGGATTCTGGCCGGCGGCGCGCGGCGCCGTGTCGATGGTTTGGAGGGCGGCTTCTTCTATGCGCCGACCATTCTGGAGGGCGCCAGGAACGACGCGTTCATCATGCAGAACGAAGTGTTCGGACCGGTGCTGTGCGTCACGCCGTTCGAAACAGAAGAAGATGTGCTGAAACTGGCAAACGGCACGCCGTTCGGCCTTGCGGCCGGCGTGTGGACCCGCGACATCCGCCGCGGTCACCTGATGGCGCGGAAACTGCAGGCCGGAACGGTCTGGATCAACACCTATCGCGCCCTGGCGTTCAACTCGCCATTCGGCGGCTTCAAGAACAGCGGCCTTGGCCGGTTGAACGGCGCTGAAGCCATCCAGAGCTTCCTGCAGACCAAGAGCGTATGGTGCGAATTGAGCAACGACGTGCAGGATCCGTTCGTCATCAAGGCCTGAAGCGCGGATGGCGAAAATCAGGGTCGGTCTGGCGGGTTGCGGCTTCGTTTCGGAGCTGCATATGTATGCCTACAGACGCGTCTACGGCGTCGATGTCGAGGTCAGAGCTGTCGCGGCGCGGGGGGACCATGTTTTCGATTTTGCCCGTCGGCACCAGATCCCGGTGGCCTGCCGCACGTTTCGCGATTTGATCTCCGACAGCGAGATCGATGTCGTAGACATCTGCACACCGCCCAATTTGCACGGGCCAATGATCCTCGACGCCATGCAGACCGGCAAGCATGTCATCTGCGAAAAACCGTTCGCGGGCTATTTCGGGCGAGATGGCGACAAGGCCCCGATCGGCAAACACGTGCCGAAAGCGCTGATGTACGAGCGCGTGCTCGAGGAAATGGAAAAGACCTGCGCGGCGATCCGGAAGACCGGCAAGCTCTTCATGTATGCGGAAGACTGGATCTACGCGCCGGCGGTGACCAAGACCGTCGAGATCCTGAAGGCCACCAAAGACAAGATCCTGTTCATGAAGGGGGAAGAGAGTCACAGCGGCTCCCACGCGGCGCACGCCGCGCAATGGGCGATGACCGGTGGCGGCTCGCTGATCCGGATGGGGTGCCATCCGCTTTCAGCGGTGCTCTATCTCAAGCAGATCGAGGCGAAAGCACGCGGCGAGGCGATCGGCGTCGCAAGCGTGATCTGCGACGTCGGCAATGTCTCGGCGTGCCTGCGGCCGGACGAGCGCGCTTTCATCAGGGCCAACCCGGTCGACGTCGAGGATTGGGGCACGCTCACCGTCACCTTCTCCGATGGCACCAAGGCGAGTGTGTTTTCCGGTGACATGATCCTGGGTGGCGTGCGCAATCTGATCGAAACCCATACGAGCGGCGGCTCGCTGTTAGCCAATATTACGCCGAACACACACATGATGAGCTACCAGACGAACGAGGAGAAGCTCGCCAGCGTCTATGTCACCGAAAAAATCGACCGGAAGACCGGGTGGCAATATGTCTGCCTCGAAGAGGAATGGACCCGCGGCTATTTGCAGGAAATTCAGGATTTCATGGAATGCGCCGCGACCGGCCGGCAGCCGCTCTCCGATCTCGCGCTGGCCTTTGAGACGATCAAGGTCAACTACGCCGGCTATTGGGCCGCCGAAGACGGCCGTCGCGTTACGTTGTGAGGGCCGGTTTGCGTCGCCGGCAGCGACACCGCGACGCCTGAAACGGTGTCAGCGGGCCAGCCCTCACGAGCACCCTGCCATCTCGTCGAAATGCCGAAGCATCCGTTCCGCATCCGGTTCGGTTGCGCTCAATAGACGAAATGCGTCAACAGCCTGGAACACAGCCATCCCCCCGCCAGACATTATTCGGCAGCCACAGGCCCTGGCGTCGCGCAGCAGCTCCGTCTCCAACGGAAAATAGACAATGTCAGCAACCCACAGATCGGGCGCCAGCAGACTTGGCGGCAGGACCGAGCCGGGGAATTTCGTCATGCCGACGGGCGTCGTGTTGACCACGCCATCAGCCGCGGCCATTACTTCGAACGGGGTTTTCGCCGCGACAGCCCGGCCGGCGCCGAACCGCGAACAAAGGGCCGTGGCCAGATCGGCGGCCCGATCGCGGTTTGTATCGATGAGGGCAATCTGGTGCGTACCGAGTGTCAGTAACGCATGTGCGACAGCCGCTCCGGCCCCGCCAGCGCCAAACTGGACCACGCAATTTCGAACGACGTCGGATAGCTTGCGTCGAAAACTGTTGGCGAAACCCGACCAGTCGGTGTTGTACCCGAATCGGCGTCCATCTCTGAATATGACGGTGTTCACGGCGCCGATGGCGCGTGCGTCGGGGCTGAGTTGATCCAGGAGTTCGATCACGGCCTGTTTGCAGGGATAGGTGATGTTCAACCCGGAAAAGCCAAGTCGTTCGGCACTTGTCACGATCTCCGGCAGGGCTGCCGGCGTGAGGCCAAGCAGGTCGAGGTCGATGAGCTTGTACATGTAATGCAAGCCTTGCCTGGCGCCCTCTTCCTCGTGCAGGCGAGGCGCGAGCGAGGCCTGGACGCCCGCTCCCACCAAACCCACGAGGATCGATTTTCCGGGCATTCGGACCTCATGAATTTCGCACGCGTTCGCCGTAGTTCCCGTCCGTTTCGTTGGGCTGCATGGATGGCAAGCTATGTTCGAGGCGGACGCGCAGTACCACGCGACGTTCTCTCCTGCGTGTGTTTGGACCTATCGGCGACTTCGCCCGGGCGCTGTTTTTCTTTTGCGACTTCGATGAGCGGCGAGGTGGGTCGGACGTCACGATCCTGCCTGGACATTTCTCGGCGGAGCACGCGCGCGGTCTCGCCCAGATAGGAGTTGTCAAAATCGGAGACCAGCGACAATGCGTCGAAATCGAGGATGGTCACGCGCTTGCCATCGATCAGGATCAACTTGTCTTCGCGCAGGGAACGAAGGGTCCGATTGACGTGAACGGTTGTCAGACCGAGTGCGCTTCCAATCAGCTCCTGTGTCAACGGCATGTTGAACGACATGTCGTCGCCCAGGTCAGTCGCTTTTAGCCGGACGAATAATTCAAGAATCAAATGACTGACCCGCTCATAGGCGGATCGACGCGAGGCGTCGATCAGGTGTTCAGCCAGGATCGCAGAATCGCAAAGAGCCGACCAGAACAAGGCTTTTGCCAATGTAGGGATGCGCTCGAATACACTATCGATCGCCCCGAGCGGAATGGAGGACAGGGAAACGTCGGTGATCGTGGCAACCGAATACAGCGCGGCTTTGAAAACACAGGCCTGCAGGCCGAAGATCTGGTTTGGCAGGATAAAATCCGTAATTTGACGGTCGCCATTGTGAAGAATCTTGTAGCGAAACAGCCAGCCATCGTGGTTGACGAACAGGTTTTTATATTGTTTCCCGGCAACAATAACGTCCCTGTTCTTGCGAAATGTCTTCAGCTCGGCTTTGAGATCTTGTTCGAAAGTGAGATCATCATAAGTCAGTTTCTGCGCAAGCGGTGACGACGAAAGAGCTGCGAGCCGACCTGCAGACGCGAAACCAGTTGATTTATCGCTGTTCGACACCGTAGCGCTCCCAATGACAATCCGCCGTAGTCACTTTATCAGGAACGTACAGATCGGATTGTCTGGCTGACCGAGGTACGCGCTGCACGATCGCATCTTGCACGGGCAGTGGTCGATCTCTTAAGGCTGCCCCGGGATTGATCCATGTTAACGAAACACATCAATTCGCGCCAGTCATTGCAAGCATAACGTTCAGCCCGAAGCTTGCACCTCCAGCAGCCATTACCGAACGCCTAAGATGCTGAAATCATTGCCGGGCTAGTCGTGGATCGCGGGCTCCGGGCTGCGTTTCGCAGGTCTACCGGCATGATCTTGGGCACGTCGTGAAGTAGCGGAGAACCAATCATGGAACATCGCAAGTATCTCATCGTCGGCGGCGGACTCGCTGCCGATGCCGCAGTGCGTGGTATCCGTGAACTGGATCGCCGCGGATCCATCCTGGTGGTGTCCGACGAAGAAGATCCACCCTACGACCGTCCTCCCCTGACGAAGGCCCTGTGGAAGGGGGCGGCTGTCGACACGATCTGGTGTCGCACGGAGGCCGCCAATGCTGAGCTTCGTCTCGGCACATCGATCGTTGCGCTTGATCGAGGCGGCAAAACCGCGACCGATTCCAACGGAAATGTCGTTTCATACGACAAGCTTCTGTTGGCGACCGGTGGCTCCCCACGGGCATTGCGTAATGCGAATTCATCCGTCATCTATTTTCGCAGGCTTTCCGATTTCAATCGGGCCTGGCAGGCCGCAAGCAAAGGGGCCGAGTTTGCCGTCATCGGCGGAGGGTTCATCGGATCGGAAATTGCCGCCGCGCTTGCCATGAAGGGAAGAAAGGTTTCGCTGATCTTTGCAAGCGATTGCATTGGCGATCATGTATATCCCCGGCCGCTGGGGCACTTCCTCAACGTGTATTTCCGGCAACATGGCGTCGATGTGCGATTCAACCAGCAGGTCGAGGTTGTTGAGGGACGGGAAGACAAACTCGTCATACGCACCAACGATCACAAAGACATCATGGTCGATACGGTGATTGCCGGGATAGGCATTATTCCCAATGTTGGCTTGGCGAGTGCAGCCGGATTGGAAGTCGGCGATGGCATCACGGTGGATGAATCGCTGCGCACGAATGACCCCGATATCTTCGCAGCGGGCGACGTGGCAAATTTTCCCTGCGCAGCTTTGAAACGGCGGTTGCGCTTCGAGCACGAGGACAATGCCCGCGCAATGGGACGAACGGCCGGCAGAAATATGGCGGGCGGGACCGACGCGTACCGGCATCTGCCATTCTTCTATTCAGATCTGTTCGATATCAGTTACGAGGCGGTGGGCGAAATCGATAGCAGCATGGTAATCATTGAGGATTGGGTCGAGACGTTCCGCAAGGGAGTGATCTATTATCTGCGGAACAACCATGTCCGGGGCGTGCTGCTGTGGAATACCTGGAATCTGGTGGACGCGGCCCGGGAGCTGATCCTGTCGGCTCAGGAATATGCAGTAAATTCACGGGTCGGCCGGCTGCACGACAGTATCGAACGTACAGGCTAAGGCGTTTTCCCGTTCGCTCGAATCATCGTTGCTTCTCCGCGGGCCTCGTGGTTCGCGCGCGGCGTTGCCGCGCTCCTCACCATGAGGATCTGAGACCTCATCCTGAGGAGCATCGCAAAGCGATGCGTCTCGAAGAATCAAGCCATTGAGGTGAAAACTGTTCTGGGTACTTCGGAATCACGAAGATCCGTCCGCTGCCCACCGCGTCAGGCCCGTTCGACCGCCGATAGCGCCGCAACTTGATCCTGACTGAGGAGGTGCGGTGCGAAGAATCGACTATGCGGGCGCTGCGGCCTTGCGGCCCGCACCAGCAAGCTTGTTGACGAGTTCTGTATCCTTTGCGAGGTCGACAGCATCGCCCGAGTAGACGACCTTGCCGTCATCCAGCACATACGCCCGATCAGCAATCGACAATGACAGCGGAGCGTTCTGTTCGATGAGCAGAACGGCCAGGCCTTCCTGTCGCATGCGCCGTACGACATTCATGACTTCCTTGATGATCAGGGGCGCCAAGCCTTGCGATGGCTCGTCAAGAAGCATGAGCCTCGGGTTAAGCAGGAGGGGCCTCGCAATTGCCAACATTTCCTGTTCGCCGCCCGACAGTTGGCGGCCGAGTTGCGATTTCCGCTCTTCGAGCCGGGGAAACAGCTTGAACACCCGGTTGATGTCCCAGGATCCGGCGCGCGCGGGAGGGACCTTCAGATTTTCAAGCACGGTGAGGCCGCCGAATATCTTGCGGCCTTCCGGAACGTAGCCGACGCCAAGTTCGGCGATCCGGTGCGGAGGCCAGCGCGTCGTGTCCTTGCCGAACAGCTCGATGTTACCGAGGCGCGGCGGTGTCAGGCCCATCAGGCTGCGCACCGTCGTGGTTTTGCCGGCACCGTTGCGCCCCAGCAAGGTAACGATTTCACCCTCGTTCACTTCGAGCGACACCCCGTGCAGGATGTGGCTTTTACTGTAGTAGGTTTGGAGATCGCGTGCGCGCAGAACCTTGGTCATTCGGTGGATCCCAGATAGGCGGCGCGAACCATCGGGTTCGCCGAGATCATGTCGGGGGTGCCGTCGGCCAGCACGCGCCCCTGGTCGAGCACCGTGATCCTCTGGGCGATGCCGAAAACGATATCCATGTCGTGCTCGATGAAGAGGATGCTTACGCCTCGCTCGGCGTGCAGGCGCCGCACCAGGTTCACCATGTTCTCGGTTTCGGTGTCTCCCATTCCGGCGGTGGGCTCATCGAGCAGCAGCAGGCGCGGGTTGAGGCTGAGCGCAGCTGCCACCTCGACCACGCGCTGATCCCCGTGCGCGAGTTCGCCGACCACGCGCTCGTCCTTGCCGTGGAGGCCAACGGTTTCGATCAATTCGCTGACATGGCGATCAAGGGTGACCCGCGTGGCGCGGCTGACCCATGGTTTTGAGTTCAGCCCTGCAGCCGTCTCCACGGCGACGCGAATGTTCTCGAAAACGGTAAGATCGGGCAGGATTTCGGTAATCTGGAACGTCCGGACGATACCTTGCGCCACGCGCTGGACGATGGTCTGTTTGGTGATGTTCTTCCCGTTGAACCAGATCCGACCCGCTGTCGGCGGCAGCAGGCCGCTGATCAGATTGAAAAACGTGGTTTTGCCTGCACCGTTTGGGCCGATCACGGCGCGAAGCTCGCCGGCGCTCATGTCGAATGAAACATCGTCGACCGCCTTCAGGGGGCCGAAATGGCGGGACACGTTCTCGAGCCGCAGCAACTCCCTGTTCGGCTGTGACGCGGCTGACGGGTTTGTCCTGTCTGCGGCAGGGGCCGGCGCTGCCAGCGGGGACCGTCCGGCCGCCGTCATGCCGCCCTCATGCGACGTTCGAATAGCCCGAGCACGCCTTTTGGGCACAGAAGCACGATGAGAATGAAGATCATGCCGATAAAGCTCATCCAATTGCTGGTGACGCTGGAAAGATAGTCTTGCGCCACGACGAAAATGATCACGCCGAGCAGGGGTCCAAAAAAGCTGCGCATGCCGCCGAGTACGATCATGATTACGAAATTGCCCGACAGGATCCAGTGCAGATCCTGCGGCGAGGTGAAATTGAACAGCAGCGCATTCAGCGTGCCGGCGAAGGCGGTAACGAAGCCTGCGATGGCGAATGCCGCCCACACATAGCGCTCGACACGAACTCCCAGGAACTCGACGCGTCTGCGGTTCTCCCGGATAGCGACCCAGGTATGCCCGAGCGGCGATTGCAGCAGCGTCCACATAATGGCGACGGCAATGGTAAAACAGAACAGGACGAGATAATAGAAGTTCGTCGAGTTGAGCGGAATCGCAAGATCGCCAAAGTGGATATCCTGACGACTGAACCCGGCGAGCCCGTCCTCGCCACCGGTTACCTCGTTCCAGCGAACGATGGCGAAATAGAACAGCTGCCCGATCGCGATGGTGATCATCGCGAAATAGATCCCGCGCCGCCGCATCACCAGCGGCCCGAGCAAGGTCGCTGCGATACCGCCGACCAGCGTACCGACCACGATGGCCAGCGGCGTGCTCGGCGCGATGTATTTAAGCGTCATTCCGGCGCCGTAAGCGCCGAGACCGAAATAGGCTGCTTGTCCGAAGGAAAGCCCGCCCGTGAAACCGATCAGCAGGTTCAATCCCATTGTCGCGATCGCGTAGATCAACACCTTTGAGCCCAAGGCAGTATAGCTGCCGATCATCGGCAGCCACCAGGGCAGGGCGATCAGGGTCAGCCACATTGCTGCGATCCCGAGTGCGCGCGTCATTCAAACAAACCCTCTTGGCCGAATAGTCCTCGCGGCCGCACTACCAGAACAATCAACATCATCAGATAGATCACGGCTTCGCTGGCGGCCGGATAGAACGTGGTGGTGATGCCAGCGGCCAAACCGATGATCAATCCGCCCAGCACCGCGCCAAGCAGGCTGCCGACGCCGCCGACAATAATGGCAACGAAGCTCGGCATGATCAGGCTGTTGCCCATCGGCGGCGTCAGGCCGAGTACGCCCGCAGCCAGCACTCCGGAGAGGCCGGCGAACAGGCAGCCGAAGCCGAAGTTGAGCGCGCGAAGCCGGTAGATGTTGACGCCCAGGGCTGAGGTCGTCTCGAGGTCGCGGATGCCGGCGCGAATGCGAATGCCAAGCAGGGTATAGCGCAGCAATAAATAGAGGCCGATTACCGCCGCGGCGGTCACTGCCACCACGAACAACCGGTAGCCAGTGACGAAGAAATATTCGGTGCTTACCGGCGAATTTATGATGTCGGGAATCTCGAGAGGAAGCCCTTGAGGGCCCCAGATCGTGCGCGTCATGTCTTCGATGATCAGCGCCAGGCCAAACGTCAGGAGCAGGCTATAAAGCGGATCGGTGCGCTTGTAGATCGGCCGGATCAACACGCGTTCGACCACCAGGCCGATGGCGCCTGCGAGAACCGGGCCGGCAATCAGCGCGCCCCAGAAGCCTAGATAGGGCATAAGCGTGTAGGCAAGATACGCGCCGATGACGAGGAAGCCGCCGTGCGCCATATTGATCACGGAATTCAGACTGAGAATGAGCGCTAGGCCGAGTGCCATCAGGGCATAGAATACGCCCTGGATCAGTCCGTTGAATGAATTGAAGAGCAGGAGTTGCATCATCGGGGAGCATTCTGTTCGTCAATCGTCGGGCCCGCAACCGCATTGTGCCGCCCCCGCAAAGGGGCGGCACCGTATCGATCCGCGTGCTGATGGTGTTGAAGCGCTACGATTGGTAATCAAGTTTGCAGCCGGTGTCCTTGACCGACAGCGCGATCTTGTCCCCCGCCACGATGTCAGCCACCTTGAACAGGTTCGGATAGGTGCCATCCTGGATGATTTCACCGGGGAATTCGCTCGACATCAGTTGATGGTCGCCTGGCCGGAAATAGACCTTGTTCGGCTGCAGTTTGATCTCGGGCGGTAGTTCCAGGCCCTCGAGGGCCTTGGCAATTTTGACCGGCTCCATCGACTTTGCCCCCGCAACGCCCATCGCCAATGAATGCAAGCCGGCGTAGCCGAACCAGGTGCGCGCGCTCGGGTAGGTGCCATCCGTGTGTGCTTTCTGGTAGGCAGCGACCCATTCCTTGACGTGCGGGGTATTTGGCTGGTCCCACCACCATTCGAGCGTCCACCAGCCTTGCTTGGCATCTTTCGGCAGGGCGCGGAGCACTTCGAGTTCGCAAAGGCCTCCGCCGATCGGAAATTTCTTCATCAAGCCGAACTGCGCGGCCTGTTTCATCGAATTCACCAGGTCCTGACCGTCGGTCAAATTGATCAGCACGTCGGGCTTCGACTGCTGCGCCTTGATAAGGTACGATGTGAAATCGGTAGTGCCGAGCGGTGCCAGCGAATTGCCCAGCACGGTGCCACCCATCTGCTTCAGCAGCTTGGCATAGGATTCCTGTAACGTGTGGCCGAACGCATAGTCGGGCGTTATGAAGTACCATTTGCCGCCAAACTTCTTGAAGAGCGTCCCGGCAAGCCCCGCCGCCAGCATATAGGTTGTGGTGCAGATTCGAAACGTCGTCCAGTGACATTGCGTCCCGGTCACCGGGTCGGTGTGGCCGCCGGTGACCATGTAGACCATGCCTTTGTCATGGGCGACCTGGTTGACAGATAGCGCCGTCGCGGACGATACTGAGCCCATCAGCAACGACACCTTGTCCTGTTCGATCAGCTTGAGCGCCTTTTGTGCCGCCATGCCGGCGTTTGCCGCATCATCCTCAACGACGAGTTCGATCTTCCGGCCCAGCATGCCGCCCTTGGCATTGACCTCGGCGAGCGCCATGTGAGCGCCGCGCACCTCGCTCTCGCCCTCGGCGGCATAGGTTCCGGTCAAGGGATCGTGCATACCGATTTTGATTGACGTCTCCCCTTGTGCGAAGGCGAGTATCGGCGGGGAAAAAATCGCCGACGCACCGAGAGCGGCACCGGCCTGAACGATACGACGACGAGTGATTCGGTTGCTCATTGGTCACCTCCTCCGGGCTTCATTTCCTGATGCGCGGGAGGCTTTCGCTCCTCATCGTGCGGTCGATTTCAACCGCTGCCTTGCGCGCAATCTGAAAGGGATTTGCTTGGCTTGCCGGCAGCCTGACATCCCGCGCGCGGATCGTCGCCCATCCACATAATTGATTTAGATTAATGACTTGGGCAGTGCCGGCGGCGGAGCCAGACTGATACGTTGGCAAAGAGCCGGCACGCCGCGTCGGCCTGAGACCGGCGAAGGCTCGAACGAAACAATGTTTCGAATTACTTCGATCGCATCACAAAAGCTCGGGGCGGTTTTTAAACCCAGGAGAGGCGATCATGTCAACCAACCCGTTGGACTATAGCATCGAACGGCGAACCATCCTTGCGGCGACGACCTCACCCGCGAGAACGTCATGAAACAAGCCGCCAACCTCAGAAATTTTGAACCAGGGCTGCTGTTGCCTGGAATTTCGGTCAATACCAGTCCCACAGATTTCGCGCCGATCGAACAATTGCAGCTGATGAAGTTTGCAGGTGAGAGCTGGCATCTGTTTGGGATGTCATGAGCGGGCAGGCAGAAGGTTGAACTCATACGAGAGCTTGATGCGACAACGGAGGTACAGATGAAACTGCTTGGTGTACTCCTGTCGGCTGCAGCGGTCGTCGTTGCTACGCCGGCCTTCGCGGCAGACGCCGACACTATCACCATTGGCTTCACGGCCTCGCGAACCGGTCCTCTCAATGTCGATTCAATCGGCCAGGAGCGGGGCTTTGAGTTCTGGCGCGACGAGGTCAACGCCAAGGGCGGTATCAAGGTCGGGAGCAAGTCTTACCAGGTGAAGTTCGTCAGCTACGACGACCAATCGGTGGGCGGTCGCGTCCAGCAGCTCTACACGCGCCTTGTCAATCAGGACAAGGCGCAGTTTCTGTTCAGTCCGTATTCGTCAGGACTTACGGCGGCGGCCGCGGTCATCAGCGAGCAGTACGGCAAGATCATGGTCGACAGCGGGGGCGCCGAGGAAAAGCCTTTCGAGCTCGGCAACAAGCACTTGTTCATGGTGATCACGTCGGCCAGCCATTATCTCTCCGGCGCGATCGAGGCGCTGAAAGAGAAGAACCCGCATGCCAAGATCGCGATGGTTTATTCTGACGATCCATTCTCGAAGACTGTGCTGACTGCAACGAAGGAGCAGGCGAAGCAGGCAGGGCTCGACGTCGTGATGGATGAATCCTATGGGCCTTCAACGACGGATTTCGGACCGATCGTCAACAAGATCATTTCCTCGAATGCCGATGCCTTCATGGGCGGCGGCCATTATTCGGATGGCGCCACGCTGGCGCGTCAAATGCACGACCAGAAGGCCAATCTGAAGTGGATGTCGATCCTGGTGGCGCCGTCCGACGATAAATTTGCCGAGCTGGGGCCTGCCGCGCTGGGCGTTACCGTACCGTCGCAATGGGAACTGCAGGTCTCCTACAAGCCGCAACTGGGGCCGACGACCGCGGAATTTGCCAAGGCGTTTGAAGCCAAATTCCACCAAAAGGCCGACTATCATGTGGCTTCGGGTTACACCAGTGGCGTGATCCTCCAGCAAGCCATCGAGAAGGCCGGCTCGCTCGATACGGAGAAAGTGACCGAGGCGCTCAACGCGACCGACGTCACCACCTTCTTCGGCCACATCAAGTTCTCCACCGACCCGGCCCATCATGGTCTGCAACTCGCGCATGAGATGGTGCTGGCGCAATGGCAAAAGGCCAACGGCAAACTCGGCCGGCAAGTGGTCTGGCCCAAGGCGGCGCAATCGGCAGACATCATCTACCCAATAACCGAATCCACACACTGACAGGGGTCCGGCCCGGCGCTCGGGCCCGGCCTTCCATTCCATGCTAGGGATCCTCGCTTCGATCATCGACGGCGTGCTCGTAGGTTTTGTCTACGGACTCGCCGCCATGGGCCTGACCCTGATCTGGGGCGTCATGGACGTGATCAACCTGACGCACGGCGCGATGATCGTCGCCGGCATGCTCGCGCTCTACCTGCTGACCGGTACGCTCGGTGCATCTCCCTATGTTGCTTTGCTGCCGGTACTGATTGGCGGCTTCATCGTCGGCATATTGCTCTATTGGATCGCCATCCACCGCATGATCGGCCGGCCGCCGCTGATGAGCCTGCTGTCGACATTTTCGGTGAATCTGGTGTTGATCGGCGTCAGCACCGCAATTTGGGGCACCGCGCTCTTCAACGTCGAGGTGTCGGTGCCGGGACTCAGCATAGGCCGCTATACTTTCCCCGGTACCCACATCCTTGCGGCAGTCCTGGCCGCGGCAATCGCCTGCGCGCTCTATTTATTCCTGCACTACACCCGATTTGGAAAGGCGATCCGAGCGGTCGCCAATAATCGCGAGGCCGCGGAACTGGTCGCCATTCCCACGACACGCGTGCTTGCGGTCTCGGTTGGGATCGGGGTTGCCCTGGCGAGTGTCTCGGGAATGTTGATTGCCACACTCTTTCCCTTCACCGTGCTCTCGGGGGACGGCTACCAGCTAAAGGCCTTTGTGGTGACGGTCCTCGGCGGTCTCGGCAATCCCATTGGGGCCCTGATAGGCGGCGTGGTGCTCGGATTGCTCGAAGGGCTGGTCGCGCCCTTCGTGCCAGTGAGCTGGACCCTGGTGATTGAATTCACGCTGTTCGTCGCGGTGCTGATTGCATTTCCCGGCGGCGTCTTCGCCTCAAGGCGTGGAGCGCTCTGATGCTGCGCCAGCCGTTCTTCTGGCTCATTACGGCCACGATCGCAGTCTTCGCGACGGCGCCAGTCCTGGGCAACAATGTCGATCTTCGCGAGAGTCTGATCCTTGCGGCACTCTACATAATCCTTGCGAGCAATCTCAATATGATGCTCGGCTATGCTGGCTACATCAATTTCGGCAGCATCGTCTTTTTTGGACTGGGCGGTTACGTCTGCGTTTGGCTGGTCAGTGCGCATGCCTGGCCGCTCGGCGCCAGCCTTCTGGCCGCCGGCGTCTGTGTAAGCATTCTGTCACTGTTTTTTGGACTCGGTATTCTGCGGCTGCGCGGCGCGTTCTTCGCGTTGGCGACAATCGGCGTCAACGAAGCGGTGCAGGCCTTTGTCGAGAATTTCGGGCCTTGGGGCGGCTCCTCGGGCATCTACCTGTCTCCGATGATCTTCAAGCCGCTGGGCGGGCCGGCGGAGGCGCTCTGGATCATCTACTTTCTGATGGTCGCATTGATGGGGCTCTCGCTCTATCTGAGCTACGCCGTCAAGACATCGAAATTCGGCCTGGGCCTGCTCGCCATCGGGCAGAACGAGGACGCTGCCGCGATTCTGGGCGTGCCAACACCACTCTACAAGGCACTGCTCTACAGCGTTTCGGCCTTTCTGCCGGCGATGGCTGGCGGCCTGTATTTCTTGAAGAGCGCCTTCATCCAGCCTTCCGACGCATTCGATCTCACGCTGTCGACCGAGGTCATCGTGATCGCCATGCTGGGAGGGCAGGGCACGATTACCGGCGTCGCCATCGGTGCTTATTTTTACGAAGAGTTGCGCGGATTTCTACTGACGTCGGAGACCTTCTCGCACTTTCAACTCGTGATCGCCGGCCTGCTGCTGCTCCTCATCGTGCTGTTCTTTCCCAGTGGCCTGATGGGCTTTATCTACAAGCACTTTCCCCGCACTCAAAAGGTGCTGGAATGACCGCGCTTCTCGAATTTGACAAGGTGCATAAACGATTCGGCGGACTACAGGCAGTTCACGATCTGAGCTTCACCATTTGCAGCGGAGAAATCCTCGGCCTCATCGGCCCGAACGGCGCCGGCAAGACGACCGTCTTCAATCTCATCAACGGGGTGTACGCACCGGACGCCGGACGAATCGCATTCAACGGAACGAATATTACGGGTGAAACGGTCTACCGCGTCGCCCGTTGCGGCGTTGCACGTACGCACCAGATCGTACGTCCGCTTGCGAATATGACGGTGCTTGAGAACTGCACAGTTGGTGCCTGCTTCGGCCGCGAGAACCTGCCGCTGGTGCGGGCGCGCGAGGCGGCACACGAGGCGCTTGCTATGGTGGGGCTCGACGACCGCAGCGACACGCGGGCAACATTGCTGACGATAGCCGGAAAGAAACGCCTGGAACTTGCGCGCGCGCTCGCCGCACGCCCCTTGCTGCTGCTGCTCGACGAAGTGTTGGCGGGCCTTAATCCGACCGAGGTCGATCACATGATCGGCATCGTCCGCCGCATCCGCGCGCGTGGAATGACGATCCTGATGATTGAGCACCTGATGCAGGCGATCATGAGTTTGTCGGATCGCATAGTCGTTCTGAATTTCGGCAAGAAACTTGCCGAAGGCTCGCCGACCGCCGTAGCGAGCGACCCCCAGGTGGTCGAAGCCTATCTTGGCGATCCGAAGCTCGCCGCCGAGCTGCACAGGAGGAAATAGCATGGCCGACCTGCTTCTTGAAGTCGAAGAGCTCGAAGCAGGCTACAGCGATATACAGGTCTTGTGGGGCATTTCGCTCAAGGCGGCCCGCGGTCAGCTCACCGCGATTGTCGGTGCCAACGGCGCCGGCAAGACGACGATGTTGCGCGCTATCGCCGGCACGATCGCGCCTTGGCGCGGGCGGGTGATGTTCGAAGCGAAAGACGTGACGCGCGTTTCCACCCACGTCAAGGCGGCGAGAGGGCTTGCGATGGTGCCGGAAGGGCGGCAGCTGTTCAGCTTGATGAGCGTCGATGAAAATCTCCAGCTTGGGGCATTTTCAAAACGAGCAGCGCACAATTATGCCGCCCGCCTCGATCGAGTCTTCAGCCTGTTTCCCCGGCTTGCCGAACGGAGGCGTCAAATCGCCGGCACGCTGTCCGGAGGCGAACAGCAGATGCTGGCGATCGCCCGTGGCCTGATGTCGGATCCGACCATTCTGATTATCGACGAAATGTCGCTCGGCCTGGCGCCGGTACTCACCTATCAACTCTTCAAGACGCTCAATAACCTGAGGGAAGCGGGCCTCACGATCCTTTTGGTTGAGCAAAACGTTCATCTCGCTTTGGCCGTGAGTGACTACGCTTACGTCATCGCCGATGGTCGTGTCTTCACCGAGGGTCTGCCCTCCGTGCTCGAAGCCAAGCCGGAAATTCGGCGCGCCTATCTTGGACTGTGAAAAAGATCATTGGCGGAGGACCAATACCAACCCTGACCCGTTCCGCCCAAGCCAGTGCTGCTTCACGAAGGTATGAAAGGAAGGCTGGATCAAACCTCCTGCTGCGGCGTTTCCATCAGGTAACATCACATGAGAGAGCGCCGATCGCACGAGTTGGCGATCTACGGTGCAACCATCCTTGTGGCAGCCATCTTGAGAAAGACGCAGAGGTGACAGTCGAATCCACCAATGCATCCCCTGCAACAACGCGGCGGGACTTCCTGTATATCGCGACCGGCGCCGCCGCGGCCGTGGGCACGCTGGCGACCCTGGTGCCGATGATCGACCAGATGGAGCCTGACGCGTCGACCTTGGCAGCCGGCGGCCCGGTCGATTTCGACCTTGGCAAGGTTCAGCCGGGCCAGCAGGTGGTGGTGCGCTGGCGCTCGCGGCCGGTCTTCATTGTCAATCGTCCGCCTGCTGCACTCAAGATGCTGCAAGACCCGAAACTGCTTGCGAGGCTGTCCGACGCAAATTCCAGCGCGCCGCAGCAGCCGCCTTATGCCGACAACTGGCATCGCTCGGTAAAGCCCGAATACAGCGTGCTGGTGGGCATCTGCACCCATCTCGGATGCATTCCGATGTTCTATCCGGATCCCAGCAACAGTCTGCCCACCGCGGACTGGCTCGGGGGTTACTTCTGCCCCTGCCATGGCTCCAAATACGACCTGGCGGGCCGCGTTTTCAACGGCGTGCCGGCTCCCTACAATCTGCCGGTTCCGCCCTATCGCTTTGTCAACGATACGACCGTCCGGATCGGAGAGAATCCGCCTGGCGTCGCCTGGGAGTTTTCCTCGATCGCCCAGATCTGAGCAACGACGCGTCACCTCGTCACAGGGCATTGAGCGGGTTACCCGGACAATTCCGTTTGCCGTTGGCTGAAAGCGGAAATTTCCCGCGCAACCCCGCGGCGCGAAGGGTTATCCGCTGGCCATCTCGCGCGCCCCGCCCAGCAGCCGAACGTTGAGCTTGCCGCCCGCGAACAGCATATCGTCCAGCGCTTCGCCGATATCGCCGGACTCGACCGTGGCGCCGCCATCCCGGGCGATGCTTGCCTGCGCAATGCGCCGCATCAGTTCCTTGATGAACGCAGCGCTGACGCCCTCGGTCCGCCGCGCTGCCTCGTCCGCGATGGCATCGCCGAGCGGCAGGTCCCTGCCATAGAGCTGGACCAGCTTGCTGCGGCCGATCTCGTCCGGAAGCGGCACCTCGATCGCCTGGTCGATGCGACCGGGGCGGCCCGCCAGCGCGCTCTCAAGCTGCTCTGGCCGGTTGGTGGTGAGGACGAACAGGATATCCGCGTCCTGCTTCAGCCCGTCCATTTCATTGAGAAGCGCGTTGAGCATCGATTCCTCGCAAGGTCCGATCTCGTCGCGATCGCGCGCAATGAGATCGACATCTTCGATGACGACGATCGCCGGCTGCAGAAGGCGGGCAAGGTTCATGTAGTGCGCAAGCAATGCGATCTGCGCAGCGGTGATGATCAAGGTGGTGTGACCGGGCAGGTTGCTCGCCAGATATCGGATGGTATGGGTCTTGCCGGTTCCGGGTGGCCCGTAAAGCAGGATGCCCTTGCGGGTCGATTGTCCCAGCCGGCGCAGCTGCGCGCGGCTTTCGACAAAGCTCAGGACATTGCGGTCGAGCAATTTCAACGTGGCCTGGGGCAGGATCACGTCCTCACGCTGAACCGCCGGCAACCGGTGGACCATGACCCCTTTCGAGCGTCCTCGATAGTCGGCATCGCCATCGAGCGACAGGATCTTGCCGCGATAGGAATGCGCGGCGCTGACGGCGCCCTCCAACTCGGAGAGGCAGCGTTGCACCAATTCGCTCCCCGCCGCGCCGACGGGCACGGCAATCTCGATACGGGTCCCGGCTTCACGCGCGTATTCGCGATGCGAAGCGAGGACGACCGCGTAGCGCAGGTCGCCGGCTCGGCAGAGCCACAACCCGTTATCGAGGCATTTGACCGGCGCGCTCTCGCCGACATCGACATCATGGTATTGTGCCGGCGCGATCGCGTGGGGATTCTGGCCGCGTTTGGTCAGAGCCGCGATGGTCAGCGTCTCGTAGCGGTACCCTTCATGGATGCCAAAAAACCGGATCGGCGATGCGGAGAACAGTTTGTCGACCGCACCTTGGACGTCCGCGCGCATGTGACCGGGGAATTGCCGTGAGGTCGCAACCAACTGATCATGCGGGATGCCGGCGAAATGCCAGGCGAGCGCGTCACAGGCACTGTCGAATTGCCTCCTGGCCGCGACCTCGGGGAGGGTTCTCGATATCTCGTACAGGCAGTCATCGCAGATCAGCGCCACCGCACCTTCGAGTGCATGCCGGTCCTCGCTGAAAAGCGTGCCGCAGAGCTTGCAATGGTCGTCAGGCGTATCACCGTCCTCCGCAACCGCCTCGCTCGTGATCAGGAGCGAATGTCCGGCCGTCCGGATGCGTCGCCGCGCCGCTGCAAGCAGCTTGTTGGCGCGTTCGCGCGGATAGGTCCCGCAAATGGCGTGGCCATATTTGTCGATTTTTTTGAGCAGTCCGGTCGTGTCGGCTGCAGACTTCTTGAACACCGAATGCAGCAGGTCGACGACGAATTCGATCGGCGTTTCATCGTCGTTGCGAAAGATTATCTGAAGGAGGCCGGGCTCGGCCTGAACATCGCTCATGAGATCACATCCGTGACTTGTTGTTTCGGCGTGTGGCTTTGGGTCGGGATCAAACTAGAACGAAACGAGAACATAGTCACGCGCTCCAACGTGTGAAACTTGTGGCACAGCATCCGCGCAGCGGCGGCGGGCAGCCTTCATCGATGGGAGATCACCGGCTGTTTGCATGATGAGTTCTCGGCTAACGACTGAAGAACTCGCGTCGTCCGATCGTTGCCGTGGCAATCGAGGTTTCGACAACACGAGGGGCGCATGCTCTTCATTGCGTGGTCCATTCGGACAGCCTGACTGACAGATAGAACGTCCGTCGCGGACGCCGGGTTGAAGAGAACGCGGGGTGATGGTGGGCCAGCCGCCGAAAGGCTCTTGCGATTGGCCATGGCAGGCGTAGCGTTCGAAGCCGCATTGCAGACTTCCGGCGCGGCAGACCACGATGCGCGGAAAGTTGCAGGACGTTCGATTTCAGACGATCCGGCCTTGAAAAGGTTGGCGGCGGCTGGCTTGGGCGGAGAATGTCGATGAAGACCATTACGGCGTCGGCGGCGCGCAGGCTCGGAAGATTTATCGCCAGCGATTTCCGCGAGATCTTTGGTTCAGCACAAGAGGAATTGGCGGATCGGCTCGGTTCGCTGGCCCGGTTGACCATCGAATGCATCGGCAGAAGCGACGCGCTCTATCACAATTATGAGCATACCTGGCTAGTCACCATGGTTGGCCGCGACATCCTGCAGGGTTTGAGGATGTCCCGCCAGATCGAGCCTGCCGACTACACCCATCTCATCATCGCCTGCCTGCTTCATGACATCGGCTATGTGCGCGGCGTGCTGAGCGGCGATACCGCAGACGAATTTGTCGTAGACGGCAATGGAGGCCGGATCACATTGCCTCGGGGTGCGTCGGATGCATCGCTTATGCCTTACCACGTTCAACGATCGAAGCTGTTTGCCGTCGAGCGACTTGGCAATTCTCCCGGGATCGATGTCGAGCGGATCGCGAAGGCAATTGAATCGACCCGTTTCCCGCCTCCGCCCGAGAGCAAGACCGAGGACGCGGATATTCTACCCCGTCTGGTTCAGGCTGCCGATCTGATCGGCCAGCTTGGAGATCCAATGTATGCCAAAAAAGTGAACGCGCTTTTCTACGAGTTTGAGGAAGTCGGCATGAACAAGCAGTTGGGATATTCGTCGCCCGCCGATCTCGTCGATAAATATCCCGAATTCTTTTGGAACGGCGTCTCGATGCATCTCGACGAGGGCATCAAGTACCTGAACCTGACCGGTTCCGGCCGCCAGTGGATTGCCAACCTTCATCACCATGTGCTGTGTGCCGAAAATGCGCAGCGTTTGATGGGCCCGCAGTCCTGACGCGATCCACAGCGCGCGCTCGTCTCAATGGCGTAATTTCCACCTCAACGGCTTCATCCTTCGAGACGCATCGCTGCGCGATGCTCCTCAGGATGAGGTCTCAGACCCTCATGGTGAGGAGCGCGTCTTCGCGCGTCTCGAACCATGAGGCCTCGGGAGAAGTAACAATGATTCGAGTGAACCGGAAAGCGCGCTAGACGGCCTTGGTCAGCGCGCCGTCGATGATGAGGTTGGTGCCGGAAATGCGGCTCGCCACCGGGCTCGCCAGGAACACCACGCCGGCTGCGACCTCTTGCGGCGTCCCCATCCGCCCGGTCGGATTGAGCGACATCGCCGTCTTGAACATATCGGGCATTCCCTGCTCGATATTCTGCCAGATCCCGCCCTCGAAATAGGTATTGCCCGGCGACACCGCGTTGACGCGGATGCCCTTTGCAATGAGCTGGCTGCTCAGCCCCTTGGCGTAGTGAATCAGGGCCGCCTTGAAGGCACCGTAGGATCCGGCGGCGAAATCGACCTCGAAGCCGGACACGCTTGAAACGATGGTGATCGATGCCGATTTGGATTTTTCCAGATAGGGAACGGCGGCCGCCACCGAATTCACGGTGTGCATCATATCGGTCCGGAACGATTTCTCCCAGGTGTCGGCGGTGTCGCCGACCGCCAGCGCGCTGACATTGCAAACGATGCTGTCGATACCGCCGAACTCGCCGGCCGCGCCTTCGATCCAGCCTTTCAGTGCCGCCGGGTCGGCAACATCGATCGCCTGGCCCCATGACTTGACGCCCTTTGCCGCCAGGCCCTTCACCGCCTTGTTGACCTGATCGGCATTGCGGGCGCAGATCGCCACGTTGGCGCCCTCGGCCGCGAACAGTTCGGCGATCGCAAGACCAATTCCCTTGCTCGCGCCAGTGACGAGCGCACTCTTTCCCTTTAGTCCGAGATCCATCGTCGCCTCCATGGTTGATGCGGCGGCCCGCCCCTGTCGGCAGGCCGCCCTGTCGGGTTACATCCTGGTCCAGTCGCCGGCGCCTTCGAACGCTGCGGCGGCCCGGTAAATGGTCGGCTCGTCGAAATACTTGCCGGTCAGCATCAATCCGATCGGCAGGCCGTCGCTCATTCCGCAGGGAAGGCTCATCGACGGATGCCCCGTTGCGTTGAACGGCGCGGTATTGGGAACCATTTCAAACGCCCGCTGGATATAGAGTTCGCGCGGTGCATCGGGCGGCGGTAGCGGCGTCGCCTTCATCGGCAATGTCGGCATCAGCAGCAGATCGTATTTGCCGAGCGCCGCATCGTAGGCGGCGCGCAGTTTGCGGTTCAGGTTCTGTGCCTTGGCGTAGAAATGGCCGCGGTAGTGTTTGGTGAAGTAATGACCGAGCAGCATGGTGATCTTGAGGCTGTCGGACAATTCGTCGGCGCGGTAACGCCAGCCGGAATGGGCGTCGAGCAGGGTGGTATTGTACAGACCGCGCCAATTGGTCCCCATGCCGTTGCCCTTCATCATGAACTCGGTGGCGCCTTCGGCGGCGATTGGCAGCCAGATCGCGGGCGCCAGCAGATGCATCGGCACCGAAACCTCATCGACGGTGGCGCCGAGCTTCCTGAAGAGTTCGGCACCAGCCCTGACCTTGCTGTCGACATCGGCTTCCGAACTTGGATGCCCGAAGCCTTCCTTGACGACGCCGATGCGCAAGCCCTTGGCGCCGCCGCCAAGCGCTTCCGTATAATTCGAGACCTTCGGCGTGCCTTGCCGGGGGTCCAACCCGTCGGCTCCGGCCAGCACCTCCAGCAGAAGTGCGTTGTCGCGGACGTTGCGGGTCATCGGTCCGGTGTGGTCGATGGTCACCTCAATCGGCATCACCCCGGTGTAGGGAACAAGGCCGTGCGTGCCCTTCATGCCGTAAATGCCGCTGAAGGAAGCGGGGATGCGGATCGATCCGCCCTGGTCGCCGCCGATCGCCATATCGGCTTCACCGGTCGCGACCACGACCGCGCTTCCCGATGACGAGCCTCCGGAGGAATAGCCCATCTTGTGCGGATTGTGGACGGCGCCGGCCGCGCAGGTGTGGCTGCCGCCGGAGAAGCAGAAATACTCGCAATGCGTCTTGCCGACGATAGTGCCCCCCGCGTCGAGGATGCGCGTGACGATGGTGGCGTCGATATCGGGCGTGTAACCTTCGAGTGTCGAGGCGCCGTTCATCATCGGCACGCCGGCCAAGCTGACATTGTCCTTCAGCGCGATCTTCTTGCCGGCAAGCTTGCCGCTTGGCGCTCCCTTGATCTCCGTTTTGACGTACCAGGCATTGTACTTGTTCTCCTCGCCTTCGGGACGATAACCGGGCGTCCGCGGGTATTTCACGGCCGGCACGTAATCCGGCATGGCGTCTACCGCGTCGTAGGCGGCATAGTTCGCCTGCATCAGCGTGTCGTAGGATTTGAGCTCTTCCTCGCCCATATGCATGCCGAGGTCCTCGGCTACGCTGCGCAATTGCTCGAGAGTGGGTCTCCTGACGGCCATGGCTTGGTCTCCCTGTGATCACCCGTGAGATCGGGCTTACGTTGCGATTCCGACAAATTCTCCGACAAGGCTTGCATCGCCGAGAGCCCCGGGTTGGACCTCACGGGTAATCGTTCCCTTCTGGATAATGAGAATCCTCTGCGAGAGCGCCGCGATGAAATCGAGGTTCTGCTCGACCAGAATCATGGTGAGCCCGCTGTTGGCGCGCAGCCGCTGCAGGGTTTCGATGATCTCGTCGATGATCGAGGGCTGGATGCCTTCGGTCGGCTCGTCGAGCAGCACGAGCCGCGGCTGGCCGCAAAGGCATCGCGCGATCGCCAGCAATTGCTGTTCGCCGCCGGAAAGCGCGCCGCCGGCCCGATCGAGCAGCGTCTTGAGGCGGGGAAACTCCTGCAGCACCGCGGCGATGGTGTCCTGTTCACGGCCGCCCTGCTTGCTGCAACCCATGCGCAGATTGTCGTAGACCGTCAGACCCGGGAAAATCTCTCGTCCCTGCGGCACATAACCGAGCCCGAGCCGCGAGCGGAGATAGGGTTCGGCCGTCGTGACATCCTCTCGATCGAACAGCACGCGCCCAGCGGTGGCCGGCAGAAATCCCATCAATGCCTTGAGCAGGGTTGTCTTGCCCATGCCGTTGTGGCCGAGAATGCCGATGAATTCACCCGCGCTGACGCTGAAGCTGACCCCGTTGAGGATCGGAATACGGCCGTAACTGGTTCGCAGTCCCTGCACATCGAGCATCATGCGGCTGCCTGTTTGCCGAGATAGATGTCGCGCACCAGCGGATTGCGCAGGATATTTTCCACGGCGTCCTCGACCAGCACGCTGCCCTGGTTGAATACGGTGACCTGTTTGGCGATCATGCGGATGAACTGCATGTCGTGCTCGACCACGATAAGGGCCTTGCTGCGGTTGATCTCGCGCACCAGCTCGGCGGTCTTGAGGACTTCGTCATGCGTCATGCCGGCGGCCGGCTCATCCAGCAGGATGAGTTCGGGATCGGTCGACAGAACAAGGCCGAGTTCGACCCATTGCCGCTGACCATGGGCGAGCTGGCCGACCAGCCGTTGCGCGAGGCCGGTGAGCCCGATCCGCTCCAGCATCTCGTCGACCACGCTCCTGGCGCGTTCCCCGGAATGCAGGCGGCTCGCCGCAAGCCAGATATTCTCGCGCACCGTAAGACCGTCAAACACGCTCGGCACCTGGGTCTTGATGCCGATGCCGAGGCGCGCGATCTGGTGGGCGTGGGCGTGGGAGATATCATTGCCGCGGAACAGGACCTGGCCCTGACTCGGCTCGAGCTGCCCGGTCAGCATCTTGAAGAACGTGCTTTTCCCGGCACCGTTCGGCCCGATCAGACAGCGCAGCTCACCTTCGGCCAGCGTGAAGTTGACGTTGCGGACGGCGTGGACGCCGCCGAAATGCATGCTGAGGTCACGTGTCTGGAGCAGCGGTTCGGCCATCAGCCTTCCCCCGCTCGTTTGGGTTCCATAACCGTCTTGGTGCGGCTGGTGCGCGAGCGCAGCAGCGATTGGCCCCAATCGCCGAGCGTCGGCACCAGGCCCTTCGGCACCAGCAGCACGAATGCAACCAGAATGGTTCCGAGCACCAGTGGCGGATTGGCAAAAACTTTCGACCACCAATCCGAATTCCCGCTGGGCTGGTTCGCCCCCAGCGCGGTGCTGAGCCATTGGATACCGATGCAGCCGACAATCGGGCCGATCAGCGTGCCGCGCCCGCCGACAATGACCCAGATGATGATCTGCGCCGATTGTGCCAGCCCGAAGATCGTGGGACTGACAAAGCTTCCCCAATTGGCGAACAGACAGCCGGCAAAACCGGCCAGCGCGCCACCGATGGTGAAGGTGGCGAGCTTGTAGGCGCGGGGATCATAGCCGAGCAGCTCGGCGCGGCGTTCGTTTTCCCGGATGCCGACGATGATGCGGCCGAAACGGCTGGCAAGAAGCAGCCGCAATCCGAAATATGTCGCGAGCAACGACGCCGTTGCCAGATAGAACATGCCCTCGAGATCGATCGGTGAGGCCGGCTTGCCGGGGACATTCAGCGACGGAATTCCGGGAATGCCGTTGAAGCCGCCGAGCCGGGCCACGCCGATATGAAACTCGGGACCCGCGGTGGAATTGACCGAATTGAACAGGATCAGCGTCACCGTCAGCGTGATGACGCCGAGATAGACGTCGCTGATACGGCTATAGAACATGAAATAACCGAGCAGCGCGGCGAAGGCCGCCGGCAGAATGATGGCGAGCAGGAGCGGAATGGTGCTCTCGCCGATATTGAACATGGCGATCGCATAGGTATAGGCGCCGAGCCCGAAGAAGGCCGATTGGCCGAAACAGAGTATGCCGCCATAGCCCCAGATCAGCGCGAGGCTGAGCGCCAGGATCGCCATGATCATGTAGACCGTGAGCTCGAGAACGGTGTCGAGCTCGGCAAAACGCGGCGTCAGCACCAGGAAGGCGATGCCGACGATGCCGACCAGCGCCAGGCCCGCGACATTGAGCGCGCGTCCGTTCACAGGCCTCTCCGGAAGAAGCGGCCGGTGATGCCTTGAGGCAGCAGGCGGATCAGGACGATGGCGGCGCCGAGCAGGGCCACTTCGCCAAACACCGGCGTGGTGGCGAAGGTGGCGATCTGGTTGATGGTGCCGAACAAGGCGGCTGCCGATATCGTGCCGCTGAGAATGGCGGTGCCGCCGCCGATCACCGTGATGAAGGATTTGGCGACATAGGCGACGCCGATGGTGGGGAAGACGCCGGAGACCGGCGCCAGCACCGCGCCGGCCAGACCCGACAGCGCGGCGCCGATGCCGAAGGTGATGGCGTAAACGCGCGGTGGATTGACGCCGAGCGCCGCCGCCATGTTGGCGTTCTGCATCGTGCCGCGCGCAATCAGGCCAAGCCGGGTCCAGCGCATCGTCGCGAAGATCGCCGCCAGCACCACGAACGCTACCGCGATCACGAACAGCGTATAGGCGCTGATCCGGTAGGCGCCGATCTCGAAGCTGCCGAGCGGGGCGGAGATGCCGACCGTGGTATTGCCGAAGATTGCGGTGGTCAGTCCGACCAGCAACAGGCTCAAGCCCCAGGTCGCCAGCATGGTGTCGATCATGCGGCCGTAGAGGAAGCGGATGACCGTGCGCTCGATGATCACGCCGATGATGCCGACCACGATTGGTGCGACCACCAGCATCGACAGCCAGATGTTGACGCCGTGGCCGGTGGCAACGATCGCGGCATAGCCGCCAAGCATCAGGAACTCGCCGTGAGCGAGATTGATGACCCGCATCATGCCGAAGATAATCGCCAGCCCGATGCTGATCAGCGCCAGGCTGGCTATCGCGTAAAGGACCTGGATTGCCAGGAGAGCAACGAGATCCACGTTCACCTTTCCCAAGCAGGATTTGACAGCCCGCGGGCCGTCAGATCTTGATCACATATTGCTGGTTGTCGTTCGGGTTCTTGATCAGGTTGCATACCGCGGCGGTGTCGGTGGGCTTCTGCTGGGCGAAATCCTCCAGCACCTTGAGTTTCTTGTCGCTGACTTCGGCGATATGAACATCGAGGATGCAGTGATGCGTCGGCGGATCGATCGTGACCTTGCCGGAGGGGGCATCGATGCTGATCCCGGTTTCCAGCGCCTCGATGACCTTCAGGCGGTCGATGCTGCCTGCCTTCTTGACCCCTTCCGCCCACAGGCCGAAGCCCTGATAGGTTCCCATCGCGAGCTCGGTGATGTTGGGGTAGTCGGCGCCGAAGCGCTTGTGAAATTTGGCGACGAATGCCTCGTTGACCGGGTTCTTCAGATCCTGGAAGTAATTGTAGCAGATCAGCATGCCGTTGCACTCTTCGGGCGACAGCACGATTTGCTCGTTGCCCACGGCAAAGGTCGTCGACGCCATCGGGATGCTTTTGTGCATGCCGGCCGCGGCCCATTGGCGATAGAAGGAAATATGGGCTCCGCCGACCAGCGCCGACCATACGAAGTCCGGCTTTGCGGCCTGGATCTTGGAAATGGTCGGGCCGAAATTGGTGACGTCGAGCGGGAAAAAGTCGATCGACGAAACCCCGCCGCCGTTTTCGGTGACGTATTTCTTCACCCATTGCGAAGTAATCTGGCCGTAATTGTAGTCGGCTGCGACAACATAGACCTTCTTGCCCCACTTCTTCATCGCGTAGGGCACGAGTTTTTCCACCGTCTGCGCCGGAGTGACGCCGGTGTCGAACTGATCGCGGTCGCAGACGCCGCCCTCATACTGCGTGTTGTAGAAATAAAGCGTCTTGAAGCGGTCGAGCACCGGCCGGATGACCTCGCGCGAGGCCGAGGTGATGCCGCCATGAACGACCGCGACCTTGTCCTTCAGCGCCGCCTGCTGCGCGAACTGGGTATAAAGCTGCATGTTCGACTGGGTGTCATAATTGATCAGCTTGATCTGCCGCCCGAGCAGGCCGCCGGCCGCGTTGGCTTCCTCGACCGCAAGCGTGATCGCGTCGACCATCGGCTTGCCGTAGATGTCGAGGCCGCCCGACAGGTCAAGGAGGCTCGCCACTCCGATCGGATCGTCCGCCCAGGCCGTCGACGCGAACATGCCGGCAGCAGCGGTAGCGGCCGTACTCTGTAAGAACCTTCTGCGATTGACCTTCATTGCCGTAGCCCTCCTCGTTGTTGCCGATTCATCATGCCACCAGATATTTCTTCAGGATCGACGCGCCCATCGTGTATTTCGGATCGACCATGTTGCCGAGCCGGATTCGTCCGGCCTGGCTGAGCAGCATGTAAGCGTCGATCTCGTCGAAGCCGTAATCGGCGCTCATCCAGCGCACCAGCTCGCGATAGGCGATGCGGGCGGCGTCTTCCAGCGGCCGGGCGCTGCCGATGGTCATCAAAAAATTCTCGGTCTCGAGCCGCGGCCATGCAAAGCTCCAGCCCTTGATGACGTCGATCTGCATCGTGACGGTCGCGCGCTGCTCGATGGCGACGCCGGATAGCTCGCCGTCGCCCTGCGCGGCATGGCAATCGCCAACATAGAGCAGCCCGCCTTTGACATGGACCGGAAAGTAGAGGATCGAGCCCGGAGCGACATCCGGCAAATCCATGTTGCCGCCGTGGTAATCCGGTTGCAGCGACGAGATCGCCTCGATCTCGGGTGAAATGCCGATCGTGCCGATGAATGGCTGATAGGGCAGCGTGATCTTGTCGCTCCAGCGCACGCCGTCCTTGTCGACGTGCATTTTCCTCACCCGCTCCGGCAATGGCGGGTTGAGCATCGCGGTCGACGCGGTTCCGACCAGGCCGCCGAATTCCGGAATGATGCAGGTGGTGCCGGCGGGCTGCGCGCCCCGTGTCTCCACGGCATGGATATGCACCGCCAGACAATCGCCCTTCTCGATGCCGTTCACGGCGATCGGGCCGCATTGCGGATTGAGAAAGGGAAACTTGAGCTTCGCGGTCGGGCTGTCCCGCTCGCTGGTGATGACGCCGCCAAACGCGTCCTCGGTCTCCACCGCGACGACATCGCCGGGATCGATCGCGAGAACGGGTTTGGCGTAGGGCCCATAGACATAGTGGAAGTCGCCCTGCGCCGCGATCGAGAGCGCGTGACGTTTGCCGGTCCGACCTTTGGCAAGGCCTCGCCTCGCCATGATCGAGGTCTTGAGCCAGGGATCGTCGGTCATCGCATGTCCTCAAAACAGGGCGCCAGTGCAAATCCTGCGCCAGTGTCAGATCATTGCCGTGTCGGTCCTAGTTCAGCTTCCAGTCTGCGCCGGCTTCGATCGCGGACGCCAGCCTGATCAAGGTTGTTTCCTCGAAGTGGCGTCCGACCAACATCAGGCCGACCGGCAAACCATTGACGCGGCCGCATGGCACGGTGAAGGCAGGATGGCCGGAAACGTCGAACGAACAGGTATTGGCCTGCATATTGAGCGCGGTATCGATCGCGAGGCCGAGCGGCGCGTCGGCCGGTGGAATCGGGGTTGCCGTGAATGGAATGGTCGGCATCGCCAGCACATCGTATTTCTCCAGCGCCTCGTCATAGGCGCGGCGCAGCAGCACCCGCAGGTTTTGCGCCTTCGAATGATAGCGCCCATGGTAGTTGCGGTGCATGTATTCGCCGAGCATCAGCACCAGCTTCACGGTCGGCGATACGTCATTGATCCGCGTCCCCATGCCGCGGGCAAAGGCCTCCTGCAACGACAGTGGATAATAACCATGGATGTTGTTGCCGACGCCATATCCCTTCAGCATCATCTCGGCGGCGCCTTCCAGAATGATGCCGCTCCAGACATGCGGTCCGTCGAGATGCCAGGGGATCGAGATCGGCTCGCTTTCGACACCGGCTTTTCCCAGCGCTTCAATGGCTTGCCGCACCGTGTCATTGACCGCGGGGTCGCTTTCGGGATGGCCAAATCCTTCGCGCAGGATACCGACGCGCAACCCCTTTGCCGGCTTGCCGAGTGCCGCCATATAGTCGCCGGGGCGCGCGGCGATCGTTCGTGTGTCCCAGCCGTCATGGCCGGCGATGACGGTCAGCAGGCGCGCCACGTCTTCGACCGACGCGCACATCGGGCCACAATGATCGACGGAATAGCTGATCGGCATCGAACCCGTGGTCGGCACCAGGCCCCAGGTCGGCTTCAGGCCATAGACACCGCACCAGCTTGAGGGCGTGCGGATCGATCCACCCTGGTCGCCGCCGAGTGCCATCGGCACCTCGCCGGCCGCGACCAGCGCCGCGCTGCCACCCGAAGATCCGCCGGCGCTATGGGCCGGATTATGCGGATTTCGTATCACGCCCCCGGCACAGGTGTGGCTTGCGCCCGAGAAGCAGAGGTCTTCGCACGCCGCCTTGCCCGCGATGGTGCCGCCGGCTTCGAGGATCCGCGTCACCACGGTGGCATCGAGTTCGGGAACGTAGCCTTCGAGCAATGCCGAGCCGTTCATCATCGGCACGCCGGCCACGCAGATGTTGTCCTTGATCGCGACCTTCTTGCCGCTCAACAGTCCCTCGCTGCCGGTTTTGATATTCGTCTTCCAATACCAGGCCCCAAGGGGATTTTCAGACGCGGAAGGCCGGTATCCGGGTGAGCGCGGCGCGACAGGTGCCAAGGCTGGCGGCACCAGTTCTTCAAGCCGGCCGTAGGAGGCGAGAGGCCCCTTGAAGGCCTGCTGAAAGGCAACAACTTCGTCGGCAGAGAGAACGAGACCGAAATCCGATCCCAGATCATCGATCTGCTCCAGCGTCGGAAGGCGCACTGCCATGCTTCACCCGCTTTTCGTCTCGGCCGACAAACGCGAAAAGCCACCCGTGGCCCGAGAAGGCCCCGAATGGCATCAATGCCGTATCGATGGTCGCGTAGGGTTTACGTTGCAGAGCGAAACCTGGAAGTCGTCGCCCAGACGTCATCGGCTGCGCGAGAACTCTTTCGTCCTGAACGTATTCACGTACGAAGGAGGGGGATTGTGTCTTAGCGCCGCCGGGCTTGTCAATCAGAGGCCGGCACTTTTTTATGCCAGGCAGGCCAAATGACGCGCAACCCCGATCGGCGATAACAGGTGACAGGTCAACCTTATTGCGCTGAGATGACCTGACCCCGCAACGCCCGAGCCTTGCCGATGACCAAGCCGTCGATCCCACTCGGTCTCGTCTTTTCCCGAACGGGCCCCTACGCCATGATGTCGGGCGAGATGCAGAAGAGCGCGTTGATGGCGGTCGATGAGATCAATCAGAGCGAGGAGTTCGATTTCAGCTTTGCTCCGCACTGGCGCGATCCCGGCGGCGTCGTCGCCGCCTACCATACCGCATGCGACGACCTCATTCGCGAAGAGCAGGTGGAGCACATCGTCGGCTGCTACACCTCGGCGTCGCGCAAGCAGGTCATTCCCATCGTCGAACGTACCGAACGGTTGCTCTGGCATCCGGCACGATATGAGGGGTTCGAAAGCAGCGACAACGTGATCTATGTCGGCGCGGCGCCCAATCACACCGTCGTGCCCCTGGTGCGGCACATGCTCGAACACATTTCCAGCGACGTGTTCTGCATCGGCTCCAACTATGTCTGGACCTGGGAGACCAACCGGGTCATCCGGGAAATCGTGACCAGCGCCGGCGGCCGCGTCCTCGCTGAGCGCCTGCTCGAGCTTGGCGAGACCTCGGTGGATCACATCGTCAGGGAAATCATCGAACGAAAGCCTCCCGTGGTGTTCAATACGCTGGTCGGACGGTCCAGCTATGTCTTCATGCGCGCGCTCCACCGGGCGACGGCGCGTACGGGACTGGTGATCCCCGTGTTGAGCTGCAGCCTGTGCGAGCCCGAGCTCAAGCTGATCGGGTCGGAAGCCTCCGCCGGATGCATCACGTCGTCCGCCTATTTCGAGGCCATCGCCCGGCCCGAAAATCGCGCATTCGTCGCCCGCTGGAAGGCTCGCCACGGCGAGGACAGCCATCCTTCCGTGGATGGGCAATCGACCTATGTCTGCGTCATGCTGCTGGCCCGTGCCATCCGCCGCGCCGGCACCGCCGACGTCAATGCCGTCCGTCGTGCTGCGGCAAATCATCGCTACGATTCTCCGCAAGGCCCGGTCTGGGTGGATCCGGACAACAATCACTGCTTCCTGACCCCCCGTCTGGCGCGCGCGGCGCATGATGGTCAGTTCAGGATCTTCTGGGAGGCGGATGCCCCGGAGCGGCCCGACCCCTATCTTTCGCACCTCGATCTGGCGGCGATTGGCGCGAGGCTCGAGATGAGCCATGGTACGAAACGGTCAAACCACCTGCGTGTCGTGAAATGACCAGGTCATCGCCCTTTTCCGTCCGTGGCCGTCGCGCCCTCCTGCTGGTGAGGGACGAGCGCGAGATCGCGATGCTGCGTCGTCAGCTCGGTCGGCTCGGCATGACGGTCCTGGAAACCGACCCGGGTCTGATCACATCTGCAGAGGAGCCCATTGACGTGATCGTTCTGGACGCCGACAGCATTCCGATCAAGAGCGGCCCGGCGGCGGCCCGGAAGATCGATGCACCGATCGTCGCGCTGATCGGAACCGAGACGCCGAGCCGTCTGAAATGGCTGCTCGACCTGCAGCCCGCTTCATTTCTTGTCAAGCCGTTGCGCTCGTCGGGAATTTACACGGCGCTGGTCGTCGCCTTCGACGCGGCGCAGCGGCGCAGCGACGAAGCCGCCCATGTCGAACGGCTCGAGGATCGCATTCGTTCCCGGCGCGTCGTCTTCGCGGCGGTTCTTCATGTCATGCGCAGCCACGCGCTTTGCGAAGAGGACGCATTTGCGCTGATCCGGCAGACGGCGATGCGCTATCGCACGACGATCGAGCAGTTGAGTGCGGAAATCGTCGCGCTCGGCGGCATGCCGAACCGCACGTCGCGGACCGCCTGATTTAGGGCGTGGACTTTATAAACGTTGCAAGCCGTGTCCGCCTTCGGGGTGCAAGGCGGAACATTGTGCTCAGCCTTGAGCCTTTCCGCTTTTGACCACCCAAAGGTCGGGCGGGCGATTCGACCGGCCCTGATTTGGGAGATGTGAGGTGGTTCACATTCGAATGTCGCGGTTCAAGCTATTGGGACGTCATACCCGTTTGAGGAAGGCGTCAATTGGCTTGTTCCATTGCTGCGGTATGGTAAGTTACACTGGCTAGTTTATAGTTTTCGCGAAAAATCGTTGCGCGCCTGACACTGTCGTTTGCGGTCTGAGGAGACCGAATCCGGGCCATGGGCGAAATTAGAGATTTTAAATCGAGCAAGAGCGGCAAGCCCCCGCAAGACTCATCGCGACGTCTTGCTGCGATCGTCGCTGGCGATATCTCGGGCTACAGCCGGCTGATGGAAATCGATGAAGAAGGAACGCACGGTCGCGTGAAGCGGATCGAGCGCGGCCTCATCGAGCCCAGCATTGCAGGGCATCATGGACGGCTCGTCAAAACCACCGGCGACGGTTTTATTGCGATTTTCGACAGTCCTGTCGAAGCCGTGCGGTGCAGCATCGTCATCCAACAAGACATGGTCGGACGCAACGCATCGCTGCCCAAGCATCATTGGATTGAGTATCGGATTGGCGTCAACCTCGGCGACGTCATCGTTGCGGATGGCGACGTCTATGGTGATGGAGTCAATATTGCTTCGCGTCTTGAGGGTATTGCCGAGCCTGGCCAAGTTTTCATCTCAAGCGGCATTTACGAGCAGATCAAGCACAAGCTGGTTTGCGGATATGAGTCGCTCGGAGATCGCAAACTTAAGAACATCGCCGACCCGGTGAGGGTCTACCGCGTGCTTCCGGATCCGACCGCCTTCAACAGATCCCGAAAGCGACGCGAGAATATTCTGATTTTCCTGTTGAGCCTGATTTTGCTCGTCGTCGGAGGCGGTGCCCTTTGGTATATATTTTGGCAACCGCATGGCAAGGTAGCGGATCGAGCGTCAGGGCCGGTTTCCCGGGAGATCCCGAAGGAACTCTCAGCGCCGCCGCCCAGCGTAAAACAAGCTGCGCCACTACCTCAGCCTTTGCCTCCGGCATCGCCTACCGCCCCGCAATCATCACCCCAAATCCAACCCGCTCCTTTGGTCGCCCCGTCAGCAAAACAAGTAGCATCGCAACCTCAGCCCGCTCCTGCAACACCGCTGACCTCTGCCGTCCGAGAACCGGAGATGAACTTGCTTCGCGGCGGCAGCTTCATTATGGGCAGCAATGACGATCTCACGGAGAGGCCAACCCACCAGGTCACGATCAGGCCGTTCGCGATCAGTCAGTATCCGATTTCCGTTCGCGAATGGAACGAATGCGCCGTAGCGAAAGCATGCGCGTTCGTGGCAACCGGCAAGGATGACGCGCCGATCACGAACGTAAGCTGGAGCGATGCCAAGCAATTTGCTGCTTGGCTCGCGGCAGCAACGCGAAAGGCATATCGGCTTCCAAGCGAAGCCGAATGGGAATATGCCGCCCGCGGCGGTACGCAAACAAAGTACTGGTGGGGTGACCAGTTTCAATTCGGAATGGCCAATTGCAAGAACTGCGCCGACGTCGCGGCCGCCGATCAACCAGTTAAGGTCGGCAGTTTTAGGCCAAATCCTTTTGGGCTGTATGATATGGGTGGCGGCGTCGATCAGTGGGTAGAGGATTGTTGGCACAGGAATTATCAGGGCGCCCCATCGGACGGTTCACCGTGGGTCGAGAGCGACTGCGGGTCGCATGTCATTCGGTCAGGGTCATGGAAGAACGATGCGCGCTATGCGCGCCCGGCGAACCGCGATAGTTATGACACGGACGTTCGATATCCGACTCACGGATTGCGAGTCGCTCTGTCTCCCTAAAAGCTTCAGAGGAGGATGTTCATGAAGATGGCCCCGCTTATCGTGCTATCGGCGGCGCTGCTGTCCGCGTCTTGCGCTGCCCACGCTCAAGGAAAGCCCGCGCCAAAGGATGCGGTTTTGTATTTTATTTGGCCGCACGACGGCGCGACGATTAAAGGCGCATTCTGGTGTCGCTTCGGTCTGCGGAACATGGGCGTCACCCACGCGGGGGACGATTTTCAGAACAGCGGCCATCACCATTTGCTAGTCGACGTGAATGAACCACTCGACCGCAACGAGCCGATTGCGCAAGACAAGACCCATCTTCATTTCGGAGCCGGCCAAACCGAGGGGCGTATAGAGCTGCCGCCCGGTAAACACACACTCCAACTGGTGTTGGGGGATGCCAAGCATTATCCGTTCAACCCGCCGCTTGTTTCAGATAAAATAACAGTTAGGATCAAGTAATATAAGACAGGCTCGATTGTGGTTCTCATTATTTAGATTCAATGAGGCTGGGCCTTCACCCAACCCGACGCGTCGCCAACTCGACATGCTGTTGCCGTTCCATGACGAGCTTAAAGTTCTGGCGGTCCGAACGGGGAGACCCAGGCGTGGGCCACGGTTGCCCAGGCCACGAGCTGTCCCCCCAAACAAGAAGCCCGGCTCCTTGGCCGGGCTTCTGTTCATTCAGTGGCGCTGATGGCCGGGAGGACCTCCAGTGGGACGGCCGCCGCCAACATGGGGAGCGGCGCCGATGTGAGGGGCGCCGCCGGCACCCACATGTGGCATTGCGGGCGCTGCACGTGGCGCGCCCATTTGCGCGTGTGCGTTCATCGGCGGGCCACCGACTCGGCGGCCGACGTTCGGCTGCGCGATATGTGCGGGCACCGTCCGCCGCGCCGCCGGTGCGGCGGAGAAGCGGGTTGCTTCATGCCGGCGGACCATCGGCTGCTGCGTGCGAGGGAAGGTTCGGTTCGCGCCGTTCACATGCGCCATTCGTCCTCGGGTGGCTTGGGCACCGCGAACGGTGGCCAGACTCGGGTGGCGAGTTACGCCTGGCCCGACCCTGGTGCGTGTCCGTCCTTCGGTAACGGCCGTGCGCCTCTCCGTTCTGCCGAGGCGGGTGGACCGATCGGTCGTCGGCATCCGCGTTGCGAAGCGGGCGTGCGATTGCCAATAGCTACTCCAATGGGCACGGCGGTGATACCAGGGCCGCCCCGAATAGTAGCTCGACCAATAGGAACTCAGCACGAACGGTACAACGGGAACGTCGATGACATCGACATAGTCAGGCAGATAAACGTAGCGGTTGCGGTAGAGGTATTCGAGATATTGCGATGAAACCCAGCCGCGATCGCCAGACCAGCTCACGTCGCACCACGCGTCGCCCCTGAGACAGCCATGGATGTTGACGTGGGTGCCTTGGGGAATGCGGTCGACCATCGGAAAGGCTGGGCCCGGCCCCGCCCTCAAGCCGACCGAGGCGGTGACAATTCCCGGCGCCGCCAGCGCAGCGGTTGGCGTCAGTAACATGGCTGCAACGAAAACTCCTTTGAGTTTCATGGCGAGTTCCTCCTCAAGGAGACGGAACGCGGGGACGAGACAAGAGTTCCGTGACAGATCATCGCACTAGCCGAAACGTGAAGTTGCCAAGGAGCAAGCGTACGCCTGCGTCTGCTGAGTTTCCCGGATGTCCCTTTGAATCCGCTGCGCTTCGTGCCATAGGATTCATTGCTGCCGCCGCAGCGAAGAAGGCGCCCATATCGAGCGGCTCGAGGATCGTATTCGGTCCCGACGCGTCGTCTTCGCCGCGGTGCCTCATGTCATGCGCAGCCGGCGCTTTGCGAAGAGGACGCATTTGCGCTGATTCGGTAGACGGCAATGCGCTATCGCGCGACGATCGAGCAATTGAGTGCGGAAATCGTCGCCCTCGGCGGCATGCCGAACCGCCGCTCGCGGACCGCGTGATCAATAGCGTCTTCGAGCGAAGTGAGTACCGGTTCGCGTGAAGAAAACGCGTCAAGACAACAAACTACAATTTCGACCTCAATGGCTTCATCCTTCGAGACGCATCGCTTCGCGATGCTCCTCAGACTGAGGACTCAGACCCTCGTGGTGAGGAGCCGCGCTTTGCGCGGCGTCTCGAACCATGAGGCCCCGGAAGAAGCGACAATGATTTGCGTGAACCGGAAAACGCTTTACGCCAGATCGCCGACACGCTGGACGCCGGCTGCGGCCATTGCCTGGTGGGCGGTTTCGAGCGACCCCGCCAGATCGATCGCCCTGCAGCCCGCTTCGAGCAACACCGCCTCGAAGCCAAGCCGGCGAGCGTCGATCGCGGAATAATAGACACAGAAATCGGTGGCGAGCCCGGTCAGAAAAATGCGTCGCATGCCGCGCTCGCGAAGATAGCCCGCCAGACCTGTCGGTGTGCACCGGTCATTTTCGTAAAATGCGGAATAGGAATCGATTTCCGGCCGGAAACCCTTGCGGATCACCAGCTCCGCCCGGTCGGTTTTCAACATCGGATGAAAGCCGGCGCCTGACGTTCCCTGCACGCAATGATCGGGCCACAGCGTCTGCTGGCCATAGGGCATGGTTACGCTTTCGAACGGCGCCGAACCCGGATGGCTGTTGGCAAAGGAGTTGTGGCCCGGCGGATGCCAATCCTGGGTCAGCACCACATGGTCGAAGCGTTCCGAAAGCCGGTTGATGACCGGTACAACCGCGTCGCCGGCGGTAACCGCGAGCGCGCCGCCCGGGCAAAAATCGTTTTGAACGTCGATGACGAGCAGCAAATCGCCGCGGGACCTGGTCTGCATCTGCACCTGCGTCAGGATTTAGCTTAAACTCGTGCGGTCAATACCAAACAGGCCGGCAGATGGCAAACGCATCTGGCGCAACTTCCACCTCAACGGCTTCATCCTTCGAGACGGATCGCTTCGCGATGCTCCTCTGGATGAGGACTCAGACCCTCATGGTGAGGAGCGCGTCTTCGCGCGTCTCGAACCATGACGCCGGCTCCGCTCGAGCTGCGGGTATGCTGGGCTCGCAATTTGTTTCGAGCGGCAACAATGAATCGGACATTTCCCGGCATCCGGACTTGTTTTCTGCATATACTCATCCGAAATCACCCCCTCATCCGGGTCATTAACAAGGAGAGCCGACCGTGTACGAGGCACCCGCTATCATCGGTACCTGCATCAACTGCATCGCGCCGGGAAGCCTGGTTGCGACGCTCGCGCTGATCCTGATCGGAGCCGGCGTCGCGCTGACCGCAGAGCGGCGCAAGCTGACCCGCGCGCGTCAATAAGGGATCGCGAAAACGCCGCCAGGGCGGCAATTGCCCCGCCATCTGCTATTCAGGCGGGCTGCAGACCGAAAATCAGCGCTTCCGAAGTGTCGGCATGGTCCAGCTGATCCAGCCGCCTCGATAGCGCGGCGATCGTCGCGTTCAGGTTCTGCTTCCGTAGATCCATGGCTCTCGCCATGGTCGGATAGGCGTAGTGCCGCGGATCGCGAACCCGGGAGGTTTGCAGTTCGGCTGCGATATTGGCGTCGAGACTTGCGACCTCCCGATTGAGCGAGGCGATCATCGATCGGATTTGTGAGGCCTCGCGCCAGCGGGATTCGATCGACTTCAGCTCCCGGCGGATATCACGGATCGGGCGTGGCCGGTCCTGCGACCGTTCCGAACGGCGGTTTGCACGCTGGGTCGTCTCAAAATAGGTCTGTTCGGTCATGTTTCGCTCCGCTCTGGTACAGCCACGGGCCCTTGTGGGCTTGCATGACAGGCCAGCAGCAAGAAATCTGCCAGCCGCAGCGGCCAAAAACCGCCGCCCAGAGGGCGGGCGGCCCAACGCATGCAGAGGACGGTCCTGCGGCGTGCCGCCCGGCATCAGGCCGCCGGCTTGACCGGAATTACCGTTTTTGCACGTCTTTCTAACAATTCCGCACAACCCAATATGCGAGCCTTCCGGCTGCCGTTCGCATCGTACATAAGCGAAGTCGCGACGTGCATTTCTTGCCCTGTCCCGGTTGTTTCAAAACGGTCGCAAACAAGGCGTGCGACAAATCGGAACCGAGGTGAGGCGGCTGCGGAACAGGAGCGCGCTTCGTGTCGATCTGCCACGGCAACAATCTCACATTGGACACCCTCGGCGATCCCTGTGGTGAGAGCCGTTTCCGCTCATGATATTCGGAACACTCGCCACGGCAGGCCGGGCAATTGCGGCCGAGGGTGTCAAGGTCGTGCGGTGTCGCTACCAGGATATCGAAGCGCAAGCGGCGAGTATCGCGGGACACCAGCAAACCTATACCCAGCTGACGCGGGGCCGCTTTGAGGGCCGGCTGGAATCCTATGTCGTCTCCGATCGGGCGGCCTTCTTTGTGGAAACGGCGAACCAAAGCATCCGCAAGCAATTTCAGGTCCTGCCGGGACAGCTGCGAGTCGGCTTCCTGCTTGGAGAGTTCGCCTGCCATGGCAATGGCGTACCTCTGCCTACCGGCGACACCAGCGTGAATCTGTCATCGACATCGCTCGATCTGCATTTTGGCGAAACCTATCGAGGCTGCTGGGTCACGCTTGCGGAGGCCGAGGTTGCCGCGATGATGCCGCCAGGCAAGGAACTGTGGACGCTGGCGAAAGCAGGGCGATCCCAGGTAAGGGGTTCGGCGGCTGCCGTGTTCCAGCAAACGATCGCGACCGCGCGCGAACAGTTGTTCAGGCGGGATTTGCCCGCTCCGCGCCCGGAGGTCGTCGCAGCCTTCGAACGGTCGATTGTTTCGGCCGCCGCCTGGGCGCTCACGACGGCTTTCGATCGCGAAGCCGAGCCGAAGCGCAGCTGCGCGGCGCACCGCACCCATTTGCTGCGTCGAGCCTGCGAAGTGATAGACGCCAAACTCGCCTGCGGACTGACGATGTCCAGGCTCTGTTCGATCATCGGCACCAGCCGCCGCACCCTAGAGAACATCTTCATCGAGGCGTTCGGGGTATCGCCCTACCAATATGTTCGTACGCTTCGTCTCAATGCGATCCGGCGGGAATTGTTGTCCGAGAACAACGCCGGGGTTTCGATCGGGGATATCGCGGCTAGATGGGGCGTCTGGCATTTCAGCCGGTTTGCCGCTGACTATCGCGATATGTTCGGCAAACTTCCGTCGCAGGAGCGCATCGGGCTGTGCAGTTCGCCTGAGCAGGTCCGCAGGCAACGCGGCGTCCGCATTGGCTGACCGGAGCCGAGCAACACGCAGCCGCCACGGCTCGTTATTTTTCCCGCGAAGGCGGCCGACCGAATTGCTGGATATAGGCTCGCGTGAACGAGGACAGGTTTGCATATCCGGTGGCGGCCGCGATTGCGCCGATTGAATGTATTCCTTCGCGCACCTGGTCGCGGGCCCAGTCCAGCCGCACGCGCCTGGCATATTCGCCGGGCCTCATGCCAAACATTTCCCGGAATCCGTCGCTGAGCTTGTTGCGGTTCAGTCCGAGGCGCCGCGCCAGGCCTTCGAGATCCGGCTGGTCATGCAGCTCCGATTGGTAGATCAGCGCCGCGGTCTCGATCAGTTGCTGCTCCTTGGTTGCCTTGGCAAGTACCGAGCTTTTGCCGGCGCGTCCGATCCTGTTGAGTTGAACGACCGTCTCGCAGATCAGCTCTTCGCCTTTGGCCTTGATGTAATGCGTTCGGAGCGGTTCCTCCATCTGGCATCGGTACACGGCGTCCAGCGCCAGCCACGCCCTCGGCGACAACGGGAGCGGAATGGCCGCGCGCGCGTTGGGCCGGCCGCAAAAAATCCCGTTCCAGGCCGGAGGAAGGGTGTCGACCCTGAGGCCATATTGATCCGCGAGCTTGGCCGCGTCGATAAAGATGGTCAGCCTCTTATAGGCTTGACCGATCTCCCGGGGATAGTCCCACGGGCGGGCGCTGTCCCAGAGCACCGTCACAGCCGCGCCCGGGCCAGTCTGAGAGCTGTTGCCGCGCTCCCACGGCAGGACAAGCTTGCCGGTGAGGTAAAAGACGAACAGCACATAGTTCCGGGACGCGAGCCGCAGCGTATAGTTCCGGGCTATCGTGATATCGACCAGCGCCATGAAGGAGCCGTCATTGATGACCCTGAACTCCGTGAGCCGGTCGTGAAGGATGTTCGAGGGCCGATCGATGATATTCTGGCTCCGGAAGATCTTGTCCGCAGCGAGATCCTGGTAGAGATACGGCAGGTCCAGTTCAACACGGGCCATTTCCAGGTCGCCTCTCCAATATGAGCGCCAGATAAAGCGAATGCTTTTGCTTGATCGCGCCGTGGCGACATCGCCGATCTACGCCCAGATCATGCCGGACACAACGATCGCCGCCGCCAGCGTAAGCGCCCCCGTCACGCACGCCGAAGGCCCGATGGTATCGAGGTGAGTACCACTGCCACCCGCGCTTCGGTCGTGCGCTACCGTTCATGCAGTTTGGTGGTGTGCCGTAGCGGCCCCGCTTTTCGATCGTCGCGACGTGGCAGCGCTGACCCGTCGAGCCGAATAGACCGCCAATGCGCACCGCCCTCGCTGCTGGCGGCGAGCACCTTCGCCAGTCGTCCATGCAGCACGCCCAACAAGGTCCCGATCAACAACGAGACCGGCACGACCAGCAGGGCGTTGCTGGCACTCAGGCTGGTCATGGCACCGATTGTCGATGCTCCGGGAGCAAGACCCACAAAGGCGAAAGTCGAGGCGAAGCCGTAGAAGGCGGCCGCGACAGCGCCCTGCGTCAGCACGGCAGAGCCGGTCACGATCAGGAACGAGGCGATGGCGGCGCAGACCGCAGTGGCGACGGAAGCGGCGACCGGCAGCGCGTTCGAAGCCACGATGATCGCGACGGCGCCGGCCATGACAACCCCGAACACCAGACCGGCTGAACTGCGCAGCCAGGCTTGCGGATCGGCGCCCGATTGATCGTAGCAGGCCCAGCCGATGAAGGCCGCCCACGGCAGCAAGGCCGGAATCCACGCGAAAGCGAGCACGGAGATTCCCGCGACGATTGCCGCTGCGAGCGCGGTGGCGGCGACCGGTGGCAGCCTCATTGGCAGGCTCTCGGCATGTCAGGGTAGAAACGGCCCAGCCAGTTGACGATCTCCTGGCGGGCGACGGCCGAATTGCCGAGCTGGCAATGCTGCTCGGCGCCCTCGCGCGCCGTGAAAATCCGCGCGGTGACGGAACGGGCACATACCAGCTCCCGCATCGTTCGATAGAGCCAGTCGACATTGAACAGATGATCCTGCTCGCCTTCGGTCAACAGGATGTCTTGCTTGACGTGGTGCAGGACGCCGTCGAGCGATTGTTGCGCGATCGCGGTGAGGAAGTCGAACGGCGTTCGGGTGCCGGTAATGTGCATGCCCTGGGTGATGCACCATTCGAACACCGAGCTCGGCAGGCGCTCCTCGGCGACCAGCGCCTCGGTGCCCTTGCGGTCGCCGGCCTTGAACAGCGAGATCAGTTGCTGTGCCTTGCCCGGTCGCATCTGCTTCAGCGTCATGTCGAGGCCCGAATAAGTGGTTGGCATCGAGATGATGTGCCTGATCCGAGGCTCGAACGCGGCGGCACGGATCGACATGTAGCCGCCGCAGGAGGCCCCGAGCCAGTCCACGGCGTCCAGCTTGAAATAGTCGAGCAGCGCTTTGGCCGGCTTTTCCCAGGCGTGCTCAAGATAAATGCCTTGCCGCAGGGCGCCGCCCTGGCCGGGGCCGTCGAATCCGATGACGGTGAAGCCGAGCTCGGTCAGCGGCAGCAGGAAGGCGTAGAATTCCTCGACAAAGGAATCGTATCCGCCGTTGAAAATGAATGTGCTCCGCTCCTTGCCCTTCGCCTGCAGGCGAAATCCGGGCAGATTGCCGCCGGGATAGGGCACGGCAATGCGCTCGTATCCTTCGACACCTTGCATGGCCAGCGACCAGTTGCGGGCAAAGTCATCGTAGAGCTTGTTGCGGGTGTCGCCGGCGGGAAGGTAGAATTCCGCTCCGTGATAGTAGGATGCGGCATCAGCCCATCGCTTCTCGGCTTCGGCGCGCCTTGCAAGCTCGAGCCAGACGCTGTGCCAGCTTTCGTAGTCCTTGATGCGCGGCGCCACCGCGCCGATTTCCTTGAGCCGGGCCGGCGACAGCCCGTCGAGAAGCGGCCGATTAAGCGTGTAGTTCATGCCTGGATCGGGCAACAGATGCAGGTAGGGCATGTCGTCTCCTTTTCGGTGAAGCACCAGCTAGGTATGTTGTGCCAAGTCCGAGATCGGGATTTCCCGCTGCGGTGGCGGGAAGCAGTGCCGGCAATGTTGACTTGAAGTAGCGCCGATGCCATATCAATCTCGGCATCGCGTTGTTGCCGATGCGGCAACACGCGCCACGGTCGATCGAGAGTGTGGAATTCGGCTTGCCCGCGACAGGGGTCCGAAGCAAGCCCGCGACCTGCGCATGAATTCGTAAGTGAACGATGGTCCTGGGACCCGTGAACAGGGTGGCCGCCAGATGGACTTCACCGCGCTGCGATATTTCAATGAGACCGCCAATTCGCGATCGATCAGGGCGGCATCGGAGCGCCTGCACGTTTCGCCATCTGCAATCAGCCGAAAAATTGCCAAGCTTGAGCATGAGCTGAAGGCGCCGGTCTTTGACCGCCGCGCGCAGGGCATGAAGCTGACGGTGGCCGGCCAGATGCTGCAGGCAAAGGTAGAGACGATGATGCGCGAGTTCGCGCGCATCAAGTCTCATATCACCGCTCTGCAGAACCTCCACTCCGGCACCATCGATCTGTTTTGCTTTCAGACCGCGATCGAGAGTTTTCTTGCCCCGATGCTGAACGAATTTGGCCGGCGTTATCCCAACGTGCTGTTCAACGTCACCATGAGCAGCACGGATGAGGCGATCGAGGCCCTGATCAAGGGCGTCGCCGAGATTGCCCTGGTGGTCAATCCGCCGGCCCGCGACGGGCTTGTCAGCATCGAGATCTTTCGCGATACCATCGTCGCGGTCGCCTCGCCCGGTCACCCCCTGGCGAAATCCGGAACGGTATCGCTAGCGGAGCTTGCGGCGTTTCCGCTGGTTCTTACCGCGGCATCGTTTGGCCTGCGGCAGCAGATCGACAGGGCCTTTGAGCGCCAGTCGATCGACCCGACCGCATTTTGCACCACCAATTCGGTTAGCCTGGCCAAGAGCATCGCGAGCTTCGAGGGTCAATGCACGTTGCTGCCGCGCTCGGCCGCAGCGAGAGAGGCCGCCGCGGGCACGCTTTTGACCATTTCGATAACGGAATTGATGGAGGCCCAGATGGTGTTCGCGATCTGCATGCTGGATTCGCGTTCGGTCACGCCGGCCGCCAAGGTGTTCGTCGACGAAGCCGTCGATTTTTGCCGCCGCCTGCAGCAAGCCGAACTGGCGCAGGGCGTGGACTCGTAAACGTGGCCATGGACGCTTTGGAGCCGGCTCAACCGGTCGACGCAACACAGGCATTATTTCTCGCTCGCTGGCGGTTCGGGGTTGCTATAGATTAGCAATTGCGCAAGGCACCTTTTGCGGGCCAGTCACATGAGACGGCGCGAGTTCGTCACGCTCTTCGGCGGCACAGCGGTAGCTTGGCCGCTCGCCGTGCGTGCGCAGCAGCCGGCGATGTCTGTAGTCGGATTTCTTAGCAGCAGGGCACCCGGAGAGAATGAAGCCATCTTGGTCGCGTTCCGTCGGGGCCTGAAAGAAGTCGGCTATGTCGAAGGCCAAAACGTTACCGTCGAATACCGTTGGGCCGACAACCAATATGACCGACTGCCGGCGTTGGCGGCCGACCTCGTTGGCCGTCAAGTAGCCGTGATCGTCTCGAATGGCCCGCCAATAATGGTGGCAAAGGCGGCAACTTCGACGATCCCAATTGTCTTCGCGGTAGGGTTCGACCCGCTCACATTTGGCCTTGTCACCAGCCTAAGCCGACCAAGCGGCAATCTCACCGGCGTAAGTATTCTGGATGTAGAAATAGGACCGAAGCGGCTGGAACTGGTTCATGAGCTGATCCCCACGGCAACCGTCGTGGCCCTGCTCGTAAACCCCGCCACGCCTGCTGCCGAAGTCATAGCGGGGGACGTGAGGGCGGCGGCCCGCGCCTACGGGCTTCAGCTCCATGTTCTGCATGCGGCATCCGACAGCGATTTTGATACGGCCTTCGCAAGTGTGGCCCAACTTCAAGCAGGCGCGCTCATCATTGGTGGTGATCCATTCTTCACGAGTCGGAGCCGGCAGCTCGGTGAGATGACGTTCGCTCGCGGGGTTCCTGCGATCTACGAGTTTCGCGAGTTCGCCGCGGCCGGTGGCCTCATAAGCTATGGAACCAGTCTTGCCGATGCCTATCGCCAAGTGGGCATCTACACCGGCCGCATCCTCAAGGGCGAAAAACCTTCCGACCTGCCGGTGCAGCAAGCGACGAAAGTTGAGCTAATCCTCAACCTCAAAACCGCTAAGGCATTCGGTATCACCGTTCCAATCTCGCTGCTCGGCCGCGCGGACGAGGTGATCGAATAGCGAAGTTTGTTTGCTGCGGTGCGGGAGTCCGAATCTGACCCATCTCGGACAGTCGCGTTCTTACGAATAGGATTGCAACCATGTGATCAATAGGGAGGCGTTCATGAAAAGGCGTGAGTTCATCGCTCTTGTCGGCACCGCAGCAATAACTAGGTCTCGTGCGGGCTCCGCACAGACGCCAACCAAGGTCTATCGCCTCGCGCTCGTTAATCCCGGTGGAACTTTACCAGACTCCGCCCCTTACGCGAAGCTTCTCCTCGGCGGACTTGCGCAGCATGGTTATAAGCTTGGACAAAATCTAACCCTCGAAGAACCTCATGGGGTTGGGCAGGCCGTCCAGCTCCCGCATTTGATGGAGGATTTGAAGGCCAAGGTCGACGTCATCGTGGTCATGGGTTATCCGGCGGCGGTCGCGGCCAAGGCGGCTACTATTCCCACGGTTGTGGCGTTTGGCGTAGGCGATCCGGTTGCGACCGGACTTGTTGTGAATCTTGCGCGACCGGAAGGCAACATAACCGGTATCTCGGATGTGGCGACGACCCTCAGTACCAAGCGACTGGGCTTACTGAAGGAGTTGTTGCCGAAGCTTCATCGTGTCGCGATGCTATGGAATAAAGACGACCTCGGGATGTCGCTGCGCTACGCCGCGTCGGCGAAGGCAGCCGAAGCGTTGGGAGTCGCTGTGCAGGCGGTAGGGGTGCGTGAACCGGACGATTTCAATGAGGCATTCGCGGTGATGGATCGTGAGCCACCGGACGCTATTCTCATGGTTTCCGACTCCCTCACCCGCCTCAATCGCAAGCGCGTGTTCGAATATGCCGCCGCACGCCGGCTGCCAGCAATCTACGAATACGACCCGCTCGTTCGCGAGGGCGGTTTGATGTCCTATGGGCCGGATTTGCGAGAATCGTTCGAACGTGCTGCCTCGATGGTTGATCGCATTTTCAAGGGCGCGAAGCCGTCTGATCTGCCGTTCGAGCAACCGACCCGCTACCTATTTGTGATCAACCTGAAGACTGCGAAATCCATTGGCCTCGAAATTCCGCCAACGGTACTGGCGCTTGCCGACGAGGTGGTCGAATGATCCGCTGTTGACCCAGAACAGACATCGCCATGTCAAACAAACTGCTTGCAAATCGGCCAAATCGCACAGCCAGTGAACGGCGCTAACACAACATTTTTTCTCTGTTAGCTGCCAACAAACGGTGACGTTGCGAAGCGGCCATTTGGTTATCGGCAATTGCTGCCGCCGGGAGGCCCGAAATTACGCGCGACTCTTGCAACGGCTAACCAGCCTGCAAAACGAGAGGGACGCCATGTTCAGACATTCGGTTGCTTCGACATTTGCCGCTCTCGCAAGCGTGGCATTTTCTGGTTTGCTGCTGATTGCAGCAACGCCATTCCCCACGCGTGCGGCCGAAATTAAGCTGCTCGGCCCGGCTTCCTTTCGGGTCCTGTTCCCCGTACTCCTGCCGCAATTCGAGAAATCGTCGGGCCACAAGGTCACGGCAGCCTACGCGCCGCTCGGCGTCATCACCGAGCGCGTTATCAAGGGCGAGGCCGTCGACGTGGCGATCGTCTCTGGCAAACAAAACGAAGAATTGCAGAAGCAAGGCAAGCTGCTCTCGGGGAGCCGGGTGGAAATCGCCCAGGTCGGCTTCACCGTTTTCGTCAAGAAAGGCGCGGCCAAGCCCGACCTCAGTTCCGCGGATGCGCTCAAGCGCTCGCTGCTGGCGGCAAAGTCGATCGCCGTTGGCGATCCCGCCCGTGGCGGCGGTGCCAGCCTTTACACGATCGGCTTGCTGAAACGCTTGGGGATTTCGGAGGAAGTAAAGGCGAAAAGCCGGCTGGAACCTTCCGGCACTGAGATTGCAGAGGCGGTGGCGAAAGGCGAGACCGACCTTGGCATCGGCGTGGCGAGCGATTTGAGCCTCGTGGCCGGTATCGAATCCGTAGCGCTGCCGGCCGAAGTCCAGAACTATTCTTTGTATGTGGCGGGGATCAACACGGGCAGCAAGCAAGTTCACGCCGCCGAGGCGCTGATCGCGTTCCTGACGTCACCCGCGGTCAAGCAGGCCTTGATGGCCAATGGATTCGAGCCGCGATGACGGGTATTGACCCACAACGCAACAACCCTACGGCACCTCGATGCCGAACAGTGGGCGCGGTCCACAGCATCAAAAGCGAACGCCACCCCATCGCAACCCAATCAACTAGCCCGGCAAAAAGGCAGCCAAATCGCAAAAACCGACTTTTTCGACAGCATCGACCCAAAGCGGACCTCAGCCCGGGCGCCCAATGAACGACGCCTTCCTGACGTGATCTTGGGCTGGTACGATGCCCTGTACCGAGGTTGGGAGGAATGCAATGAAACGGCGCGAGTTCATCGGCCTGATCGCAGGTGCCGCGGCTTGGCCGATCACCGCGCGGGCGCAGCAGAAGGCGTGCCTGTGATCGGGTATCTCCACTTTGGGAAGCCTGGCTCACCGTGGCAAGACGAATTCCTTCAAGGACTGAAAGACACCGGCTATGTCGCGGACCAAAACGTTGCAATCGAATATCGTTGGGTCGAAGGGCACTATGATCGGTCACAGGCCATGGCAGCCGATTTGGTCGGCCGAAACGTTGATGTAATCGCAGCCTTTGGTCCCCCGCTGAGAGACAGCGGAAGATTTACGCTCGCTCCTCGCCCGCGCCGACGAGGTGATTGAATGAGACGACGGGAGTTCATCGGAGGCTTAGTCGGCAGTTCAGTTCTGTTGCCCCATGGGTCCAGAGCGCAGCTTTCGTCAAGATCGAGGCGGATCGCGATTGTGGCGCCTTCTCGCTCGATAGAGGAGCTTAGGACGAACCTAGCTAATCGGGCATTCCTCGATGAGCTTGCGCGTTTGGGCTTTGCCGAAGGGCAAAATCTGGTGGTCAATCGGTATTCGGGAGGCGGCGATATGGACAGCTATCCTGAGTTGGCCCGAACGGTTGTGAGCAACAATCCGGAGGCAATCCTGACCTCCGCCGGTCCCATGACCCTCGCCCTCAAGGCAGCGACACAGAGCATTCCAATAGTCACGATCATAGGGGACCCCGTCGTCTGGGGGCTTGCGGCAAGTCTCGCGCGACCGGGCGCAAATGTGACCGGGGTTACCGTTGATGCCGGGATCGAACTTCATGGGAAGCGTCTGGGCCTTTTACGAGAGATAAGGCCTAAGG
>Ga0208849_1000114_pt1 | contig 78167 bp, 75 predicted proteins | sample NGESurdeep072012_10_FD_184470 | JGI IMG/M metagenome (GOLD analysis project Ga0208849, IMG submission 184470) | Arctic peat soil microbial communities from Barrow, Alaska - NGEE Surface sample 53-3 deep-072012 (SPAdes) | ecosystem: Environmental > Terrestrial > Soil > Wetlands > Peat ...
ATTCCCACTTTTCCACCGCCCCGGCTACGGCTGCTCAATTAACTCAAACCGGACAACTCACGTGCTAAGAAAACCGGACATTTTAACTTGCTAACAACAACCATGGCAGCTAAGACCAAGAAGTTCACTCCTGAGATTGACGCCCAGCTCTACGATGAGTTCATAGCGGTTGCTGAGCAGAACGGGCAAACCAAGCGGCATGTTCTTGAACAATCGTTGCGTTTTTACCTGCACAATGTAGTTCCTTCCCAGCACCTGGTCCGTCGCGAGGTAATGGACGCGTTCGAGCAGTCGGTGGCGCGCAACCGTAACCTGTTGCAGCGCCTCGCAAAGTAAAAAGCCAAATGGCGGATTACCTTACCGTAGCGGAAATCTACCGCATGCAGCATCGGTTGATCGAGATGTTCGGCGGTATTCATGGCGTGCGAGATAAGGGCGCGGTAGAGGCCGCAGTTTTTCGTCCGCAAATCGGCCACTACGACTGCATCGAAGAAGAGGCGGCTGCGCTGATGGAATCGCTGGGGAACAATCACGCCTTTCTCGACGGTAATAAGCGGATCGCATTTACTGCCGCCGATGTCTTTCTGCGGCGCAACGGCTTTTACATCGAGGTGGAAGGCCTGGTTGGACACGCGTTCATCGTCGGCTCGATGGAACAATACGAATTCCGTTTTACCCGCATCCTCGATTGGATACGCCAGAACATCAAGCCACTTGTTTAACTCACTCCTGAGAAACCTTCTAGTAAGATAATCCTTCCGCAATGCCAAGGCTCTCTCACTATGACCGCGCCGGACGCGCCTCGATGGTGGATGTTTCCGCCAAGGCCGCGACGAAGCGTACTGCCGAAGCCAGTGCTTTCGTCGTGCTGAAGCCGGCGGTGCTCAAAGCGTTGCCGCAGAATCCTAAAGGGGATCCACTGGAAGTAGCGCGTCTCGCTGGGATTATGGCGGCGAAGCGGACTTCCCAACTGATTCCGATGTGCCATCCTCTCCCGCTCTCGCACGTTGATGTGACTCTGCGGCTGTGCGAGAATGGCGTCGTCATTCACTCAAAAGTAACCACGACCGCCGTCACTGGCGTGGAGATGGAAGCGCTGGTTGCCGCGAGCATTGCCGCGCTGACCGTGTACGATATGTGCAAAGCGCTCGATAAAGGGATCGAGATTCGCGAAGTGGTGCTGGAGCGCAAATCCGGCGGCAAGTCCGGCAGCTACGTTCGCGCCGCCAAGAAATTATCACATGGCAAATAACGTCAAACTGCTGATCGTGGATGACAATCCCATGGTTCTTGGGATGCTGCGCGATGCGCTCACGCCGCTGGCAATCGTCAGCACCGCGAGCGACGGCGCCGACGCGCTGCTGAAGGCGGTTGAGGACGTTCCAGACTTGCTGGTGAGTGACTATCGCATGCCCGGAATGGATGGGCGGCAACTGGTTGAGAAATTGAAGAGCCGTCCTGCAACGGCGGGAATTGCGGTGGTGCTGGTGGCCACGAAAGCCGACATTGCGGAAAGGCTTTCCATGCACGAGTATCCGGTGGACGACTTCCTCGAAAAGCCATTCTTCCTGAAAGAAGCCACGCACCGCATCAAGCGGCTGATTGATAAGATCGCGCTGGAGAAGATGGCGAAGTCCACGGCGTCCGATGGAGTGGTTCGCGGCAACCTTTCGCAAATGAACGTCATTGATCTGGTTCAGTCTTTAGAAATGGGCCGCAAGAGTTGTTCGCTCACCATGGTCAACGCTAAAGATAAATGCGAAATGTTTTTCCAGGAAGGCCAGGTAACCCACGCGGCGTATGGCAGTCTTACTGGAGACGCCGCTGTGTTTAAAGTTTTGAAATGGACGGGCGGCAGCTTCCAAATTAATTTCGACGCAAAAACGTCGCAGCAAACAACCACTTTAAATACGCAAGGCCTGTTGATGGAGGGCTTGCGTCTGCTGGATGAATCCAATCGCGACAATGGTGGGATCAAGCACGAAGAGGAAGAAGATGTCCTCCTCGATTCTTGAACTAACCGCCGCCGTCCTCACAGTCAGTGATTCCTGCTCGCAAGGCGAGCGGGTGGATCAATCGGGCCCTTCTGTGGCCAATTTTCTCAAAGATCGCGGCTTCGCCGTGGTCGCCGCAAGAGTCGTTCCCGACGAACAGGCAGCAATACAAAAAGCGATTCTTGGTTTGGCCGGAAAAGCGGCGCTCGTCGTGACCACGGGAGGGACGGGAATCGCAGCACGCGACGTGACTCCCGAAGCTACTCGCGCTGTGTGTGACCGTCTGATCGAAGGAATATCCGAACGCATAAGATTTGAAGGCAGCAAGAGAACGCCATTTGCAGCGCTTAGCCGTGGAGTGTGCGGAGTGTATGGGCGGTCGCTGATTTTGAATCTGCCTGGGAGCCCCAAGGGTGCGGTCGAATCTTTGCAAGCAGTGATAGATTTATTGCCTCATGCCTTGCAGTTAATTTCTGGAAATACTGGACATCACTAGTTCGCGTACACTGCAACTCAGTTCTTAGTTGCCAGTTCCAAGTTTGAAAACCATCAAACACATTCTTTCCCGGTACACGGTATTCCTCTGGGCACTGCTAAAACCGCTAGGAGCCTGGGGAATATTTGTCATTGCGGCGCTCGATGGCTCGGTCGTAGGGCTTCCGGTGGATGTGGTGGTTGCCGGATATGTATATCAGAATCATGCCCGGCTCTTGCTTTACGTGCTCATGGCGTCGGCCGGCTCCGCGTTCGGCAGCATTATTATTTACGTCATTGGATATAAAGGCGGCGAAGAGCTACTTCGAAAACGCATTCCACCCGAACGCTTCGAGAAACTTCATAGCACATTCGAGAAGCATCCATTCTGGAGTTTGATGTTTCCGGCGATGCTGCCTCCGCCGACGCCATTTAAGTTATTTGTGCTGGCGGCGGCGGCATCGGAGATGGGATTTTGGAAATTTCTACTGGCAATTTTTTCGGGGCGGGTGGTGCGCTTTTTGATTCTGGCGTTGTTAATTCTAAAATTTGGTCCGGGATTTGTTCATGTGTTGGGGGAGATGTTTCGGGCGCATTTGTACTGGATGTGGATCGTTTTGGCGGCGGGATTGATGATCTCGTTGTTGATGGCGAGAAGAAGAGCGGCCACAAAGAGGTCGTCTCCTTGATTCGATCAGAACGAATGTCTTTATTGGCGGTCGAGCTGCGTCCGACTGGACAGCCGAGGGCGGTTGTCCCTGCGTGATTTACTCAACCTTATGCGGCAGCTGTGTGGTCGCCGTTGCGGTCGAACGCTTTTGATAGATAAACGAGCGCGAGGGGGCTCGCGAACATCACCGCCGTAAACAGTAAATCTCCGGCTAGGTCGCGGCGAAAGTAGGGCACGCCGACCGTGTAGCAGGTCATCAGGCCGGCCACTGTTTTGGGATACATGTCGCTCCAAACCGCCCAGACGGCGAAGTTGCTCAGCAGGAAGAAAGAAACTGAACTGGCTAGAGCCGCGCCGATCACCCGCACTGGCTTCGCACTCTCGCGAAGATTCGTTCCGAGCCACAAAACTGCCGCATACCAGGCGAACGTCACATAGTGATCCCAAGTAAATGGATACGAATAAACGAGTTTAGTCAGGATTATGTCCGAGCCTGCCATCAATACCAGGGGAATCCAAAATTGCCGGCGTGATCCGCGCGCGCCGAAGAAAAGCAGTGCTGCGGCAACGGGAGTGAATCCCAAAGGATGGTACGGAATAAACCGGAATAAGAAAGCAAACAGAATAAACACGTAGGGCAGCATGGTCACCTCAGAATAGCGAAGTACGATTGTGGCTCTTGTCGGGGAAGTCGTCAAGTTCGTGTGGTTGACCGGGTCTCTCAAACTCCGCGGAAACTTCCAGAATCTTCCCGCAACGCGTTGCAAGCAACGTCTCTACCATATGATTTTTAAGAGAACTAGGATTCAACGGCCTCGCGAACCCCAAGTTTCCGACACGACGCTCAAGTTTCCATTCAGTTCGACTGTTGCGGAAAGCGTGCCGCGTCCACTGAGCTCAGGATAAGCGTAGCGCAAATCCTCGAAGCGCACGATGTATCCGGAACCGCCCGTCAGTCCGGCAGCTTCAGGCTCGATTTCGGTTAGAGGATACTTTGCCCAGTCCAGATAAGCCCGGCCGAGATAGGAGTTCTTTGCGGCCAGGGATGCAGGTGTTTCTTCCGGCTTATATCGAATCTGCATCGTGCCCTCTGGATCAACTTCGGGCGACAATGAATCCACCGGCATAGTCGCGTAGAAATCTTGAGTCTCGATCACTCCGTGCCAGTGAAATGGATTCCACCAATAAGGATAGGCCGAGGCGCGAACAGGATCAGCTCCGCGATAGAGCCGCGCATCGAGCGCATTGACGGCGCGGCTATGCTCGTAATCACGGACACCCCAGAGTGCGACCATGCTGAGCAGAGCAAGCGTGGCAGCGAGGCGTCCCTGTGGGCCTTTGCGCCGCGCACCGATTTCCTGATTTACCAGCGAGAACAATAGGGGGAGCAGCAAACCCAGGGCTAAGACAATCCAAAGAACTGGCTCGAAGATGAAAACAATGTCCCACGAATACCACTTCTCGGAAAACGGCCAGAATGGACGTACTCCGTAATTGTTGGTGAAATCAAGCAGAATGTGAGTCAGTCCTGCGAGGTAGGCAAATAAAAACAGCAATCCCCACTTAGGAGGGAGATTCGGATTGTTGGTCTTGCGTCCTCGCAGCCGCCAGAACAAGTACATCAAACCGACTACAGCGCCGGAAACGAGGAATAATCCAAGAAAAGAGTGGGTGAATCCGCGATGGTGGGCGAAGCCGAAAATGGGACCTTTGAACCTGCCAAGGACATCAATGTCGGGAGCTTCGGCGGCAAGTGTGACGGTCGCCGTGGCCAGTGCTGATTTGCGATTGAGGCCCGCGCGTCCAAGGCATGCGCCAGTTAAGAAATGAGTGACCGGTTCCAAGGGTCAGTATATGACGCGGATTAGGATTCTAGCTATCAGACTGTGGACCTTGGCGGTTCAGTTCTCAGATGTTAGTTTTCGGTTCTCAGTTATGGGTTGAGGACGTTGCGGAGCGAGGAGCGTGAATGCGTCAGGCACGATAGAAATCTCCGCGGGTAAAGTCCCGAGTAGTTCGCCGTCGGCCTCTACGAAAATTCTTGATTCCTTCTCCGGAGACGGTGATGCGTGGCACATAACTTTTTGTGCGTCGGCTAATTCAATCCCTGATACGGCCCATTGCCGGCCAAACAATCCGCGCAAAATGTATGCGAGATACAGCAAGCGATTTTGCGTTTTGAATAGCACCAGCCGCAGGTCATTTCTAGCGAGCGAAGCACCGGGCGCGAGTTCCCTGAGCACGCCGCCAAATTGTGTAATGCGGACCGCCAAGAGCTGCGAGACCTCTTCCCACTGAATCTGATCGTTTGCGGGGTCGCCCGCAGGGGCGGACATTCCCATCTTGAACATTCTCATGTCATGCGTAAGCCATAATCTTGTGGCCTTCAAATAATAGGCGAGCATCCCAAAACGGCCTTTAATGAGCACATTAAGTTTGTAGAACAAGTGGGCATCCACGCCGACTCCTGCTGTCACGGTGAAATAGCGGAAAGAGGATTGACCGAAAAGGTCCTGAAAAGTAATTCTTCCAGCTGCGACACGCCGAGGGTGGGAAGCAAGAGCCGCATGAGCTGCGGGTACGGCAGACAGTGGGATGCGCAGATCATGGGCAAGAGTATTGGCCGTTCCCAGGGGGATGATGCCGAGGGCAACTCGTGTGCCGACCACTGCCTGCAAGACATCGTGAATTGTGCCGTCTCCTCCGCAGGCAAATATGGTGTCGCACCCATCGGCAATTGCTTGGCGGGCCTGGTCGCTTGTCCCCTGGGACGAAGTCGTTGCGGCAGACGTAACGTCAAGTCCCGACGAACGCAACACTCCCAATACAGCTTCGACGTCCGCGACCCGGCGCTTTGGACGCCGTCCTGAGAAGGGATTGTAGAGAAGAACTGCCTTGTGCATGGAAGGACAGAAGGCTGAATTGTACTATGCAGCGTTTAGCGAATCTTTCAGTTCGATGTGGATGCGCCGGCGCTCTTTTCCTGCGAAGATCCAGTTAGGGTTTTTAGCGCAAGGCTGGAACAGTCGGCCAGCTTTTGCATTGATTTCTCAAGGGCTTCTACTTCTTCTTTGCTGCCATGCTGATTTGCCGAGGCGAGCACCCGATCCGCATTCTCACAAGTTGAACGGGAAACTTCGAGCAAAGCGATCAAAGAATCTACGTGCAGCTTCCATAGTGAAGGCGAGTTTCCGGCGCGTTTCAGTTCCTCAAGTTCGGTCGTAATGCGAGCGGTCACGGCTACGAGCCTCAACTGCACCCGCGCAATACCGGCCCGCAAACTTTTTTCCGCCGAGTAGTCCGCGCAGTAGGCATCGGCTTCAGCCGGGGTTAATGCCAGATTGAAGAAACGCATGGGAACAATCTGCCGGAACTTCGGGTCAGCGACACGAACGAACACCCGTATGGATTCCTCAACTTGAAGAAGTTTTGCCTCTTCGGCTGCAACTTGCTGCGGCGTCAGGGCTGATCGCATTGCGGGGACGTCAAGGATGGGCTTCAGAATTGGGCGAGGCTCGATTTTCTGCGGCGGGGCGCTATGAACTTTGACTGGATTCCTTACCAGTTGCGGTATCCGGCGCAATGGAGGCCTGCGTTCCAAAACTTTTTTCAGCTGAGAAACCCGCCAGAATTTTTGCAAAGCCTGCCCATAATCCAGGCTCAACAGATCGGGTTCTTTCAAGCTGCCGACGTCTTCGACCGTGACGTCAACTCCATCTACAGTCCCAAGGATGCTTCCGCCTTGCTGTTGCAAGGCTTCCGCGAAGCTCTTGATTTCGGCCGCGGCAGCGAGAAACAGGTCGTCGAACTTGTGCCCAAAAGCGACATTGTACGGTGCTATGGTCGCCAGCACTCCTGGATGATAAAAAGAAGAATCGAAAGACTGTTTGATCTGGCGAACCATCGGAAGCGTGCCAGAATCGAGAAGGGCATAGAGATCGCGGTAGTCTTCCACCTGTTTTTGCAGACTGTCGAAACGCCGCAACAATTGAACGTGTTCCTCGGGCAACGAGGGGACATCGGTATCCGCGAGAATTTCAATGAGCGCAATTTCAAATGGCGCGAGGGGCAAAGAACCGTCCAACCCGTATCCCGTGCGCTCCCATTGACCCGGCACTCTGGGGCGGCGATAAAGAAACGTCGCAACCAGATCGGTCTTTTCGCGATTCACATCGCTAAGATCTTTTTTGCGGGTAAAGTAGCGGAGCATCGCTTCGGCAATTTCAGGATCGGTGTCGGGGGTAAAAGCGCGCCGCAACATGGCGGGCGTAATTGCCATATCCAACAAGCGCAGCCAGCGCCGCATGGAGGATAGAGTTTCCATCACGCCGCCGTCATTCTGCTGTAGAGAAACAGCCTCTAGCCCGGCGGGAACGGGAACCTCTCCTCCTACTGAGTCCTGTAAAAGCTTCTCAGAGAAGCCTTGCACGGTTGCCAGAATGGCAAGTTCCCATTTTGGATCTTCGGCCAATGTCTCCCCTTGGGCCTTCTTTTTAGAGGGTCCGGTAACAAAAAGGTAATAACCCAAGTTAAGACTAACTTGGGTGCATCTACAAGACTCTCTTAAGGGTGGACACTAAAGTTACATGGGGAGGATGCCCGAATTTAGCTGGTGTTCAATCTAGTGGAATACGACCGTCTTGCTGCCATAGAGCAATATGCGGTTCTCGATATGCCAGCGCGCCGCACGGGAGAGTACGATCTTTTCCAGATCGCGCCCTTTTTGCAGTAGGTGCTCCAGCGAGTCGCGGTGTGAAATGCGGATCACGTCCTGCTCAATGATGGGACCGTCGTCAAGAACTTCCGTAACGTAGTGGCTGGTTGCGCCAATCAATTTTACCCCCCGGGCAAATGCCTGGTGATAGGGCTTGGCGCCGACGAATGCGGGCAGAAAGGAATGGTGAATGTTGATGATGCGGTGGGCATACTCATTAACAAAAGTGGGACTAAGAATTTGCATGTATCGGGCCAGCACAATTAGATCCGGCTTGTGTTCCTTGAGCAGGGTTGTAATTTGTCTCTCGGCGCTTTCTTTCTCTCCCGATTTTGCCGGAACGAAAAAGAAAGGAACACCGTAGAACTCGGCGATTGCTTGATTATCGGGATGATTAGAAACAATCAAGGGGATATCGCAAGCCAGCTCACCGCTCTTGTGCCGATAGAGCAAATCCACAAGACAGTGATCGTAGCGAGAAACCAGTATCGCCATCTTAGGACGACGATCTGATCGCGCTAATCGCCATTCCATTCTGGCCTCGGCGGCTAGTGGCGAAAAATGTTGAGGAAACTCGGCAAGATCAATATCGAATTCTGAGGGATCGAACTCCACACGCATCAGGAAAAGATTCGAAGTCTCATCTGCATGTTCATCCGCATGCAGAATGTTGCCATTGTGGCGGAAAACAAAGTCGGAAATCGTCGCAACCAAACCTTTGCGATCCGGGCATGAAATGAGAAGGACAGCGGAGTTCTTCATATTGAATTACTGCGCCTAGATTCTATCCGTTTATTCCCCTCCAATTCTGAATCTCATGCCTGCCCGGAAGTTCACGCCTAGTGAAGGGTATCCCGTCACCTCTTCATATGGCTTATTCAGGGCATTTTGGATATTCAGATATGCAGTGACTCGCGAATTCACCGCGTACCATGTCCCCATGTCAACGCGCACATATCCGGCCACGTGGTTGATGCCAAAGCCAAAGAAATCTGAATCTACTCTTCGGCCCACGAAACTCCCCGCAATGTTGCCGCCCCAGTGCGTTCCCGCGTATGTGAGAAGGGTTGTAGCCGAATGTTTAGGACGGAGCAAGAGCGGCTCCCCAGCCGCCAGCGTTGGGTCGCAGAAGTTAGCCGGGGTGCAAAGCGGCGCGTCGAGAATTTGTGTTGAAGTGTAGGTGTAGGAAGTATTCACTGAAACTCTCGGACTGATCTGCGCTTGAATTTCAGCCTCGGCGCCCTGCGCGAACGATTTGTTGAGATTGACATACTGCCCCACGAACGTTACTGGATCAACTGTGGCGAACTCGATTTGGTTCTTAAAGAGGTTGTTGAAATACGTGGCTTTCACCGTGAACTTCGGGCCTAGAAAATTCTGCTGAATACCGGCTTCAAAATTTCTATTCCGTTCGGGCAGGAGATTGGGATTGGGAATGCTGAAGGGAGGTCCCGCGAAAGACTCGTCAAAACGCGGTTCTTTGATCCCGGTGGCGTAGGCGAAGCGCAAGCGGGTTCCCGAAAAAAACCGCCCACCCCGCAATGCCTGGAGAGCCAGCGCGATTCGCGGCACTCCCGTGTTGCCGAAGCCGCCGTTGTGGACAAAGCGCGCTCCGGCAACGATTGTGAGGCGCCCAAGCGTGAGCATTTGCTGACCGTAGATCTCGTGATTCAACCTCAGTCCGTGATCAATAGGAGGAGAATCCAAGTCTCCGAAGAAGCCGTTTTCATCCTCGAAGCGGTACCCGAAGGTGGTTTGAGCCCAACTTCTCTCAACGTAATTCCCCTGATACTCGACTCCAGCGCGATTGAAATTGCCGATTGTGTTGAAAGGCGAATCAACGCTGAAGCCACCGATCGAGCGCCCTGGGTCGGCTATGCTGTCAGCGTTGGTACGCTTTTCGTTGGATTCATAACCGGTGAATTGCTGAGTCCACCGGGAGTTATTCGCGACCATCACTTCCATGCTTGATAAGATATTATTTTGCCGCGCCCGTTGATCGAGGTCCGGAAGCAATCCGAATGTCTGTCCCCCGAAATTCCACTCTCCCTGCACCCCGGTCACGCTGTTGTCGTGACGCGTGCGCAAGCGCAAAGACACCTTGTCATTCAGTGCGAGGCCAAGGTTTGCGCCCTCCAGCGAATTTGAATAGGCGTCGTTGGGTCCCTGGCCCATTGTGTTGAATTGATTTCCGAAAACGTTATAGTCGAAACGGCCATTCGCTCCCGAAAGAGATGCGTAGCCGTTCGCAGTGCCAAGGTTTCCGCCGTCGGCGCCGAAACGTAGTTCAGGAGTATGCGTATTCCCGGTTCGAGTCCAAATCTGCATGACGCTGGTCATTGCGTCCGAACCATACAAGGTGCTTTGAGCGCCGCGCACGAACTCCAAACGATCGGACTCGGTGAGCGGAAGCGTGCCAAAATCAAAAGTGCCGCCAGGTTCGTCAACCACAACTCCGTCCACGATAACTTTGTTGTAGCGCGAATCTCCGCCTTCCACGAAGAGGCCGGAACGGCCGCCGCGCTGCCCCGCAGAATTGACGACCGCTCCGGGCAAAAATCGCAGCGCATCTTCGGACGCAATTGGACTCATAGCCTGGAGTTGGTCAGCGTTTAAAGTTTCGACGTCGGCAGCGGCTGCATCGGCGGGCACCGGGGTACGAGTCGCCGTTACTACAACTGTTTCAGCGGCGGACGCCACGCGTAGTCGTATGGTTAAGGCCTGTGGCTGTGACCGCGGAACGGTTGATGTTTCGACAGCAAAGCCGGGCGCAAAAACACGGGCAGCGTACTTGCCGGAGCCTTCCACCGTGAAGACAACTATACCTTCCGCCGATGTGAATCCCACGGAAGCCGGTTGATCCAAGTCAGCCTGGAGCAACTCAACCTTGGCGCCGGCGACTGCTGCCGATTGAGGATCTAAAACTCTAATTTTGATTTCTGCCGCGGATGCAGCGGCCGAGAGAATAAGCAAGCAAGCGAATAACCGGGAAAACCACATGCACTCCTCCTTTGACACGCGAAAGGGGTTGGTGTTGGCGGTTCGCGCCGGTCTCCTGGCTTCGCGAGTAAGGATGCTCTTCTGGGAGTACCCAGCATTTAGCATCCGGCCACCACAACCGCCCTTCCCGGGATTTTCTCCGGTGGGCGGCTGTACGTTTCCTCGCTTACAGTTGCGCGGCAGCGCGGGATTCACACCCGCTTCCCAATCTCATCGCATGATGAGAGCGCGCGAACCAAAAAGTTGTGAAAGAGCAAATCCGATGGGAGAAATTTAGCTGTTGAACGATGAAAAAGTCAAACTCACCTTGAGCGCGAATTCGCGCCCGAGACCGCGACGCGAGACGATTAGCCCATCCGGCAAGGGATTTGGAGTATTCTGGATCACTGGCCAAAGAATTATTGCGCGACTTTCCAAAACGTTCTTTTGCAGATGCGAACGTGGCTTTGATTGATTAAGATAGGTTGAGTCTGGTGCTCTTTCGCTGTACGCTTGAACCCTCTATGGATGAAAAGAATCGAACCGCCGACGATGAAAATGTCAGCGGAACACCTAACGCTGGGAAAAAGCCATACCAAAAGCCTAGTTTCCGTTACGAGGTGGTCTTCGAGACGAGGGCATTGTCCTGCGGAAAGGTCAGCCGGTTGCAACAGTCGTGCCAGTTCCGGCGAATGAATTCGTGATGCACTCGGCGGGAAAGCTCGTGCTTCGGGGAGATTCCATTGACTGAGAGATACGTCTCGAAAAGCGACGCGATAGCAGCCCGCCTCCTGGGCGGCGAGATGATGATTATGTCGGCGGCAGATTCGACCTTCTTCACCCTCGATGCTGTGGCCACTCTGATATGGCAAGCGGCTGACGGACATACACCTCTTTCGCAAATTGCTGCCAAGATCAGTAAGGAATATGACGTTGACCAGGCTCAAGCCGAGCGCGACGCTGAGGAGTTCGTCAGCGAACTTTCGAAGCACGGTATTCTGCTTATTTCCGACGCTCCGGTGATTAAGACGGGCCCAACAACGCCTGACCGCACTTAAGTCTCTGGCCTATAGTGACCTTCGGCCGTGCCAATCGCACTTGCTACTGTTGTACCTGTAGCGAACTCTGTTCCTCCCCGATTTGACGCGCATCACGTCAAAGTCATTTTGGCGGCTTTTGCGCGACTTCGAAAATACCGTATGAGCACTGAGCCAATACGAGTGCAGGAAACCCACCTTCAAGGAAACTCCGTCCGCGAAGTCCGGCTTGATAAGAATCAGCAGCGTGAAATTCGATTGAAAGAAATCCAGGACAAACGGATTAGCGATCTGGGTCTCACTATCGAATCCTCCGCGCTCCATCGCTTCGTTCAACAACTTTACCGCGAACTTGAGCGCAAGAGGATTAGCAAGTTTCATCCAGTGTGCTATCTATCCGATGAGTGGGGATGCCCGTCCGGCGAGCCGGTGATAGGCATACCTTTTTATCTCGCCAGTCCCGATCTCTCATTACTGGAAAAGGGCGTCAACGATCTTGAGGATGCGCGCGAGATCATGATGTATCTGCGGCATGAGGCTGGGCACGCTTTTAATTATGCGTACCGGCTGCATCGCACACCACAATGGAAACAATTGTTTGGATCGTTTCGGCGCCCGTATCGCGATAATTACAGGCCGGTTCCATTTTCGAGAAATTACGTCCGGCATTTGGCTGGATGGTATGCACAGAAGCATCCCGATGAAGACTTCGCTGAGACTTTTGCCGTATGGCTCACGCCAGGTTCAGGATGGCGCAAGCGCTACAAGAATTGGGGCGCGATTGCGAAACTTCGATACATGGATCGCATCGCCCGTGAACTGGGCGGCATTGACCCGATTCGGCGGCGCGGTGTTCCTGACGTGACGGTAGATGAGATGGAGTCCACGGTCGGAGAGTTCTATCGCCGAACAAGCGAGGAAGTGGCGCTAGGAGATTTGGCGTTGGATACGGATTTGCGGGATATTTTCAACGCATCAAAGAGGCGCAAAACATCAGCGCCCGCCCAGAATTTATTGCGTCAACATCGCAAGTCGGTCGTGGACAAGATTGCTTATTGGACGGGGGCGCAGCGGCCGCTGGTGAGAAAACTGATTTCGGTAATCGAGGAAAAAACTGCCGAACTCGGATTGCTTGCCGATCGCGGACGCGAATCCGAGCACCTTACGAATATCACTGTATATGCGACGGCACTGGCAATGAATTACGTGGCGCGTGGAAACTTTGTGCAGTCATGAGGTTTGATTGAATGAGCGGCCGGAATCTGAAAATCGCGGTGCTCTACGACATCTGGGGAGATCCGGCTTCCGCCGAAGCAACGCCTCCGAAGTCAGCCGCGCGCAGGAGGAATTCCTCTAAAAAAGTTGAGCAGGAAGAGAAAGAAGACCGGGAAGAAATTTCTGAGGCTTTGGCGCAACTGGGGCATGAGCCGTTTTATCACGTGCTGGACGGTTCCATGCAGTCGCTGAACTCGTTGTGCAGATGCAAAGCTGATCTTATCTTCAATTTGACAGAATCCTTTGCCGGCGATGACACGAAGGAGACGAACGTCGCGGCCTACTTGGATTTGGTCGGCATTCCCTACACTGGCGGCGGTCCTCACGCGCATTTTCTTGCCCAGGATAAGGGGCTCGCCAAGAAGATGTTCGCTTTCCATGGAATTCGTACTCCCTACTTCGCGACGGCATATCGCGGACGGATTGAGCACGCGCACGATATTTCGTTTCCACTGATCGTGAAACCGATTTCGGAAGATGGCTCGATCGGCATTGATTCAAACGCGGTCGTTCACAGCGTCAAGGAATTGATGGAGCGTGTCGAATATATTCAGGATGAATTTGACTCTCCGGCGCTGATTGAGGAATACATCGAAGGCCGCGAAATTTACGCGGCGATTTTGGGCAGCTATGAGCGGGCACGCGCGCTTCCTCTTGTAGAGCTTGATTTTTCGAGAATGCCAAAGGGCCTGCCAAAAGTCGCGACTTACGATGTGAAGTTCGAAAAAGGTACCCAAGCGCACAAGCTGACCAAGTCTGAGGTGGCGGAAAACCTGGATGACGAAACTATCTCGCGTTTAACAGAAACGGCACTTGCCGCTTACCATGCCGTGAAACTTCGCGACTACGGCCGCATAGATATGAGACTTTCCGCACAGGGCGAAGTTTATGTCATCGAAGCCAATCCGAACCCCTGGCTTGCCAGCGGTCACGAATTCGCCATGGCGGCGAGAGAATCTAGTCGCACCTACACCGAGTTAATTGGCGAAATTGTGGATATGGCAATGGGACGCTCCGCGAAGATTAAAGCGCGAGCTAAATCCCAGGGTACTTAAACTAAATTAACCGCAGAGGACACGAAAGTCACAAAGGAAATCCCACGTGGATAACCCTTCGTGAACCTTCGTGTCCTTGGCGGTTCAAGATTTGGCTTTGATACTCCGAACTGATTTAAACTATAGCTCTGCGATTGCGAAGCTCATCGAAAGACGGGATGTTCTCTTTTACGAAGCGCGCGTTTTCCTTCGACAATCTAAAGCGGAATAGAGAAATGTGCGCTGCTGCATTGGCTGCGCTATTGATGATTGCGGGGGGAGTCGCATTTTCGCAAAATGCCGCGCCTGCAAGTTTTGATTCAGCCCAAATCGTCCAATTTCTGACGACAACCATTAGCTGGTATCACCAGGCCGCGACCGAACAACAACTGGTTACGGAGCCGAGCGATCTCACATTTTTTCAAGACAATCGCCGCGTTGCCAGGCAGGTAGTCCAACTGGCATTCGACTTCGCGCGGCAACAAGCGGATGCGCGAGCCAAGGAGCGCCGGCAAATTCAATCTCAGAATGGCGTTCCTTCTCAATATCAGTCGCTAGTTCAAATGGCAGATAAAGCGGATGAAGAGGTTCAGCAAACTCAGGCTGAAATACCTCCTCTTCAGAAAAAACTGGAAACCGCGCCAGCGAGTAAACGCGCTGGTATACAAACCTTGATCGCCGAGACGCAGAGTGAGGTCTCGCTATTCAGCGCGCGCAGGGATGCGCTTCGCAGCATGGCGGATTTTGTGAGCGGAGCCAGCACGAATGGTTTGGGCGCGAGCGGATTGAGGGCGCAAATCGAAGAACTGGCGCGGTCCGTTCCGCCCGCTATCAGCAGTTCTTCAAACTCGAGTTCCGATCAAACCGAGAGCGTGCAGGATTCTGCGAAATTGGCTCCCGTCGCCAACAAAGAGCCTGCTACTGGAATATGGGGACTGGCGGCGGATTTATTCAATCTTTCTCACAAAGAACACGTGCTGAATCAGGACATGGCCGCTACCGATGCCCTGATCCAAAGCTCGAAACACCTGCGCGAGCCGCTTGTGACAAAACTGAAGGCCATGATTCAGAGCGGCGATCAACTGGCGACGGCTGCGGATACAAGCACGCCTGCTGGTCTTGCCCAAGAAAAACAGGAGTTGGATAAGCTCGCAGCGGATTTTCGCTCTACATCAGGCGCTATTCTGCCGCTCAGCAAACAGGGAGTGGTTTTAGATCTTTATAAGCAAAGCCTCACGAATTGGGAGGAGTCCGCCAAGGCGGAATCCAAAGCGGACTTAAGAAACCTGATGGCACGGCTAGGCGTTCTGCTGGTCGTGATTTTCACCGTCTTTATATTAGGAGAAGTCTGGCGGCGAACGATCTTCCGGTACGTGCACGATGTGCGGCGTAGATATCAGTTTCTTCTTTTGCGAAGAATCGTCTTGTGGGTGGTGATTGCACTCATAATCGCATTCACATTCGCTACGCAGTTGGGTTCAGTGGTGACGTTCGCAGGATTGATTACGGCCGGCGTTGCGGTAGCTTTGCAGAACGTAATTGTTTCCATGGTGGGATATTTCTTTCTCATCGGAAAATTTGGCATTCGAGTAGGTGACCGCGTGCAGGTTTCTGGAGTGGCGGGCGAGGTGGTGGATATCGGACTGGTGCGCTTCCATCTGATGGAGATTGGTCCGGATGCGCAGCCAACCGGACGTATAGTCGCGTTTTCGAATTCGATTGTCTTTCAGCCAGCGTCAGGCTTATTCAAGCAAATTCCGGGAACGAGTTTTGTATGGCATGAGATAGAGCTGATTTTTGCGCCAGAGAGCGAATATCACGTGGTGCGCGAGCGAGTCACTGCCGCTGTGGATGCCACTTTTGGCGAGTACCACGAAAAGATGGAGGATCAGCGTCATCAAATGGAAATGACGCTTAGTTCCATTTCTGCGACAGAGTTAAAACCGAAGATCCATTTGCACTTTACGGCGGCGGGCATTGAAGTGAATATTCGTTTCCCGGTTGAAATGGGCACCGCGTCCGAAATTGACGACAAGATCATGAAGGAGCTCTTGACTGCGGTCGAGAAGGAGCCGCGGCTGAAGTTGGTCGGTTCGCAGATGCCTACGGTGAAGGCGGAGGCTTAGGCTTAAGCGTTAGGAGTGGACATGTGCTTCGCCGCTGTTGAGCTTCGCTCAACCTCGACGGGCGGGGACGCCCGTCGCTCCATGTGCTTACAGTTGCAGAAAGTTTTGCATGAGCTTCTTGCCTTCGTTCGTCAAAACGCTTTCGGGATGGAACTGGACACCCTCAACCTGAAATTTTCGATGCCTTAATCCCATGATCGTCCGCGAACCATCGCGTTCAACTGTGGACGCGCTGATCTCAAGCTCTTCCGGCAGGTCTTTCTCTTCGACAATTAGCGAATGGTAGCGGGTGGCCGTCATCGGAGATGGCAGCCTCTTAAAGATGGTTTTGCCGTCGTGTTTTACCTCGCTGGTCTTGCCATGCATGAGGTTTGGCGCCCGCACTACCTTTCCACCAAATGCCGCGCCTAAAGCCTGATGCCCGAGACAAACTCCCAAAACCGGAATTTTCCCGGCAAAGCTGCGAATGAGTTCGATGCTGATGCCCGCCTCTTGAGGGGTGCAGGGGCCTGGGGAAACTACGATGCGTTCCGCGCCCAGGGCTTCAATCTCACCAATCGTGACTTGGTCGTTTCGGCGAACGACGACTTCGGCTCCGAGCTCACCAAGGTATTGAACCAGGTTGTAGGTAAACGAGTCGTAGTTGTCGAGTACGAAAACCATGTATTCAGCTTATCCTAAAGTTCCTAAGAGAAGCCTCCGGATAATCGCCGATTTGAAACACACTGCAATGGTCCACCGGTAGGCTTGCTTCAGGTTGACTCCCCAATTGGCTTGAGAAACGGGCCTTGACACCGCCGCTCCTAGACCCCATGCTTACAGTGATTTGGCCGACAAGACTATCGCCGACGGCAGTCCGGAGAAGCGGGCGACGCGTCGTTTTGCATTGCGGCTCCCTGTTTCTGTAGCCGATTCCGGAAATGAGTCGGAATTAAAGGCCGCCCAAACCCGTGACGTCAGCGCCCGGGGGATCTGCTTCTATGTTGATTCGAACATTGCCGTCGGGGCGGGCATTGAATTTACATTCACCCTTCCACCCGAGATCACCCTGACGGAGAGCATTCGCGTGCGATGTAAAGGAAAAGTAGTGCGCGTGGACAACGGCAACGAAGATCGTAAAGTCGCCGTCGCGGCGGTGATTGATGAGTACGAATTTCTTTCCGGTCCGCAGTAGCCACGTTTTTGTCACCGCGAAAGATGCCGATCTTTCGTGTTCCTTCCGTCACTTTTCTCTGTAGCCTCGCTGATGTTATTGTTTCTTCTATAGGTTACTTATCCAGCAATGACGTTCTTGCAGCGCATGCGTTTCCCGTTTGCCGTGCTATCCCTCTCGGCAATCTTTATAAGTTCAGGTTTTGCCCAGGTGAATGGACAGGCCAATCAACAATTGCCGTCACCATCGGCAGAGCCCCAAGCTGAACATCCTGAGCATCCCGCGGTAGTGTTGCGCGTAAGAGTGCTCCTTACAAAAGATTATCCGGCGCTCGAAATCGTTACTGATCGTCCGGTGGTGCCTTCTATACACAAAATTGACGGCCCTTCGAGGCTGACGATTGACCTTCCGAACACCAGCATGTCCCTTCAGCATAAAGAAATTCCGATCAACACGGAACAGCTTGGCGACCTTCATTTGGACGAAGAGAAGGGAGCGAATCAAGCCGTTCACATGGTGATTGATCTACGCAAGCCGCTCGCTTACACGTGGGAAGCTGCGGGTAATCGGCTAACCATCAGGCTCCAGTCAGCGGAGCCCGCGGTCGCAACACCTGCCACGGCCGAGACACCGCAGGCGAAACCGCCAATGACTCCGGCCGCACCACCTTCGCTTCCCGGCTTGGCTTCAGGAGCACAAGTAGGACTTATCCCGGTTACACCTGGAGGATTCGGCGCCGTCATATTTGCGGGCAATCGAATCGAACCAGGCTCGACGATTACCGCGGGAACAGACACTGCCGTCCTGAGTCTGGGAAGAAACGGCGAAGTCCATCTTTGCCCAAGGACCACGGCTTCAGTGACTACGTCGTCGAACGGGCATGATTTGATGCTTGGCATGAGTACGGGATCCCTCGAGACCCACTACAATCTTGATGCTTCGATTGACTCCGTCCTTACTCCGGATTTTCGTATTCTTCTCGCTGGGCCGGGCATCTTTGAATATGCAATTAGCGCGGACGCCCGCGGAAACACCTGCGTCGGCGCTCTGCCTGGAGATACACGTTCTGCTATCGTTTCTGAACTGATGGGAACCGGAAGCTACGAAGTGAAGCCAGGTGAACAAGTGATGTTTCATTCCGGACGCCTATCCGCTGCCGATCACAACATGATTGGGAGCTGCGGATGTCCGACGCCGGCACCGGTAATGCGCGCTGGGGCGCCGACTGGTCCTGTAATCCCAGATTCAAAGGTGCCATCCTCGGTGCAGTTGGCGCAAGCGGCGACTCCAGCGAAACCGCAACAGCCACTCGCTGGAAGCGGCCCCGAATCGGGGATTCCTGCACAGGGGCAACCAGCGGAAGGATCGGAAACATCCGCGCCACCGCCGTCGAAACCTAACGACGTGCAGGCACAAGTCGAAGCGCCATTGATCTTCCGCGCTTCCGATTTGCCTCCGGTAAAAACCGCCTCTGACATAAAGCCGAAGAATTCACCAAGTGCATCTGACCCAGCAGCGGCGCCTCAGAGAGTACTGCCGCCTCCGTCCAGAATCACCATAATCACAACCGAAAAGCAGCACCATAATATCTTTGGAAAAGTAAAAGGCTTTTTCAAAGGCATTTTCCGCTAGCGTGAGTTGCTTTCGGCAATTGGCGGCCCACCGACTCGCCGCACCGCTTGACCCGCAGGCAATTCCGCAAGCAGTTTTCGCACTGTTCGTTTCAAGATGGGATGGCGAAAGTCCGCGTCAATTTCCGCCATAGGTTCCAGCACAAACCGGCGCTCATGCAGCGATGGATGTGGAATTGTGAGGTCCTCGGCATCCACGACTGCACTCCCAAACACAAGGATATCTATATCAATAATTCGCGGACCTCTTTTCTGTTGGCGCCGGCGTCCCATGCCCTGCTCGATCTTGAGAATTGCCGCCAATAGTTGCTTCGGCATTTTTTCGGTATTGAGCTTGACAACGCAATTCAAGAACCAGGGTTGGGCGGTGAACTCGACTGGCTCCGTTTCGTAGATTGAAGAGACCGCGATGATCTCCCCGACTTGTCCAAGACGGTCGAGTGCTCCCGCTATATTGGCCATGCGATCGCCAATATTCGATCCCAGAGAAAGAAAAACGACCTTATGCACGAATAGTAGTGTCCTGGTTTCAGTTTGAACTTGCTACAAAAAACTTCCCGGTGTCCATACCGGCCACGCCAATCATTCTTTTTCTTCAACGGACGCTACAATAGCCACTGTGAGCGTCGCCTCATCTCCGCCGGTTGAAAGCCCCCAGGTTCTCTCAGGTTCGCGATTTACGCTCAAGCAAAGAATTCTGCTGTCGCTCATTACATGGGCCGGAGTTGCGGCAATACGGCTGATCGCCCCAACGCTGAAAATCACGGTCTCATTTGAGGACGGAGGGCTAGCCGGATTGGAAACTAGGCCGATGGTGCTCTCGTTCTGGCACAATTGCGTTTTCCCTGCGATTTATGTCTGGCGCAACTTAGGAATTCGAGTCATGTCGAGCGATAGCTTCGATGGCGAATATACCGGCAGAATCATCCGAAAATTTGGCTTTGTAAAAATTCGCGGATCGAGCAGCCGCCGCGCAGTCCGCGCATTGCTGGAGATGAGGAGAGAGCTTGCAAACGGCCATACGGTGGCTTTTACCATTGATGGCCCTAAAGGACCGAAGTATATTGCCAAGCCCGGACCCGTGCTGCTGGCGAAGGCCACGGGCGCACCGATGGTGGCGTTTCATATCGCGATGGATAATCCATGGATTTTGAAGACATGGGACGGTTGCATGATCCCCACACCTTTCTCGCGGGCGGTTATGCGGGTCGGCCGGCAAATTATCGTGCCGTCGGACTCCGGTGACCGGCAAATGGAAGCGTTTCACTCGCAACTTCAAGCATCGCTTGATCAAGTACGCGAATTCGCCGAGGCAAACGTTCGCGACCTGCGATGATTGTTTGCCAATCCATGCGAAACTTGTGACGGATGTGGTGGAACCAGACGGCACATCACTCTTTAGAATGAGGATCGAGGATTCATGGCCGCAACCATCTTAGACGGAAACAAAATTTCCGCGCAAATCCGCGCCGAAGTAGCTTCGGAAGTGAAAACCATGGCGGATGCGGGAATTCGGCCAGGCCTCGCCGTCGTGCTGGTCGGTCACGATCCTGCTTCTGAGATTTATGTCCGCGGAAAAGTGAAAAGTTGCGAAGAGGTCGGCATCTATAGCGAAAAACATACACCGGCGGAAACCATCTCGACCGAAGAATTGCTGGAACTCGTTACAGGACTCAACCTGCGTGACGACATTGATGGAATCCTCGTGCAATTGCCGCTGCCGCCGCAGGTTGATTCCAAGAAAATCCTGATGGCTGTAGATCCCGCGAAGGATGTTGACGGATTCCATCCCATTAATGTCGGCATGTTGTCGACACAGCTTCCTGGGTTGGTGCCCTGCACTCCTTCCGGCGTTATTGAAATCTTGAAGAGAAGCAACATTTCAATTTCAGGTCAAGAAGCTGTAGTAGTTGGCCGAAGCGATATCGTGGGCAAGCCTGTAGCGATGTTATTAATTAACGGCAATGCGACGGTCACGATATGCCATTCAAAAACTCATGCCCTGCCTTCCGTGTGCCGCCGCGCGGACATCCTAATCGCAGCAATAGGACGCGCCGGAATGATCACACGCGATTACGTTAAGGCAGGCGCCACGGTTATTGATGTCGGCCAGAACAAGGTAACGGATCGGTCCGAGTTCGAACGGCTTTTTGCAGGAAACGCGAAGCGCGAGGAAGCCTTCAATGCCAAAGGCTTCACACTGGTGGGGGATGTTCATCCCGAGGTTGCCCAAGTCGCGGGAGCAATCACACCTGTTCCCGGAGGCGTTGGGCCGCTGACGATTGCGATGTTGATGTCCAACACGGTGCGAGCAGCGCGGCTGCGGCGAGGCAGCGGAGCACGGCTGAGTCTCGCGTGCTAAAGATTGGATTGACCGGGGGAATCGCCGCGGGCAAGACAACCGCAGGAAACTTCTTTGCAGCCCTTGGTGCTTACGTCATTCGAGCTGACGATATCGCACACGATCTCATGAAGCCTGGCGAGCTTGTTTATCGGGAAATAGTCCGGCATTTCGGCAACGAGATTTTGAATGCCGATAAAACAGTGAACCGGTCTAGACTTGCCAAAGTTGCGTTTAGCCTGGATTCATCCACATCAGCGAGCCGCATTGAGGAACTGAACCAGATCGTTCATCCGCCCGTAATTCAAAAGCAGGAACAGTGGATGAAAGAGACTGGAGAACGCGATCCACGAGCCATTGCCATTGTGGAAGCAGCACTCATATTAGAAGCGAATCTCGAAAACCACTTCGACAAACTTGTCATGGTAACTTGCCGTCCGGAGCAGCGCGCCGAACGATGGGCTGCTGGCAGGAAAATCAGTATCAAAAACGCCCGATTGGAAATAGCCAGACGACTGGCGGCGCAATGGCCGGATGAAGTGAAAATTAAAGCTGCCGACTATGTGATCAACAACTCCGGAACGCTGGAAGAGACGGGCAGGCAGGTCAGTGACCTCTACGAGAAGCTGCTACGAATCGTCGATTAATGTCATGCTGAGCGAAGGTGCGCCTCCGCTGCGAAGAAGCGCAATCGCTCAAGATGACAGAGCGCCGCGCTACTTTCGGTGCCAACGAACACCCTCTTTACTAGTTTCGACAACAATGCCGGCGGCGGCGAGTTCGCCGCGAATTTTGTCGGATACGGCAAAGGTCTTAGCCTTTCTCGCAGCTTCCATGTCGGAGATTTTCTTTTCGATGTCAGCGTCAGAAAGTTGGTGCGAAGCCACGGATTCCAAGAGCTCGCTGCTGATCTCGGCTTCACGTCCTTCGTCTTTCGCCCACTGCGTGATTGCTTGCATCTTTGGCCCGTCGTCATCTTTGAGCACTGCAAATATTTCATCGAATTGACCGAGTACTGCCAGTAGCGGCGGAACATCGCCGCTTTTTACCTGCCCAATATCCAGGGCGGCGTTTGCAGCGCGGATTAGATCGAAAATCGCGGCTTGAGCTTGCGCGGTGTTGAGATCGTCTTCCAACCCCGTACGCATGCGATCTTGTGCCTGCTTCGCAAGTTCCGTCATGGCAGTCGAGCCATCCGGAAAGTGGCTGGCGGAGATGCGGGCTTGGAAGTTTCGCAGACGTTCCACCGAGGCCGACGCCTGCTGCAATCCATCAAATGTGAAGTTGATCTGATTGCGGTAAGGAACGGACGCCAGCAGATAGCGAATGGCCGAAGGTTTGTGCCCCTTCAATACGAGATCGCGCAGGGTATAAAAGTTTCCCTGGCTCTTCGACATTTTCTCGCCTTCAACCAGGAGAAATCGCGCGTGAAACCAGAAGCGAGCGAACGGCTTCCCAGTCTGTGCTTCGGATTGGGCAATTTCATTTTCATGATGGGGGAAAATCAGGTCTTCTCCGCCGGCATGCAGGTCGAAGGTTTCGCCTAATTCTTCCATCGCCATTACCGAACATTCGATATGCCAACCCGGCCTCCCGGGCCCGATCTCACTCTCCCAAAATCCCTCCCCGGGCTTGGGTGCTTTCCAAAGTGCGAAGTCGCGGGCATTATCTTTTTCGTATTCGTCGAGATCCACTCGCGCACCATCTTCCATCCCCGCGAAATCACGTTTTGAGAGCTTTCCGTAGCCAGGAAACTTTGCGATTCTAAAATAATAAGATCCGTCTTCGGCGCGGTATGCATATCCCTTCTGCTGTAAATCGGCCACGAACTTTGCCATCTCCGGAATGTGGTCTGTCGCATGAACCAACTCCGGCTGCTTAATATTAAGTGCAGCCAAATCTTCCAGGAATGCCTTTTCAAATTTCGCGGTGTATTCCTTTACACCTACGCCATCCCTCGCGGAATTGCGGATGATCTTGTCGTCTACGTCAGTGATATTCATCACGTGACGCACCTCGTATCCACTTTGCCTCAAAAACCGGACCAGGATATCAATGGCGACGAAGGTCCGAAAATTGCCGATATGCCCGTAGTCATAAACCGTTGGACCACACGCATACATCCGCACATGGTTGGGTTCGAGGGGAACAAACTCTTCGATACCCGCAGACATCGTGTTGTAAAGGCGCAATGCCATATTCAGGAAGGCCCCGTGGAATCTGTAATTCTAGGGTGAGGCTCGAAAAATGGTCAAACGATTTCCGCCGGCGATACTGATGGGGGAGGTTGATGGCTGCCGTGAAGGCGGTGCCCCACCAGCACGATGTAATGGAGCGCGGAAATTATGGTGAATAAGAACGTGGCGCGCAAAAAGGTCGTGCGCGCAATCCATATCCAGCGCGCCGGGTCCACTTCCAGCAGCATTACGAAAAATACAGCGGCTACCTGCGCGAAAGTGTTGGCTTTGCCAAAGATGCTGGGACGAAAATCGCGGAGCCCTGCAATGGCAAAAAGAACGGCGCTGGCAAACAAAATGGAGATGTCACGGCTAAACACCAGCACCGTGAATTTCCATGGCACCTTGCGAAGAATTGAGAGCACTAAAAACATCGTGCTCAGGAGCAGCTTATCGGCAATCGGATCGAGATACTGCCCCAATAGCGTCTGTTGTTTCAGCGTGCGCGCGAGTACGCCATCCAAGCCGTCACTGAAACCCGCAAGCACAAACAGAACGAGTGCCGCGACATAATGGCCTTCCACCAATCTAATTACGATAAACGGCAGGAACGCCATTCGCAGCAACGTAAGCTGATTCGGCGCAGTGAGCAGATGAGAGAACTTCACAAATGATCCTCAGGTTTGATTCTAGTATTGCACGTGAGGGAACTCCCCCCGATGCGGAATGAGGGCAATCAACCGGGAGTATCAAACTAAAGTTGTAGTGTAGTGGAGCTTATATGAGCGTGCTGGGTATTTGATTCGTGTCGAAAAGGTTGAGTAAGGCGTGGATTGGATGAGCACTGCGCGCGCTTTCACAATCAATGATTTCGCGAACAAATTACTTGAGTTCACGGCATTCCGGGGCGCCCAAATTCAGGCGACCTCCATCTGTTCCTGACCGGGCTTCGGCCTCACGTTACGCTTGCGAAATATAGTTTTGAGATTCTCGCGCCAGCGTTCATCTATTCCCACCAGCACCCAGTCGATTTTCGGAGAGAAATAATGCAGCAAGATGTCAGTCGCGGGGTGCACACGCAAGGCAGGCGCGACGAGGAATAGCAACGGATCGTGGTCCGAGAGCTCCACGCCGGTAAAATATCCGAATCGTGCGAAATCGCCGCGCGCCTGGTGCCAGGCGACCCTCGACCAATAATCCAGCCCTTGTAACGGAAGATGGATGTCCTCATCTGCCTTGAGTTCGACCACTGCAAGGCGTCCTTCTCGTGTGGCTGTCAGGACATCAATCATTGCCCTGTCCGAAGCCGAGAACGCTGGGACTTGTGAATATTGGATTCGCCCGCCAAGCTCTCCATCAAGCAAAGCGAGGTTGAGTACTGCCAAAGATTCCAGCCAGCGCTCAGGATGCATTCGCCACAGCGGATGATCGCGCGGACCTTCAGGATGACGGACTTCTCCGATGCTTCGAACCAGCGCCGTAAAATATTCCTGATTCAAATCCGTGAGAACTCTTTCTCCGCGTCCCACTCCGAATAAAATCTCCGTGGAACTACGAAATGACGCCGGATCATGGGCGAGCCGCGCACGCGCAAACTCCAGGCCGTGGCGGCGAAAAGCGATTTCTGCCGAAGATAGAATCGCGATTTCAGCTTCAGGCATGAGATCGCGAATTCGCGCGACCGAGTCGGCGAAACGCTCGCGGGTAGCCGTTTCATTGGCCGCGTGCACGAGACGGGTTGCGATATTGCCGCGATCTGAGAGATCTATTTCAACTAGTTCGGCGTCTCGCTCTTTCAGTTCGTACAACTGCCATTTTGCGGCGTGGGGGTTCAGGTGGGCCATTCGCCCCCTGGTCACTGCCGAACTGTTATCTGGAACGAAGAGCATCAGGCCTTCTATGACCATCTTGTCCGCCCGTGCTCGCCGGCAGAAATCCAGCCACAGAATGCCGAAAGTAAGGGCAGCGTCTATGGATCCCTGAGTTTCCTGGGCATTCACTCCTAACACGGCGAAGGCCGACTGTCCTCGCTGCACGATTCCCCTTGTATAAATTGGGCCGAACGAATGTTTCAGATCGATTGAAGTAGTCAGCTGCGAAACGACGAATCCCGGGAAGCGCCGCTGGAGTACTCTCTGGAGCAATCGCTGGTATCCCAACCGCGACACTTTTTTCGCCGTCGGAGTGCGCCAGTCTCGCTTGCGGCAAATTTCAAGCTTGGTAGGCCTGGTTTGTCCTAACCTCTGCACCTGAAGTAGCAGCACGTCCTTCTTCACTTCGGCGTCGAGCACCCGTCGCACAACATTCCGCTCCGGTGACCACATATGAAGCAGGCACTTGTGAACCTCTCCAGACACTGAGTATTTCGCTTGAGTCAAATCAAAAATAACGTCACCGTCCTCAATGACTACTGCGGTCTCCATTCCGAGGAGAAAGCCTTCCACTTCGCGAGCCAACGATTCGGGAGTCACGTGGACATTGTGTCAATTCGGCGAAGCTTTGTCTGTGACGAGTGACCAATGGCCCTCGTCATTCCGGACAGCTTCATACGCTGCCGAGAAGCATTTGCCGCAGCAAATGGGTAGATCCCGACTTTCACTCGGACGCAAGGCGTCGCAATCAATAATCGGCCCGACTGAAAGTCGAGCCCTCCCCGTTGGATTGGCTCCCTTCAACGGTGAAGTTCATGTGGGATAATCTAGGGACACCATCATGGGAGTCTTTCCCGGTAAGGCGGCATCCAATTAACGTGGATAAAAATAGATTTTTTTTCGAACATTACGGCCTGACCGAACGCGGTCTGGAGAGCTACCTTGCGGCAGCATTATCAGCGGGTGGAGACTACGCCGATCTCTATTTTGAATATCTTTCATCCACCGCTCTAAGCCTCGACGAGTCCATGGTTAAGTCGGCGTCCCAAGGCATTTCGGCTGGATGCGGCGTTCGTGTCATTTCCGGCGAGCGCACGGGGTACGCTTATACTGACGATCTTTCGCCAGAACGTATTCTGCACGCAGCTCGGACCGCAGCCTTAATTGCGACCGGGCCATCCAAGACGCCAGTTGTCGGCTTTCAGGAAAAACCGGCCCGCAGCCTGTATCCGGTCACTCTTCCTTCCGTAGACGCGGAAATATCCGCCAAAGTCGAACTGGTAATGCGCGCTGACAAGACTGCGCGAGCCTACGACCCGCGTATTAAAGAAGTCCGCGCGAGCTACATGGACGAGCTTCGCAACATTTTGGTTCTCGGTTCGGATGGCACTTTCGCCGAGGATACTCAGCCACTCGCGCGATTGAACGTCTCCTGCATCGCAAAGACTGAAACCAATTCCGCGCGTGGAACTTCCGGCGGCGGCGGACGCGTAGCTCTGGATTTCTTCTTCGGCGAAAAGACACCTGAATACTTCGCCAAAGAAGCGTCCCGGCAGGCGATTCTGCAATTAGACGCTCGTGAGGCTCCGGCCGGAGAGATGGAAGTGGTTCTCGGTCCGGGATGGCCCGGGGTTCTGCTGCATGAAGCCGTGGGTCACGGGCTGGAAGCCGATTTCAATCGCAAGCAAACCTCGGCATTCGCAGGCCTTATCGGGAGGCGCGTCGCGAGCGAGAAGTGCACCGTGGTGGACAACGGAACCATGCCGGGCCGGCGTGGATCGCTGAACGTTGACGACGAGGGCGAGCCAACGCAGAATACCGTTCTCATCGAGAATGGCATCTTGAAGGGCTACCTCAGTGATAAGCTTTCCGCCCGCCTGCTTGGTGTGGCCGATACGGGTAATGGGCGCCGTGAAAGCTACGAACACATTCCGATGCCGCGCATGACTAATACCTACATGCTCCCCGGTGAAGACGCCCCTGAAGACATTATTCGTTCCGTCCAGCATGGCATTTACGCGGTGAATTTCGGCGGAGGCCAGGTGGACATCACTAACGGCAAGTTCGTCTTTGCCGCCTCCGAAGCCTACATGATCGAAGATGGCCGGATTACCGCCCCGATCAAAGGCGCGACTTTGATCGGCAATGGCCCCGACGTGCTCACCCGAGTTTCGATGGTGGGAAACGATCTCAAACTCGACGAAGGTGTCGGCACCTGCGGAAAGGATGGTCAGGCCGTTCCGGTTGGCGTCGGCATTCCAACGATCAAGATTGACCGCCTCACAGTGGGTGGAACAGCCAAAAAAGACGTCGGCGGGTATATGCAGTAGTGCGCTCGACTATTCGCGATAGGGAGCGCCAGTGATCTTAAAAAAGAGAGCTAATGACGAGGTTGATTCAGTCGCTTTCATTAGGGACCGGGGCACTCCTGATAGCCGTTGTTTCGTCCGTTAGCGTGTGGCTCTTGTGCCGAATATCTCCTGTCCAGGTTTGGAAAGTTTGGGTTGTTCTACTGCCTGCCGTCCTCACCTACTGCCTTTATTGGTCCCCCGTTTGGTTATTGGGTGAGCCGAGGTCGGAATACAGCGTTTGGCAGTTTGTTTTTTATATTCCATGGTTTTTAGCCGGTGCAATTCCTTCGGCCCTAACGGTTCGTTTTTTCCAGACTCGCCGCTAGACATCCTCCTATAGTTTGCACCCCTCGCTCCCTACCCTTATTAAACGAAAATTGCGTAGCACCGAAGCGGTTTATACGCTTCAACGTTTTTCATTAGCAACTCATAACAACCGCGCCGTCTCACCTTGCGCCTTGAGCATCTCAACCGCTTGCCGATCAAACGAAACAAACTTCTCCGCGCCAAGCCATCTGCCCTCGTAGGCAATTGCGCCATCTGCAAAATCGCCGCCGGCGTCGAGCATGGCTAGGCCAGCGTCAATTGCTGGCCGGTTCGTTTCCACATTTTCCGCTGCAAGCAAGGTGCGAATTGCCTTCGCTATATCTGATGACTGAAAGCGATAAACGCTACGCAGAACCCAAACAAACTCGCAAAGGGAGGGTACGGCGATGGCGACCATTTTGGCTCGGGCCATCAGCTTGGTCGCGGTGTCGGCCTGCCCGACGTCATCACGTACCGCCACCCGCACCAGAACATTCGTGTCAACTGCAACTTTCACTTCTTGCCCGTCATTTCTTGCCCGTCATTTCTTGCCGGCCCAGCCACGCGCCGCAGCCTCATTCATCTCTTCGATGGTTGCCACTTTCTTCGTCTTGCCTGCAAGCACGCCAAAGAAGTCTTGAATCTTTCCCGACGGACGCGCTGCCCGGAGCAAGCCTCGGCCATCGGGTAGCAATTCCAACGCAACCTTCTCCCCAGGTTTGATACCCAGGTGCTGTAACACCTTTTTGCGAAATGTCACTTGTCCCCGCGCAGTCACGGTCAGGGTTGTCATGGCGCATCCTTTGTGGCTCCATAGTAATGCACAAGTGCATTACATGCAATAGGATTTTGGGATGTCTGCCAGTCCGCGTGAAAAAGCAGACCGTCGTACTAGGAAAAACAAGGCATTTGCTGGGATAATAAGAGTTGATGCCCACAACGCAACTCGAAACTGGAAACCCGACACTAGAAACTAGTCTCCGCGACCTGGCCCAAGATATCGTGAAACGCGCCATGGCCGGAGGCGCCACAGCCGCTGAATGTGTCGTCCGCGAAGGCGATGAGTTCTCCACCCTGGTCCGGTTAGGACAGGTTGAGACGCTAAAGGAATCCGGATCGAAGTCTATCGGCGTGCGGGTATTCCATGGCAAGCGCTCCGCTAGCACCTACTCGAGCGACTTCTCCCGCGACGGCCTGAATCGAATGGTGAATTCGGCTCTCACACTGGCCAAAATCACATCCGAAGATCCGTACTCGGGAATTCCTGAACCATCGCAGCTCGGTTCATTATCAGGCGATCTCGATTTATATTCGGCTGATGTCTATTCGTTACCCGGCGAAGAAAGAATCAACTACGCCCGGCGCGCCGAGAAGGCCGCACTGGACTTTGACCCTCGCATCAAGAATTCCGAAGGCGGCTCTTTTGACGCCGCTACTGGCCATAAAATTTTGGCGAATTCACATGGTTTTGTTGGCGAATATAAACGTTCGTATTGTTCAATCGCGGCCATTCCAATCGCACAATCGGAGAACGGAGCCATGCAGCGCGACTACTGGCTTTCCGTAGCCCGCAGCCTTGGACGTTTGGATTCGCCCGAACAAGTCGGCAAGATCGCCGCGCAACGCACTCTACGGAGGCTTGGCGCCAAGAAAGCTAAGACGGCGCAGGTGCCGATTGTGTTTGATCCAATGGTCGCGACCTCAATTCTCGAGCACATCTTCGAGGGAATCAACGGGGATTCAGTCTATCGCGGAGCCTCATTCCTGGCCGGAAAGCTGGGGCAGAAGATTGCAGGCGATCAAATCAACGTGATTGATGATGGAACGATTCCCGGTGGCTTCGGCACCAGTCCGTTTGACGGCGAGGGCATTCCGACCAGGCGCACCGTCGTCATTGAAAATGGCGTGCTGAAGTCTTATCTCATGAATACTTACACGGCGAAGAAACTTGGGCTTGAGACAACTGCAAATGCCTCGCGCGGGCTGGCAGGCACTCCGGGGATTGGGCCGGGAAATTACTTTTTGCAGGCTGGCGAGAAAACTCCGCAGCAGATCATCTCGAACATTAAAGAAGGACTCTACATCACGGAGTTTCTCGGGCACGGCGCCAATCTTGTCACTGGTGATTACTCCCGGGGAGCTTCCGGGATGTGGATTTCCGGCGGAGAACTTACTTTTCCCGTCGAAGAAATTACGGTGGCCGGCAATCTCAAAGAGTTATTTCTTAACATCTCCGAGGTCGGTAATGATCTGGAATTTCGCGGGTCGGTAGCCTGTCCCACTATTCGCATTGACGGCCTCATCGTAGGCGGGGAATAAGCAGGTAAGCATTTTGCACTTGCAACCAGATCATGACGATGCTTGCTGATGTTGATAAACGCGAATACGTAACAACCTGGGGTGAAAAATGAAATTGATTCTGTTTCTTATGTTTTCTGTATTTGCTCTGTCCGTACTCGCACAAGCCGCGGCGCAAACACAGGTTTTCGATACTTCATCTGGACCAGTCAAAATCACTCCGATATATCACGCCAGCACATTGATTGAGGCGGGCGGAAAGACGATTTATCTGGATCCCGCGAAGCCTGCGAAATTATCGGGACTCCCCAAGGCTGACTTGATTTTGATTACCCACATCCACGGCGACCACATGGATCCCGACTCAATTAAGGCAGTCAGCAATCCCGAAACCGAAATTTGGGCGCCGCAGTCTGTAGTAGCGACTGTCACGGCCGCCAAGCCGATCTCCGATGGCGAGACGAAAACCTGGCACGGATGGACCATCGAGGCTGTCCCCGCATACAACTTGAAGCGTGGGCCAGCTGCGGGTCAGCTCTATCATCCCAAGGGACGCGATAACGGCTACGTCCTTACCTACGGCGGTAAGCGCTTCTACTTCTCGGCCGACACGGAAGGTATCCCCGAAATGCGCGCGCTTAAGAACATTGATGTCGCGTTTGTGTGCATGAACCTGCCTTACACCATGCCACCCGACGAGGCCGCTGACGCAGTGCGAGCCTTTCATCCGAAGATTGTGATTCCCTACCACTATCGAGGGTCTGATCTCACCGTGTTCCAAAAAGGATTGGAAGGGACAGGCATCGAGGTCAGGTTGCTCGACTGGTATCCCAAGGAATAAACAACTAACTAACTTCGCAAACCGCGATGTCGGTCAGCGCGAAATCTCCACCCTTGGCGAGAATCGGTTCGCCGGATGTCTTAGCCAGCGCGTAAGCGAAGCAATCGCCGAAATTAAGGCCAGCGGAATGTCGGCCTTTGCCAAATTTGCGCCACGCGGAGCGGGCAATATCCGCTTGATCCGCATCTACGGGAACGATTTCTAGATTGGCGCGCACCACGAAAAGATCAAACTCGCGGCCAGCAGCCTCACCTTGCCGGCTCTCGATAACAATGCCGGCTTCGAGAACACTTGCGGCGGAGACAAGCCGATTTCCAGAGGCCGTGATGGCATCGAGAAATGCCTGACGTTCTGGTTCGCCAAAGAAGATGGCTACAACAGCTGATGTGTCAATCACCATAAATTGCGCATCAACGCGGAAGGCCGTGCTCATCGTAGCCGAGGATTTCGTCGGGCCTCCGCCGATCCAGAACAGGTAGCTGGTCCACGCGGCGAAGGATCTCCTCTAACTGGCGCGACAGAATTTGACCTTTACGTTGTTGCTTGAGCCGGTCGAGACGTTCTTCCAGAGCCTTTTGGATTGCCGCGGTTAAAGATTCTCCTGTTGCGGCAGCCACCTTTCTAGCCAAGCGTTCTGTGGCGTCATTCTTGATACTTAAGGCCATATTGAAGTAGTATATATCAAGATATTGAATTATATAAATGCCCAATCTTAGGCAACTGCTTGTTGCGGCCGTGCTCTTGGGAAGGTGGGCTAGCGGCCAACAGAATCCGACTCTCGGGGATGTACTCAAACAGGAAAGCGTTCCCGTTCCTCTGGTCGCAATTCCTCACCTCGACTCGCGAATCACGAGCTATGCGACGTTGAACGACGATCAGGAATTTCTGGTCGCATATTATCTTGATAATCCAAAAAACGAATTGCGATTTCCTCTATTTGTAGCTCAATTTAACAGGCAGAGCGGACAATGGCGCCACGCCGAACTCAATAACATAAAAGTGCAAATCTTCGGGGCAACGGACCACGTGATTCAAGACGATTGCTTGGGATCCGTATTGGACATTTCGCGTCACGGCGACAATTATTTCCTTAACTTGCACTTCAACCCCTCAGCTGGATGTTTGCTCATCTTGAATAAGGATTTAACTGTCAGTCATACCCTCGCCGGGTGGCCTGCCGCGCTTTTCAAATCTGGGTCCTTCGCCTGGATAGGCGACATGGTGCACTTCTCCGATATTCACGCTGAAACGCTGTTCCTGTACGACCCTGTGACCCACAAAAGCCAACAAGTCTATCCGCAGAAAAGCGATCCTCTTCGCGATGATTTCAGCACGCGACTCGAAAAGGTGATCAACAAAAATCAATGTGCTGAGAACAACTGGGCTTGCGAGCCAGACAGATTTGCAACCGAGATCGGCTCTGTCGAAGTAAACGATGAGAGCCATGCTCTGGCATTTCACGCTGCTTTCGAAACCGAAGGCTTTTTAACGCGCGAAGAAACCGACAGATCAGGCCAGTGGTATGACGATGACTATGTTTACTTCTATCAATTCAATCCATTGCGATGGCGGGAGTCTTCCATTTACGATTTGAAGCCTAAGTTCGGGACCGATTCCTTGAAAGAACTGTTGGCGCCAGCAAAGCTCAAACAAGTATTCTCAACGCCAAGTCCACAATAAACAGAACTACGCTTTGAATATTTCCTCCACCGGTTTGCGAAACGTTTTGCCAATTTTTAGGGCCAGCGGCAAACTGGGATCGTATTTCTCGGTCTCGATGGCGTTGACCGTTTGTCTCGAAACGCCCAGACGATCAGCTAGGTCGGCCTGCGTCCAATCCAACTGAGCGCGCAGTTCTCGCACGCTATTCTTCACCGGTACCTCCAGCTCGCGATGCATAGACCAAGTCCCCAGAGTCCAATCATCGTCGTCGCCACCCAAATTAAATCTACCGGCGGCAACCCTGCGTTTTGCAGGAACCCGTAGGTAAAGATGATCAGTAGAGAAGCTGGAAAAGAAAGCGACAAGCCTTCCAGGTGAATGCGGCGATGGAGCTCGTCCAGCCCGCGATAGAATCTGACGACCGCCCACACCGCGAAAGGGGCGGGCAGCACCGGAAGTAGCGCCCATAAGACCCGCCACGATGAATGTGGATTGCTTTTGAGCACATGTATAGACACGGGAAGTAGGATGAAGTAACCCAGCATCGAAGTTCCAAACTCTTTTTGGTATCTCTTTCCGTTAGCGTCCATTCCCAACCTCCATGTCAAGCATGCTTGACATGGATGAATGTAAAGTCTGCTTGACATCATGTCAAGTTTTTTATCGAATATGCGAATACACATGCAATTGCCTGATTCCGGATTTCGGCTTACCATCCGGAACAGTGGCTACTCTCAAAAATTCTCCTCTGATCGAGCCTGACCGTGAGAGGCTCGTCTCCGCCGCGCCGGTCGAGGACGATTCTTCGTTTGAGCTAAAGCTGCGTCCGCAGCGATTGACCGAATTCATTGGCCAGCAGAAGGTGAAAGACAATCTCGCCGTCGCCATCGAGGCGGCGAAATCTCGCGGTGAGGCGCTGGATCATGTGTTGCTCTATGGTCCTCCGGGATTGGGAAAGACAACGCTGGCAACGATTATTGCCAACGAGTTAGGTGTGCCCTTTCAGCAGACATCGGGTCCCATTCTCCAAATCAAAGGCGACCTGACGGCGATTCTGACCAATGTCCGCGACAGGCAGGTGCTGTTCATTGACGAAGTTCACCGGCTGCAACCTGCACTGGAAGAGATTCTGTATTCGGCACTTGAGGATTACAAACTCGACATCATCATCGGTCAGGGACCAGCGGCGCGAACTCATACCATGGACGTGAAGCCGTTTACATTTATTGGCGCAACCACCCGCGCAGGTTTGCTTTCGGCTCCATTGCGCTCGCGGTTTGGAATTGTCTTACGGCTGGAATTTTATGGCCATGAAGAGTTGCGAATTATCGTGGAACGCTCGGCGGAGATTTTAGGCGTGGCAGTTGACGGGGCAGGAGCTCTTGAAATCGCAAGCCGCTCGCGTGGAACACCGCGAATCGCGAACCGGCTTCTGCGGCGAGTACGCGATTATGCGCAGGTTCGCGGTGCCGGAAAAATTGATTTACCCACGGCGCAGGCTGCACTCCAAATGTTGGAGGTGGACCGCCACGGTTTCGACGAAGTAGACCGTAAACTGCTGCTGACCATTATCGAAAAGTATCAAGGCGGCCCCGTGGGCGTGAATACTTTGGCTGCCGCGCTCGCCGAAGAAGCCGACGCCATCGAAGAAATGTACGAGCCATTCTTGATTCAAATCGGTTTCTTGAATCGCACGCCCCGAGGACGCGTAGCAACGCAACTTGCCTACGAGCATTTCGGGATTACGCCGAACCGCAAGCAGAGCTCGTTGTTTTAACGATTTCTGTCGCCCACCCCTCGCCATTTTTGCACCGCATGGGTTGATAGTCCTGCAGCGAGCCCAGGAGAAGTACCCGGAAGCGACGCCGCGAATCATTTCCGACAACGGACCGCAGTTCATTGCCCGCGATTTCAAGGAGTTCATTCCCATCTCGGGCATGACGCATGTCCAAACCTCCTCTTATTATCCACAGTCGAACGGCAAGATTGAGCGCTGGCACAAATCGTTAAAAAGCGAGTGTATTCGGCCGGGAACGCCGCTTTCGCTGGAAGATGCACGGCGTCTGGTAGAGGAGTTCGTGAAGCACTACAACAATGTCCGCCTGAACAGTGCCACCGGCTACATCACGCCGAAGAACGTGCTGGCGGGGCGTCAGCAGGAGATCCACGCGGAACGCGACCGCAAGTTGGAAGCCGCCAGACAGCAACGCCAAAGTCATCGCCAGCAAGCCACGTGAAGAGAAAGCGACCAGACGCCGCGATGTCGGACAGCCCGGCGTTTCCAATCAAGGCTTGCGACGATTAGGAAGCGAGTCAAATTTTAAACTGAATTCACAATCACAGACCGCGCTTGTTAACCTTCGCGAAAATAACTTCCCCAAAGGGCCAAACTCGCTGCTAGCATGAGCTGGTGCCCACGAATGAAAAGCGCAGTGGTATCACTGTCTTTCTTGTTCTCACGCTGGGCTTCAGCTCGATTTTCTACTTTCTGATTGCGAAGTCCGGCCATGTTGGCGGTGGATGGGGCGCCTACATCGGTTGTCTAATGTGGTGCCCTGGTTTGGCGGCGTTGCTTACCTGTAGGTATTTGCGGCGCGACTTGTCGAGCCTGGGGTGGAGCTGGGGAAAGTCTCGTTACCAAATCGCTTGCTACTTCATTCCACTGGCTTACGCGGCAGCGATATATGCGTTCGTCTGGCTAACTGGACTTGGTGGCTTTTACAACTCGCAGTTTGTTGAGCGTTTTTCCGGCGCTTTTGGGCTTGGCCCGATACGTCCCTGGATGAGCATTGTCCTCTACTTCCTCTTTACAGCCACTATTACTGTAATAAAGGACTGTCCTACGGTCCTTGGAGAGGAGATCGGCTGGCGAGGATTTCTTGTACCTGAACTTGCCAAACGGAACAGCTTTGCGGCGACTGCCATCATTTCTGGATTCATTTGGGCCCTGTGGCACTATCCCATTTTTCTGTTTGCGAACGGCTACAGCGGCGGCACACCGATCTGGTACTACCTTCCACTGTTCACCGTGTTGCTCCTGGCCATCAGCTTTGTGTGGACCTGGATGAGGCTCAAGTCCGGCAGCCTATGGCCGGGTGTCGTGTTGCATGCCGCACACAATACCTTCATTCAGGAATTTTTCGATCCGCTTACGGTCGACAAGAGCAAAACCAGGTACGTGGCGGGCGAATTTGGCGTCGCACTGCTCGTAATTTCCATCGTGATGGCGATATATTTTTGGAGACGACGTAACGAACTGATAGTTGCCGTGCAGCCAGTGTAACAAAATGGGGCGATTTTACATTCTGACGGTGACGCTTGCAAACCGCACTGGCACGTGAGCCGAAGCACATCCTCGGGCAATTCCAATCCCTACTTTCAAATCTATGGGTCTCTGAACTCCTCATGGCTTGCGGTGTCCTAACTCCCTATTAGCACAACCGGGAAGTTGGGACCGCCGAGCGGGTAGAGCTACAATGAGTCTGACCGGGCGAAACGGAAGCGGGCACTGCGGGGACGCAACACTGCCGAGGGATACTCCGGTGGGCTCATCGAGACGATGGACAGGGGCGGGAATACTTACTAACGGAGAACGTCGCTTCTCCATTTCAGGCTGAACCAAGACACCTAGATGAAAAGTGTGCTTCCGCCGGCGACCTCGCGGTTCGACGGTATTGACGTGCTGCGTGGACTCTCCATTCTTGCTGTGGTGCTGCTGCACATAAATCTGCGCATGCAAGCCGCAGGTTTTTCGCCGAAGACGATGGCTCCCTCGTGGCTTTTCCACTTGCTCTTCTGGAACGGAAGTAATGGCGTAACCGTGTTTTTTGCCGTCTCCGGATTTCTCATTACTATCACCTCGCTGCACCGCTTTGGATCTTTAAGCCGAATGCAGCCAATGGTTTTTTATCGTATTCGTTTCGCGCGGATCGCGCCTCTATTGCTGCTTCTGCTTGCAGCGCTTAGCGTTTTGCATCTCGTTCACGCGCCAGGATTTCACATTCCGCCGCAGAAGGCCACGCTGCCACGAGCGCTACTTGCAGCATTAACTTTTCATCTGAACTGGCTTGAGGCGGTGCGGGGCTTTTTGCCGCCCAACTGGGACGTGCTTTGGTCGTTGTCGGTCGAAGAGATGTTTTATTTTTTCTTTCCGCTGGCTTGCCTTTTGATGCTGCGTCTTCGCCGGGGTGTGCCCGTGTTTATCTCATTCCTGCTGATTTTTGTGACAATGGGCCCGTTCGCAAGAACGGTGTGGACAGCGAACGAGATTTGGCGGGAAAAGTCATACTTAGGCGGAATGGATGCGATTGCTCTCGGATGCCTTTGCGCGTTACTTACAAATTGGTTATTGCGACGCGACCCGCAGATCGGAAAAGTTCGGCAGTTCCGGCTGATTGGAGTTGAAATCGCCGGAGCCGCAATGGTGCTGTTGGTCGCCATGTGGCCACACTGGCCTTGGATGGAATTCGTCGGACGGACCGGTCTGGATGGCACCGTGCTAGCTCTTGGGACGTGCCTGATTATTTTTGCGACGGTGCTGCGCGGGGCGGTGGGCGGCCGGATCACGGGACCCATTCGCTGGTTTGGGCGCCACAGTTATGAGGTATATCTCACGCACGAATTCGTCGTGGTTTGGGGGACGTTGCTTTATGCAAAGGTGCATCGCGGTGCATTACCGCTCTGGTTTATCGGGATTTTGCTACTAACGGCCCCGCTCGGCGCTATTGTTGCTCGTTATTTCTCCGAGCCGCTAAATCAAAGCCTGCGCGGCGCGAGGCCGGCAGGTCGGGACAACTTGGTGAACACCACTCTTTGAAATAGCGCTGGCTTACAATGTTTGAAGCATGATTGCTCACCTACGTGGAAAATTGCTGACGAAGCATCCGAACCAGGCGATCGTCGAAACCGCGGGAGTTGGTTATGAGGTGACTATCACCGTCCCAACGTTCTCCGATTTGCCCGTAATCGGGAACGAGGTTTCGCTTCACATCCATACTCATGTTCGCGAAGATCAGATTGCGTTGTATGGATTTTTGCGGGCGTCCGAAAAGCTGCTCTTTGAGAAATTGATTTCTGTCAGCGGAATCGGGCCCAAGCTCGCAATCACGATTCTCAGCGGTATGGCGGCCGATGAAATGGTGAGCGCAATACGGGGAAACGACGTAGCGCGGCTTACGCGAATTCCGGGAATTGGAAAGAAGACAGCTGAGCGCATGGTGCTCGAACTTAGAGACAAAATGCCCCAGCAGGTTGCAGGAGAGGCGGCTCCGGCGCAGGTTCTAAGCTCCGTCGAAGAAGACGTGTTGTCGGCCTTAGTAAATTTGGGCTATCAGCGCGTGACAGCGGAAAAAGCACTGGCTGCCATCGGGAAGAACGGCGGATCGTTTGAGAAAATGTTTCGTGAAGCGATGGGGAATTTATCCCGATAGGCATCTAATAAAAAGCACATTCTTCTGTATTTGCCACTTTCGCCGGTTCGGGCCAACAAAGTTTTTAGACTACACCTTGCGAACATGCGAAGACTGAGAGAAGAGAATCAATTATGAAAAAGCTATCCGTTTTCTCTCTTGCGTTGATTGTTTTTACATGTCCATGGAGCCTGGGTGCATCCTCCGGGACGGCACCGAGCTCGAATTCGCGGCCGCCGATTCTCATCGAGCTTTTCACTTCAGAAGGATGCTCAAGCTGCCCGCCAGCCGGTACTTTCCTCGAAAAGCTCGACAGTGTTCAACCTGTTCCTACTGCGGAATTGATTGTGCTCAGCGAGCATGTTGACTACTGGAATCATGACGGCTGGAAAGATCCATTTTCGTCGGCTTTTTACAGTGACCGTCAAAATGACTACAAATCCCGCTTTGGCTTGAAGAGCGTTTACACCCCCGAGATGGTCGTGGATGGAGCGGCCGAATTCCTGGGGAGCGATGCGCATTCGGCGGAGCGAGCGCTGACCCAGGCGATTAAATCCCCGAAGATTCCAGTTACCTTGTCACGACTCTCCATTAATGCGTCGAACACTCTGCAAGTTCACATCGAAAGCGGCGCGCTACCTGAATCCTCCCATGAAAAAGAAGCGAATGTGTATCTGGCGGTCGTGCTTCATCATGCAGAATCCGATGTTCTGCGGGGTGAAAATGCCGGTCATCATTTGGCGTACGCGAATGTAGCGCAAACTCTCAAGGATGTCGGAGTTTTGCGCCGAGGGCAGGCATTTTCACAGGACGTTAGCCTCGAACTTGAACCCGGTACCGATAAAAATAACCTGCGCATCATAGCTTTCGTACAGGAGAAACATCAAGGAAAAGTCCTCGGCGCAACGATCCACTCCATCGAGGAGAAGTGATCAGCCCCTCCGCGGGAGCCGGGCGTTCGGCCACCTTCGCAGGTTCGGGAAAATATGTGTTGAAGGTAATTTTCGCGCTCGTCATGACCGGCGCCCCCATACTGGCGGGCACAGTTTACGCCGAGGAAATCCCGGTTAGACATCCCGAGGGTTTGGTTCACGGATTTCTTTCTCTAAGCACGATGGAAGGCAAGGTCCTGGCTCATGGCGATCTGATTCAGGTCTCTCGTGGCAATCAGGTTACCCTCCGCTTGCGATTCGACTTCAAAGATGGCTCCGTCCAGGATGAAACGACAGTCTTTTCGCAAAATGGCAGCTTTCGAGTTTTGAATTACCACCTTATACAGAAGGGTCCGTCTTTCCCTCATCCCATCGAGGTCACAGCCAGTTGCACAACAGGCGACGTGACGGTGCGATTTAAGGACGATAACGGAAATGAGAAGACAGAAAACGAACACCTTGATTTGCCGCCGGACCTGGCCAATGCGATCGTTCCTACACTGCTGAAGAACGTCCTTCCCGATTCGCCGCGAACCACACTGTCATTTCTGGGAACCACGCCGAAGCCACGGCTCGTCAAGCTGGTAATTACGCCGGAAGGTGAAGACTCGTTTTCGATCGCGGGATCCAGTCGCAAAGCAATTCGTTACCTTGTAAAAGTGGACATCGGCGGAATAGCTGGAGTGGTGGCGCCGCTGATTGGGAAGAAGCCCGCGGATACTCACGTCTGGATCTTGAGCGGAGAAGCTCCCGCATTCGTCAAGTCCGAAGGACCACTCTATGTGGGCGGCCCTATTTTGAGGATTGAATTAGTAAGTCCGGTGTGGCCAAAATCGTCCGGCGCGGGAACAAAATCCGAGCGGTAAGTCATCTTGGCGTCGGGGAGCACTTCCCCGAAAGATTTACTGGTCAGCGATAAATCCTCTCAATCATCTATTGCGGTTTCGGCTTTTTATCAAGGGGCAAGCCGGCGGCTTCCCAGGCGTCCATTCCACCCTTGAGTGCCCATGAATTCTTATAGCCGCGCTGACGAAGATCTTGCGCCAAACTGGCGCTTGAATGTTCGTTTGGTCAAGTGCAGTAGGTGACAATGGGTTTGTCTTTCGGAATGTTAGAAAGTGTTTGTTCAAGGTTATCTGAAGTTACGCGAATAGCTTCCGGCAGCTTCCCCTCGGATTCCGCCCATGCTTGCGGATTGCGCGTATCAATGACGACAAAGTCCTCGCCCTTTTCCATTCGCTTTCGTAAATCATCCACCGTGATTCTCAGAGTGTCGGACATATAAAGTCTCCTTCGTCGAAAACTTGAGTTTATTCGGACTTCTTCTTTGTACTTTCCTTGAGAACGGCATCCGCCGGACTTCCCGCGCCGGGATCCTTGGAGTTTCTATTTTTATCGGGAGCTTGTGTAGTCTCATTTCGAGTGTCCTGGCTGGCGAGCTCCATTGCGGGTTTATTCGTGTCGCTGTCTTCCGTGTTTAGGCTGGCCTTGTCCGTTGGCTTCTCGACTGTTTTCTTGGAGCGCGGTTCGGTGCTCTTCGCCGCACCTCTCTCCTCTTTGCTTTGTTCGGCATTGATCTCGACGGTCTTTTCTGCGGAGGCCGGTTCGGTCTTCGTGTCCTCAGTTTTCGCGGAGTCTTTCCCTTCTTTGACACTGGACGAAAGAAGGCGCTCGATCCTCACCCGAGCAGCAAGCCATTTGACGTTACTGCCATTGGACGCCTGTTCTAAGTAGGGGGCAAATTGTTCATCGGTAGTCAGTCCCTTGTCTTTTAAGAGTTCCAGAATGGCTGCGCTCCGAGTCTCTAGAGCTTCGAAATAGGGAAACAATTCGTTGATTACCTGTTCAGCGGGATTGCCGTCCATTTCAGTCTCCTCGCGGACTCATCTTTGATGCAAAAACTCCCTTAACCGCCGATATGTCATTTCCCAATGCAGAACGTGCTGAAGATCAAATTTAGAATGTCATCCGTGGTCGTGGCTCCCGTGATCTCATCGAGCGGGCGGAGCGCATTGTAGAGATCGAGCAAAATCATTTCGTGCGGAATATAGTTCTGAACAGCGGCGCTTGCCGCATTCAGCGCCCCCAGAGAATCGTTTACCAAACCTTGATGCCGCACGCTCGTGAGAAAACCGGTTTCAGTTTGCGTCGCTGCGTCTCCGCGGATGTGCCGCAGAATCTCAGTGCGCAGCTCAGGAATTCCGGCGCCCGTAGTTGCGGAAGTTCGCACACGTGGTAAGTCGCTTTTAACGATGGACGATTCCGTAAATAAGTCAGACTTGTTTTCTACGATGACGGCGCGCCTATCCTTTGCATGGTTCAATAGCTCGTAATCTTCCTCCGCAATTGGCTGTGCTGAATCTAGGACAATGAGAATGAGGTCGGCGTCGGCAAGGGCTTCCAATGATTTGCGGATACCAATGCTCTCGGCCTCGTCGAGCGCTCGGCGGATTCCGGCAGTGTCCACCAAATGAACGGGGATGCCGCCGATGGCGACGGTTTCAGTCACCAGATCGCGGGTGGTTCCGGGATTCGCGGTGACGATGGCGCGCTCGCGTTCGACGAGACAATTGAAGAGGCTCGACTTCCCGACATTCGGCCGGCCAACGATCGCGAGGGTGAAGCCCTGGTGGACGATTTTCCCATACGCGAAAGATCGAGAAAGTTCTTCCAATGGAGCCCGGACAGTCGCTATTCGCTGCATTATCACGTCTCCAGCCAAAACGGAAATATCGTCTTCGGCGAAATCAATTCCGGCTTCCAATGTTGCAATCAGCTCGACCAAATTTTTCTTAATCGGTTGAAGCCGGTGGGAAAGTGCGCCATCGAGTTGCTGGGCGGCGACCTTGGCCTGATACAGGGTTTGCGATTCGATGAGGTCGCGGACGGCCTCAGCCTGCGTGAGGTCAATGCGTCCATTAAGAAAAGCGCGCATGGTGAATTCGCCGGGTTCGGCGAGGCGCGCGCCACGGGCCAGGGCGAGTTCGACGACGTGACGCAGAACAACGGGGGAGCCGTGAGCGGAAATTTCTATGATGTCGTCGGTCGTGTAAGAGTGAGGTTTGGGGAAAAATGTGACGACGACTTCGTCAATGCGCTGCTCGTCTGGCGCGGCCGCCCTCGGCCGCGTAATCTCTCCTTCTGCTGCGTCATTCGGACTATCCTCAGTGACAGAATTCTCGCGGGCTTGGGCGGGGGCGCCACACGATCCCAGTTCGATCAGCTCTCCGAATACGGCTCGGCCTGGTTCTAAGTCATGCTTTAGGCGCAGCATTGGGGACGCGATGGCCCTCGCTTCCGGGCCTGCGATGCGGATGACGCCGATGCCGCCGCGTCCCGGCGGAGTGGCAATGGCGACGATGGTGTCGTCGAGATTCACGGAGAGATTGTACGTGGCTGGGAGTATCGAGCGTCTTTTCTCGATCCCTCCCTCGCATGCTAGACTTCGCGTAACGGTGTTGCCATGAAGATGAGGGTTTTGCTTTTTGCTGTCCTTATACTCGCGCTATTCCACTTCAGCGCTTCGAGTCAAGAAGCTCCAAAAAACAAATCGTCCTATGACACGTTAGTCGAAAAGCTCAAGAGTAACGATAAAACCGTCAATTTCAAGGAACTCCGCCTGGCTTACGCCAATTCTCCCAACATGGAAAATGGTCCTGATACGGACCCACAGAAGAAGGCAATGATGGCCGCACTAAATTCTCATGATTTCGCTGCAGCTTTGAAGAATGCTGACATTGTGCTAGCAGCTGACTATGTTGACATGGACGCACATTACGTTGAGTACATAGCGAACCGTGAGCTGAAAGCCTCAGATCAAGCGGAGTTCCACAAATTTGTTTTGCAAGGACTCTTGAAATCGATAACGGATTCCAATGATGGTAAGACTCCCGAGACGGCGTTCCAGGTAATTGAGGTTCATGAGGAATACGTGCTGCTGCGCTTCATGGGTGTCGGCCTGCCAGAATCGCAAGCTTTATTGCACAAAAACGGCCACGCCTATGACGAGATCAAATTTAAAGATCCCAAGTCGAGCGAAGAAGTGACGCTATATTTCAACGTTGATATTCCAGCCAAGCATGGCCTGTAGCAACGACTAGGGAATTCTTCTCGCCACGACGGCTTTCGCGGCGGGCTTGTAGTCTTTCGGATAGACGACCAGGCATCGTCTTCCACCTTCGCCCTGGCTTTCGGTGCGAAGATCGCCATGATCGCGCAAAGCAAGATGAACGATCCGGCGCTCGCGGGACGACATTGGGGCGAACTCGTAGGGCACTCCAGTCTTGAGCACCCTCTCGGCGGCAACGTCAGCGGCGACCCGAAGTTCTTCGAGCCGCATTGCTCGCTGATTCATGCAGTCAAAGCGAATTTTTTCGTGCTCGTTGCCGGGAAGGTGAAGCATCTCCAACGCCAATAATTCGAGTGAACGCAGCAACTCCCCGCCGCGCTCAAGGACCAAGGGAGAGTCAGGGCCGGAAAGTTCGACCATAATTTCCGGGCGCTCCCAATCGCGCTCATCCGCGAGTGGAGGATCAACGGTGATTCGATAGCGCAGATGAAGTCCGCCATTGGTGACCACGTTGCGCAGGAATTCGTCAATCTTTTTAGCAGCGGCGATTTTGTCGGGAATGGGCATAAAGGCAGCTCTCGGCTTTCAGCTCTCAGCCTTTCGGTCAGTATTTTTCATAGTACCCCCATCGGAAATCTGCGCATTTTACACGAAAGCGATATTGCGCCGCCTGAAGCGGGCTTAGCTGAAAGCTGACGGCTGAAAGCTGACAGCTAGCTTTTCTCTTTCTTCCTCGCCCGCTTCAGCGCCATCTCCCGCATTTCGCGGCCGACCTTGGTTCGATTCATTACCGCCTGCTGCGCAATGGAAATGAGATTGGTTTCCGCGTAATACAAGTTCAGGCCGGCGGCTAGATTATAAAAGATAAATCCCATCATCAGCGGCATCATTAATGTCATCATTTTTTGTTGCGACGGGTCCATTCCCACTTGCGGCGTCATTCTCTGGGTTACGACCATGCTTATGACCAGCAGGGTTGGAAGAATAAAATACGGGTCGCGCGACGAAAGATCGGTGATCCAAAACCAGTGTGCGTGGCGCAGATCAACAACTACGGCCAGCATCTTGTAATAAGGCCAGATCAGAATCATCGGAATCAGCATGGGCAGGCATCCGCCCAGTTGATTGACCTCTTCGCGCTTGTGAAGTTCGGCAATCTCCTTCTGCATTTCCTGCTTGCGTGGATCGCGAATGCTGTATTTTTTATATTTTTCCTGGATGGACTTCATCTGCGGCGCGATTTTCTGCATCTTCAGCGACCACTTCATCTGCTTGATGCGGAGCGGTAAAAGCGCCAACGAAATGATCAGCGTTTGCACAACGATCGCCCATCCCCAGTTGGGAACCATCTTTTCGTAAGTCCATCGCAGCCACAAAAAGAGCGGGCGGGCAATGCTTCCCATATAACCGAAATTCACCAGCGTGCGTAAATCAGGGGAAGCATCCGTCATCGTGGGGACGGGAACAGACTCGACTAACTGGAGCGACTTAGGGCCAACATATAAACGCTCGTTGGTCGGCCCTTTAGGATTTCCCACGGCCGCGCCCAGCACATCCGCTTTTTTTGTTTCCTGCGGCTTTTTTGCATCGCTGGGCGCATCAATCGCATTGCGCAACGTGATCATTACAGCGGATTGCGGATCGTCAGGAATAAAAACCGCCGCGAAGTACTGATCCCCAACTCCAGCCCAATCGAAAGGTCCGGCAAGGGTATTCCCGCTGCTTATTTTCTTAATGGCGAGACGCTCGGTGTCATTGTTGTTCTGGTACTCGATCTGACTGGCGGCATAAAAGGCGATATTGGTTTGATCTCCAAAACCCGCAGGCCACATCGGGAAGGCTTGGACTGGACGATCATTGGAAAGTACGGAGGTTTGAACTCCAACTACGTAATCGGTGCCGTCGGCCTTTGATTTGCCGGTGGCTGAAGGCAATTGGAACTTGAACGCCTTGCTGACGGAAACATCTTTATCCGCATATTCAAAAGTTATGGTCCGGACATTCTTTTGGTCCGGAGCCGTGGAATCCTTCGTAGAAACAACGTAGAGGCATGAGCTTAACTTGTCTCGCAGCCCCTGGTCATACGTCCACAGCGAGAGCGGATAGCCGTACATCTGAGACGCGGTACTATTCACCAGATCCAGGGGATGGCCATTGTCATCATCAAATTTTTTAAGAATCCAGGACTTAACCTGCGCCCCACGGTTGGTGAAAGTGATGCGATAGACATCATTTTCAATAACGGTTTCGGATTCCGTGGCCGCCGCTTTCGTTGCGATATTAAGACTCTTCTGATTGGCCGCCGGCGATTTTTGTTCGACAGCGACAGCAGGCGCGGAAGGCTGGCTTTGACCTGGCTGATTCTGCGTCTGCGTCTTTGGCGGAGGCGGCACTGCTTGCGGAAAATATTTTTTCAGTAACGGCTGAAAGGCAAGGATGACGAGAAAGGTTAGAGCGAAGACGAGAAGCAGCCGCCGCTCCATGCCAGGATCTTGCTGGGGATTTTGAAAGTCTGCCAAATTTTTCTCAGTCAGTAGTGCTGCAACCAGGGTTAAACGTGGCGCTCGAATGTTTCGCTAAAAAATGTTTCGCAGGAACCGGATCGTAACCGCTCGCGCCAAACGGATTGCATCGGAAGATTCTGCCGATTGTCATTAATCCGCCCTTGATCAAACCATGCAGCTCAATCGCTTCCATCCCGTACTCGGAGCAAGTCGGCTGGTAACGGCACGCGGGGCCAAAGTATGGCGAGATTGCAAACCTATAGGCTCGCAAAACTTGCAGAGCGATATTTTTGGGAATCTGTTTCATCCTCATATTTATAAGACAGATTTTATAAGACAAGATTTCTTTTATATTTCAAACGCCGCCCACAGGTTTGTAGGATTTCTTGACGATGTCAAACGCCCGCTCAATCTGATTCAGCAATTCCGAAAATTCCGCTTTCAGCAACGACTTCTTTGGATTAATCACAACGTCCACGGCTATATCGGTTCCGGGATAGTGCATCCGCACCGCTTCGCGAAGACGGCGCTTCATCCGGTTCCGCTCCACCGCCCCGCCAAGCCCGCGGCCCACCGTGAACCCGATCCGCATCCCGCCGGCCATCTCGCGCCGCAAGTAAAACACGGTGATGTGGCCAGCGAAATGGCGCTTGCCTTGCTTATACACGCGCTCAAAATCAGCATGCCGCAATAAACGGGCTGTGCGCGGAAACCGGCCTGGTTTTACACTGACGGACGAAATTTTGGAGCGAACCGGTAGATCGCTGTCGCTCACTATTCACGATCCAGCAATTCGGATTGCGGTCCAGTCTTCAAAAGAAATCAATTATTCCCGGAAGCCAGGCTTTACCGACACACGCTTGCGGCCTTTAGCGCGCCGGCGCGAGATAACGGCTTGCCCGCTCTTGGTTTTCATACGCGTCCGAAATCCGTGGGTCTTGGAGCGGTGGCGCCGGTTAGGTTGGAATGTACGCTTGGGCATGAAAAATAGCTGCTCCTGATCTTACAGGCAAAGTAAATAGGCTGATCGTGCGAACTCATCTTGCGAACAAGAACGATAAGTATAAACGAGGGAACGCGCAGCGGCAAACAGCAGCCTCGCGCTGGCTTGTGCGCCTGTCCCACAATCGCGCCATCCCGATGTCATCCACAAGAGCAGCGACGACGCGAACCGGCTCCTCCATTCGTGGTTCCCGTGATCCTTCGCCTGGCCGCCTTGGGCAAGCATCTGCACCACATGCGCGACAGTTATACCTATGCTACTTGACAGAATTTTTTCTGCGCGTGTTGAATCGGAGGAAAGGAAAAACTCCGGCGAGAAGACTGCCGCACTCGGAAAATAATTGTGCTAGTATGCGGGACTGTCCTGCTTTTGAATTTTTTCTAGCGACTGTACAACCGCTTAACTCAAGACTGATGCTGCTTTGCTGGAAGAGCGAAATGTTTTTCTGCCACACCCAATTATTATCGGGCGCTGACCTTGAAAGGCAGTCCCCAGAAGATCTCAATTATGTCCGTTCCAAGTCCTAGCCTGGTTCCCAATCCGTGGGTGCGCATCCTGGATGCGCTGGAAAAGAAAATCAATCGCCACTCTTATGACACGTGGCTCAAGCCCACGCGCTACAGTCATTCAAGCGCCGGGACTTTATTTGTGCGAGTGCCCACGCAGGAGTTTCGTCATGTCGGCGACAAGTACGCGGATCTAATTCAAGAGGCTCTCGATAATCTGGGCCTCGAATACCAGGAGGTTCAATTCGTGACCCCTGAAGACGATCCCGCGGCAACTCCGGTCCGCCATGACGGTGGCCTTTCTCCCCGCATCACTCCCGTGGCAACTCCGGCCCAGTCCCGCTTCGATTGGGATGGCGCTGCGCAATTGAACCCGCGATACACGTTTGACGCGTTTGTAATCGGCAGCGGAAATCAATTCGCCCACGCCGCGTGTCAGGCGGTCGCCGAGCGCCCATCCAAGGCTTACAACCCGCTTTTCCTCTACGGCGGCGTTGGCATGGGCAAGACGCATTTAATGCAGGCCATTGGGCACGAGGTCCGGCGCCGTCAACCGCAAGCCGCCATCTGCTACGTTTCCAGCGAGAAATTTACCAATGAGATGATTAACTCGCTGCGCTACGACAAGATGACGAGTTTTCGGGATAAGTTTCGTAATGTGGATGTGTTGCTGATTGATGACATTCAATTTTTGGCTCAAAAAGAACGCACGCAGGAAGAGTTCTTCCACACTTTCAACGCGCTGCACGAATCCATGAAGCAGATCGTGATCGCCAGTGATCGTCCGCCAAAAGAGCTCGCCGAAGTCGAAGACCGCCTCCGAAGCCGTTTCGAGTGGGGACTGATCGCGGACATTCAGCCTCCCGACCTCGAAACGAAGGTCGCGATTCTTCAGAAAAAATCTGAGCAAGAAAAAGTTACCTTGCCGACCGACGTTGCCCTCTACATCGCGTCGAATATCCGTTCAAACGTTCGAGAGTTGGAAGGCGCGCTGATCCGGCTGGTAGCTCACTCTTCGCTGATCGGAGCCGAGATTACACTCGCCTATACCCAGCAGGTGCTCAAGAATTTTATTGATTCGCAGGCTCGGAAAGTCACGATTGAATCCATCCAAAAAGCAGTGGCGGAGCAGTTTGGGTTGCGATTAGTGGAAATTAAGGCAAAGAATAATTCGCGGTCCATAGTTTATCCCCGGCAAATTGCCATGTACCTTGCCAAGCACATGACCGAAGCATCGCTGCCTGAGATCGGCCGTCAGTTTGGCGGAAAGCATCACACGACCGTTTTGCATTCGGTTGAGAAAATTGACACTGTTCGCAAGACCGACAAGGATTTAAACAGGCTGCTCAATAAAATGACTGAGCAATTAGGTGGATAAAACGCGGCGGCCATGCGGATTTCCACCAATAGTCCCAGTCTTCCTTGGCTGCCGCTGTGATCTTCCTGTGGAAGTTGTGCAATGGTAGGACAAACTGCCTGAATAGGACCGGGCTTACGCGGATGTCCATTCAACACGAGCCTGATTTTGGACACGAGGTTCGGCAATGTAAGTCGCTGCAAGGTTGGCAACTGGATGAGATTTCCACTTTTCCTGCCCGCCTACTGTTACTGCTGGTTATATTTGTTTTTATTTTGATATAAGAGAAGTATTCAAAGTAGCATCGTGACACGGGAGACTTGAGTATGCCGGTAGAAGCGATTGCCTCAGCAACCGGAACCGCCACAATGGAGATTACCGTCAGCAAATTTGAACTTTTACGTGAACTGACGGCAACCCAGGGAGTCGTCGAACGCAAGACCACAATTCCTATTCTTTCTAATTATTTATTTGAAGCGGGCGGCGACAAGCTTTCCCTTACCGCAACGGATTTGGATTTAAGCCTGCGAACGTCGTGCACGGCAAAAGTGAAAAAAGAGGGATCGTGCACCATCCCGGCTCGCAAACTCTACGACTACGTGAAACTTCTCCCCGACGCCGATATCACGATCAAGTTGCTGGAAAATCATTGGGTCAGTATTCGCTGTGGCCGGTCGAATACAAAAATGGTTGGCATGGCGAGATCGAATTTTCCCAGCCTGCCGGCTTTTCCCACAGCAGGCGTGATCAAGATTCCTGCGCAAGTGTTGCGCTCACTCATTGCGAAAACAGGCTTCGCCATCGCCAGCGAAGAATCGCGCTACACCCTGAACGGAGCCCTGATGGTGTTGAAGCCTGAATCCATCGTGATGGTGGCAACGGACGGCCACAGGTTGGCGCATATCGAGCGCGGCGGCGAAAAATTCGAAGGAGTTTCCGGGGAACTGAAGACGCTCGTTCCGAAAAAGGCCATGGACGAATTGAAGTCCCTGCTCGACTCCACCGACGCCGAGGAAATCGAGTTTGCGAAAGATGAGTCAACTTTATTCTTCCGCATCGGACCGCGTCTCCTAACCTCGCGGCAACTTACCGGGCAATTTCCCAATTATGAAGCCGTCCTTCCCAAAGACAACAACAAGAGCATCAATTTGCACGGAGGAGAGCTAAGCGCCGCAATTTCCCGCGTTGCCCAATTTGCCGATGAGCGTTCTCGCGCAGTGCGAATTAAACTGGAAAAAGGCGAGCTAAAACTTTCAGCGTCCTCCACTGAAACCGGAGAGTCGGAAGACACAATGGAAGCCGACTACAACGGCGAAGTTCTCACCATCGGATTCAACGCCCAATACATTTTGGACTTCCTCAAAGCCGTCGGCAGCGGAGACGTAAAACTGGAACTAAAAGACGCCCAATCTGCAGGCCAACTCCGCCCCGCGGAGAATGAAGATTACAAATACCGTTATATCGTCATGCCGATGAGAATCTGAGTGCCATCCCGCTACTTTCAATGTAAGCTTTCCGTCTCGGCGCTCTGAAAGGAGCCTTCCAATGGTAAGCGGATTCAAGCAGTTCATTCTTCGCGGTAACGTTGTTGATATGGCTGTCGGCGTCGTTATTGGTGCGGCCTTCGCTTCCGTAGTGGGGGCTCTTACTAAAGATTTGCTGACGCCGCTGATTGCCGCGATCGTCGGCAAGCCGGATTTTTCCGCGATCGCTTTCACCGTGAACGGAAGCGTCTTCGCGTTGGGTGATTTTATCAATGTGCTGATTGCGTTCTTGCTGGTCGCGGCGGCGGTTTATTTTTTTGTGATTACTCCCGTCAATGCACTGGTCGCACGCATGAGGAGGGCTCCCGCGCCCGCGGATCCTACGACTAAGAAGTGTCCGGAATGTCAGAGCGAGATTCCGATCAACGCGAGGCGGTGTGCACACTGCGCACAGCCAGTCGCGGCGTAGAAAAAATTGTAACTGTCTTTCCGTCTCTGACGTAGTCGAGGGGAATTAGAGATGCTCCGGCGTGGAAGCCCCGATGGGCGCCATTTCGATCTCAAGTTCCCATGAATCGAAACTATTCCCGGCAAGGATCCTCCATCCATGGATGGCGTGCTCTCAGTTAGAATGGTTCCGCCAAGACCATCCTTAAGGATCCAATGAAAAATTCCCCAATGTCCCGCACTCTCTCCGAAGCTGACCCCCAAATCGCCGCCGCGATTGACGACGAGACTCGCCGCCAGCACGAGGGCCTGGAACTAATTGCCTCCGAGAATTTTGTCAGCGAAGCCGTGCTCGAAGCCGCAGGCTCCGTCTTTACCAATAAATACGCCGAAGGATATCCCGGCAAGCGCTACTACGGCGGATGCGAGTTCGCCGACGTTGTCGAAAATCTCGCACGCGACCGCGCGAAAAAACTCTTTGGCGCCGAGCACGCCAACGTGCAGCCCCACGCCGGATCGCAGGCCAACATGGAAGCCTACGCCGCCGTGCTACAGCCCGGAGACACCATTCTCGGCTTGAATCTGGCGCACGGCGGGCATCTCACTCACGGCCATCATCTGAATTTCTCTGGCAAGACTTATCGAATCGTTCCCTACGGCGTCACCAAGGAAACTGAAACTATTGACTATGACGATCTCGAAAAGATCGCCGAGAAAGAGCATCCCAAGCTGATCATCGGTGGCGGCAGTGCGTATCCGCGCATCATTGATTTTGAGCGCATGCGGCAGATTGCCGATAAAGTCGGCGCGCTCTACCTGGTTGATATGGCCCACTTCGCTGGTCTTGTCGCTGGCGGCGTACATCCCTCGCCTGTTCCTCATGCTCACATCGTGACTTCCACCACGCACAAAACTCTTCGCGGACCACGCGCGGGAATGATTCTCTCCAAACAGGAATTCGCCGCCGCAATAGATAAAGTTGTATTTCCCGGAATGCAAGGCGGTCCGTTGATGCACATCATCGCCGCGAAAGCGGTTTGTTTCCTTGAAGCCATGCAGCCAAGCTTCGGCGACTACGCCCGCCAAATCGTAGCCAACGCAAAGGTCCTCGCCGAAACGCTTGCTGCCGAAGGCTTGCGAATCATTTCCGGCGGCACTGATACTCATCTGATGCTGGTGGACGTTTTCTCCAAAGGCATTCTCGGCAACGAAGCCGAAAAAGCTCTTGGCGACGCGGGCATCACGGTAAACAAGAACGCCATTCCGTTCGATGTAAATCCACCAATGAAGCCCAGCGGAATTCGCATCGGAACTCCCGCCCTCACCACGCGTGGAATGAAAGAAGAAGAAATGCGTCAAGTCGGCCGCTGGATTTCCGACGCGCTCCACAATCGAACCGATGCCGCCGTTCTCGCAAGAATTCGCAAGCAAGTGTTAAATCTGGCAGAGGCATTTCCGCTGTACGCGTCGCGCTTGCATCTGGCAAGAACCACGTAGGCTCAGCCGCCCCCGGCGGTCCAGGCGAGCTTCGCTCTCGAGCAAAGCTCGCCTAGTTCACTTGCCGTAGCCGACACCGTCCATCTGTGTTTAAATTCCTTCCGTGAAGATCGCCATTGATATCCGGCGCATGAACGAGTTCGGTGTCGGCACCTACACCCGAAATATCGTGCGCGCATTGGGTCAACTGGATCACCAAACGGATTACGTTCTCATCGGCGCACCGAAAAAAGTCGCGGAAATCGGACCCCTCCCGGCAAACTTCCAGAGTATCCCTTTATTAAATGGAGAAGCCACCACTAAGGGCTATTTCGAATGCCGCACTATCCTGCGCCAAATCAACTGCGATCTCGTTCACATCCCGCACCTGTTCTGGATGCCTCGCAGCCTGCCCTGCCCATACATAATCACCGTTCACGATGTGCTGGAGCACATGTACCGGGCCCACGACGGTTCGGGATTGCGTCGCTCTCTCCACTTCCAGTTGACCCGGCGCGTACTCAAAGGCGCCGCCCGGATTCTCGCCGTCTCAAAGTTCACTAAGAGCGAAATTGAAAAGCTTTTCAACATTCCCTCAAGTCGCATTGAAGTTGTTTACAACGCCATTGATCCGCGTTTTCTGCACGGTCATGCCACCGACGCCGACCGTCAGTTGTTGGCCGAGCGCTATCAGATCACATATCCATTTCTGCTCTACGCAGGCCGGATCAGTCCTCACAAGAACCTGGTGCGCATCATCGAAGCTTTTTCGGCCCTGAAGGCGGAGCTGGAGAAGCAAGGAAAGTTCCCCGATCTAAAGCTCATCATTATTGGTGACGAACTCTCGAAGCACCTAGACTTGCGGCGGACGGTAGTGCGCGGCGGTGTTCAAAACGACGTTCGCTTCATGGGATTCGTTCCCATTGACGTGCTTCGCATTTTTTACGACCTTGCGAAGGTTTTTGTTTTTCCCTCGCTCTACGAAGGATTCGGACTGCCGCCCCTTGAAGCTATGGCGCATGGCACTCCCGTCGTCACTTCCAATACGTCGTCCGTGCCGGAAGTTGTAGGAAATGCCGCAGTGCTCGTCAACGCCGAGAACGTATTTGAAATCATGCGCGCCCTGCTCCGTGTGTTGCTCGATAGCTCTTTGCGCGAGAGGCTCAAACAGCGTGGTTATGAACAAGTCAGAAAATTCTCCTGGACCGCATCGGCCCAGCAAATTTTCAGCATTTACGAACAAGTGACCGCGTCAAATCGTGGAAGGCTCGCGCTCGCAGCCGAGCGGGCTGAAATCCCATCCCACTAGCGTGCGGTTTGGGTTTCTAGAACACGCCATGAAACGGATTTTCCTGCTTTCTATTCCACGTTTACTTTCTTGCTTCTTGAATTGTATGGTTCGCACTGATCGCATTGCGAACGGCAGAATTTCCACATCTTCTCTTGGCCACGTGCATTTCGGAAGCAAATTGCCCACGTAGTAGGAGAAAATACGGCCGCCGGTCCCACGGTGACTCCTCTGATTCGTGCCTCTTAAGTTGCCGCACGATTTTTAAATATTTGGCTACGACCATACTGAGAACTTGGAACTCATTCGCTGAGAACTGAATCTCACTTTTATCCTGCGCGGCATGGTTTCCGGTTCCAACTATAGATCGTTACCGCTCGGGCTCGGCTGCGCAAAAATGCAACCCCAGCCGTCGGCAGCTGAGATACAATTCCGAATTATTCATAAGGTTAAGCCAATGCGCCTGCTGACTTCGTGCCTCCTCGGTCTACTTGTATGGACTTCTCCGGTCGTCGCGCAACAGAGCTCTCAGACTGCCACCGCCGTTTGCACATTTGACGATGGGAGACAACTAACCCTTCAGTACAATCCTGGAAAAGGTCAGGAACCTCGTAACGGCAAATTATGGGAGCCCGGCGGCGCTGCGATGATTCTCTTCGCGTCGGCCGCTCTTACTGTCGGGGGATCATCAATTGAGGGTGGGGCCTACTCGGTTTACACCATTCCCGACAAGAAGCAATGGACGCTCATCGTGAACAAGAATGTCACTCCGGGGAGCAAATACGATGCGAGCCAGGATATTACTCATGTTCCAATGGATACGGGAGAAATTGACCAGCCGGTAAAGGAACTTCAAGTATCCTTCGCGCACATGGCTCCCAAGGTTTGCAGCCTGCGCATGTACATCGGAAAAATAGGCGCCTTTGCCGACATCAAGGAACAATAGCAAACACTAGCGACTCAGAACTTGCAGCGCGTGCCGTGTGGCGCGCGCCCTCGCCCGCGCCCGCTTCCCCGCCCCTAGTTTCATCCGTATTCCGTAATCTCGCCGTCCACGGAAACCGCGACGTATTTGTTCGTCTCCACATCGCGGAACTGCACTACCTGGTGTTTCTCGCGGGCGAGTTGTCCCCATCGGCTGGGCTTGTTCCGGTTCTGTTCGATCGCTTCGAACCTCCGGCCATTCAGCTCAAACTGCACAGTACGCAAGCGCCCGCTGCTCACTCGCTTGATTCGAAGTTTTTTATCTTCCAACGTGACGGCGTCCCCGTTCATTAACTGTGCCGCAACGGATTCCAGCACTTTGTGCTTGATCACCATCTATTTCCCACTTATGGATTCGAAAGCCGGATTTGACGGCTGGCGTCAAACCCTTTCACGTCGGAACTGTCACGATCCGTGCCACCGTAACTGGCTTGATTCTTATCAAACCAGTTTACCCAGCGCGTGTCTTGAGACGGCGGAGTCGTTAGCGAAGCGGAAGACTCAACGAAGGACCGACTCATTTTGCCGGGATAATCGGCGACGGATGCCGCTCGCTAATCTGATCCCTTCAGAGTTTCCAGCACCCGATCAAAGTCATCGAGATTCGAATATTCAATCACAATCTTGCCGTGACCATTCCTGTCCGTAATCTTCACCCGGACCCCCAATATTTTCTCCAGCTCCGCCTGAGCCGCGCGAACGTTAGCGTCAATCGGCCGAAGAGGCGCTTGCTCCGGACGCTTGCCTTCATTTGCCAGAATCGCGTCAGTCACAAGTCTCTGAAGGATAGTGACTGAATATTGCGCTTTGGCCGCGTTGTTGGCGATGATCTCGAGCTGCCTGGGATCTGAGAGTTGGAGTAGGACGCGGGCCTCGCTGAATCCTAATCTGCCCTCGGCAAGATGCTCCCGCACACTTTCCGGTAGCCGCAGTATCCGCATGTAATTCGCGACCGATTCGCGAGAGACTCCAGTCCTTTGCCCAATTTGATCCTGTGTAAGTCCAAAATCACGACTCAGGCGGGAAAAAGCGTTTGCCTGCTCCAGGCAGTTAAGGTCTTGCCGCAGCAGATTTTCAACGATAGTCATTTCTGCAGCGTGTTGATCGGAGACGGCACGCACAATGGCGGGAATGGCAGTCTCGCCAGCCAGTTTCGAGGCGCGGCATCTTCGCTCGCCGAGCACAAGGACGTACCGTCCATTGATTCCCGGACGAACAACAATCGGCTGAAGCAATCCGTTCACGCTAATTGATTGCGCCAATTCTTGTAGAGCGACCTCGTCGAATTGCTTGCGTGTCTGATAAGGGTTAGCGTCAATTTTATCGAGCGCAATCTGCTCTACGTCGCCGCTCGAACCGGCGCGCGCCGGCCGAACAGCGTCGTGCTCGGATGCTGCCTCCTTATTTCCCGATATCATCGCGGGGGCGGCTGGGGAGACTACACGGGGCCTTCCAGGTAGCAACGAATCCAAACCGCGCCCTAAAGCTTTTCGTTTGTCCTGCCCTTTTTCTATTGCCGACACCTCGGAAGACTTCTCCGCCGCAGCTCCGTTTAACATAATCTTTTCCGCAATTGTCATCTCATCTCCATCTGATTCACGTAGCGGCAGGTGACCCTCACCCGCCGAATCGTGCAAAGCCCAGGCTCTAAAAATCGCCTCGCCGCTTCACCGCTCTGAAATGTTTATCGTGATCAATTTGTTTCGTTCCCTCCAGCGCTTCCAGCGTGGTGCGTTTACGACTTGTTTCTCTTCGTCTTGTTCTGCCGCTTGCGCTGGCACGTAGTGTCCGAGAATTTCGGTCGCCAGCTCGATGTAGCTTTCAGCCCCGCGCGATTTCACATCGTAGAGAAGTACCGGCTTGCCGTGACTTGGCGCTTCTGCAAGGCGGACGTTTCGCGGGATCGTCGTCTTGCACAGCTTGTCGCCGAAATATTTCTTGAGCTCCTCGGTGACCTGTTGAGCGAGGTTCGTCCGATCGTCGAACATTGTCAGAACCACGCCTTCGATCTCCAAATTTGGATTGAGGCTCGCACGAATGCGCTCGACCGTATCTAGCAATTCCGAAACCCCTTCGAGCGCGAAGTATTCGGCCTGCATCGGTATGAGTACGGAATCCGCGGCAGCCAGCGCGTTTAAAGTCAAAAGATCGAGCGCCGGAGGGCAGTCCAGAACGATGAACTCAAACTGTTCACGCAAAGGTTGGATGGCATTCCGTAAGCGAAATTCACGGCCCTCAGCTTCGACGAGTTCGAGATTCGCACCGATAAGGTTTTTGTGTCCTGGAAGAATAAATAATTGCTTGAGTTCGGTTCGCAGGACGGCCTGTTCAGCCGTAGCCTCTGCCATAAGGAGATGGTAAGTGCTGAGTCTGTCAGGATCTTTTGCAAATCCCAATCCGCTCGTCGCGTTCGCCTGCGGATCGCAATCAATAAGCAGGGTTTTCACATCTGCGGCGGCGAGCGACGAAGCGAGATTGATCGCGGTGGTGGTTTTACCGACCCCGCCCTTCTGATTGGCGACAGCGATAACGCGTCCCATGCTTTTTTGGGAGAACCCAGAGTTAGAACGAAGATATGCGAATCGGGGCATCGTTGGCAATGCCGCTTTTCGGTGCAAACCAATAATTAGGACAGGTAAGTTTAACCGGCAACATCGCAGAAAATGAAGTGTTCCACGGGGAACATTTCAGATTGCAGGATCTAGACATTAGAATGTTCCACGTGGAACATTCCCTGCAACAACAGCATTGCTCCACTTTTGTCAATAAGCGCCTAACATTCCATGGGTAAATATGGACCTATCCGACGTTATTTCCCACCTGTTAACTTTTTGAATCATTGGCGTTTCAGACTCGCCTTCCAATATTCAGAATACGACGCTCGGATTTGGGAATGGGAATACCCTTGCGCCAGCCAATTCCAGTCGCCATCGCGGTAATCTCATTTTGAGATACGCTCGAAAGAAGGACAATTCTACCGCCAGGTACCACAAGACTTATCGCAGTCGGAAGCGCACTCTCGAAGCGTTCGACAGCCCGCAAGGTAACGACGTCTGCGGACGCGGAGAACTCTTCGGCCCGTCCAGCAAAGACCTCGGCGTCCTCTAGTTTCAGCGAACGAATGACCTCACGCAGAAAAGTGGCTTTCTTGTTGTTCGATTCGATCAGCGTGAGATGGATATCTTTTGCCCACAATTTAATTGGCAACCCCGGAAATCCTGCTCCCGAGCCGACGTCAATCACGTGGACATTGCTTTCGGCTTCGGGAAAAATATGCCGTGCGGCAAAGAGCGATTCTCCAAAGTGCCGGGTCAATATCTCTTCCGAATCGCGTATAGCAGTCAGGTTTATGCGAGCATTCCATCGAAGAAGAATGTCGAGATAAGCAGAAATACTAGAAAGTTGAGATTCCGATAATACCGAGGCCGGAGCCGACGCGTCGTCCAGAAATGGCCGAAGCAGTTCGGCAATGCGCGCGAGATCCATCAATCTTCAATTGTAAGCTGCGGCGTGCGGCTCCGCGTTTCAAGTCGTGGAGGACGAAAATCAAGCTTACTTGCACCACTCAAAGAAAAGCTGGGCTAGCCACCCGGCGCTACACCCCTCCGAAAGGGTTAGTCGTATTTCGTGCCGAGCCAGTCGGTCATCGGCTATAATTCCCGACGAAAACAGGCCGCCATGCCCCAAGAGCCCATATACACCCGTCGTGCAGATGGCCCCGGCCAGCTTACGGCAACGGAAGGAATTCCACGATGCTAAAGAAAACAGCCCTTCTATGTGCTGTGCTGTCGGCTTTTTCATTTGTCCGCGCACAGAATTCTTCGCAGACATACCCCGGAGATCAAACAGCCCTTCTGTTCGTCTCGGCGAAAGACGGCAATGACAACTGGAGCGGTCGCCTCCCGTGGCCTAATTGGAATAAGACGGACGGTCCATTGGCTAGCTTGGATGGGGCGCGTAATGCCGTCCGCACCCTCGATCGCTCGGGACTAAGGCAGATTGACGTGCTGTTCTTTGGAGGGAGATACGCGCTTTCGCAACCGGTGACGTTCGACCATATGGACTCCGGCACTCCAGACACTAAAATGGTGTATGAGAACTTCCCGGGTGAATCCCCTGTATTTAGCGGAGGTGTAAGAGTGACCGGGTGGAAATATGTTGGCGACGACAGGTGGGAGTCCACACTGCCGCCAGGAGTAAAGCCCTTCGAGGACCTCTATTACAATGGCGTGCGCCATTTGCGGCCGCGGGTGGGCGGCTATCTTGGCCAGTATTTCCGGACATTCAAGACGGTTTATGTTGACAGCGCCGAGCTGCCGGGCTGCCCGCACCGCGACACCGACCCTACCAGTCCCCACTTCAAACAGTATGAGTGTTTCGACCGCTTCGATTACGATCCCGCTCCCGACGACAAAAATAATCCTTACGCCAACCCTTGGTCGAACCTCGCTCCGCCCCCCGGAAATCCTTGTAAACAGCCAGTGGGCAATCCCGCTCTGTGGGGTGACATCGAAATACTAGTCTTCGAGCAGTTCAGCACCTCGAAGCTGCACGTCAGTTGCGTGGACACGGAGAAAAACCGCGTGTACCTGACTGGCCCCACAGCGGCTCCTCCTCTACCCCATGCCACTGAGACCGGATTCATCGAGACCGACCGCTATATCGTCGAGAATGTAAAGAACGCCTTGACCAAACCCGGGCAGTGGTACCTCGATCGCAGGAAGATGGTTCTTACTTATCTCGCAGAGAGCGGCGAAGATCCGAACGGCGATGAAGTGTTCGTGCCCCAGGTGCCGCAATTGCTAATCGCTCATGATCTCCAATACGTGACTTTTCGCGGATTGACGTTCGAGCACGATAACTACACCCTACCCTTTCCCACAGGACATGCATCTACCGAACTGGAAACTGACATCGCAGCGGCGGTATCTTTCCAGAATTCCAGCTACATCACATTTGATTTCGGAACACTCCGCGAAATTGCAGGCACGGGCCTGGACTTCATCTCCTGCATCACGCCGAGCGATTCATCGAACGCACCTTTGCCAGAATGTGTCACCACAACGACTAACCCGGTGGTGAGCAACAATGCCATAACCAATAGCGCGTTTTTCGACATCGGCGCGCTGGGAATCCGCATTGGCGGCCACTATTTATCCACTAATGAAGACGGCAATGTCCCGCAGTGGACGAAGGTGGAAAACAACGTTGTAGAGGGATACGGGCGGACAATTCCCGCATCGTTCGGTATCGGGCAGGGCTACGGCCACGACAATACCTATTCGCACAACGACGTTTATGACGGATACCACTGCGCAATCTCGCTTTCGACGAATGCCGGCGATACCCAGAAGCCCAACGGCATCGGAGTGGCCAATAACACGATCTCGTTCAACCACGTTTACAACCTGCTTCAAGGAATTATGAATGATGGAGGATCAATTCGCGTGGATGGCGGCAACGCTGCATACACCGCACCGGGCAATCGTGTGCTGAACAACAAGATTCACGATGTCACCGACGCCTCGATCATGGATTCTAACGGCTACGGCGGTCACGGCGTCTACATGGACAATCAGACCGGACTAGTGGATGTTGAGAACAACCTCGTCTACCGCGTGTCCGACGCAACGATCTATACGCCTCACGGGCCTTCGCCGAAACCACCGGATTATCCGAATGAAGCCAATCTTATTAAGAACAACATTCTCGCCTATGGTCGTCTTGGCATTGTGGAGGAAGGCGATCCGTATCAATATCCGGTGCCGAAGGTGCCGCGGAAGGTGCCGCAGAGTTTTGTCATTTCCAACAATATCTTTTATTTTGATCGCGATCTGACTTCGACATCGCCCTTTCATGGTGTCGCTGCTTCCGCGCCATTCAACGTGAACACCGGATGCACCTACACGCCATTTGCATACCCGCTTTATCAGGAATGGACGAGCAATCTGTACTGGAGAACCGATGGTAAGTTCTCGAACTATGCGGCCGCCTTCAACGTGCAGACAACCAAACTGATGAAAGGCCAAAATGCGCCGTGCGCGGGAAGCCGTATCGCGCACCACGAGTTCTACACTTTCTACGATTTCAGGGACTGGATGAATACCGTGGGAGAGGATGCTGGCAGCGTCGTTAAAAATCCACACTTTGCCAATCCCGTCTATCCCGCGGACGATTATTCCCTATGGGGTTGGGGCCTAAACATCAGCTTTGTTCCCTTCGACCCGGATGAGGCGGGCAGATACCGGTACGGATTTCGGATTGAGCCACCTCTGGTTCCAGCAACCTTCGTGACAGAAACCTATAATCCATTGACGGATTATTAGCTCGAAGAATTCGCTATACTTCCGGAGCCTTGCACCCGGTCTTCTTCTTCCGGTTTCGACAATCGGCGGGATTCGTGCCGCAGCCGGGCCGCATGGTTTTACGAAATCGAAGCTCTTCTCTCTCCAGGAACGGAGAGACAACGACGGGGCCATCGGTCTGCTTAGTTTGCGTTTTGCGGGAATGACACGCGGCGCAAAAGATTCCAGTCATCTTCCACGTCGGTTTCGGCGGTTTTTGGGGCGACGCTGTGCCGCAACTCTTAGCGCAGGCGAGAGGCGAGAATTTCCTGCGCCAATGCAGGAGGCGCTGGGGATGTCAGGATGTTCGCGCGAGACAATCCGACATTCACCAACTGCTGGCGGATTACAAGAAGACGGAGGACATCGTCGGCGAGAACGGCCTACTGAAGCAACTCACCAAAGCAGTGGCCGGTCCTTTTCGCGTTCTTTGCGAAAGAGCGGGCCTTTATTCAGTGCGGCGAATGAATTCACTGACTCGCGATCGGAATATCAACTGTTCCGATTCTTTCGACATTCTTGTCCGCGATACAATCCGCACGCGCTTGGTGTGGCTTGGCAAGATTTCGTCCACTGGAACTAAATGGTCGTAATCCAGATTTTTCCAACATAGAAAAAGGCGAGTCTCGTGGAGGGCGAACCGCCCCGACGATGGGGACGAAGCTGTTCAGATTGAATCTAATCGCAAACGGACCCACTATCTTCCGACTGCCGCAGGGCCCGCAGCCTTCACATCCGCCGCAGCATCGAAGTCCTCAAAATTTTTACTGAAGCGATCACACAGCGCCGCAGCTTGCTCATCGTATGCGGATTTATCCGCCCAGGCGTTTTTTGGATTCAGTACGGCGGGCGGAACACCCGGACAGCTCTTAGGAATACTAAACCCGAACGTAGGTTCTACTTGGAATTCTGTTTTGTCCAGTTTACCCTCGACGATGGAATCCACCATGGCCCGCGTGTAAGGGAGTTCCATGCGTTTGCCGATACCATATTGGCCGCCTTGCCATCCTGTATTTACCAGCCAGCATTGGGCGTTGTGGTGGGTTAAACGCTGACCAAGCATTTCGGCATAAACTCTTGGCGACATCGGCATGAATGGAGCGCCGAAGCATGTAGAAAAAGTCGCCGTGGGCTCTTTAACGCCGGCCTCAGTGCCAGCCACTTTCGCCGTGTATCCAGAGAGGAAGTGATACATAGCTTGCTGCGGAGTCAACCGCGAAATTGGCGGCAGCACCCCAAAAGCATCCGCGGTCAAAAACAAAAGATTTCTGGGATGGCCACCGATGCCGGGAATAACGCTGTTCTCAATGAATTCGATGGGATAGGCCGCTCGCGTGTTCTCGGTGATGCTGTCCGCGTTGTAGTCCGGCGCGTGCGTGTGCGGATCAATCACCACGTTCTCGAGCACGCAACCGAAGCGGATCGCATTGTAGATTTGCGGCTCGTTCCTGCGCGATAGCTTGATGCACTTCGCATAACAACCGCCCTCGAAGTTGAAGATTCCGTTTTCACTCCACCCGTGCTCGTCATCACCGATCAGCCGCCGCGTTGGGTCCGCGGACAAAGTGGTCTTGCCCGTGCCTGAAAGACCGAAGAAGAGCGCCGTGACGCCATCGTCCCCGATATTCGCTGAGCAATGCATTGGGAAAACATTGCGCTGCGGTAGCAGGAAATTCATGATGCCGAAAATGCACTTTTTCATCTCACCGGCGTAAGAGGTTCCGCCGATCAGCACTATGCGGCGGGTAAAATTCACCAGAATAAAAGCTTCGGAATGAGTGCCATCCCGCTTCGGATCAGCGTGAAAATCCGGGGCTGAGATCACGGTAAATTCCGCTTTATGCGTCTTCAATTCCTCAGCGGACGGCCGGATGAAAAGCTGGCGCACAAACAAGTTGTGCCAGGCATACGGGTTGATGAATCGCACCGGCAACCGGTACTTGGGATCGGCGCCGCAAAAAAGATCCTGCACAAACAGTTCGCGGTCCTGCAAATGTTCCATTACCCGCTCGTAAAGGGCGTCAAACCTATCCGCGTCGAAGGGCTGATTGACTGGACCCCACGCCACTTTGCTTGAAGTGATGGCGTCTCGCACAACAAACTTGTCTTTGGGAATCCTGCCGGTGTAATTCGTGTAAGCAACTAACGCGCCGCGAGCTGAAAACTGGGCTTCATTTCGCGCAATCGCATGTTCCACCAAAGCCGCTGGAAGAAGATTAAAACGCACTCTATCGCCGCGTAGAAGATCTGCGATATCTCCGATATGCATTGCAGTCGCCATAAATTCTCCGAACATTCATTGTCCGCCTTTGGATGAGATATTCCAACAGCATCGAAGGCCACAAACCGACCGGTCGGGCTACAGCTCTCGATTGTTGCTTCCCGCATAATTGCCGGAACGCTTAACCGTCGTTACGAACCGTCAGCACGCGAAACAGCGCCACAGAATGATTGACCAAAAGACCCTCTCTGTTGATGTGATTTAATAGGGGGAACACTCAATCATGCCTTCCGCCCGCACAAATCTGCGCCGCCGCGTCAAGAAACTCCATCGCAACATGCGGGGGTTTGGGAGCATTGCGCGTGCGTTGATCTCGACCGATCATCCGCTGCTGGCTCACATCATTCCGATTCGGCGCTGCAACTTAGCTTGCGAATACTGCAATGAGTATGACGATTTTTCCAAGCCAGTTCCGCTGGAGACGATGTTTGAGCGTGTGGATAAGCTGGCTGACTTGGGCACGTCGGTGGTGACGATCAGCGGTGGCGAACCGCTTCTTCATCCCGAGTTGGACGATGTGATTCGCCGCATCCGCAAGAACGGCATGATTGCTGGCATGATCACGAACGGTTACCTGCTGGTTGCCGAGCGGATTCAGCGGCTCAACCGCGCGGGACTCGAATGGCTGCAAATTTCCATTGATAACGTCACGCCAGATGACGTTTCCAAAAAGAGTCTGAAAGTTCTCGACAAGAAACTTCAACTACTCGCCGAACATGCCGATTTTCACGTGAACATCAATTCCGTCGTCGGCGGCGGAGTCTGCAATCCGCAGGACGCGCTGACCATCGGCAAGCGGGCGCTGGAACTGGGATTCACTTCCACCGTCGGCATCATTCATGACGGCAGTGGGCAATTGCAGCCGCTCGGCGGCGAAGAGCGGCGCGTCTATCATGAGATGAAAGCGATGGAGAAAAGCAGCTTCACCAGAATTAATGGCTTTCAGGACAACATTGCGCAAGGACGTCCCAATGAATGGCGCTGCCGCGCCGGCGCGCGTTATTTATACATTTGCGAAAATGGACTGGTGCACTACTGCTCCCAGCAACGCGGATATCCCGGCACCCCGCTGGAAAAATACACCGTCGAAGACATCCGCCGCGAATACCTCACCGAAAAAGGCTGCGCCCCGCACTGCACCGTTTCGTGCGTCCATCAAGTTTCAGTCGTAGATGCATGGCGGGGACGACAGCATCCTGCTCCAGCGGCGGCAAGCGCGGGATTAGTGCAGATCGAGTAGGTCTGCCTCGCCAAGAACCCGCTACGTAAAGCCTCGCCCCCCAATGGGTCGATATTGGACACTGCCTTCGACAGGCTCAGGACAGGATTTGTTACGAGACGTCCATAGCCGCGCTCATGCTGACTATGGCTCCTGCCAATCGAGCGAGTACACGTCGTAGGTTCCGGCGTCGCGCAGCAGCAGCGGCGAATCATCCGGCGCGAGCGTCAGCGAATAGCCGTAATGGCCCGTAGGGGCAAAGTTCTTCAAATCTACGATTTGCTCTACTTTGCGGTCGCTCAGACGAACCTTGAGCACAACCGCTCTATTTGGGGTTCCATCGTAAACAATGAGGGACTTTCCGTCTTTCGACCAGTTCAGCCAGCCAATCGTACCCGTCATAAGTTGAACCCATTTTTGCGTTTGCAGATCAAACATGGAAAGAATTTTCTCGTCGCCCGATAAAGCGGGAATATAACGGCCGTCGGGAGACCAGCGCGGGGAGAAAAGGCCTTGCGAACCCGGCAGCGTGGAGATCTTGCCAGTCTTCAAATCAAGGATGCGGATGGCCGAAGCAGGGTCGCCGCCTCCACCACCGGCAAAGACGATCTTGCTTCCATCCGGCGACCAGTTCGGGTCTTGTTGCGAAGTTGGATCGTCCGGCAACAACTGCCGAGGACTACCCCCATCGGCGGATACTTCATAGATTCGGGACGGCTTGCCTGGCGGCGTTTCGCAGAACAATATCTCTTTGCCGTCGGGGGACCACCGAGGGTTCAAAACATAATCGGACGAGTAGGTCAATTGCAGCGGATCGCTGCCGTCTGCTTTGCTTCGCCAGAGGGCTCCATCAGGATAAGAAACGTAGGCTACCCATTGACCATCCTTCGAAAAGCTAGAGAATTCCGCTGAGATGCCTCCGAGGAAAGGTGCGAACTCGTGCGATTTCAAGTCGTAACGCATCAATTGGCCGCGGGTCGTGGCGCCCACAACAAAGAGCTTCTTGCCATCCTTGTTGGGAATAGGATCCCACAAAGCCATTGGACTGGAGGTCAACCGGACGGGCTTAGGTTCGGGGCGAAGCCACCCGCCCTTTTGCGGGAGGGCCCAAACCTGGCTACCCGACAAAAATACGAAATATTTTCCGTCCGCTGTCCAACGGCCGTCCCAGCCGGGCAATATGCGATGTAAGTTCGTCCCATCTGCTGAGACTTGCCAGATTGAGTGAGCGGTCGTGTTGAAATTGACCTCATTAAATCGCAAATAGGCGCTATCGGGCGACCAGACTAGATACTGGATAACATCCGTGTTGTTGAGTGCCACCAGCTTACGGGGTTCGGAGCCGTCCGGATTCGCCAGGTATATGTTACTGGCATCGCTATAAGCCAGCAGCTTGCCGTCTGGAGACCAATCGCCGCCGTTCCCGACCAAGTCGCCAAGGCGGCGCGGGGAACCACCCAGGATGGGCACGCCCCAAAGAGGCCCAGTAGGGGGAATGCCCTTCCCGTCCACCATCAGAATTTCCGACCCATCCGGCGATGAGCCACGGGGAACCATGTTCGCCGAAAGCGAAATGGATAACTTCTGTGGCTCGCCCCCCGCGACGGACATTTCGGCCAAGCCCAAACCGTATACAGACATGTAAAGCCTGGAACCGTCCACGGCGCCCAACCCTTTGGGCTGGCCGTCATGGGTAAGCTGGACGTAATTAGAAAGCACAGGGGCGGCCGCTGGCTGCATTCGGAAGTAAGCCAGCGCCGCGGCAGCGGCGACCACAATCACTACAACCGCTCCGGCCACTGCAATCCTGCGCCTCGGCTTGCTGCTCTCCTGAGCATGAATGCCTGTAGGCGATGTGATGGCCGAATCCGATAAGGCTTCCAGCGCGAAAGCCAGATCAGAGGCCGACTGAAAGCGCTGCTCCGGGGCCTTTTCCAAACAGCGGCGCACGACGCGCTCCAATCCTGGAGGCACGCTCGGAGTGAGTTGCGAAATCGCCTGCGGCTCTTCGTTCAGGATTGCGCTCATGGTTTCCGCCGACGTCGGCTTGCGAAATGTTTGTTTGCCCGTCACCGTCTCATAGAGAATCGCGCCGAAGGCGAAAATGTCGGAGCGATGGTCGGCGGCCTTTCCTCGTACCTGCTCAGGGGACATGTAGCCGGCGGTCCCCACCACCATGCCAGGGTCTGTCCCCTGCGTGAGAGTGTTCATCTGGCCGGAGTCATCTTTCGGCTGGGTCACCTTCGCCAGCCCGAAGTCGAGAATCTTGACCCGTCCGTCTTTCGTGAGGAACAGATTCTCCGGCTTCAGATCGCGATGGACAATGCCTTTGTCGTGCGCCGCAGCCAAACCGTGCGCGATCTGCACTTCGTAATCAATCGCTTTGCGCAGCGGTATCGGCCCGTGCCGCAGCCGCTCCCGCAGCGTCTCGCCTTCAAGCAACTCCGACACCATGTAAGAAAGGCCGTCGTGAGTCGCCATTTGGTAGACCACAAGGATATTGGGATGGTTCAGCGCTGCCGCGGCTCGCGCCTCCTGTTCGAAACGCCGCAAGCGGTCGGGATCGGAAGTAAGTGATGCGGGAAGGACCTTGATGGCTACTTCACGGTTTAGCCGCGGATCGTGCGCGCGATACACTTCGCCCATTCCCCCCGCACCCAGCGGTGAGCGAATTTCATATTGTCCAAGAATCATTCCTGCAATCAGGGTCATGGCGGGAAAAAAGAATTATACCTTTACCGGAGGCGATCTTTGCCCCGGGGCGTTTTCAGGGGTTGGTTCCAAAAAATCATCGAAAAGCAATAGACCCGGCGGCACGAATTCCCATCCGTCGAAAACGCGACGAATGGGGCAGCCACATTAGTTATGATGCTTGCGAGATCAAAATCCTCACCGAGGGGGGGGCGACCCCAGATTATGAAGAGCGGAAGCAGTACGAAAAAGCGATCAAGGACAGACTGGAAGCGGGTTGATGCACTTCGGGATGAAGACATAGATTTTTCGGATATGCCCGAACTCGGTCCGGATTTCTTTGCGCGGGCGATAATCTGGCCGGGATCGAAGAAACAAATCACACTGCGGATTGATCCCGACGTGCTGACGTTTTTTCGCAAGCAAGGCAGCGGCTATCAATCAACGATCAATGCTGTCTTGAGGAAGTATGTCGAGGCCCGCAAGCATCGCGTGGGCTGAGGATTTCCCCCGAAGAACAATCCAAATGATGGGTCTCTTACTGGCAGGACTCATACAGCGGAGTCCCCGGCGCTTTGCCTCCCACTTCTCGCAAAAGACGCGAGAAATGGGGCACCCTCAGTCGGGCGATAGCCGACGAAGGTCAAAACCTCTCGCGAAGAACGCGGTTGTATTTGCTACTTCTTGGGTTGCGCGGTCGGCGGTAGCAGTCCATTCAATCGCAGATACATTGCAGCGGCGCCATAATGGTCGGCCCAGTTGCTGGCCATTCCGATCCAGGCCCATGCGCGCGGTTGCTTGCGACCGCCGAATGCTTCAATCGTATCGCCGAGTTTGGAGTCGTCGGCTTTGCTGACGGCGCTCTCGCAGAAATCGAAAGAAGCCTTGAGCGCGGCGACCAGTTTGTCTTTGCTGTCGGTGTCTTTTAATTCTTCCGTCTTCGGCTCGGGCACGTCTCCCGCTTTCGCGCAGAGAAAATTATTCGCTTGCGTGATGTGCATAGCCAAATGCCCAAATGTTTCCTGTAACGGAGTCGGCCTGAAATTGAATTTGTCTGCGGGCATTTCTTCCACCGCCGCGACGAGATTTTTATGCTGGCGTGTCAGCATATCCTTAATCACCGTGGACACGGGATTCTTGTTCTGCTGCGCAAAGCTGGGAATCGCCATTGTGATCACAACGAACGTCAATATCGGAAGCATGCCCGAATGCCCTTGTTTCATCATTATCACCTCGCCCTTTCGTTTTTCTCTCCCAGATTTTTGTGGCCTACGAGAACGCAGCACCCAACCCCGCGCTGACCAGCGTAAACAGGACATACCATCCGAACACCAGAGCCATTGAGGTTGACCTCTTTACCTTGCCTACGACCGAAAAGCCTATAGCCGTGAGAATGAGCGTCCAAATGATAAAAATATCCAGCGCCGTTCCCACGGAGTAAAGAAAATGCGAATTCTCGGGATTCAAGAAATAGCCCAGGTTCGTCGCAACCGGATTTTGAAGCGTGAATGAGTCTGGAGCGGCGCCCGCGAGGATGGAAACGATCGCCAGGATCGACTTCAGTATTCCCGGAAGGCTCGCATACATAATGATTGCGTAACTCCGCGAATATGACACGTTCGACCCGGCGCCGAATTTGAAAGTGGCAAACAGGACTGCCGCAATGATGGCGTTCCACAGCAAAAGGAAAATCGAGAAACCATAGGCGATATTGCGGGTCCATTTCGCCTGCGTTTCAATCGCGGCATTACGTTGCGCAGGCGGCATGTCTCCGATCCTTTGGGACGCCCTGGGAGAGGTTTGAATCTGGTTTTCGGTGACCTTGCGAAAACCGATCCTCTGGTCTACGACATAAATAAAGCCAATGCCGATAATGGCCAATAGCAACCACGGCGCCCACCAACTCGCGCTACGGCGGAGATCGGCGAAAGTTTTCGAAGGAGCGATAAACGTATCAATGATGCGCTCGGGTTCAGAAAGAGCGGGGATAGGTTCTGGAGCGGATAATGGAGTCAGTGGTAAAGCGGCCATTCGTTCTCCTCCGTTTGCCGAGACGCATTGTAGCCCGATGGCAGAAAGCAAACAAGAAAAAGAAAGGAAAATTCGCCGCGCCACCATACGGTTGCTATTGATCTTCGCTCAACTGGAAAGCCGAGGGCGGCTGTCCCTGCGTATTTTACGCTGCGCGCTAAACGGCGATTTCCGGCGTAGCTTCGATCAAACTTCTGGTGTAAGGATGCGTGGGTTTTGCTGTGACTTGTTCGGTCGTTCCAACTTCTACGATCTTGCCCCGATACATCACGGCGATTCGATTCGCCAGATAGCGAACCACCGGCATGGAATGAGAGATGAATAAGTAAGTCAGTCCGAACTCGCGCTGCAATTTCGCCAGAAGATTGACGATTTGCGCGCCTACGCTGACATCGAGCGCAGAAACCGGCTCGTCCGCGACAATGAATTTGGGCCGCAAGGCCAGGGCTCGGGCGATCACGATGCGCTGGCGTTGACCTCCGCTGAACTCATGTGGAAAGCGCCGCACGGCCGATTCGTCGAGCCCTACCGCACGGAGCAATTCCATAACTCGAATGCGGCGAGTTGAGCGGGTAAATCTTTCGCGCCCGTCTTTATTGATAACTTCTTTATGAATAATAAGTGGCTCGCCGACTATATCTTCGACTCTCATGCGAGGATCAAGCGAACCAAAGGGATCCTGAAATATGATTTGCATGTCGCGGCGCAGGCGGCGCATCTCTGGCCCGCTAGCGGGAAGAAGCTCGCGGCCATCAAAGTGGATGCTGCCTGAGGTCGGCTCGATGAGGCGCAGAACTAATCTTCCCAGAGTGCTTTTTCCGGAGCCGGATTCGCCTACCAGTCCCAGCGTTTCGCCCGGTTCGATGCTGAAAGATACATCATCCACCGCGCGAACCTCACTCGTCGCGCCGCCGCCAAAAATGGACTCGCCTAGCGGGAAGACCTTCGTCAAACCGCGAACTTCAACCAATGGCATCATCGGATGGTAGCAGAGCCTTAAGTTTGCTCGCCCCCATTGGTGGAGTCCGCAGCAGGCAGGTAGAATAGCGCTAATGTCAACATTGCCTCTTCCTATAGCGGCTTTTGTCGCCGGGCTGGTGTCATTTTTGTCGCCCTGCGTGCTTCCGCTCGTCCCGGGCTACGTATCTCTAATTTCAGGAGTCGGCGTCGAGGAACTCAAGTCGCAGCAGACAGGATTGCTGCGCAAGGTAATGCTCAATTCGGTTGCCTTCATTATAGGTTTCAGCACGGTATTCATTGCGCTGGGCGCGATTTCTACCGAAGTCGGCCAGGTAATGGCTCGTTACAAATCAGTGCTGGCCCAGGTAGCCGGAGTGGTTATCATTCTTTTCGGCTTACATTTGACCGGCATTCTTCGGATTAATGCGCTCTACTCCGACAAGCGCTTGCACAACATGAAAGGCGGCAGCACGGTCGGAGGCGCTTTCCTGATCGGATTCGCATTTGCCTTTGGATGGACTCCGTGTGTGGGACCAATCCTGTCAGTAATTCTGGGCTTTGCTGCCGCTCAGGATTCGGTGGCTAAAGGGGTTCTTTTACTCGCAATCTATTCAATGGGGCTGGCGGTGCCATTTCTACTCACTTCTCTGGGGATTGAACGTTTCCTGAAATTTTACAGCCGGTTTAAGACACATATGCACGCGTTGGAAGTGGGCAGTGGCGGGTTATTGATTGTGCTTGGGATTCTACTAATTTTCGGGCGGTTCACACTGCTGGCGAATTATTTTTCATTCTTAAGGCGATTTTCTTTATGAGCGAAGATGGAGTTTTCGTGAAACGTGATCCAGTCGTCATTATTGTAGTCGTAATGGTTGTCACGCTTATGCTGGTGTTCGGCATACGAAAGTCGCGGCGCGCGTCCCCTCCCGCTCAAGCAACCACGAGTGGTATGAAGATGGCGCCTGACTTTACTTTGCAATCTCTTGACGGAAAAACTGTGCACCTTTCCGATTTTCGTGGAAAAGCGATCCTGCTGAATTTTTGGGCGACGTGGTGCGAGCCCTGCAAGGTTGAAATGCCATGGATTGTGGATTTGCAAAAGAAGTATGCGTCTCAAGGATTGCAGGTGGTGGGTGTTGCGATGGACGACGCAAGTCCTGACGAAATTACGAAATTCACCGAGCAAATGGGGGTGAATTACCCGGTTGTGATTGGGAAAGACGAAGTCGCCGACTCTTACGGGGGACTTCCATTCCTTCCGACCACTTTTTATATTGGACGCGACGGCAAAATCGTGGACAAAGTCCTGGGGATCAAAGGACGAGGCGAGATCGAGGACGACATCAAGAAGGCGCTGGCTGAGGGTCAGAACGTACAAGCGCAGAAGACCGGCTTCTAGTTATTGAGGGTCGGGCATTACCTGGTGGGCTTGTCAGAATCGAGTTTTCGTAAACTGCCAGAATCAGAAGGCATCACAATATGAATCCGTCGAAAACGATATTAATTCTGATCGCGCTACTCTCCGCTAATGCCATTGCTCAAGAGTCCTTCGGGCGAAAATCGCCTTCTGTCACAATGGCGCCGGTGCCGGTTGAGAGCGTCACTCGAGGTAAATCCGGAACCATCGCATTACGATTTCGCGTGGCGTCGGGTTTCCATATCAATTCCAACACACCGAAAGAGGAATACCTCATCCCCACGGACCTCAAGCTTGATCCTCCGACCGACATTATTGTCGGGAAGGTCATTTATCCTCCTGGTATTGATGCCAGCCTTCCCTTTGCCCCTGACGAAAAGCTCAGCGTTTACACTGGGCCCTTTGATTTGGCGGTGACGGTACGGCCATTGGTTTCCGTGCCGCCGGGCAAATATTCTTTTCGCGGAGAATTGAAATATCAGGCTTGCGACAACGCCGCCTGTTATCCGCCGAAGAAGTTGCCGGTTGAATTTGAGGTAAAAGTAGTGAAGGCAGCGGCTGCCCCGAAGAAAAATCCGGCACAAAGCCCGAACGTGCATCGGTAGGGGCTGATGCCGGCCATCTGTTATTTTTCAGGTCTTCGTTTCGAGAAGGCGCACACACTAATGAGTCTTTATGCGGGGGATAGGGATCTTTCGACTGCGCATGTCCGCTCGCAAGCGAGCGCACATACTCCGCTCAAGATGACAATTTAAGTTTTTGTGAGCCGACGATGTGAGGTTCTTAAGCGACCAAGAATGCTCTACGGTGGGATCTCTTTTAGTCGTTTGACCGTTCTATCTTTGCCCAGCACCATCATTACCGCGAACAGGCTCGGTGCGACTCCCTGACCCGTCAATGCCACCCTTGCGCCATTGATTACTGCCCCAGCCTTGACATTTTTTTCGGCGGCCAAATCTCGCAGTAATTTCTCTATGCCCGGTTCACTGAAGTCGTCACTTGCTTCATAACGCCGCGCCAGCTCTATCAAAATCTGCCGGACCGATTCATCTTTTAGGAATTTCGCGGTCGCCGCAGGGTCGGTTTCGAAGTCATCCGTGAAGAATGCCCGAAACGAAGTTGCGAAGTCTTTCAGGCTGCGCGCGCGAGGTTTCAACAACTCGATCGTCGCGAGAAGCGATTGCCGATCGTGAATTTGATTCTTAATACCGGCCTTAGCCCATTCTTCTTCGATGAGCGGCAAAAGCTTTTCCGAAGGATAAGATCGAATGTATTCAGTATTGAACCAATCGAGCTTGGCGCGATCGAACACCGCATCAGAGCGCGAAATGGCGTTCAAATCGAATAGAGAAATTAATCGCTCATCACCCAGAATCTCCGGGGTTCCTTCTGGAGCGGTCCATCCCAACAGTGCAAGAAAGTTGCGAAACGCTTCTGGAACGATGCCTTCCTCCCGATACGCGAGGACGCTGGTTGCGCCATGCCGTTTACTGAGCCGCGTTTTGTCGGGGCCGAGAATCAAGGGGACATGCGCAAATATTGGCATCGGCACACCTAATGCCTCATAGATCATCACTTGCTTGGGTGTGTTCGAAATATGATCGGCCCCCCGGATTACATGGGTGATTCTCATTTCAATATCATCCGTGACGACACTCAGGTGATAGGTCGGGCCATTGTCGGAACGGAGAAGGACAAAGTCCTCCACCTCAGCGTTCGCGAACTCGACGCGCCCGAACACCGCGTCGTCGAAAGCGGTGCTTCCGGATTGCGGCACTTTAAAACGAACCACGGCAGCTTCCGCTGCCGACTTGCGGCGGGCGGCTTCTTCACTGGAAATATTCCGGCATGTGCCGTCGTATCGCGGCGGCCGTCCTTCGGCGGTAGCTTGGGCACGGCGGATCTCCAAGTCTTCTTTCGAGCAAAAACAATAGTAAGCGTGTTCGGAGGCCAGCAATGTTGCTGCAACACCGCGATAAGTCTCGACACGATCCGTTTGGAAAAAAGGACCTTCATCCCAATTCAGCCCAAGCCAGCGCATCCCTTGCAAAATACCTTCCACCATTTCCGGGGTCGAACGCTCGGCATCCGTATCCTCAATGCGAAGAATAAGGGTGCCCCGGTAATGTCGCGCATAAAGCCAGTTGAATAACGCGGTTCTGGCGCCCCCGACGTGCAAGTATCCGGTGGGAGAGGGCGCAAAGCGCACGCGTGGACGCGACCCTGCGATTGAGGCCGGTACGCCCAAACTATCGGGTGAAAGAGGCATAAGAGCAGAAGTCTCGCATCCTAAGGTCGCGGGAAGTGATCGCCAAGACCAGAGATTTCAGTGGCAAAACCTGGCTCCCCAAACGAGAAAAGGTCCATCGGCCAGCAGGCTATTGTCTTGCTTCAATCTGTGTGAAAACATGAAGAATATCATTAGTGAGACGTTGAGAAATAAATTCGGGATACTGCTCTTAGCCGAATGAATAGCATCGCTATTGGCGTGGTGATCGTACCGGGGGTCGTTGCCCTCCTGCTGTTCCTGGTCTTCACATATCTCTATGAGCAGAGCCGACAGGCATATTTTCGCGCGTGGCAACTCGGCTGGGCGGCCTATACGCTGCACTTCGCGCTGGACGCATGGGGCATTTTCCGCGGATATACAGCCGTCACATCATTATTCACCTCTTTGCTGTTGGTGGCGATGGCCCTTTGCATCTTCGTCTCGACGCGATTGATGCACAAGACATCGGGGTCGCAGCGGCGCGAGAAATTCCGGCTTCGCTGGTACGAAATTCTTCTCGCGCTGGCGGGATTCGGCCTTGCCTGCTGGAACTTAAGAGTGCATACGGCGGGCGGTACCTTCAATTCTGGGGATCTTATCGCGCCTCACTTTCGCATCGAGATTGGTCTCGCGGTCGTTCTTCTTTATTGTTCGTTCTATTTCTACAAGTTTGGGAGTCGCAAGAATTCGCTCGCATTTACGCTGTTGGCGCTTTCTCTGGCTTTTTGGGCGATCCTTATCGCCTTCGGCGAGTTTCGAATCCCTGTGGCTTCTACATTTGGGATTACCGGCGACGTTCTTGGCCCCATTCCGCAAATGCTACTGGGCATCGCGATGGTCATGGTTCTTTTTGAGAATGAGCGCGACGCCGTTCAGGAAAATGCGCTCGCCTTTTCGTCGCTCGGCGTGGACCCGACGCGCCTGCTCACCGCCGAGGATCTGGTTCCAACCATGCAAAATATTTTAGACCGCCTGGTAGCTCCGCTTCCGACGGAGCGCGCGGTTATCTGTATCAGCGAGCGCTGGCGCGCGATTCTGCCATCCGTCCAGCGGGGATTTTCCGGGGACTTCCTCAGTGAGATGGAGAAAAGCGGGGCGGGAGAATATGTCCAGGAGCTTGCGTATCGCCGTGGCGGCTTCGTCACTTTCCAAAATGTTACCGAGATGACCGAACCCCTGCCGGCCCTGCCAGGCGAAGGCTTCGAGCATTTTCACCGAATACTGAAGGACTCGGGTATCCGAAACCTCACCGCGGTAAGCCTTCAAACCCGGGAACATAACTTTGGCGTGATTCTGTTTCCTCATGCCGAACGCCGTGTTTTTGGCGCGTCGAATTTGCGGCTTTTGATCGGGCTGGCCCTCCAAATTGGTTTGACACTCGAAAACTACGTGGTCATGCATGGTTCCCAGCGCCGTACTAAAGAATACGCGCTGCTGACACAGATCGGACAAGTCATCAGCTCACGCCTGGATCAAGACGAGGTTTTGCGCGCTATTCAGGAAGAACTGGGGCGCATTTTTGACACCAGCAACTTCTTCGTGGCGTTCCGGGACGGGGACAACCTCCGCTTCGAGTTGGAGATTCAGAACGGCGTAGTTCTGCCAAAGCATTCGCGAAAGATGGACAACGGTTTAACGGAACACATTATTCGAACTGGTGAGCCGCTCTTAATAAGCTCAGAGATTGATAAGGTGCGGGAGCGGCTGGGGACGACCTTTATGCCAAGCCGTCCATCGAAGTCTTTTTGCGGAGTACCCATAGTCTTTGCCGGCAAATCCGAGGGAGTTATGGTGGCGAGCAGCCCGGACCGGGAGTTCGTATTCGAACAGCGCGATCTGGAAATCCTTCAGACAGCGGCGGGGCAAGTCTCGGTTGCCGTCGAGAACGCGCGCCTGTTTGCCGAAGAGCAACGCCGCTCAAAACAATTCGCTTTCCTCAACAACATATCGAAGACCGCCATTTCGAGCGAAGATGCCGAGCAAATGCTGGCCGAAATCGTTGGCCACATCCAACGCAATTTTAATTTCGACCACATCGGAATCGGCATTCTTGATTATGCGACCAAGGATATCGAGATCAAGGCGGAAGCCGGGGCCACCGCAAAAGCTCTGGGCATGCGAATACCGCTCGGAACCGGAATTCTGGGGCGGGTAGCGCGCACAGGCGAAACCGCTTTGATCCAAACAACCGGCGATGGGCATCTTCAAGGCATTTTGCCGGAATCCCGGGCTGTGCTGTGTATGCCGATCACCTATGGGGATAGCCTCATGGGCGTTCTCAACGTCGAGAGCCGTAATGAAGACGCCTTTACCCCGCAGGACGTCATGGTCATGAATACCCTGGCCGACCTGCTTGCGACCGCACTTCACAATTCATTTGTTTTCCAGAAGCTTCAGCAGCAGTCCATCACGGATGGACTCACGGGAATCAAGACGCGGCGGTTTTTTTGGGAAGCGTTGTCATCGGAGTGGAAACGAGCATCGCGCTCCGGGCGTCCATTTTCGGTGGTGTTGATTGATCTCGATAAATTTAAGGAAGTAAATGACACGCTCGGGCATTTGGAAGGCGACCTGGTGCTGGTGCGGGTAGCCCGCCTGCTCGAACAGAAGTGCCGGCAGTCGAACGTGGTTGCGCGTTATGGCGGGGATGAGTTCATCATCCTCATGCCCGAAACCGGGGTGGATCAAGCGCAAATACTGGCGGAACGCTTGCGCTTGTGGCTTGCCGCCGATCCGATGTTGAGCGAGCACCACGTTACAGGCAGTTTTGGCGTTGCCAGTTTTCCGGTACATGGTTTTTCAAGCGAGGACATTATCCGTGTCGCCGATGCTGGGATGTATGTCTCGAAGCACGCCGGAGGCGACCAGGTCTCGACTGCTGAACAGTTTGGCGGGGACGAAAACGGTGCGGTCCAGCGCCAGCTTATCTCGGGATACATTGAGGGCTTTCTTCAGCGGGAGCACACCGGCCCCGAACATTTGGAAGAACTTATCAACACCCTTCAGAAGTTCTGTGGCACCGATGAGGGCTGCAACCAGCAACTACTGAAAGAATCCATTACCGCATTAACCCATGCAGCGGAACTCCGTGAATTGAGCGGTGCTGGCCACGGGGAAATGGTGAGCCATTATTGTGAAGTGATGGCGCGCGCGCTGGCTTTTTCAACGGAGGAAATTAGCGAACTCACATTCGCGGGAAGGGTGCATGACGTCGGAAAAATTATCGTGCCTGAGCGAATTCTGAATAAGCCGGGTCCGCTTACAGATGATGAATTCTATTTGGTTAAAATGCATGCGCGCGTGGGATCGGAAATCATCGCCACCTTGCCCCAAAGCGGAATGATGGTAAAAGCAATCGAATGCCATCACGAAGCCTTTGATGGCACAGGTTATCCCGCGGGTCTTCGCGGTGAGGAAATTCCACTCTGGGGACGCATCCTCTCGGTGGCGGACGCGTATGTAAATATGACTTCCGATCGTACTTTTACCAACGCGAAAAGCACCGACCAGGCCCTTCTCGAACTGGGAAAAATGAGTGGCGTTCGGTTTGACGGAATGCTGGTACGGATCCTTGTACGCGAGTTGAAGGCGGAAAAGGCGTCATCGAATCTGTAAACCTCTATACCTCTCCATGCCATTAAGCCTTGGGACGAATCTATCGCTATCCGGCAAAGTCGCTCTTGTCACTGGAGGATCTCGAGGAATCGGCGCAGCCATCGTCCGATTATTTGTGGCAGCAGGCGCTCTCGTGTTGTTCAACTATCAGAAGTCCAAGGCCGCCGCCGAAAAACTCGTCGAAGAATTGGGGAACGAGAAATGTGCTGGTGTCGAGTGCGATCTTTCTGGGACAGGCAGCGCGCAGGAACTCATAGGGGCGGTAGTGAAGCGATTTGGCCGGCTCGACATTCTAGTGGCGAATCACGGGGTCTGGGCCGCCGGAGATGTCCCGGTTGACGAGATGTCCGACGAACAATGGCGCAAAACCGTTTCCATTAATCTCGATAGCGTTTTTGCTCTTGTGAAGCATTCTGTAAGCCAGATGAAGACCCAAAAGAAAATTGACCCGGCTTCCGCCGGCTACGTGGTGTTGGTAAGTTCCACTGCCGGGCAACGAGGGGAAGCCTTTCATTGCGATTACGCCGCCACCAAAGGTGCATTGATCAGCATGGTCAAGGGGCTTTCAACGGAACTGGCTCCGCATAAGATTTACGTTAACTGTGTTGCACCGGGATGGGTTGATACTGACATGTCCGCCGCCGCCTTAAATGATGCAAAGACCCGCGACAAAGTCCTGGCAACAATTCCACTGGGCCGTGTTGCCACACCCGAGGAAATTGCGGCCCCGATACTTTTTTTGTGCACCCGGCACGCTGGATTCATCACTGGGGAGATTTTGAATGTAAACGGCGGGGCCGTGCTCGCCGGTTGAGACTTCTGGTAGTGGGTCAGTTTCAATCCAAACTCACTTCGTAACCGGGAGCAGGTAGTGGCACCCTGGGTATTGGGTCAAGTTGCGAAACCAATCAACCACCAAGGACACGAAGTTGCACGAAGGAAACCGCC